>JACCDH011673054.1_pt1 | contig 11766 bp, 9 predicted proteins | sample 7442481 | NCBI WGS metagenome assembly JACCDH01 (sample SAMN15323433, study PRJNA562643) | freshwater metagenome | isolation source: river surface water | place: USA:Blue River Watershed | collected 2017-08-15 | reverse complement strand
TGCCCGATTGTACTGGCGAAATACGATACATCAGCAGGGATGTCTCTACCGCCGATCATTATTCCTCACCACCCCACTTACTACACACTACAGAATTTTGGGTGATTATCATCTGCATCTTCAATTGTTTTTACAAGGCAAAAAAGCCCTGACTACCCCATTGACATTCGCTGTTTGCAAAGCAGACGGCTTATCAAAAAAGTTCACCTGGAATTTGTATCGTGAGGAAATTAAAATCAAATGGGCATTGCTGTCTTTTCCTTTGAACGTTCTCACCATCTTGGGCACCTTGTTCAAATTTAGCATCAAGCAAATTTTACCTCGATCTAACCGATAACACCATCTAGAATTGCCCACTCCAACCGGGCGTTGTTCGCTTTCAAAAAATCTTCCTGTGCATTTAGAAAAGCATCCCGGCGAAGGGGAATTTCAGATAGACACCACTCAATGCGCTCAGCCAAAGATTGTGCTTCCAGGGAATCCAGCACCCAACCCATCGGATAAACATCCATGATCTTCTTTACTTCAGGATTTCCCAGGGTAATAAAAGGCACACCCATCCGAGCGTAATCGAAAATCTTATTGGGCAAGGACCATTTAAAACTCTCTCCAATGGGCTTTTCCAAGGCAATGCCCAAATCCACATGTCGCAGTATGCCAAGAATACTCGGATACGACATCGGACCCAAAAAGACAACTTTATCCTGAAGACCCAGTGAACTAACCTTGTATTTTAGCACAACCTCATGCTCTCCATAACCGACCAAAATCAGCCGCACATTGTGCAACAAAGGCATAGCCGACAACAACTCATCCAATCCGCGATGCGGATTAAAAATACCATGATAAAACAAGATTTTTTGTCCGTCCCAACTTTTTGGTTTGGCACATTCTACAGGGACAATTTCCAAATCGGGCAAATTCCTCATCACATGAAAACGTTGAGGATATCGATTTTGATAAAAGGACTGAATTCCCTGAGAAACCGTAATGCAATGATCGACCCTTGGCAAACAATATTGCTCAACTTTTAACCAAATTCTTCGTTTGGTTGGAGCATCAACCAAGCCAACCGATTCTGTATAACACTCATGTGCATCGTAGATCAATTGATACTTTTCAAATCGCTTCAACCATGCTGCAGGCCAAAGGGTATCCAAATCATTGCACCAAACGATATCCGCTCGATGTTGCATCAAAAAAAAGAACAATCTCAGTTGCACCCAGGCATAAAAGAAAACACCTTGCTGAAAAGGATTTGAAAAGCGATAGGTACGGTATGCAGCAGAAAAAGGTTGGCTATTCGTCTTCAGGAATCCTACCAAGGTGACTTCGTTACCACGTTCTTTGAACCATGCACATGTCTTGGCCACGCGTTGATCGTGGCTCAAATCATTGGTCACCAGAACGATTACTTTTCTCACATTCCTTCTTTGATCTGCTTAAACACTTCCTTGGTATAACGAGGAAAATCGGCGTTCATCAACCAACCGTAATAACCCGACTCCTGTGAAAACACCTGAGTAACTGGAACACCCTTGTGCTTGCCAAAATTGAAAACAGGAACATCTTGATCATTGTACACTATATGGCCCACCAAATCTGCTTTGCGTCTGCGCTCGCTCACCTTGTGCAATAAATCCATATCATTTTGGATGGGATAAGTCCCATCTTTTCCACCAGGAATAGGCGTTACTTGATACTTGCTGATCATGGCATTGAGTACATCAGCTGTGGCCACCACATCGGGCATAGCCTCGTGGGCATCTTCCAATTCACGACCACAATAAAAGCGCAAAGCAGCGGATAAGTTACGGGGTTCCATCATGTGGAACAACACCTGCACATCAATGAGATTTCTTCCCTCGACACTAAACCCTATTCCGGCGCGCAAAAATTCTTCAGCCAAAAGCGGCAAATCAAACTTATTGGAATTAAAGCCAGCCAAATCGCAATCCAATAAAAACTGAAAGAGCTTGGGTGCATACTCACCAAAGGTTGGAGCATCTTTCACATCAGCATCATAAATGCCATGAATCAAAGAAGACTCAATGGGTATGGACATCTCCGGATTGAACAACAATCGGCCTTTGCCCTCAGCAGGCAAATAATGCACTTGACCATTGGGCATAACTTTCACTACAGCAATCTCCACAATCCTGTCCTTCCCAACATCAACACCTGTTGTTTCGAGATCAAAAAAAGCCAAAGGCTTTTTCAAATTAAATTGATATTTCATATTAAAAAAACAACCCCCTACTCGGGGGTTGAAGTATTCTATTTGTTGTTATTTATCCCTCTGCTGAAAGTTCAACGTATTGATAACGCTCATATATATCTTTATTCTCCTTGGCGTCATTTTCATACTCCTTCCCATTCACACCAGAGTCAATCTTCCTAAATTTATAGTGCACGCCTTCCTCATAACCCATGCGCTGAAGTTCTTTACGAATCACAATCATGGCATCATCTGCCCTTTGCTGCGACAACTCTTCATTTGATTTTTTGTTGGAGCGTGGAACTTTCGAGGAGCTCGCATAGACATCTATCTCCGTGATACCGCGCTTTTCAATCAATACGGCCACCTCCTCAACAAATAGTCCCATGTCCTCCAATTTCACTCGGAAAACACCATATGTAAAATAATACTTCGTTGGGCTAATTTTCTCTGTTTCACCCGCTGGCTTCTCTTTTACCGGTTTTGCCTTCTTACCGCCAAACTTCATATTGGCCAAATCTTCTTTTTCCTTTGCAGCCAACTCAGCAGCCTTGGCCTTTTCTTTCTCGGCTTTCTCTTTCTCTTTCTCGGCTTTCTTATCTGCCTTGATCTCTTTTTTAGACTTCTCAGCAGCCAAATCTTGCTTTGGGGGAGGTCTCTTTATAATTGGCAAAATATAGGTCTCATGCTCAATGCTCATGATTGACTCATCACAAACCGCCTCTACTGCATACTCGCTCAAAACAATTTTCTCCAACATGACTTGAACATTGTACTGCGCACAAGGCGGCAGTTTTAGTTCATAACTCCCTGTTGAGGCGTCAGCAGCAGCCTCAACTTTCAAATCTTCATCTTGCGCTTTGGCCAAAAGTTTTATGCCCGCTGGTATCGACTTACCGAAAGAAATCAAATTGCCCTTGAGTACAACAGGTGCTTCGTTGGGGTCACGCGCCAAAATCACCTCGTAAATATCTTGCAATCCACTTCCACCAATTTTGGATGAAGTAATAAAACCTTTTCGGGAGATGGGCACTGCTTGAAAATAGTAATCGTCATCTGTTGTAGACAATGGGTAACCGACATTAGAGGTATTTCCAATGTTGCCTTTGGCATCAATTTTAGCTGAGAATACATCAAAACCTCCCATTGTGTTGTGTCCTTCGGAAGAGAAATACAAAATTTTCCCATTTCCACCGATAGAGGGAGATACTTCACTGAACTTGGTATTGATCAACTCCCCCAAATTCTCCGCCTCACCCCATTCACCATTCTTTTCCAACTTTGCGCGGTAGATATCAAAACCTCCCAATCCGTTGGGGCGATTGCTCGTGAAATAAATCGTCTTACCATCAGGAGAAATGGCCATATCCATTTCTTGGAATTGCGAGTTAACTGAAGCACTCAACGGGACAGGATCTGTCCAACGCTCTCCGATCAGTTTACACATATAAAACTCCGCATCATCTCTTGGTCCTTTGCTGATAAACAAGGTATGTCCGTCTGCTGTGATTCCCGTTACACGATCACCCTTGTCAGAGTTGATGCTCATCAATTCTGCTGGACCCCATTTGCCTGAACCACCTCGGAAACTCATATACAAATCATCCTCGAACTCCATGGTCTCTGGATCCACCAATTTGGCATTGCTACCATCTGCTCTTTCTCGGTTTGAACTAAAATACAACGCACTCATGTCCCTTGGGGCCACTCCATTAAAATCTTTGTATTCTGAGTTAATAGCAGTTCCAACGTTTGTAATCTTGTGGTTTTTGGGCGATTTCATCTGCAACTTAGCCTCTTCACATTGTTCCAATTGTCTGGGCATGTCTTGTAACAACAAGTGTCCAGGATTTTTGATTTTCGTCTTCAACAATTCGTAAGACTCTATGGCATCATCAGGCTTTCCGTTCAAATGTTGTGCTTTGGCTAAATAAGAAAGGGCCTCAATTGGAGCCAATTCCTCACTATCATCATATGGATCATAATTCTTGGCAAACTTTCCACTTCCCGTTGCGGTCTCCAAATGTTCCAAAGCATCTTTTTTGTCCTTGGTCTCCAACAAGCACATCCCCAACTTGTAATGGTAATTGGCATTGAGCGGTTTCTTGGTCAATAACTTGCGCCACTCGATAACAGCTTGGTCCCAAAGCTTTTCTTCGATGAGGGTATTGGCCTCTTCAAAGCTGGCTGGTCCTTCTGGCTGAGCATACGCTGTCAAAGCCATACTTAGACTTATCAAAACAACCAATATCAAATTCTTGAAAAAAACCATAGAACTGTATTTTAGTGATTTACAATCAAATATCGCGATTAACATCCCAATTTTCCAAATAATCGGCTACTCTTCTTACAAACATTCCACCCAAAGCGCCATCGACGATGCGGTGGTCATAACTGTGAGAAAGGAACATCATGTGACGGATGCCGATGAAATCACCTGCTGGAGTCTCAATCACCGCAGGCTTCTTGCGAATAGCACCAACAGCCAAGATCGCTACTTGGGGCTGGTTGATGATGGGTGTTCCCATGACATTGCCAAATGACCCTACGTTGGTCAAGGTGTAGGTACCACCTTGAATATCGTCTGGTGATAATTTGTTGGCTCTTGCACGTTCGGCCAGGTCATTGACTTTCTTGGCAATGCCCACCAAGTTCAATTGATCGGCATTCTTGATGACGGGAACAATCAAATTTCCAGAAGGCAACGCCGTCGCCATTCCGATGTTGATGTCGCCGCGCAAAATGATTTTATCTCCATCTACTGAAGCGTTAACACCAGGGAAATCCTTGATGGCCTTGGCAACCGCTTCAATGAATATTGGCGTAAAAGTCAATTTGGTTTTTTCCTTTTGCTCAAAATGCTTCTTGACTTTTTCTCTCCAGGTTACCACATTGGTCAAATCCGCTTCTACATAACTCGTCACGTGCGGCGAGGTTTGTTTGCTCATCACCATGTGATCCGCAATCAATTTGCGCATGCGGTCCATTTGAACAATCTCGTCATTGCCGTTGACCGAAAGAGCGGGCTTGGCCTTGGGAGCTTCCTTGACAGGTGCTGGAGCGTCAGCAGCTGGAGTTGCAGCTGGAGCCACAGGAGCTGCAGTAACGGGTGCAATGGTGGCTTTGCCGCGATGGGCAATATAATTTTTTAAATCTTCTTTGGTCACTCTTCCGCCTTGACCTGAGCCAGACACTGAGTCCAACTCGGCTTGACTGATTCCTTCTGCCTTGGCCATGTTCTTGACCAAAGGAGAATAAAAACGGTCTCCGGAAACGATGGCTGCAGCGGGGGCTGAGGGTGAAGGAACCAAAGGAATATCTGGCATCTTTTCTTCAACTACGATAGGAGCAGCGGCGGGAGCGGCAGGAGCGGCAGCAACAGTAGCTTCAGCAGCGCCGGTTTGGATGATGGCAATGGGCTGACCCACTTGCACGACATCACCCTCTTTGACCAGGCATTTGATGAGGGTACCATCCTCAGGAGCGGGGACTTCACTGTCCACCTTATCGGTTGCGATTTCAATGATGGGCTCGTCAGCTTTCACTGCGTCACCTTCATTCTTGACCCACTTGATAATGGTTGCTTCTGCAACACTCTCTCCCATCTTGGGAAGTAATAATTCTATCTGTGCCATAAGTTAGGTGCAAAAGTAAGCAAAATCGGGGGATTTCAGACAACCCTATCTTCTATTCCTCAGCATCTAAAATAGCTCGCACTTCGGCCCTAAGAATTGGCAAATGATTGATTAATATTGACCAAATGCTTTCATCAGAAATACTATCGTATGCATGAATAACTTGATTTCTCAATCCTATAATCGATTTAGCTTTTGTTATCCGAATTTCAAAAGACGAATCCCTTGTTAGAATCCGATTCATCGCTTCACCAATAATCTCCAAATTTCGCTCCACTGCCCTCTTTAACATAACATTGGATCGATACTCAAAGAAATCCCGCATTTCATTTTCAAAAAAACCCTCTATCTCGTCTGACTTTGAACGATATCACAAAGTCATTTTTTAATTCGCTCATCCATACAACAAAGATTTATTTCTGTCTATGGATGATCTGAGCACCGGATTCTTAACCGTTTGTTCTTCTATCAAATCCACCTCACGTCCCAATAAACGCTTTAACGCATTTTTCAGAGACAGGTAATTATCAAAATAATAAAACAAATCAATGGGTTTAAACTTTACCAAAAAATCCACATCACTTTCCTGCTTAAAATCATCCGTGAGAGCAGATCCAAAAAGATACAACTGATCCACGTGGAAAAACACACAGAGCCGTTGAATCTCTTTATTTGGCAAATTCAGAATCATACTTCAAAGTTAACCAAAATCCTTCCTTATCCATCAAGGATTCACCTCTTTCCCATTCACATCAATCGTTATCCAAGGACCATTTGCATCAATCTGCACCTGAGCCTTTCCGCCGGAAAAAGCTTTGACGTCATGATAAATACAGGGAATCACTTCATTGCCTTTTTCATCCACAAATCCTTTTTTCCTTCCTTCAGGGAAATTAATGCTCACAATCATTCGACCATCAGAGTATGACCCATTGATGCCATCGTATTTGCAGGGAAGAACCAACTTCCCCTCCGTGTTCACCCTTCCCGATTTTCCATTTTTCTTCACGTTGGAAAGTCCACGGTTGAAGTCACCTGTCAGCTCGTATTCAAAAGGAGTGGTGATCTTTCCTTCCTTGTTGATGTGCCCCCACAAGTTGTCCTTTTTTACAATGACAAAACCTTCACTAAAATTCCCTGCCCAATCGTATTCAAACGGAATCACCGTTTCACCTTTTTCATTGATGAATCCATGTTTACCATTGCGGATGGCGTGCGCCAATCCATCGCGGAAATAGGCAATGCTCTCAAATTCAAAGGGGATGAGAATCTTTCCACTTTTGTCGATGGCCCCTGATTTACCATTGAGCTTGGTCAAGGCCAATGCGCCGCTGAACCGAATCTCATCCTCATAGACAATGGGCAAGACAACCTCACCTGTCGGATTGATCATTCCCCATTTTCCCTCTTTCTTTACGATGGCTGATTCCAATCCGAAATCACCTGCGCGTTCATAAACAAGGGGAATAACAATTTTACCGGCTTTGTTGATGTATCCCATTTTTTCATCCTTGTAAATGGTAGCCAATCCGTTGCTGTAGTTTCCAATGTTGCCGTATTCCAGCGGAAGAATACAATTTCCTTTTTTGTCAAAACACCCGTATTTCTGATCGATTCCAACCACCAACAAATCAGAGAAGCGCATGCTGCGATAAAACCAATCATCAACATCGGTGTAAATGACGGGAAGCACCTCGTTTCCTTGTTCATCAATGAATCCATAGTGGGTTGGATAGTCCCCAAAAATTTCCACACGCGCCACACCATCCATGAATGGCTCTATTTCGTCGTATTTCATGGGCACAATCACTTTCCCTGTGGTATCCATGATTCCGCGTTTGTCGTTGGTTCGAAAAGTAGCGTAAGCTCCACGGAAATCACCGATGTTATAGATATCGTTTACCGGATCAAACTTCTTTGTTTTGGAATTGTAAACTCCCTCAATTTTTGTTTGAGCTGAGACCGTTAAATCCATTCCGATAATCAGAAACAACGCAAATACTAAATTGATTGGTGAATGGGGTTTCATCATTTCACATAATAATTTATTCAAAGGTAACCTTTACCCGCGTAATCAAAACGAGAGTAAAAAAGGAGACAATTTACCCTCGTTCTCCTTCACTATCCCTCCTCCGCATCTTCCAATGCGGGATGTCATCCTCTAAATATTCCTCTCCCTCTGCCACAAAACCCAATTCACCATAAAACTTTAATAAATATGATTGAGCTGAAATACAAATTTCATCCACGCCAAATTGCTTCTTGGTTTGCGCAATGGCCACCTCCATCAATTCCTTTCCCCATCCTCTGCCTCGAACCAATGATGAAGTCACCACCCTACCAATGGAGGCCTCTGGATAACTCACTCCTGGCGGAACCAATCGCGCATAGGCCACCAAGGTCTCGCCGCTCTCCATCAACAAATGATAGCTCTGTAAATCTTTTCCATCTGGGTCTTGATAAGGACAATTTTGCTCCACCACAAAAACCTCTGCCCGCAAGGCCAAAACCCGATGCCACTCCAAAGCAGTCATCTCCGACATTTTCTGCAATCGCCAATTTTTCATTGAAGCTAAGGTAAGCACCATCGTACTTTTACCGCATGAACTACTTATCGGTCGAAAACCTTTCCAAACGCTACGGCATCCGTCAACTTTTTGAAAACCTCAATTTTGGTATCGAAAAAGGTCAAAAAGTTGCCCTCCTTGCCCGCAACGGTTCAGGAAAAACCACCTTGATGAACATCTTGTTCGGCAAGGAATCTCCCGATGAAGGAAAGGTCATTTACAACAAAGAAGTTCGTGTAGCCTATCTCGAGCAGAATCCCCATTTGCACTTAAACAAGTCTATCCTCGAGAATGTATTGGCCGCCTCCAACTCCATGTCCAAGGCCATTGCCGATTATGAAATTGCCCTAAAAAACAACGGCGATTTGGAAAAGGCCATGAACGACATGGACGCCACAGGGGCTTGGGAATATGAAGCCAAAATGAAACAAATCTTGGGCGCCTTGGAATTGCAGGATTGGGACAAACTGGCCGGACAACTCAGCGGTGGTCAACAACGCAGAGTGGCCTTGGCCAAGGTATTGGTCGAAGAGCCTGATTTTCTTTTGCTCGATGAGCCCACCAACCACCTGGATTTGGACATGATCGAATGGTTAGAGAACTTTTTAACCCGATCCCAGATGACGCTTTTCATGATTACCCATGACCGTTACTTCTTGGAAAACATCACCGATGAAATTTTGGAATTGGAGAATGGCCAATTGTACAAGTACAAAGGAAATTTCTCCTACTACCTCGAAAAGAAAGCAGAAAGAGAAGCCCTAGAGCAGGCCACCCATGACAAACAAATGAACCTCTTCCGCCGCGAATTGGTTTGGGCGAGAACAATGCCCCGAGCGAGAACCGTGAAGAGCAAGAGCCGCATGGATCGTTTCAAAGAGCTCAAAGAAAATGTCCGTAAAAATCCAGATGCACAAGAGCTCGCCCCTGAAATCAACATGAGCCGATTGGGCAGTAAGATTGTTGAGTTCCACCGCGTCAAAAAGCACTGGGGAGAGAAGAAAATCCTCAACGGCTGGGACTATGTTTTCAAAACAGGCGAAAAGGTAGGATTGGTCGGTCCCAATGGGGCGGGCAAAACCACCTTGCTCAAAATGATGACCCTCAATGAGGAGCCCGATGGCGGAAAAGTTATTGTCGGTGACACCGTTGTCATGGGATACTACCGCCAAAACATGGAGGACTTAAAAGAAGGCCAACGATTGATTGAAGTGGTGAGAGACATTGCGGAGTTTATCCCCTTGACCAAAGGCCGCACCATCACTGCTGCCCAAATGTTGGAACGCTTTCTCTTCCCCAAACCGATGCACTTTCAATACGTGGATTCTCTGAGTGGTGGAGAGAAGAAGCGATTGCAGCTGTTGCTCATCTTGATGAAGAACCCCAATTTCTTGATCTTGGATGAGCCAACGAATGACCTGGATGTCTTTACTCTGGCGGCATTGGAAGAATATTTACAATCTTATCCAGGATGTTTGGTCATCGTATCCCACGACCGCTACTTCCTGGACAAATTGGTCGATCACCTTTTTGTACTCGACGGCCAAGGCAATGTCAAAGACATTTTGGGTTCGTATCAGCAATTCCGGGATGACCAAGAGAACAGCGCCAACGAAAGCAAGAAAACAGAATCCAAAACAGACACCAAGGTTGACGTTCCTGCGGCCAACGGCCAAAAAAAGCTCAGCTTCAAAGAAAAATATGAATGGGATCAAATCGAGAAAAGAATGCCCGAGTTGGAAACCATGAAGCAACAGCTGTCGGAAAAATTGAATACGGTTCTCGACAAACACGACCAATTGATGCAGGTTTCCGATGAATTGGCCAAGGTCATCGCAGAATTGAATGCAATGGAGTTGCGGTGGTTGGAACTTTCTGAAAAAATATAGGGAACGACGGCCTGCATTTCCAATTATCTTTACCCGCGAATTTCTAGCATTTGAAAAATGAGTTCAGAGCAATATTTGGGCAATGCCGATATCCAAACGATAGATGCCCTTTACAATCAATACAAGCAAGACCCTGAAAGTCTTGACATTTCGTGGAGAAGATTTTTTGAAGGATTTGAGTTTCAGAACGAATCCTATCCTGTTCTTCCCGATGGGAGCCGCTTGAACGCGGTTACTTCAAAGGAGTTTAAGGTCATCAACCTGATCAATGCCTACCGTACCCGTGGACATTTGTTCACCAAAACCAACCCCGTTCGTGAACGCAGAAAATACTCGCCCACCTTGGCCATCGAAAACTTTGGCCTAACATCGGCCGATTTGGAAGAAACCTTCCATGCCGGAACAGACATCGGTTTGGGAGATGCCAAGTTGAAAGACATCATAACCCACTTGGAAAATTCATATTGCCAGAGCATCGGTTCGGAGTTCATGTACATCCGCGACCCAGAGCGTTTGGAATGGTTGAGAGCCAAGATTGAAGCGGTCAACAAACCCAAATACAGCAAAGAAGAGAAGAAGAAGATTTTTGAAATGACTTCCAAAGCTTCTTTGTTTGAGCAATATATCCACAAGAAGTTTGTCGGACAAAAACGCTTCAGCGTAGAAGGATGCGAAGCGGTGGTCCCTGCGATGGATTACATCGTGAAAAAGGGCGCCGAGATGGGTGTTGAAGAGTTTGTGATTGGAATGGCCCACCGTGGACGTTTGAATGTATTGACCAATATCTTGGAAAAACCGCAAGAAGAAGTTTTCCGCGAATTTGAAGGTGTTGAATTTGAAGGCAACATGGATGGTGACGTGAAGTACCACTTGGGCTATTCACGCGACATCACCGTCAATGGGCACAACGTGCACGTTACCCTTTGTCCCAATCCATCTCACTTGGAGGCAGTGAACCCCGTTGTAGAAGGATTAACCCGCGCCAAAATCGACAACTACCTAAAAGACGAAAAGAAAATTGTTCCCATTTTGGTGCATGGAGATGCCGCCATTGCGGGACAAGGCATCGTTTACGAAGTCATACAAATGGCCTTGTTGGATGGATACCGCACAGGAGGAACCATTCACATTGTCACCAACAACCAAGTAGGTTTCACCACCAATTACTTGGATGCGCGTTCTTCCATCTATTGCACCGATGTGGCCAAGACTACTTTATGTCCCATCTTCCACGTCAATGCAGACGATGTAGAGGCCGTCATTACCACCATGCAGTGGGCATTGGAATACCGTGAGAAATACAACATGGACGTCTTCATTGATTTATTGGGCTACAGAAAATATGGCCACAATGAAGGAGACGAACCCAAGTTCACCCAACCCACCTTGTACAAGCACATCGCGGCTCACCCCGATTTAAGAGCGTTGTATTATAAGCAACTTTCAGCCGAAGGTTC
>JACCDH010625437.1_pt1 | contig 11772 bp, 14 predicted proteins | sample 7442481 | NCBI WGS metagenome assembly JACCDH01 (sample SAMN15323433, study PRJNA562643) | freshwater metagenome | isolation source: river surface water | place: USA:Blue River Watershed | collected 2017-08-15 | reverse complement strand
TCCCGGCGCATCCTAACTCTCGGAGATCTTCATGACCGACGCCGTCATCGTATCGACTGCCCGCACGCCCCTGACCAAGTCCTGGAAAGGCGCTTTCAACATGACCCATGGCGCCACGCTCGGCGGCCACGCGCTGCAGGCGGCGATCTCGCGCGCTGGTCTTGACCCGGCCCAGATCGAGGATGTGATCATGGGCTGCGCCAACCCCGAGGGCGCCACCGGATTCAACATCGCGCGCCAGATCGCGCTGCGCGCTGGCTGCCCGGTCAGTGTGCCCGGCATGACCATCAACCGCTTCTGCTCGTCCGGCCTGCAGACCATTGCGACCGCGGCGCAGCGCGTGATCGCCGGCGAAGGCGACATCTATGCGGCCGGCGGCGTCGAGTCCATCTCCTGCGTGCAGAACGAAATGAACATGCACATGGTGCAGGAGAGCTGGCTGAACGAGAACAAGCCCGCGATCTACTGGCCGATGCTGCAGACTGCCGAGACTGTCGCCAAGCGCTATAACATCAGCCGCGAGCGGCAGGATCAGTACGGCGTGCAGAGCCAGCAGCGTGCCGCCGCAGCACGCGCTGCGGGGAAGTTCGACGATGAGATCGTCCCCATGACCACCGTGATGGCGGTCGCCGACAAGGAAACCGCGCAGATCGTCACGCGCGAGGTCACGGTATCGGCCGATGAGGGCATACGCGCTGACACGACCTACGAGGGCGTGTCCCAGATCCGTACCGCGATCCCGGGCGGCGTGATCGCCGCCGGCAACGCGAGCCAGTTCTCGGACGGCTCGTCCGTGGCGATCGTGATGAGCGACAAAGCCGCTGCCGCCGCAGGCGGGACGCCGCTGGGCATCTTCCGCGGCTTTGCCGTGTCCGGCTGCGAGCCCGATGAAATGGGCATCGGCCCGGTGTTCGCGGTGCCGAAACTGCTGAAGAAGGCCGGCCTGAAAGTGGAGGACATCGGCCTCTGGGAGCTGAACGAAGCGTTTGCCGTGCAGGTGCTCTACTGCGCCGACACGCTCGGCATCCCAATGGACCGCCTGAACGTGAATGGCGGCGCAATCGCGGTCGGTCATCCGTATGGCACCTCGGGCGCGCGCCTGACGGGCCACGCGCTGATCGAGGGCAAGCGACGCGGCGCGAAGTATGTCGTCGTCACGATGTGCATCGGTGGCGGTCAGGGCGCGGCCGGGCTGTTCGAGGTCGTCTGAGGACTGCCGTTATTCATGTCGTCGAAGATACTCTCCAGGCGCGACCTGGATTTCCTTCTCTATGAATGGCTGGATGCGGGGTCGCTGACCTCGCGACCGCGTTTTTCCGATCACAGCCGCGACACCTTCGACGCCGTGCTCGACCTGTGCGAGCAACTGGCCACCGACAAGTTCGCGACGCACAATAAAAAATCCGACCAGAACGAACCGCAGTTCGATGGTGAACGCGTGAGCGTGATTCCCGAAGTCGGCGAGGCGCTCAGTGCCTTTGCCGATGCCGGGCTGGTCGCCGCCGGCATGGACGAGGCGCTCGGCGGCATGCAGCTGCCCTGCGTGATCGAGAAAGCCGGCTTCGCCTGGTTCAAGGGCGCGAATGTCGCGACCTCGGCCTATGCGATGCTCAATATCGGCAATGCGAACACCGTCATCAAATGCGGCTCGCCGGAACAGGTCGAGCGCTATGCACGGCCCATTCTGACCGGCCGCTTCTTTGGCACCATGTGCCTGTCCGAGCCGCAGGCCGGATCGAGCCTGTCCGACATCACCACGCGCGCCGAGCCCGAGGCCGATGGCCGCTACCGGCTGCGCGGCAACAAGATGTGGATCTCCGGTGGCGAACACGAGATGGCAGAGAACATCATCCATCTGGTGCTGGCCAAGGTGCCCGGGCCCGATGGCAGGCTGATCCCGGGCGTGAAAGGTATCTCGCTGTTCATCGTGCCGAAATATCTGGTGAACGAGGACGGCAGCCTCGGCGAGCGCAATGATGTCGCACTGGCCGGTCTCAATCACAAGATGGGCTATCGCGGCACCACGAACACGCTGCTCAATTTCGGTGAAGGCAAACACCGCCCCGGCGGCAAGCCGGGCGCGGTCGGCTATCTGGTCGGCACGCTTCATCAGGGTTTGGCCGCGATGTTCAACATGATGAACGAGGCGCGCATCGCGGTGGGCCTGGGAGCGGTGATGCTCGGCTACACCGGCTATCTGCATGCGCTGGACTATGCACGCAACCGGCCGCAGGGACGCCATCCGCAGGACAAAGATCCGTCCCGGCCTCAGATCCCCATTATTCAGCACACCGATGTGCGGCGCATGCTGCTCGCGCAGAAAGCCTATGCCGAGGGCGGGCTGGCGCTGATCCTCTACTGCGCGCGGCTGGTCGATGAAGAAAAGACCGCAGCCACCGACGAGGCGCGCGAGGCATCGACGCTGCTGCTGGACATCCTGACGCCTATCGCCAAATCCTGGCCCTCGCAGTGGTGCCTTCAGGGGAATGACCTCGCGATACAGGTACACGGCGGCTATGGCTATACCCGCGAGTACGATGTCGAGCAGATGTATCGCGACAACCGGCTCAATCCCATTCATGAAGGCACGCACGGCATACAGGCGCTGGATCTGCTCGGTCGCAAGGTGGTGATGCGTGACGGCCGCGCGCTGGCGCTGCTGTCCGCGCGCGTGACTTCGACACTGGATCGCGCGGCACGCACGCCGGCGAGCGAGCTGGCCGAGACCCTGCGTCGCCGCTGGCAGCGCCTGCTGGCAGTCACGGAAGCACTGCATGGAGCGGGCGATCTCAATCTCACGCTGGCCAATGCCACCGTGTATCTGGAAGCCTTCGGCCACCTGATCGTCAGCTGGATCTGGCTCGAGCAGGCGCTGGTCGCGATGGCAGCACAGGCAGCGCAGGCAGCACAGCACGGGCCCACCGCCGACGCCGATTTTTATGCCGGCAAGCGGCAGGCCTGTCAGTGGTTCTTCCGGCACGAGCTGCCGCGTGTGGATGCACAGCTTGATCTGCTGGCATCGCTCGACACGACCACGCTGGAGATGCAGGATTCGTGGTTCTGAGCGCTCGCGCACTCCCTTTACATTCGCAGGAATTCAGATGATCAAGCATATCGTCATGTGGCAACTGAAGGAGCATGCCGAGGGCAGCGACAAGGCCGCGAACGCGCAGAAGATGAAGGCGCTGCTCGATGCCTGCGCCGGGCTCGTGCCCGGCATGGGCGCCTTCGAAGTGGCGCTTGCCCAGCCCGGGCTCGAGTGCACCTATGATGTCGTGCTGTACTCGGAGTTTGATTCCGTGGCCGCGCTGGACGCCTACCAGAACCATCCCCAGCATGTGGCGCTCAAGCCCTTTGTGGCGGCGGTACGCGCGTCGCGGCAATGCATGGACTATGAAGTCCGATGATTCGATGTCGTCATAACAAGAAGGCAGAACCCCATGCACACCATTCGACAACTATTTGACCTCACCGGCAAGACCGCTCTGATCACCGGCGGCTCACGCGGACTCGGACTGCAAATGGCGGAAGCGCTGGGCGAGCAGGGCGCGCGGCTGGTGATCAGCTCGCGCAAGCAAGCCGAGCTGGATGAAGCCATCGCGCACCTGAAACAGCGCGGCATCGATGCACTGGCCGTCGCCGCTGACCTGTCGAAAGAAACCGCGGTGGCGCCACTGGTCGATGCGGCGATCGGGCACCTCGGTCCGATCGATATCCTGATCAACAATGCCGGCGCCACCTGGGGCGCACCGGCCGAGGATCATCCGCTCGAGGCTTGGGACAAGGTGATGAACCTGAACGTGCGCAGCATCTTCCTGCTCTCGCAGGCGGTGGGCAAGCAATCGATGATCCCGCGGCGCTATGGCCGCATCGTGAATATCGCCTCGATCGCTGGCCTGTCCGGCAACGGCCCGGACATGCAGACGCTGGCCTACAACACCTCGAAAGCGGCAGTGATCAACTTCACCCGCACACTGGCCGGCGAGTGGGGGAAATACGGGATCACCGTCAATGCGCTCGCACCGGGATTTTTCCCGTCGAAGATGTCCCGCGGGCTGCTCGAGAAAATGGGTGATGCCGCCGCCGAGCGCGCGCCGCTGCGACGCCTCGGCGATGACGAAGACCTGAAGGGCGCGGTACTGCTGTTCGCCACAGACGCGGGCAAGCACATCACCGGCCAGACGCTGGCCGTCGATGGCGGCGTCTCGGCGGTACTGCTGGGATAAAAGGCCGTGAATTTTCCTTTCGATATTCCCTTTCCCGAGCATCTCGGGGTCGAATTCGTCTCGATGGAGGGTGGTCGTGCTGAAATTGCGCTCACGCTCGAGCCACGCCACATGAACAGCTGGCAGGTCACGCACGGCGGCATCACCATGACCCTGCTCGATGTCGTGATGGCGCTCGCCGGTCGCTCACTGGATCCGGACGCGCGCGCGGCCGTCACGGTCGAGATGAAGACCAGTTTTCTTCAGCCCGGCGGCAAGCCCGGCAGCCGCCTCATTGCGACCGGTCAGGCCTTCCATCGCTCGACCACGATGTGCTTCTGCGAGGGCGAGGTGCGCGATGGCGAGCGTCTGGTGGCCAAGGCCATGGGCACATTCAAGTACATCCGGCGGCTGGACATCGCCAGCAAGCTCTGACTCTCTGGAGGCAAGATGAACACCTATCAGCACATCGTACTGGCGTCGCGACCGAAAGGCCTGGCCGTCACCCCGGAGAATTTTCGTCTGGAGACCCGGCCGATGCCGGTGATCGCCGACGGGCAGCTGGTGGTGCGCAATCATTTCCTGTCGCTCGACCCGTACATGCGCATGCGCATGGAAGACGTGAAGAGCTATGCCGCGCCACAGGCGCTGGACGAGGTGATGATCGGTGGCACCGCCGGTGAGGTCGTTGAATCGAAGCACCCGAAGTTCCAGGTGGGTGACAAGGTGGTCGGCATGCTCGGCTGGAGCGAGATCGGCGTGTCCGATGGCACGCTGCTCAAGCGCGTCGATACCGATCAGATTCCGCTGTCCGCCTATCTGGGCGCGGTCGGCATGCCGGGCATGACCGCGTGGTACGGCCTGAACCAGATCATTCAACCCGCCGCCGGACAGACCATTGCAGTCAGTGCCGCCAGCGGCGCGGTCGGCAGTGTGGTCGGCCAGCTCGCACGGCTGAAGGGCTGTCGGGTCGTGGGGATTGCCGGCGGCAAGGAGAAGTGCCGCTACGTGGTCGATGAGCTGGGCTTTGATGCCTGCATCGATTACAAGGGCGGCAACCTGTTCAAAGACGTCAAGGCAGCCGCGCCCGATGGCATCGACGGCCTGTTCGAGAATGTCGGCGGCACGGTGATGGATGCGGTGCTCGCGCGGATGAATCCGTATGGACGTATCGCCTTGTGCGGAATGATCTCTGGCTACGATGGCCAGCCCATGCCCGTGCATAACCTGCACATGGTGCTGACCATGCGGCTGATGATGCAGGGTTTCATCGTGTCCGAGCACATGGACCTGTGGCCGACCGGGCTGGGCGAACTGGGCACGCTGGTGGCCGGGGGTCAGCTGAAGTTTCGCGAATCGATCTCGCAGGGGCTCGCGTCGGCGCCCGAGGCTTTCATCGGGCTATTGCGCGGCAAGAATTTTGGCAAGCAGCTAGTCAAACTGATCTGAGGAATCCATGAAGAATTTCAGCCACCGCGTCGCGGTGATCACGGGCGCCGCGAGCGGCTTCGGCAAAGAGTTTGCGTTGCTGGGCGCGCGCCTCGGCATGAAACTGGTGCTGGCCGATGTGCAGCAGGAAGCACTGGAGGCCACCGCCGCCGAATTGCGCGCGCAGGGCGCCGAGGTGCTGGCGCAGCCGTGCGACGTGCGCAAGGGCGAGCAGGTCGAGGCACTGGCCAGCGCGGCGATGGCGCAGTTCGGTGCGGTGCATCTGGTGTTCAACAATGCGGGCGTGGGGGCCGGCGGTCTGGTCTGGGAAAATTCTCAGGCCGACTGGGAATGGGTATTGGGCGTGAACCTCTGGGGCGTGATTCATGGCGTGCGCGTGTTCACGCCACTGATGCTCGCCTGCGCAAAGCAGGACCCGTCCTATGAAGGGCATATCGTGAATACCGCGTCGATGGCCGGCTTGCTGAACCCGCCGACGATGGGCATTTATAACGTGTCCAAGCATGCGGTGGTATCGCTGACCGAGAGCCTGTATCACGATCTGTCGCTGGTCGAGGCACCGATCGGTGTGTCCGTGCTCTGCCCGTATTTTGTCCAGACCGGGATCAGTCAGTCGCACAAGCATCGTCCCGGCGATCTGCAGGGCGGCGACACGCCGACGGTCAGTCAGCAGATTTCGCAGGCCGTGCTGGAGAAGGCGGTCGCGTCGGGCAAGGTGACCGCGTCCGAGGTTGCGCAGCGCACCTTTGATGCGATCCGCGATCGTACGTTCTACGTTTACTCGCATCCGGGCTCGCTGGGCAATGTGCAGCGCCGGATGGAAGACATACTCGCCGGCCGCAATCCGGGCGACCCTTACGAAACCGTCCCGCATGTGCGCGAAAAACTGCAGGCCGGGCTCAGGGGCGAGGGCGGATGAACGCCCGGGTGCAGGAGGGGCAGTACGCGAGCCTGCCGAACGGCATTCGGCTGCACTATGCGAGCGCCGGTGAGCACGGCCGTCCGCTGCTGCTGTTCCTGCACGGCTTTCCCGAATTCTGGTTTGCCTGGCATGCGCAGTTGCAGGCCTTCGGCGAGACGCATTTCGCGGTCGCTCCCGACTTGCGGGGCTTTAATCTCTCCGACATGCCCGGCGATGTCGCGGCGTACCGGCCCAAGTTGATCACGCAGGACATCGAACAGCTGATCGCCTATCTGGGCTATCAGCGTTGCGTGGTAGTCGCGCATGACTGGGGCGGGGCGATTGCGTGGAACCTCGCGATCAGCCGGCCCGCGCTGCTGGAGCGGCTGATCATCATCAATGCCACGCATCCGTATGCGTTCGCCCGCGCACTGGCGACCGATCCGGCGCAGCAGGCGGCCAGCACGTACATGAACTGGCTGCGCGCGAGCGGTTCGGAACAGGCACTGGCAAAAGACGATTTCCGGCTGATGGAACAACTGATGCTCGGCATGGGCCGGCCGTCGGACCACTGGTTCGATGCCGCCACGCGCGAGCGGTATCACGCCAGCTGGGCGCGCGGCCTGCACGGCGGCGTCAACTACTACCGCGCGACGCCGCTGTATCCGCCGACCGAGAATGATCCGGGCGCGGCCAAGCTGTCGCTCGACCCGGCGGACTTTCATTGCCACGTGCCGGTGCGCGTGATCTGGGGACTGCAGGACAAGGCCTTGCTGCCCCGGTTGCTGGATGACTTGCCTGCGCTCGTCGATGACCTGCAGATCGAGCGCCTGCCCGAGGCCACGCACTGGGTCGTGCATGAACAGCCGCAGCGCATCAACCAGCTGATTGCGCGCTTCCTTTCAGAATAACGAGATCACCGATCGGAGCTTTGATGGCCAGACAGGATTTTTCATTCTTTCATTCACTGCGCGTGCGCTGGTCCGAGGTGGACATGCAGGCAATCGTGTTCAATGGCCATTACCTGAATTATTTTGATGTTGCCTTCACCGAGTACTGGCGCGAGACGGGCCTGCCGGACGTGATCGCGCAGGCCGAGGCGGGCCTCGAGCTGTTCGCCCGCAAGGCCAGCATCGAGTATCACGCGCCGGCGCGATTTGATGACCTGCTGGATATCGGCGTGCGCTGCGCCGATCTGGGCCGCAGTTCGATGCGGTTTGTGCTCGAGATCTACAAGGCGGACGAGCTGCTGATCTCCGGCGAGATGCTCTACGTGCATGCCGACAGCCGTATCCGCAAGAGCGAGCCTGTGCCGCAGGCATGGCGGGACGTGCTGCTTCGGTTCGAGACTGCCCTGCCGGTCAATGGATGACACCATGACGGCGGTGCGTATCGTGACCGGCGACTGGGACAGCCTGCGCGAGGATGCGCAGGCGCTGCGCACCGAGGTCTTCGTGATCGAGCAGAACGTGCCGATCGAACTGGAATGGGACGAGGACGACAGCGTGAGCCTGCATGCGGTCGCCTATGACGCGCACGGCCAGCCCGTGGGCACGGGCCGGCTGCTGCCCGACGGGCATATCGGCCGGATGGCGGTGGTGCAGTCGCTGCGTGGCCGGGGCATCGGCCGGCAGGTGCTGCTGACCCTGATTGCCGAGGCCAGAGATCACGGACATCAGGAACTGCTGCTGCATGCGCAGACGCATGCGATCGCGTTTTATCAGCGCGAGGGCTTTGTCTGCGAGGGGGAAGAATTCATCGAGGCGGACATGCCGCACCGGCGGATGCGCCTGCGCCTGACCTGAGGGCGGCGACTCGTCTAGCGGATCACGCGCTCCAGCAGCTGTGCATGGCCGCCGCTGTGCACCCTGAGCAGCGTCGAGGCGCGCGTGCCGTAGTCGGGCGACTCGATGCAGATCGGCGAGAGCAGACGCTCCCACTCCAGACTGACGCCGGTGTCCGGCAGGCGGCTGTCCGACGCGCGCGTGGTATCCGAGAGCATCTCGAAATACGCATCGTCCGGTGCGCCCTGACACAAGAGGCTGGAAAATTGCGCCTTGGCGCGCACCACTTTCGGCCAGGGCGTGTCGAGCGATCCGTTCGACAGACCATAGATGCCCGGCGCCAGTTCGCGCATCGGCGACGCATCCTGTTCATCATTCGAGAACCAGTAGCTGCGCTCCTGATCGCCGATCAGCAGATTGAAGCCGTTGTACGCCGATGCACGTTCCCGTAGCTCGGACAGATAGGCTTCGGGGCTGTGCTGAGAGGTCAGGAAACCGGTGACCAGTTCACCGCGTGACCTCACATCAGAACGGCGCTCGCCGCCATGGCGGATGTTGGTCAGCGCGGCAAAGCGTCCGGTGCGGCTGATGCCCAGCCAGGTGCCGCCGGCCTGCAGGTCACGGCCCGCATACACCTGAGGATGATCCTCCCACCAGCTGGCCGGTGCCGACGGACGGTTGAAAAACTCGTCGCGGTTGGCGGCCAGCACCAGCGGGCATTCGGGGATCAGCTTCCAGGCAAAAACGATCAGGCACATGCGGCGACATCCACAAAGCGTTCGACATGGCGCTCGCCGCGGATCAGCGAGAGCAATCCGGCATCCGCGACGGCCTTGTCCAGCGCTGCAGAAAACCCGGCCGGCACCTGCAGATAGACTTCCATCCAGGTGTGGCAGCCCTCGTGTTCTTCCGGTCGCCGTTTCAGCGCCGCACTGATCTTCCAGTGGGTCGCCAGCGACTGCTGCATCGTCGTCGCGCAGTCCTGCACCTGTGCGGCATGCGCGAGCGGCGCGCGGTAATAGACGTAGAGATCCATGTCAGACGGGCGCATCGAGTGCATAGGGAAGGCTGCCGAAGCGCAGCCGGGGGCCGGAGAGACTGCCGACATGGACGTCCGCCGTGGCCGAGTCCAGCTTCAGCTCGACCAGACAGGACATCTGGTCGTCAGGCCCCCGCTCGGCATTGACGATCATCCCGCAGGGCTGGTCGGGGTCGGTCACCGAGAAGACCTCGCTGCCCGGTGCGACCAGACTGGCGTCTGGCCCATCGACCGTGGCCAGCAGCATGCGTCGTTTCAGCTTGCCGAGATACTGGCTGCGCGCCACGATCTCCTGCCCGGGGTAGCAGCCCTTGCGGAAATTCACGCCACCGATCAATTCGAAATTCACCATCTGCGGCACGAACTGCTCGCGCGTGGCTTCCAGCACCTGCGGCACGCCCGCCTGAATGTCCAGCCAGCGCCAGTAGCTTTCCGTCCGGGAGGACAGCATGGTGTGCAATGCGGCAGACAAGGTCTCCGCCAGTGCCTCGCGCTGGGCGGCGGGGCCGACCCAGAGCGAGCGCGCAAGACCGCAGGCGTCGGGCACCCGGATCAGTCGTCCTCCGCCGAGGGGTTGAGTATGGTAGGCCGCTGCCGCCATCGCCGGGGCAGGCGAGGCCGTCATGCCGATGCCGGCCACGGCCAGCGCGTCGCTGATGTCCTCAAGTTTGACCTTGGCCCGCAGCACGAACATCTGCAGCCGCTTCTGACATCCGGGCAGCAGGCTCTTCGGCAGCATCAGCAGAATGCCGTCGTCCGCCGGCCAGACCAGCGGTGTTGCCAGCAGCCGGCCCTTCGGCGAGCAGTAACCCGCCAGACAGGCGTCGCCCTCACCGAGCCCGGCGATGTCATTGGTCAGCTGGTTGTGCAGGAAATCCCGGGCGTCTTCGCCCGATGCGCGGATCACGCCGTAATCCGACAGAGAGGAGATGAAACCTTGTTGCTCAGCCATGAAATCCGGGTCGTCTGCTGTTGGAGGCTATCATTACGAAGTTTGCCGAATTATAGAGGCGCACGACATTCTGCGCCGATGCTGAACAGGAAACAGGCCCGGGCTGTCTTGCCAGTGAGCCATTTGACCATCGGAGGGGAATCAGCTTGATCAGGAAGTTCATCGCACTGGCCGTCTTGCTGGTCATGGCGGGCAGCGCCTTTCTCGTCTACTGGACCCGCGACCCGCTGGTGGCGGCCGATGGCACGCCGGTCGAGTTCACGATTGCTGCCGGCAGCGGACTGCGCGCGGCCATGAAACAGGTGCATGCCGCCGGCGTGCCGGCGCCGCCCTTGCTGATGGAATTCCTCGCGCGGGGCATGGGGAAGGGCAGCGTGATCAAGCCCGGCAGTTACCGGCTGCTGCCCGGCACCACGCCAATTGGCCTGCTCGACATGCTGGTGCGTGGCAACACCATCAGGGAGTCGATCACGATCATCGAAGGCTGGACCTTTGCGCAGATGCGTGCCGAGCTGGCCAAACAGCCCTGGCTGAAGCAAGACAGTGCCGGCATGGCGATCGAGCCGTTACTGGAAAAAATCGCGCCGGGATTTCCGCATCCTGAAGGTATTTTCTATCCCGACACCTATGTGTACGAGCGCGGCAGCAGCGACTTGCAGATTTACCGGCAGGCCCATCAGCAGCTGATGAAAAAACTGATGCAAGCCTGGGATGCTCGTCCGGCTAACCTGCCTTACGACAATCCCTACGAGGCGCTGATCATGGCCTCGATTGTCGAAAAAGAGACGGGCAAAGCGTCCGAGCGTTCACGCATTGCTTCAGTGTTCATCAACCGGCTGCGTCGCGGCATGCTGCTGCAGACCGATCCGACCGTGATCTACGGCATGGGCGAACGCTTCGACGGCAATATCCGCAAGCAGGATCTGCTGACCGACACACCTTACAACACCTACCTGCGGCCCGGTCTGCCGCCGACACCGATTGCGCTGCCCGGCCGGGCAGCAATCGATGCGGCGCTCAATCCTGCACAGGGCGCGGATTTGTATTTTGTCGCGCGAGGTGACGGCAGCAGTGAATTCTCGGACAATCTCGACGATCACAATCGCGCGGTCAATCGTTTCCAGCGACGCGCGCAATAGCCAGATCCACACATATCCAAGCGCAGGCAGAACAAGCATTCATGGCAAGAGGAAAGTTCATTACCTTCGAGGGCATCGACGGCGCCGGCAAGTCCACCCATGTCCAGAGCGTCGCCGACTACCTGAGATCCTGCGGCAAGACCGTCATCACCACCCGCGAGCCGGGAGGGACGCCACTCGGCGAGCGGCTGCGCGAACTGCTGCTGCACGAGACCATGCATCTCGAGACCGAGGCGCTGCTGATGTTCGCCGCTCGTCGAGAGCACATTGCGCGACTGATTGAGCCTGCGCTCGCGCGGGGCG
>JACCDH010342628.1_pt1 | contig 11772 bp, 10 predicted proteins | sample 7442481 | NCBI WGS metagenome assembly JACCDH01 (sample SAMN15323433, study PRJNA562643) | freshwater metagenome | isolation source: river surface water | place: USA:Blue River Watershed | collected 2017-08-15 | reverse complement strand
GATGGCCCGGTCGGCGCCGATAGCCATGGCGGTGCGCAGGGTCTCCTGGCACTGCGCCACCCCGCAGGAGACGGCGATGACTTCGGTCACCACGCCCTTTTCCTTGAGCCGGACGGCCTCTTCGACGGCGATCTCGTCGAAGGGGTTCATGCTCATTTTCACGTTGGCGATGTCCACACCCGTGTTGTCCGACTTGACGCGGACCTTCACGTTGTAGTCCACCACCCGCTTGACGGGAACCAGGGCCTTCATGCTGGGGAGCTCCTATGAACGGGAATTGACGTTTACGTAAACGTGAGATTTTATGCGGTGCAGCATAGCCAGCGGCGGGGGCAAGGGTTTTCCCGTATCGGGAGGCGGCGTCTCGCCTTCAGGCCGACGGGGTGCCCCGCAGGTGCACGATCCGCTGCGGGGAGGGAATCTCGATGCGGGCGGCGCGCAGGCCTTCGAGGATCTGCAGGTTGACATCCGAGCGCACATTCAACTGCCCGTTGACCGGATCGTCGATCCAGTACAGGAGGCTGAACTCCAGCCCGTCGGGCCCGAACCGCACGAGCCTGGCCGCCGGGGCGGGATCGCGCAGCACCCGGGGCACGGCCAGCGCCGCGTCCATCAGGACCTGCTGGACCTGGCGCAGATCCGAGTCGTAGCCCACCGAAATGTCGGACGTCAGGAGGATGCGCGAATCGGCCAGCGACAGGTTCTCGATCCGTTCGGTGATCAGTTTTTCGTTGGGGACGATGGACTCGCGCCCGTTGGGGGCACGGATCAGGGTGTAGCGGGTCTTGATGTCCATGACCTCGCCCTCGAAGTTGTCCACCCGCACCGTGTCGCCGATGCGAAGGGAGCGCTCGAACAGGATCACGAAGCCGCTCACGTAATTGGCCGCGAGCTTTTGCAGGCCGAAGCCCAGGCCCACGCCCAGCGCGCCCCCCAGCACCGACAGGGCGGTCAGGTCCACGCCCACGGTGGACAGCGCCAGCAAGAGGCCCACCAGCAGGAGCGCCGCGCGCAGCGTGTTGGCGGCCACCTTGCGCAGGGACAGGTCGGTCACCGCCTGCTGCAGGACGCGCCGCTCCAGCGCCGCGGAGACCCACAGGGCCACCACCAGCATCGCGCCGGCGGACAGCACCCCGCCGACCAGGTCCAGCAGGCTGGTGCGGGTCTTGCCAAGGGTGAAACGGATGGAATCCATCTCCTGGGTGACGACGGGCAGCAGGCCCAGGATCCACAGGACGGCGGCGAGCCACGCCAGCCAGGAGAACAGGCGCTCGACCAGGCGGGCCAGGCCCGAGGCCGGAAAGACCACGGTCAGGACGCGCGCCAGGAACCGGATGCCCGCCAGGGACACCAGCACCGGCACCGCAATGCGCAGCAGGGCCACCGACTGATAGCGCCCCAGGAGCAGCATGGCGCTGTAGACCAGGACCAGCGCCAGCACCGGAAACAGCAGGCCATCGACGATGCCCCGGCCGAACCAGACCGAGGACTCGCCCCGGCCGCGGCCCGCCGCCCAGCACAGGGCCAGCGACAAGGCCAGGCAGGCGACCAGCACCCCGATTTCCCAGGCCAGGTCGGGGTGGCCCAGGCCACGCAGCAGGTTCTCGAATCCGTTCATGACAGGTCCGCCAGTTCGCGCACATGCGCCTCGACACTGCGCCCGAGGGCGCCCAGGTGGTAGCCGCCCTCCAGGCAGGACACGATCCGCCCTTGCGCGTGGCGGGCGGCGACCTCGCGCAGGCGGCGCGTGATCCAGGCGTAATCGGCCTCGACCAGGCCCAGCTGACCCAGGTCGTCCTCGCGGTGCGCGTCGAAGCCGGCGCTGATGAAGATCATTTCAGGCCGGAACGCGTCCAGGCGCGGGAGCCACTCGCGCTCGATCAGCGCACGGATCTCCGGGCCGCGGGTATAGGCTGGCACGGGCAGGTTCACGATGTTGTCACCGCGCGGTGTGTCTCCGGTGTACGGGTAGAGCGGGTGCTGGAAGAAACCCACCATCAACACGCGCGGGTCACCGGCCAGGATGTCCTCGGTGCCATTGCCATGGTGCACGTCGAAGTCCACCACCGCCACCCGCTGCAGGCCGTGGCGATCAAGCGCATGCCGCGCGGCGACGGCCACGTTGTTGATGAAGCAAAAGCCCATGGCCTGCGTGCGGCAGGCATGGTGTCCGGGCGGACGCACCGCGCAGAAGGCGTTTTCGAGTTCTCCGGCCATCACGGCATCGGTCGCCGCGACGGCTGCCCCCGCTGCCCGCTGGGAGGCGGTCCAGGTGTGGCGGTTCATCGACGTGTCGGCGTCCAGGTGCGTGTGGTCGGGCCCGCCCGCTTCGATCTGCTCGTCCAGCGCGATTGAGAGCCCTCGCAGCGAGGCGATGTAGGGGCGCTCGTGCGCAAGTTCGAGGTCGGCGATCGCGGCCAGGGGCGCCTCGCGAGCCGCCAGCAGCGGCAGGACGCCGCTGGCCAGGAGCCGGTCGTCGATCGCGTCAAGCCGCTGCGGACACTCCGGATGCCCCTGCCCCATTTCATGGCGTCGGCAATCGGGATGCGTGTAGTACCCGGTCTTGGTGGCGGTCATGCGGGAACGTGGACGGTCAGCGGGGGGTGTCGCGGTGCCAGCCGGTGCGCACCGTACAGGTTGGCGGTCAGCTTAACACGCGCTCTGCGGATCCTCACGCACACGGCGCCCCAGGTCACAGCCCAGGACACAGGCAGACACGTGCCCGAGGCGCCGCGTGGGAGACAATCGCGCCCACGATGTACCGCTTCCTTCTCGCCGGCCTCGCCGCCTGCACCCTGGGCGCCCAGGCGCAGGCCGCCGCTTCCCCCGACACCGCCCCCGCAGCCGCCGCCGCAGCCGCCACCGCACCCCCGCGCGCAGACAAGGAGAAGGCGCGATCCGGGAAATCGGCCCAAACGTCCAAGACGGCCAAGCCAGCGAAGCCGGCCAAGGCCTCCAAGCCCGCCGCCGAGCGGCGCATGGCCGCGACCGGCATTCCGTATCGCGACCGGGAAGAGGCCCTGCGCTTTGCCGACGAAGTGGCCCAGCGCCAGGGGCTGGACGCGGCCTGGACCCGCCAGGCGATCGCCCAGGCGCGCCAGCTGCCAGCGGTACAGCGGCTGATGCAGCCGCCCCCCGCCGGCGCGCGCAAGAACTGGGCGCTGTATCGCAGCCGCTTCATCGATCCGGTGCGCATCGCGGCGGGCGTGCGTTTCTGGCAGCAGCACCGGGAGGCGCTCGAGCGGGCGGAAAAGGACTACGGGGTGCCCGCCGAAACCATCGTGGGCATCATCGGCGTGGAGACCATCTACGGCCAGCACATGGGGACCTTCCGTGTGATCGACGCGTTGGCCACGCTTTCCTTCGATCATCCTGCCAGCCACCCGCGGGCCGCCGAGCGGACTGCCTACTTTCGCGGCGAGCTCGAACAACTCCTGACCCTGGCGCACCGCTCCGGCGGCAATCCGCTGGAACCTCTGGGCAGCTACGCGGGCGCGATGGGACTCCCGCAGTTCATGCCCACCAGCTGGGTGCGCTGGGCGGTGGACTTCGACGGCGATGGCCGCATCGACCTGCGACGCAGCGCGGTGGATGCCATCGGCTCGGTCGCTTCCTACTTCAAGGGCCATGGCTGGCAAACCGGCATGCCCACGCACTACCCGGTGCGGATCGACGCGGCCCGCACCGACCTGGAGGTGCTGCTCGCGCCCGACATCCTGCCCACCTTCAGCGTGGCGAGCTTCACCGCCAAGGGCGCAGGCCTGGAGGGCGCGGCCCTGCAGCACCCCGGTCCGCTGGCCCTGGTCGAATTGCAGAACGGCGACGCCCCCAACAGCTATGTGGCGGGCACCGAAAACTTCTACGTGATCACCCGCTACAACCAGTCCAGCTACTACGCCATGGCGGTCATCGAACTGGGAAGCGAAGTGAAGCAGGCGATGGCACGCCAGCCTTGAGTCACGAAGCGCGGGCGATGAGCCTGCGTGCGAGGCGCTTCACGGCGCCGGTGCGGCGTCCCGCTCGAGCCGCTGCACCCGCCACGCACACCCGGCCGCCACCAGGGACAGCACCGTGGCCGCGCCATACAGCGCCTCGTAGCCCAGGTGCGTGATCAGGGAGCCCCCCGCCAGCACGCCCAGCACCCCGCCGAGGCCGTAGCCGATCACGGTGAACAGGGCCTGCCCGCGGGCGCGCAGCCGGCCCGGGAAATGGTGGCTCACCATCGCGATGCTGGCCGTATGGTGCGCCGCGAAGGTCAGCGCATGCAGCAGCTGGGCGACCACGAGAGCGATCATCCAGTCGGCTGCAGCCCCGATGAGGGCCATCCGCACTACCGCCGCCACCGAGCACGCCAGCAGCCACCCCGCCATGCGGGTGAAGCGCATGAGGCGCCCCTGCAGGTAGAACCACGCGATCTCCACCACCACGGACAGGGCCCACAGCGCGCCGATGGTGGCCTTGCCGTAGCCCTTGCCATCCAGGTACAGGGAGAAGTAGGCGTAGATCGAGAAATGCGCTGTCACGTGGAAGAACAGCGTGGCAAAGAACCAGCGCACCGCCGGCTGGCGCAGGATCGGGCCGACCGGTTCGCCCGGATCCTGTGCGTTGGCAGGCTTGTCCCGCACGTCGGGCAGCCACAGCGTGCCGGCCAGCACCGCGGCGAGCGTGAGCAGGGTCCAGGCCGGGAAATGCCCCATGCCGAAATGCTCGAACCAGGCCCCGGCAATGAACACCGTGGCCATGAACCCGATGGACCCCCACAGGCGTATGCGTCCGTAACGTCCCCAGTCGCCCGCCACCAGGTGCGCCATGGCGGCCTCGGTCAACGCCATCATGGAACTCGTGTGCGTGAACAGCACCAGCAGCACCACCCCGATCCAGACCGGCCCGCCGGGCCACCACAGGCCCAGCGACGACACCAGGGCGATCAGCGCGCTCCATCGCAGCAGGCGCACGCGCTCGCCGGTGCGGTCACTGAGCATGCCCCACACATAGGGCGCGAAGATGCGGGTGCTCGATTGGACGGCCGCCAGCAGGCTGATCACCACGATGGGAAAGCCCAGGTGCTGCAGCCACAGGGGCAGGTAGGGATTGAAGAACCCGATGTGCGCGAAGTAGCTGGCGGACAGTGCCGCGAAGGGCACGACCTGCCCGGCCCCGGCCGCCTCGGCCCGGGACATCAGGCGGTGTGGCCTGGCACCGGCGCCAGGGGGGCGCGCACGTCGGCGTTCTGGGCGCGATGGCGCAGCGCGTGGTCCATCACCACCAGGGCCAGCATGGCCTCGGCAATCGGCGTGGCGCGGATGCCCACGCAGGGGTCGTGGCGGCCCTTGGTCACCACGTCGACGGGTTTGCCCTCGATGTCGATGCTCGCACGTGGCGTGAGGATGGAGCTGGTCGGCTTGATCGCGATCGAGACCTCCAGGTCCTGGCCGGTGCTGATGCCCCCCAGCACGCCGCCGGCGTTGTTGGTGGCAAAGCCTGCAGGCGTGATGGTGTCGCCGTGGGTGGAGCCGCGTTGCGCCACGCTGGCAAAGCCGGCGCCGATCTCGACACCCTTGACCGCATTGATCCCCATCATGGCGTAGGCGATGTCGGCGTCGAGCTTGTCAAAGAGCGGTGCGCCCAGGCCCACCGGTACGCCGCTGGCGGTCACCCGGATGCGCGCCCCGCAGGAGTCGCCGGACTTGCGCAGGGCATCCATGTAGGCCTCCAGGGCCGACACGTCGGCCACGGGCGCGAAGAACGGGTTGTTCGGGACATGGTCCCAGCTTTCGAAGCCGATCGTCACATCGCCAATCTGCTGCATGCAGCCGCGAAACCGTGTGTCGTGATGCAGGGCCAGCCATTTCTTGGCGACCGCGCCAGCCGCCACCATGGGGGCGGTCAGACGCGCCGAGGAACGGCCGCCACCGCGCGGGTCGCGCACGCCGTACTTCTGCAGGTAGGTGTAATCGGCGTGGCCGGGGCGAAAGGTGCGTGCGATCTCGGAGTAGTCCTTGCTGCGCTGATCGGTGTTGCGTATCAGCAGGGCGATCGGTGTCCCGGTGGTCACGCCCTCATAGACCCCGGAAAGGATCTCGACGCGGTCTTCTTCCTGCCGCTGGGTGACGTAGCGGCTGGTGCCGGGGCGGCGGCGGTCCAGGTCGGGTTGGATGTCGGCTTCGGACAGCGGCAGGCCGGGGGGGCAGCCATCGATCACGCAGCCGATGGCGGGCCCGTGGGATTCGCCGAAATTGGTGACCGTGAAAAGGGTGCCGAAGGTGTTGCCGCTCATGGACCCCGATTATCCCAGAGGCCGTCACGCCCTCCGCGGCGCCTTGCGAGGCGAGTCCGTGGGGCGAGCCCCGCCCCGTCAGGACTTGGCCGCCGGCTCCTCGTCCTGGCCAGCGGGCCAGTCGCGGATATAGGCCTTGAGCATCTGGTTCTCGAAATTCTGGCTGTCGACCACGGCCTTGGCCACGTCGTAGAAGCTGATCACCCCCATCAGCATGCGGCTGTCCATCACCGGCATGTAGCGGGCATGGCGGTCCAGCATCATGCGGCGCACTTCGTCGAGTTCGGTTCCCGAGGTGCAGGTCAGGGGGTGGTCGTCCATCGCGGAGCGCACCCGGGTCGTGCCCACCGAGCCGCCATTGCGCACGATGGACTGGATCACCTCGCGGAAGGTCAGCATGCCCACCAGGTCACCATGGTCCATCACCACCAGCGAACCGATGTCCTTGTCGGCCATGAGCTGGACGGCCTCGGACAGGGCCTGATCGGGGCCGACGGTGTAAAGCGTGCTGCCTTTGACGCGAAGGATGTCGCTGACTTTCATGGGGCTCTCCTGGGGGCGGGCGCAAGCCGCTGGGATCGGTCCAATATAGCCCACAATTTGCGGCAGTTCCATCCGCTTGGAGGCCTCCCATCATGTCCGGTTATTCCGACCCTGGCTTCGACACGCTCGCCCTGCACGCGGGTGCCGCGCCAGACCCTGCCACCGGCGCGCGCGCGGTCCCGATCCACCTGACGACGTCCTTCGTCTTCGACTCGAGCGAGCACGCCGCGTCCCTGTTCAACCTGGAGCGGGCAGGCCACGTGTACTCGCGCATCAGCAACCCGACCACCGCCGTCCTCGAGCAGCGCGTGGCGGCCCTGGAGGGCGGCATCGGCGCAATCGCCACGGCCAGCGGCCAGGCCGCCCTGCATCTGGCCATTTCGACCCTCATGGGTGCGGGCTCGCACATCGTGGCCAGCACGGCCCTTTACGGCGGCTCGCAGAACCTGTTGCACTACACCCTGCGCCGCTTCGGTATCGAGACCACCTTCGTGCGCCCTGGCGACATCGACGGCTGGCGCGCCGCGATCCGCCCCAACACACGGCTGCTCTTTGGCGAAACCGTGGGCAACCCGGGCCTGGACGTGCTGGACATCCCCACGGTGGCCGCGATCGCCCATCAGGCGGGGGTGCCCCTGCTGGTGGACAGCACCCTCACCTCGCCGTGGCTGATGAAGCCGCTGTCCCTGGGCGCGGACCTGGTGTACCACTCGGCCACCAAGTTCCTCTCGGGGCACGGCACCGTGATCGGCGGCATCGTGGTCGACGGTGGCAGCTTCGACTGGCAGGGGCCGCGCGCCCAGGGCCGCTACGCGGAACTCACCGCACCCTACGAGGGCTTTCATGACATGGTCTTCAGCGAAGAGTCGAGCGTCGGCGCCTTCCTGCTGCGGGCTCGCCGCGAAGGGCTGCGCGATTTCGGGGCCTGCATGAGCCCGCACACCGCCTGGCTGATCCTGCAAGGCATCGAGACCCTGCCCCTGCGGAGGGAGCGGCACATGGCCAACGCCCGCCAGGTGGTCGACTTCCTGGCCGCACACCCCTTCGTGGCCCGCGTGGGCCACCCGATGCTGGCCTCGCACCCGAGCCACGCCCTGGCGGCCAAGCTGCTGCCCCGCGGCGCGGGATCGGTCTTCAGCTTCGACCTCAAAGGCAGCCGCGCGCAGGGCCGGGCCTTCATCGAATCGCTGCAGGTGTTCAGCCACCTGGCCAATGTGGGCGATTGCCGCTCGCTGGTGATCCACCCGGCCAGCACCACGCACTTCCGGATGGACGATGCGGCGCTGGCGGGCGCAGGCATCACGCAGGGCACGATCCGCCTGTCCATCGGCCTGGAGGACCCGGCCGACCTGATCGACGACCTCAAGCGCGCCCTCAAGGCCGCCGAGAAACACAGCTGAGGGCCGACCCATGGAACTGACCGTCAACGGCCACCGCACCTACTGCTACACCGGGGGCCGGCCTTTCGACCCCGCGCGGCCCACGCTCCTGATGCTGCACGGCGTGCTCAATGCCCACTGCGTCTGGATCCTGCAAAGCCGATGGTTTGCGCACCACGGCTGGAACGTGCTGGCGCCTGACCTGCCGGGTCATGGCTACAGCGCAGGCGAGCCCCCCCGCAGCGTCGAGGACGCGGCGCGTTTCGCACTGGCCCTGCTCGATGCGGCGGGCGTGCAGCGCGCGGCCCTGGTGGGCCACAGCTTCGGATCACTCACGGCGCTGGAGGCCGCCGCGCAGGCACCCGATCGCGTCACGCACCTGGGCCTGGTCGGCACGGCCTACCCGATGCGCGTCTCGCCCGCCTTGCTGGAGGAGTCGCTGAACGATCCGCAGCGCGCGATCGAGCGCGTCACCATGTACTCCCACGGCCTCATGGCGCCACCGCCCTCCGCGCTGGGCCCGGGCACCTGGGTGCCGGGCACCACGCGCGCGCTGATGCGACGCATCCTGGCGAGCAACCCGCGCGTCAACCTGTTTCACACCGGATTCAAGGCCTGCGATGGCTACCAGGGCGGAGAACGCGCCATGGAGACCGCGGCCTGCCCGGTCCTCTTCGTGCTGGGCCGGCGCGACGCCATGACACCGCCGAAGGCCGCGCGCTCCCTGCAGGAACGCGCGAAACATGCGAGGACGGTGCTGCTCGACGCCGGTCACAGCCTGATGACCGAAGACCCGGAGGGCGTGCTGGCGGCCTTGCGCGATTTCCTGGGAGCGCCTACAGGGCATCCCTGAGGGCCAGCCCGGACAGCCGACCGCTTTGCCACAGGCGGGCGGTGGCCTCGGTCGCCGGCAGCAGCAACACCCGGATCAGGGGGTCCAGCGTGGTGGACTGGGGGTCGGCCAGCAGCAGGTAGCGCGCGGCTTCCCCCTCCTTGACCTCGTCGAGCCGACCGACCCAGTCCAGCGTGATCAGGGTGTGCAGGACCGGCTCGAGCTGCAGGTCGGTGGCGTCGAGGGCGCGGGTCAGTTCGTCCAGCGTCAGGCCCCGGCGTCCGGTGTCCCGCGCACGGGCCAGGGTGCGCAGGGCATCCAGCGCCAGTTCAAACTGCCAGCCCTGGCCACTGTCACGCCGCCGGTGCAGGCCGATGGTCAGGCTCGGCAGGTAGGCCGCGAGCACGGCCCCCAGGAGGATCACGAGCCACCCCATGTAGATCCAGACCAGCAGGATCGGCACGGTCGCAAACGCGCCGTACACCGCGGAATACGCCGGCACCGCGCTGATGTAGACGGCCAGCAGGCGGCGGGCGATCTCGATGCCCACCGCGGCGAACAGGCCGCCGATCCAGGCGTGCGAGCGGCGCACCGGTGTGTTGGGCACGTAGCGGTACAGGGCGGCCAGCCCGGCGACCAGCAGAAGGAACTCCGCCACATCCAGCAGCAGGCGCAAGGTGCCGGGAATGTTGGCCACCAGCCCGCGCGAGGCCGAGATCAGGAAGGAACTCACACTGAGGGAGGCGGCCAGCAGCAGCGGCCCCAGCGTGATGACCGCCCAGTACATCAGCACCCGCTGCGCCAGCGGCCGGGGCCGGCGCACGCGCCAGATGCCATTGAGCGTGCGGTCGATGGTCAGGACCAGGGACAGCGCGGTGAGGAACAGGAACACCAGGCTCAGCGCGCCCAGGCGGCTAGCCTTGCCCGCAAACTGCGTGAGGTACCCCAGCACCTGGCGCGAGATGGCGTCGGGCACCAGGCTTTGCACCAGCCAGGCCTGCACGGCGCCCTGCAGCTTGCCGAACACCGGGAACGCCGTGAACAAGGCCAGGACCACGGTGAAGAAAGGCACCAGCGCGATGATGGTGGTGAAGGTCAGGCTGCCCGCCGACAGCCCCAGACGGTCCTCGCGCAGGCGTTCCCCGAGGGTGCGGGCAGCAGACCGCCAAGGGAAATGGGCAATCTGGACAAGCAGGGGCCGGACATTCATCGGCCGCTATGATGCCACCGCCCATGTCCACACCCCCGCCCTCACCCGACGCGCACCCTGCGTCGGCGCCCGCCACGCCGGCGCAGCCCGAACCGGTCCAACCCGCTTCCCCCGAACTGCTCATGATCCGCCGCCTGGCGGTCGGCAGCCTCCTGGGCCTGATCGTGCTCGGACTGGCCTGGGAGTTGTGGCTCGCCCCCTTGCGTCCCGGCGGCAGCTGGGTGGCGCTGAAGGTGCTGCCCCTGTGCCTGCCGCTGGCCGGCCTGCTGCGTCACCGCATGTACACCTACCGCTGGGTCAGCCTGATGGTCTGGCTCTATTTCACCGAAGGGGTCGTACGCGCCTGGAGCGACCGGCCGCCCTCCTCCTACCTGGCGATGGTGGAAATCGCCCTGTGCCTCGTGCTGTTCGCCGCCTGCGCCCAGCATGTGCGCGTGCGGTTTCGGGCCCTGCGTCAGGCATCCGCATCCGCTTCCGCGGACGGAACGGGATCGGCGGCATGACGGCGCTGCTGCAGCAACTGGCGGACATCGTCGGTGCCGCCCATGTGCTGCATGAGGGCGACCTCAGCGCCTGGGAACTCGATTGGCGCAAGCGCTCACGCGGCAAGGCGCTGGCCGTGGTGCGACCCGCTTGCACGAAGGAAGTCGCTGCCGTGGTCCGGGCCTGTGCCGAAGCGGGCACCGCCCTCGTCCCCCAAGGCGGCAACACGGGACTCGTGGTCGGCGGCACGCCCGACGCGTCGGGCACGCAAGTGGTCCTGAGCCTGCAACGCATGAATGCGGTGCGCGCGGTCGACCCCGCCAACCTCACGCTCACCGCCGAGGCCGGCTGCATCCTGCAGTCCCTGCAGGAGTCGGCGCGCGAAGCGGGCTTCCTCTTTCCCCTGAGCCTCGCGGCCGAGGGCAGTTGCACCATCGGCGGCAACCTGGCCACCAATGCGGGCGGCACGCAGGTGCTGCGCTATGGCAATGCCCGCGACTTGTGCCTGGGGCTGGAGGTGGTGACCGCGCAGGGCGAGGTCTGGGACGGCCTCTCGGGCCTGCGCAAGGACAACACCGGCTACGACCTGCGGGACCTCTTCATCGGCAGCGAGGGCACGCTGGGCATCATCACCGCCGCCACCCTCAAGTTGTACCCGCTGCCCGCCGCCACGCTCACGGCCTGGGCCGCCGTGCCCTCGATGGAGGCCGCCGTGCGGCTGCTGGAGATCGCCCGCACGCGCCTGGGCGCGGGCCTCACCGGGTTCGAGGTGATGGGCCAGTTTGCCCTGAGCCTGGTGTGCCGCCACTTCCCGGCGCTGCGCGTCCCGTTCGCGCAGGCCAGTCCCTACGGTGTACTGTTGGAATACGAGGCGCAGGGGGGCGAAGCCGACGCCCGCGCCGGCTTCGAGGCCCTGCTGGCAATTGCCCTGGACGATGGCTGCGTCACCGACGCCGTGATCGCCGAGAACATCGCACAGGCCCGCGAGCTGTGGCACATCCGGGAGGCCATTCCCCTGGCGCAGGCCGAAGAGGGCCTGAACATCAAG
>JACCDH010399144.1_pt1 | contig 11774 bp, 11 predicted proteins | sample 7442481 | NCBI WGS metagenome assembly JACCDH01 (sample SAMN15323433, study PRJNA562643) | freshwater metagenome | isolation source: river surface water | place: USA:Blue River Watershed | collected 2017-08-15 | reverse complement strand
GACTTGCGATCCACCTGCACGATTTGCAGGCCTTTTTTCTTGAACTCGTCCACCAACTCGGCTTCACGGGCCTTGATCTTGGCGGTGGCGCGCACAGCGGCTTCTTGAGTCACATCGGTGAACATTTTCTTTTCAGCATCGCTGAGCTTGTTCCAGAGATGCGGTGCAATTTGCGTGGTCAAACCGTCCACGATGTGACCCGTGAGCATGATGGCTTTTTGCACCTCGAAGAACTTCTTGGCCTCGATGGTGGTCAATGGATTCTCTTGGGCTTCCACCGTGCCGTTTTGCAGGGCCAGATAGACCTCGGCAAAAGCAATGGGCGTGGGGTTGGCGCCGCAGGCCTCAGGTGTGGCGCGGTAGGCAGGCACGTCGGGCACTCGGATCTTGATGCCCTTCATGCCAGCGCAGTTGGTGAAGGCTTTTTGCGCGGTGGTGTGGCGAGCGCCATAGTAGGTGTAGGCCGTGACTTGGATGCCCGTCTTGGCCCGGAACTCGGACACCATTTCCTGGAAAACGGGGCTCTTGGAGTAAGCAATCAGGTGGTCGCCATCGCGGAAGATGAAGGGGTAGTAGGCAATGCCAAAGCGGGGGTAAGTGCGGGCCGCAAAAGAGGGGCCGCTGATGATCATGTCCACTGTACCCAGGGTCAGGCCTTGGTTGATATCGGTTTCTTTGCCCAGTGTGGAAGCCGGGAAGACTTGGATGTCGAACTTGCCGTTGCTGCGCTTTTTGATTTCATCGGCCGCCCAAACCGACTCGGTGTGGTACGGCTCCGACGTTTCATAGACGTGGGCCCATTTGAGTTTTTGCTGGGCCTGTGCACCGGTGCTCATCAGCAAGGTGCCCATGGCGACGGCGCCCAGGGCGGCCAGGGTCTTCAGGGTGAATCGTTTGCTCATCGTTGTCTCCTCAATGGTGTTGGAAAATTACTGACGCGAAAAAAACTGCATACCCCCTTAGCGGCCAGCTAACGGGCAGGAGCGCGGCGCCAGCTCGCGCTGTATCTTTTGTGGGCTTGTTTCAAATGTTTTTGCATGGCCTTGCGGGCGGCGGGCGCGTCGCGCGCCTCGATGGCATCGAACACGGCTTGGTGCTCTGCAATGGCCGCTTGCCATGAGGCAGGATGTTCAAAGTAGTCGCCTAAGCGCTCAAACAGAGGGCCTTTGCGGGCCGTCCAAAAGCGCTGCACGGTGTCGAGCAAAACGCTGTTGCCGCAAGCCTGTGCAATGGCTTCATGGAAGGCTTCATCGCCTTCACGTGGCATTTCATGGCGGGCGGCTTCTTGCTTCATTTGCTGCAAGCCGGCGCGGATGGCTTTGATGTCTTTTTTCTGGGCGTTTTGCGCGGCCAGTGCGGCTACTTCCGATTCCACCAAAATGCGGGCGCTCATCACTTCGAGGGGGCCCCATTCGGCTGAGCTGTCGGCCTGGGCAGGGTTTTTTCGGGTCTTGGGTTTTGCGGTGCTTTGCACATAAATGCCCGAGCCCGTGCGCACTTCGATCATGCCTTCGACTTCGAGCGCAATCAGCGCTTCGCGCACCGAAGGGCGGCTCACGCCAAGCTGCAGCGCCAGGTCGCGCTCTGCGGGCAAGCGTGAGCCCACTGCGAACTCGCCCGAGGCCATCAGCTGCCGAAGTTGCTCGGCAATCTGGCGGTACAGGCGCTGGGGTTCGACGGTTTGGATGGGCATGCGCAGGATCAGGGATAACGTGAATTGGACAAGTGGTCAGACCAGTCGCACAATCATCACACGCCCCCAATTCATGGGTCAAGCGCTTTTGACTCCACACAAACCCGCATGTCGACTGTCGCAAGAACGACGCTGTGCAGCGCATCCTGCCTGCATGCTCTCAAACTTTGATGCGCCCAATACTGGCTTTGAATTCAAATGTCTTCAGTCACCATTGACCGCGTGAGCCTTCGGCAAGTGAACTTGCCGCCCAAGGTTTTGCGTACCGATGCGATCCAGTCCTTTGTGACGCAAGAAACGGTGTTGCTCACGCTGCACTGCAGCGATGGCATCGAGGCCACGGGTTATGCCTACACGATCGGCACCGGTGGCTCTTCGGTGATCGCCTTGCTCAAGGACCATTTGGCGCCGAGACTGATCGGGCGGGACCCGGTCAGGGTCGAGGCGATTTGGAAAGACCTGTTTTTTCACACCCACGCCACGGCTGTGGGGGCCATGACCAGCCTGGCGCTGGCCTGTGTGGACACGGCCTTGTGGGACTGGCGGGCGCAAAGCCAAGGCCTGCCGCTGTGGCGCTTGCTGGGTGGGGCGCAAACGCGTGTGCCGCTTTACACCACCGAGGGCGGTTGGCTGCACCTCTCACCCCAGGCGCTGGTGGACCAAACACTGGCGGCGCAAGCCCAGGGCTTCAAAGGCGCCAAGATCAAGATCGGCAGGCCCCATGTGAGCGAAGACGTGGCCCGCCTATCTGCTGTGCGCGATGCGGTGGGCCCGGGTTTTGAGCTGATGACCGACGCCAACCAAGGCTTCAACCGGTCCGAGGTGGTGCGTCGTGCACGGGCTTTTGACGGGCTGGGCCTGGCTTGGATCGAAGAGCCCATGCCTGCCGAAGATGTGTCGGGGCACCGGCAGTTTCGTGAGCACACGACCATACCGGTGGCAGTGGGCGAGTCGATGTACCACCCGATGCAGTTCCGTGAATACCTCGAGCAGGGCGCCTGCTCGATCGTGCAGCCCGATGTGGCGCGCATCGGTGGCATCACGCCGTGGATCAAGACGGCCCATTTGGCGGAGACTTTTGATGTGGCGGTGTGTCCGCACTTCTTGATGGAGCTGCACGTGAGCCTGTGCGCCGCCGTGCCCAATGCCACTTGGGTGGAATACATCCCACAGCTTGACGACATCACCACCTCACGCATGAAGGTCGAGGATGGCTTTGCCCGTCCCCCCGAAACCCCAGGCCTTGGCATCGCCTGGGACTGGCCCGCCATCAACCACAGACAAACCACCCATCTGGAGATCAAAACCCCATGAGACTCAAAGGAAAAATCGCGCTGGTCACGGCCGCGGGGCAAGGCATCGGCCAGGCCGCTGCATTGGCCATGGCCGCAGAAGGCGCCACCGTGTATGCCACCGATGTGAATGCCGCATTGCTCAAGAGTTACGAGGGCGTGGCCAATGTGCACACCGCCGTGCTGAATGTGCTCGACAAGAGTGCGATCACCGCGCAAGTGGCCAGCTTGCCGCGCATCGACATCATCTTCAATTGCGCTGGTTTTGTGCACAACGGCAACATCGAACTGGCCACCGATGAAGACTGGGACTTTGCGTTCAACCTGAACGTGCGCTCGCAGTTTTGGATGATCCAGGCGGTCATTCCCAAAATGGTGGCGCAGTTCGAAAAAGACGGTCATGGCGGCAGCATCATCAACATGGCCAGCGTCTGCTCCAGCGTCAAGGGCTTGCCCAACCGCTTCATCTATGGCACCAGCAAGGCGGCCGTCATTGGCCTGACCAAAAGCGTGGCTGCCGACTATGTGCGTCAGGGCATCCGGTGCAACTGCATTTGCCCCGGTACCGTGGACACGCCCTCGCTGCAAGACCGCATCAACAGCTATGCCGACCCGGTGCAGGCCCGCAAGGACTTCATCAACCGCCAGCCAATGGGGCGTTTGGCACAGGCTCACGAGATTGCGCCCATCGTGACCTTCCTCGCTTCCGACGAATCCATCTTCGCCACAGGCAACGCCTACATGGTCGATGGTGGCATGACCATTTGATGGTTCAGAAAGACCCTATGAATTTGCTCGACATGAAAGGCCGCCACGCGGTCATCACCGGTGGTGCCACCGGTTTGGGTTTCGCCATTGCCCAGCGCATGCTGGCTTCTGGCGCACGCGTCACCATCTGGGACCGCGATGCGGCCGGCATGGGCGCCGCCGCCGAACAATTGCGGGCGGCGCAGTCAGGGGCTGTGGTCAATACGGTGCAGGTCGATGTGGCCAGCCACGAATCTGTGGTGCAGGCCACGGCGCAAACCACCGCGCTGGCAGGCGTCGATGTGCTGGTCAACAGCGCGGGCATCACCGGCCCCAACGTCAAAGTTTGGGAGTACCCGGTGGACGCCTGGAAGCAGGTGTTCGATGTGAACGTGCACGGCCTGTTCCACTGCTGCCGCGAACTGAGTGCCCACATGAAGTCGCGCAACTACGGCCGCATCGTCAACATCGCCTCTGTCGCGGGCAAAGACGGCAACCCCAACGCCAGCGCTTACAGTGCCAGCAAGGCTGCGGTCATCGGGCTCACCAAATCGCTGGGCAAAGAGCTGGCCGACACCGGGGTGCGTGTGAACTGTGTCACCCCGGCGGCTGTGAAGACGGCGATTTTTGATCAAATGACGCCCGAGCACATCCAATTCATGTTGTCCAAGATTCCGATGGCCCGTTTTGGCGAGCCCGAAGAAGTGGCGGCCATGGTGACCTGGTTGAGCACCGAAGAATGTTCCTTCTCCACCGGCGCGGTCTTTGACCTGTCGGGTGGTCGTTCCACCTATTGATTCTTTTGAAAACTGAAAGGCATTTATGAAACTCGTTCGCTATGGCCAAGCCGGCAAGGAAAAACCTGGTCTGATGGACGCCGATGGCCGCTTGCGCGACCTGAGCAGCGTGGTCAAAGACATCACACCCGATCTGCTGAACGACAAGGCGCTGGCCAAGCTGGCCAAGGTCAAGACCGACAAGCTGCCTTTGGTGCGCGGCAAAAAGCGTTTTGGCACACCCATTTCGTCCACCAGCAAGTTCATTGCCATTGGCCTGAACTACGCCGACCATGCGGCCGAGTCCGGCATGCCGATCCCCAAAGAGCCCATCGTGTTCACCAAAGCGATTTCTTGCATCCAGGGTGCGGACGATGACGTCATGCTGCCCAAAGGCTCCAAAAAATCTGACTGGGAAGTCGAGCTGGGCATCGTGATCGGCACACGCGCACGTTATGTGACCCAAAAAGACGCCATCAGCCATGTGGCCGGTTACTGCGTGGTCAACGATGTGAGCGAGCGCGAATACCAATTGGAATTGGGCGGCAGCTGGGACAAGGGCAAGGGTTGCGACACCTTCGGCCCCGTCGGCCCATGGCTGGTCACGCGCGACGAAGTGCCCAACCCCCAAGCTTTGGGCATGTGGCTCGATGTGAACGGCGTGCGCTTTCAAACCGGCAACACCAAAACCATGATCTTTGGCGTGGCCAAGCTGGTGAGCTATGTGAGCCAGTTCATGACGCTCGAGCCAGGCGACATCATCACCACCGGCACCCCTCCCGGTGTGGGCATGGGCGTCAAGGTCGATGGCAAACCAGCGCCAGTCTTCCTCAAGCGCGGTGACGTGATGCGCTTGGGCATTGACGGTCTGGGCGAGCAAACCCAGAAAGTGGTGGCATTCAAAGCCTGAACCCAAGCCATCTAGAAAAACCATGTCGGGGCTGAAGTCGCCGACCTACAGGGTCTTGTAGGTTGGTGGCTTTAGCCCCGACGTTTTGCTGACCTCCCGATTTACCCTGACATGTACAGGGCTTGTGTGATCGGATCCGGTTTTGGTGCAAAATAGAACGATCGTTCTTTTTTGATTCACCATGTCCGAATCTCCAATCTCATCCAAAGTCCAAAGCCTGCCCGTGGCCGAACCTGGCCGGCGCGTGCTCATCAAAGGCCAGCAGACCAAGTCGGTGATCATCGATGCGGCGCTGCGCCTGGCCTCGCAAATAGGCTTGGAAGGCTTGTCGATAGGCGCTTTGGCCGAAGTCACCGGCATGAGCAAATCGGGCGTGTTCGCCCATTTTGGCTCGCGAGAAGAACTCCAGATTTCCGTCATCCGCGAATACCACACGCGTTTTGAGGCGGATGTTTTCTATTCGGCCATGCAAAAGCCCCGGGGCTTGCCACGCCTGCAAGCCCTGTTTGACAACTGGATGGTGCAGACCTCGGCCGAGATCGATTCGGGCTGCATCTACATCAGTGGCGCGGTCGAGTTCGATGACCGCAGCGGTCCGGTGCGCGATGCCTTGGCATCGTCCGTGGCCAGTTGGCAAACGGCATTGCGCCGCGCCGTTGAGTTGGCCCAGGTGGAAGGACAGCTCAGCCGCCAGTCCGATGCGCGGCAGATCGCCTTTGAGATCCACGGCCTGATCCTGGCGCTGCATTACGAAGCCCGGTTTTTGCGCAACCCTGCAGCCACAGAGCGTGCACGCCAGGGCTTTGCCCACATCCTGGACCGCTATGCAGAGGCTCCCATGACCCCTTCCCAAAAGCCTGCCGCCAAACGCGCACGCAAACCCAGCAACATTTGATTTTTTCAGGAAAACACCATGCCCGTTTACAACCCACCCCTGCGCGACATGCAATTTGTGTTGCATGAATTGTTCAACGTCACCGACGAACTCAAAGCATTGCCCAAGCACGCCGACACTGATGCCGACACCATCAATGCGGTGCTGGAAGAAGGTGGCAAATTCGCCGCTGAGGTGATTTTTCCTTTGAACATTTCGGGCGACACCCAAGGTTGCCAGCTCAACCGCGACACGCACGATGTCAAGGCTCCCGATGGCTTCAAGGCAGCCTATGCCCAGTACGTGGCCGGCGGCTGGCCCTCGCTCAGCTGCGATCCAGACTTCGGCGGCCAAGGCCTGCCTTTTGTGGTGAACCAGTGTTTCTATGAAATGCTCAACTCGGCCAACCAAGCCTGGACCATGTACCCCGGCTTGTCGCACGGCGCTTATGAAGCCCTGCACGCGCACGGCACGCCCGAGCAAAAAGCTTTGTTCTTGCCCAAGCTGACCAGCGGCGAATGGACCGGCACCATGTGCCTGACCGAGCCGCATTGCGGGACCGACTTGGGCATGTTGCGCACCAAGGCCGAACCCCAGGCCGACGGCAGCTACCGCATCACCGGCCAAAAGATTTTCATCAGCGCGGGCGAGCACGACCTGGCCGCCAACATCGTGCACTTGGTGCTGGCCCGTTTGCCCGACGCGCCTCCGGGCAGCAAAGGCATCAGCTTGTTTTTGGTGCCCAAGTTCCAAGTGTCGGCTGACGGTCAGATCGGCGAGCGCAATGGCATTTACTGCGGCGGCCTCGAACACAAGATGGGCATCCACGGCAATGCCACCTGCCAGATGGTGCTCGACGGCGCGGTCGGCACCCTGGTGGGGCAGCCCAACAAGGGCCTGGCCGCCATGTTCGTGATGATGAACGCCGCCCGTTTGGGCGTGGGCAACCAGTCGCTGGGTCTGACCGAAGTGGCTTATCAAAATGCGCTGGCCTATGCCAAAGACCGCGTGCAGATGCGTTCTCTCACTGGTGTGAAGGCGCCTGGCAAACCGGCCGACCCGATCATCGTGCACCCCGAAGTGCGTCGCGCCTTGATGACGGCCAAAGCCTACGCCGAAGGTGGCCGTGCGCTGGCTTGCTTTTGTGCTTTGCTGCTGGACAAAGAGATCAACCACCCCGACGAAACGGTGCGTGCGGAAGCGGCCGAGATGGTGGCTTTGCTCACGCCCATCGTCAAAGCCTTCACTACCGACAATGCCTGGCAGTCCACCACCGAGTGCCAGCAGGTGTTTGGCGGCCACGGCTACATCAAGGAGTGGGGCATGGAGCAGTTCGTGCGCGATGCCCGCATCAACATGATTTATGAAGGCACCAACGCCATCCAGTCGCTGGATCTGCTGGGTCGCAAAGTGCTGGGCAACCAGGGCGCAAGCCTGAAGAAATTTGGCAAGCTGGTTGAGCAATTGGTCAAGGCCGAGATGGCCAACGAAGCCATGGGCGAGTTCATCAAGCCCTTGGCCGATCTGGGCGGTAAGCTGACCCAGCTGACCGGCGAAGTCGGTATGAAGGCCATGAGCAATGCCGACGAGGTGGGCGCTGCTGCGGTGGACTACCTGCGGGTGGTGGGTCACTTGGTGATGGGCTATTTTTGGGCGCGCTCGGCCCAAGTGGCCTTGGCCAAACTGGCCGAAGCCGAAGAGGCCGCACAGCGGCCCGATCCCTTCTACCAAGCCAAGTTGCAGACGGCACGTTTTTATTTCTCGCGCATGATGCCCGAGACGTCGACCTTGATGCGCCGCATCCGTGCGGGCAGCGAGGCGTTGATGGACACCGAAGCCGCTTTGGCATGATTGCGCACTTCAGGAGTTGAACCATGAAAAACATATTGCGCACGATGACGCTGGCCGGCATGGGCTTTTTGGCCTTGGCCGCTCAGGCCAACAGTCCGGTGGGTCGTTGGCACACCATTGATGACAAAACCGGAGAGACCAAGAGTGTTGTCACCATCGAAGACGCAGGTGGCGTCTTGCGAGGCAAGGTCAGCCAGATCCTGCGCAAAGGCGCAGACCCTGCGGCCAAGTGCGACAAATGCGCGGACGACCGCAAGGGCCAGACCATCCTCGGCATGGAGATCATCCGCGGTGTGAAGAAGTCGGCGGGCAACGAGTATTGGGAAGGCGGAGAGATCCTCGATCCGGAAGAGGGCAAGCTGTACCGCGTGCGACTGACGCCCGTCGAGGGGGGCGCGAAACTGCAGGTGCGCGGTTTTCTGGGCCCGTTCTGGCGCAACCAGTTGTGGGTCAAGGCCCCTTGAGCCCGCGATTTTTCATCACCGTGCCGCCCTTTGGGCGGCCTTTTCATTTGGAATGAGAGCCACATGTCTGACATCCTGACCCACATCGACGCAGGGGTGATGACCATCACCTTCAACCGACTGGACAAAAAGAATTCCATCACTTCCACCATGTACGCGGCCATGGCCGATGCGGTCGCGCAAGCCGCGGCCGATGCGTCGGTGCGCGTGGTGCTGTTCCAGGGCCATGAAAGCATCTTCAGTGCGGGCAATGACATTGGTGACTTTTTGAACCAACCACCCAGCACCCAAGAGTCGCCAGTGTTCCGCTTTTTGCGTGGCATCGCCACGTTTGAAAAACCGCTGCTGGCCGCGGTGGCCGGCCCTGCGGTGGGCATCGGTACCACCATGCTCTTCCATTGCGATTTGGTCTATGCCGGCGACAACGCGGCATTTTCCATGCCCTTTGTGAATCTGGGTCTGTGCCCCGAAGCGGCCTCGAGTGTGCTGGCGCCGCGCATGTTTGGTTACCACCGTGCTGCAGAAGCCTTGCTCATGGGTGATCCCTTCTTTGCCGAGGCCGCGCAAGAAGTCGGCTTGGTCAACCGCGTGGTGCCGCCGACCGAAGTGAACGGCTACGCCCAAGCCCAAGCCCGCAAGCTGGCGGGCAAGCCTTTGTCCTCGCTGATCGAGACCAAGCGCTTGATGAAGGGCGGCTACCAACAAGAAGTGCTGGCCAAGATGGACGAAGAGGGCCAAAGCTTTGGCCGCATGCTGCGTGAACCTGCTGCCCGCGAAGCCTTTGGTGCTTTCATGGAAAAGCGCAAGCCTGATTTTTCCAAGCTGTGATGCCCTGAGCCCGCAGGTCGGTAACTTCAGGTCCGACATTGTCGGCTTCGGCTCAGGCCCGTGTTGGGGCTGACGCCCCCGACGGTTATGCACACCGACGGCACTGGTCCGCTCATCGATAAAATGATCGGATGCCCCACCGCACCCCCACCCCCGTCATCCTTGAGCCCGAATACATCGAGGGCTTTCGCGAAATCTACGAAGAAAAAATCGTTTTCAACAAAACCTTGGGCCTGAAACTGGTCAAAGTCACGCCCGAGGGGGTGGAGGCCCGCATCGACATGCGGCCAGAACTGGTGGGCCACTTTGCCTACAACCGCATCCACGGCGGCGTCATCAGCGCGGTGCTGGACGCCATCGGCAGCGCGGCCGTGATGGCGGCGCTGGCGGCCAAACACATGGAAGAGACACCTGCCAAACGCCTGGAGCGCTTTGCCAAGCTGGGCACCATCGACTTGCGGGTGGACTATTTGCGCCCGGGCATTGGGGAGCACTTCACCATCACCGCCAACGCCTTGCGTGTGGGCTCCCGCGTGGGTTCATCGCGCATGGAGTTTTGCGGACCCGATGGCACCTTGATGTCCACCGGCGCAGGGGCCTACATCGTTTCCTGAGTGGTTCATGCTTCTGGCACCGGGCAGGGCTTGCCCTGCTTGTCGATGGCCACATAGGTCAGGCGGGCTTCGGTCACTTTGATGTACTGGCCTTGCAGCGCAAAGCGCTCGGCAAACACCTCGACCTGTACGGTCACCGAGGTGCGGCCGACTTTCACGATGCGGGCAAAAAAGGACAAGATGTCGCCCACCTTGACCGCTTGCTTGAAGATGAACTCGTTGACCGCCACGGTGGCGATGCGGCCCTTGACGCGCCGCGCTGGCAACACCGCACCGGCCAAGTCGACTTGCGCCATGACCCAGCCGCCAAAGATGTCACCGCTGGCATTGCAGTCGGCCGGCATGGGGATGACTTTGAGCACCAACTCTTGGTCTGTGGGCAAGGCAACGGTGAAGGGGCGGGCGACGTCAGACATGGGCACAATCGAAGGTTGAAGATGCACAGGATTGTCCCTTATGCGCCACCACGGCGAAAGCTCCCCACCGGTCCCCTCGGCTCAACGTTCTGGCGACTGGCACACCTTGTCCCGCTTGTTGCCTTATTTGTGGCAATACAAATGGCGCGTGATCATCGCGCTGGCGCTCATGGTCGGCGCCAAGCTGGCCAATGTGAGCGTGCCCCTCTTGCTCAAAGAACTGATCGACGCAATGAGCATCCGACCCGGCGACCCGAAGCTGGTCTTGGTGGTGCCTGCCAGTTTGTTGCTGGGCTATGGCGCTTTGCGCTTGATGACCTCGGCATTCACCGAGCTGCGCGAACTGGTGTTTGCCAAAGCCACCCAGGGCGCCGCCCGCAGCATTGCGCTGCAAACCTTTGAGCATTTGCATGCTTTGAGCTTGCGCTTTCACTTGGCGCGGCAGACCGGCGGCATGACGCGCGACATCGAGCGCGGCGTACGTGGCATCGAGTCCTTGATTTCCTATTCGCTCTACAGCATCGTGCCCACGCTGATCGAGGTGGGGCTGGTGCTGACCATCTTGGCGGTGAAGTTCGACGTCTGGTTCGCCTGGATCACGGTGGCCGCTCTGTCGCTGTACATCTTTTTCACGGTGCGCATCACCGAGTGGCGCACGAAATACCGCCGGCAGGCCAACGAGTTTGATTCGGCCGCGCACACCAAGGCGGTGGACTCTTTGCTGAATTACGAAACGGTCAAGTATTTTGGCAACGAAGCGTTTGAAGCCCGGCGCTACGACGAAAGCCTGGAGCGCTTGCGCCGCTCGCGCCTGAAGGCACAAACCTCTTTGAGTTTGCTCAACACCGGGCAGCAACTGATCATTGCCACCGCGCTGGTGGCCATGTTGTGGCGTGCCACCCAAGGCGTGGTGGATGGCCGCATGACCTTGGGCGACTTGGTCATGATCAATGCCTTCATGATCCAGTTGTACATCCCGCTGAACTTTTTGGGCGTGCTCTACCGCGAGATCAAGCAAAGCCTGACTGACCTGGACAAGATGTTCACCTTGATGGACCGTGAACGGGAAATCGCCGATGTGCCGGGTGCTTTGCCTTTGGCGCTGCAGGGCGCGCCTGAGGTGGTGTTCGATCATGTCTCGTTTGCCTATGAGCGCGATCGTCCCATCTTGCAGGACATCAGTTTCGCCATCCCCGCAGGCAAGACCGTGGCCGTGGTGGGCCCTTCGGGTTCCGGCAAGTCCACATTGGCGCGTTTGATGTTCCGTTTTTACGACGTGCAGCAAGGCAGCATCCGCATGGCGGGGCAG
>JACCDH010050632.1_pt1 | contig 11774 bp, 8 predicted proteins | sample 7442481 | NCBI WGS metagenome assembly JACCDH01 (sample SAMN15323433, study PRJNA562643) | freshwater metagenome | isolation source: river surface water | place: USA:Blue River Watershed | collected 2017-08-15 | reverse complement strand
ATCATCCCCAGCCCGCCGGCCAGCAGCAACAGATTGCGCAGCGCCATCGAGATGCTGGTGCCGACCACCGTCTGGATCAGCGTCGTGTCCGTGGTCAGCCGCGACAGCACCTCGCCAGTCTGCGTGGTCTCGAAGAATTCCGGGCTTTGCCGCAGCACGTGCGCATAGACTGCCGCGCGCAGGTCGGCCGTCACCCGTTCGCCCAGCCAGGACACCGAGTAAAAGCGCGCCGCCGTGGCGACGGCCAGCACGCAGGCCAGCCCGAACAGCGCGAGGAAATACAGGTTCACATTCGCCGCCTGCTCGCTGCCGGGCGTGGTGAAGCCGAGGTCGATCAGCTGCCGAAAGCCATACGGTATGGCCAGCGTCGCCGACGCCGCGACCACCAGCGCAATGCCGGCCACGGCGATGCGCTGGCGGTAGGGCGCGAGGAAGGGCAGCAGCCCGGCCAGGGTCTTGAGTCCGCTGCGCGACGAGGGACGTTCGGTGCTATTGCTCATGGGATGGATGTTCTCTCAGGTTGGGCGGCCGATTGGGCTGGCGTGGCAGGTGTGTTCGCGCACGGGGTGGGTCATGGCATGATGGGGCACGGCATCATTGGCAGGATGGCTCGCAGGATGGCTGGCAGGACGGTTCACGACATGGTTTGCAGCATGGTTCACGACATGGATTGCAACATAGTTCACAGCTTCAGGGCTTTCAGGTAGCCGGTCAGCTCCAGGTAACCGCGCCCCGCCGGTTGGCCGTCGCGCAGCGCGCGCACTGCACCTTCCCAGTACACCGCGCCGGTAGAGAGTCGCGAATCGAGCTCCTGGTCTTCCTGCAGCGGCTCCAGCGTCCAGCGCAGGCCGGGCAGGTCTATCGACACGGCCACCGGATAGTTCGCGCCGGTACGCGGCGAACGCCACTGGCGCAGCGCGGCAAAGCGTACTTGTTCGCCGCCAAACATGCGCTGCCGGCCGTGCTTGTCGCGCAGCGCCGCATGCGACCACAAGGTCGCGCCTTTGGCGTCGCGGATGCGGAAGGCCATCAGCGCGGCACCATCGTCGAGGTTGATGCCGGCCCAATCCCATCCGACGGCTGCCGGGTCGAGCACCGTACTCGACCATTCATGGTCCAGCCAGGCGCTGCCTTGCACAGTCGTCGGCTTGCCGGCACGCGTGACCCTGCCGCTGACGCGCAATTGCGGCTGGCTGTAGTAGTGGCTCGCCTGTTCGGGCCTTGGCCCCTTGCGCGAATACCCGGCCTGCCCCTGCAGCATCAGCGGCTGCGTCGCCGACAGCGACAGTTGGAGCGTGAAATCGCGTGCCGGGATATCGATCGCATAGTCGCCACTCGCTTTGCGGCGCATCGTCCAGCGGCCCAGCTTCAGGTCCGTGTCCGATTCCGATGCGCCGGCCAGCCCGAAGCCTGCGCGCGCGATCTTCTGGTCATGCCGCAGCCGGCCGTCGGCGGGATCGGACAAGGCCGCATGGGCAACGATCAACTGGCGCGGCGCGAAGCGGCTGGGGTTGCGTCGGTCATGGCCCGTCGCCGAGCGGAAAAAGGTCACCTGAAAACCCAGTGGCTTGCCGTCCGGCGTATCCAGCCAGCCAGTCACGTACCACCACTCGGTTCTGAAATCCGGATGTGCGCCATGATCGCGCGGGAAGACCAGCGCCTTGCCGGGCACGACGGCGGCAAACCCGGCATCCCGCGTTGTCGCATCAGTCGACGTGCCGCCGGCAATGGAAGCGCCGGGCAGCGCAAGACTGGCCAGCAGCAGTACCTGCATCAGCATCATGGCGCGCCATGGCGTGGATCCTCTGGCACGCATCACCAATCCTCCCTGACTGCGCGCACCGCACTGCCGGCCACGGCCAGCCGGCCTGAGCCCAGCGCCGTTACCGCCGCCGACACCAGCAGTGCTGTGGCGACGATGGCCAGCAGTGGCCAGGGCATGTGCATCTGCATCGTCCAGTGGAAGGACTGCGGGTTCACCACGAAGACCAGGATCAGGCTGATGCACCAGCCGACCGCGAAGCCGGCCGCGATCGCCAGCGCGGCCAGCAGCGTGCCTTCGCCGGACAGCATTGCCAACACCTGCCGGCGCGAGATGCCGAGGTGGCGCAGCATGCCGAACTCCTTCGCGCGCGACAGCGCCTGCGCCGAGAAGGTGGCGGCCACACCGAACAGGCCGATCACGATGGCCACCGCTTCGAGCAGGTAGGTGACCGCAAAACTGCGATCGAAGATCGTCAGGCTGATCGCGCGTATCTCTGACGGTTCAACCACTTCGAGCGATGCCGCAAACGGCAGTTGCTGCAATTGCCGACGAAATTCGGCAATGCTGTCGTCGGTCTTGTCGCCGCTGCTGCCGCCGTGCTTGCCTTCGCGATTGCCGTCACGCGCCATCCACAAGGACAGGTCATTGACATCACTGTCGCCGGTCAGCGCCTGGTAATCTTGCAGCCGCATCTGTATCGCGCCGGTCTGCCGCGCATAATCGCGCCAGACGCCGGCCACGGTGAAGGACTGCTTCTTGCCCGCCAGCGGCAGCGTGATCACTTGACCGACCTGCCAGCCATACAAGTCGACCATCGCTTCCGAGATCCATACCGGGCGTTCGACATTGTTCAGCGACGCACCCACCATCGGCAACGCTTGCTCTGCATCGCCGCCATTGATCGAGCGCGCAATCAGCACCACGTTCGGGCGCGCCGCATCCAGTGCCAGCGACAGCCAGCGCGTGCGCTCGGCGCGTGCGACGGCGGGCAAGCTCGCAATCGCTTGCTGCTCCTTCTCCTTCAGACGTGCCGCATCGGTACTGCTGCCAGTGCCGCTGGCCACGCGCACATATATATCGGCCGACAGCAATTGCTGCAGCCAGTCATCCACGGATACACGGAAGCTCGCGACCATGATCGCCATCGCCACCATCAGCGCAAAGCTGGCCAGCACACCGCCGAGCGCAATCGCCGCCTGGTTCGGCGCATTCGCCAGCCGCGCGAGCGCCAGGCCGCGAATGACGCTGCCCTCGGCGGCACGGCTACGCGCAAGTCGCGCAAAGACCAGCGCCGCCGCACGCGGCATCAGCGCAATGCTGCCAACCAGCAGCAACACGATCGCGAGATAACCGAAAACAGGCAGGCCGGCGACCGGCGGCAGCAGCGCCAGCACACCACCCAGCGCCAGCGCGAGCAGCGCCGGCCACGGCGAGGATAGCGGCGCGAGCGCCACTTCGTCGCTGCCGGCCTTCAGCGCGGCCGCCGGTCGTGCGCGTGCAGCTTCGAGCGCCGGCGACAAGCTGCCCAGCACTGCGACCGCGGTGCCGGCCATGAAATAGCCGAACGCTGCCAGCTGACTGAATTGCACGCTCGGCTTCACGCCGGGGAAATAGCCGCCGCCGAGGTCACCGCCGAACAGGGACAGCACTACCGTCGCCAGCGCATGGCCCAGCATGATGCCGAGCGCTGAACCGAGCAGCCCCAGCACTGCGCCTTCGGCCAGCACCTGCGCGAGCAGCTGGCCACGGCGCATGCCCAGCGTGCGCAGCAGCGCGAATTGCGGCCGACGTCGCAGCACCGACAGCGCCTGCGTCGAGAAGACGAGGAAAGCACCGGTGAACAGCGCCACCATGGCCAGCACCGACAGGTTCACACGGTAGGCGCGCGACATCGTCGCGGTGCGCTGGTCATGGTCTTCCTCATCGACCACCGACAGGCTGTTGCCATGGCGTTCTTCCAGCGCAGCGCGCAGCGCCTGGCGATCGACACCGTCGGCCAGCCGCAGATCGATGCGCGTCAGTTGCCCAAGGCGATCGAATTGCCATTGCGCGCTGCCGATGTCCATCACGGCCAGTCGTTGCCCCGCGCGCGCGCGCGCCAGCGTGCCGGCCACGCGCAGCGTGACCGTTTGGGTGCCGCTTTGCACGACCAGCGCATCACCCGCCTTCAGCTTCAGCCAGTCCAATGCCGCCGGCGACAGGAACACGCTGTCGGCGCGCAGCGCGGCAAACGCATCGCCATCGGCCGGCACGCCGAGCAGGTCGGGCGCAATGCCGGCGGCCTGGAAGCCATCGATGCCGACCACTTTCAGCGGCGAACGCTGTCCCGGCAGCGGCAACTCCATTTCCAGCACCGGCGATGCGACCGCGACCTCGGGCAGCGCGGCGACTTGCGCATACAGTTCTTCATTGAAGCTCGTGCTGCGTGCGCGCAGCTGCAGGTCGGCGCTGCCGGACAGGCTGCGGGCGGCAGCCGAGAATTCGCTGAACGCTGCCGTATTGATCAGGTGGATGCCAAAGCCCAGCGCCACGCCCAGCGCGATCGCCAGCAGGGCGACCAGCACACGGCCCGGATGCGCGCGCCACTCACCCGCCAGCAGCCAGCGCAGCAGCTCCCTGCTTGCGCCCCTCAATGCGCGCCGCGTTGCGCCACCCGCTATACCCATCATTGCGCGGCCAGTGCGCCGGGCTGCAGTTCGCGCAAGCCATCGCGCGCCAGCAGCAGCACGCGGTCGGCACTGGCAGCAGCGGCCGGCGAATGGGTGACAATCACGGCAGCGGCCTGGCTGTCGCGTATCTCCTGCTTCAGCAATTGCAGGATCTCGGCCGCGGTGTCGGGGTCAAGGTTGCCGGTCGGCTCATCGGCCAGCAGCAGGCGCGGCCGGTGCGCCAGTGCGCGTGCAATCGCGACGCGCTGCATCTCGCCGCCCGACAACTGGCGCGGAAAGTCATGCTCGCGCCCGGCGAGACCCACCGCGGCCAGCATGTCGCGTGCGCGCGCATCGGGCAGGCCATTGAGCTTCAGCGGCAAGGCGACGTTCTGCAGCAGGTCCAGATGGGGCAGCAGGTGGAAGGCCTGGAACACGAAGCCCAGCTTCTCGCGCCGCAAGCGCGTCGCGGCTTCGTCATCGAGCGCATCGATGGACTGGCCATCGATCAGCAGTGCGCCGCTGTCCGGTACATCGAGGCCGGCGATCAGGTTCAATAGCGTGGACTTGCCGACGCCCGACTCGCCCATGATCGCCACGTATTCGCCGGGCGCGAGCCGGAAGTCCAGCGCACGCAGCACATGGCGCTGGCCATAGGCTTTGCTCAGTTGCCGGCATTCCAGCGCGGCGGTCGACGGTTCGGAGGGCTTCATTGGCGGTATACGCTCTGGTCAGTTCGGCGACGGACTTGGCAGACACAAACCTCGCCAGTGTAGCAATCCGGCGCCAAGGCCGTTGCCGGGGTCGTAGTCGGCGCTGAGTTCGGCGCAGAGTTCGGGCTGAGGCAGGGACTGAATCCAATGGCAGGCCGGGGTAGATAGTGGGAGCTTGCACAGCCGTCGCGATGCCATCCGGCAGTGCGGCACGCGACTTGCAGCAGTGCGTGGATTTGACTCACGGGGACGCCATTGCCACGCCTGATCGATTTGCGCCGGCACGATGCCGAATCTCACCAAACCTTGCTGGACGGACTGTATGCATCGCCGCCGCAAGTGCCTGCGCGCTACTTCTACGATGAACTTGGCAGTGCGCTGTTCACTGCGATCACGCACCTGCCCGAGTATTACCCTTCGCAACTGGAACGCGAGATCTTCAGCCGCCATGCGCAGGCGATGGCAGACCTGCTGCCACGCAAGGCCACCCTGATCGACCTTGGCGCCGGCGACGGCAGCAAGGCGCGCGCGATCCTGCGCTGGCTGCGACCGGCCACCTACCTGGCCGTCGACATCGCCGGCGAATACACGCAGCGTGCACTGCAGGCCATCGAAGCCGACTATCCGGAAACGGAAATGATGGTGCTGGCCTGCGACTTCAGCGCCGGTCTTGCATGGCCGCAGCAGGAGCGCTGCGAGCGGCCGGTGTTTTTCTTTCCGGGCTCGTCGATCGGCAATTTCTCGCCGCAACAGGCTCGGTCATTCTTGCGCATGCTGTGCCAGCTTTGCCGCAGCTCGCCGCAGGCTCGGGGCGAATTGCTGCTGGGTGTGGACCTCGTGAAGACGTGCCATCGCCTGCAGGCCGCCTATGACGATGCACTGGGCGTGACGGCCGCCTTCAACCGCAACCTGCTGCGCCACCTCAACCGCGTCATCGGCGCGGATTTCGATGTGGATCGTTTTCATCACCTCGCTGCCTTCAACCAGCACGCCAGCCGTATCGAGATGTGGCTCTTGGCGGATGCCGACCAGCAGGTGCGCTGGCGGCAGGGCGGGCGCGTGTTCCATGAAGGCGAAGGCTTGCTGACCGAGTGCTGCTACAAATACACGACAGAGGGCGTGCGCCTGCTGCTGGCATCGGCCGGTTTCGAGGTGCAGCATGAATGGCTGGATGACGGCCACGGCTACCTGGTGTGCCATGCACGTAGCAGCTGACCGGTCGGCTCTCGCCGAACGCTATCGCGCGATTCGCTGCCACAGCATCGCGCTGATCTCGGGCCTGTCGGCCGAAGACTGCGCCGCGCAGGCGATGCCGGACGCCAGTCCGCAAAAATGGCATCTGGCGCACACCAATTGGTTCTTCGAGACCTTCGTGCTCGCAGCGGCCGATCCCGGCTATCGCAGTCCCGAGCCGGCCTATCGGCAGCTGTTCAATTCCTATTATCAGTCCGTCGGGCCACAGCATCCGCGGCCGCAGCGCGGGATACTGACCCGGCCTTCGCTGAGCGATGTGCTGCTGTGGCGCGCCTGCGTCGACGAGGCGATGCTGCGGGCCATCGCCGCTGGCCATGCCGCTGCGGATTGGGTCGAACTCGGGCTGCAGCATGAGCAGCAGCATCAGGAACTGATGCGTACCGACTTGCTGGCATTGATGGCGCTGAACCCTTTGCGGCCCCGACTCTTCAACGACGATCCACACCATGGCCATGGCTTGCCCACAGCTGCGTCGGATCGCTGGTTGCCGGTGCAGGGTGGCGTGGTGCGCATCGGCCATGACGGTGATGGCTTCGGTTTCGACAATGAATTGCCCGCGCATGAAGTGACCGTCAGGCCGTTCGAGATAGCGCGAGCGCTGGTCACACGGCGCGACTACCTCGCGTTCATCGACGATGGCGGCTATGACGATCCCGCATGCTGGCTGGCGGATGGCTGGGACTGGGTGAAGGCCGGACGCCGGTCCGGGCCGCAGTACTGGCGTACGGACGATGGCAGGGCTTGGCGCTGCTACGGTCTGGACGGCGAGCGCGTCATCCGCCATCCCGGCGACACGCAGCTCACGGATCAGCAGGCGAGGGAAAGCGATACTGCTCTGGATGGGGCGGTGGCGCACCTGTCGTATTACGAAGCCGATGCGTATGCGCGCTGGGCTGGCGCACGCCTGCCGACCGAGCATGAATGGGAGACGGCGGCACGCACGCATGGCGATGCATTGCACAATCTGTTCGGCGACTGCTGGCAATGGACAGCGAGCGCGTATGCAGCCTATCCCGGTTTCCGTCCGTTGCACGGCGCAGCGGCTGAATACAACGGCAAGTTCATGGTGAACCAGCAGGTGCTGCGCGGCTCGTCGGCTTACACGCCTTCGGGGCATGCGCGCATCAGTTACCGGAATTTTTTCCCTGCTGCGGCGACCTGGCAGCGCAGCGGCTTGCGATTGGCGCGCTGAAATCGCAGATGCGGATGCGCGTATCCCTCGCGTTCAAGCGATCGCGAAGGATAGACTCCGAAATTCACAGACCGATCTGGCCCAATGTTCCCAGCTGGAGGTTCAGGCCAGTACGTCGATGCCCGGCGTGCCTTCCGCCATCTCGCCGATCACGGCTGCCTGCGCGAAGCCTTCGGCTTGGAACACTGCGAGCACTTCATCGACTGCTTCCGGTGCGCAGGCCACCAGCAGCCCGCCTGAGGTCTGCGGGTCGCACAGCAGCGCTTGCTGCTGCGGCGTGATGCCGGCAGCGAGACGCACGTCCTGACCATAGCCAGCCCAGTTGCGTCCGGACGCGCCGGTGATGAAGCCTTGCGCCGCAAGCGCCTCGACGCCCGGCAGGAACGGTACCTGCGGCAGCGCGATGCGCGCGGCCAGCTTCGCGCCGAGCGCCATCTCGCGCGCATGGCCGAGCAAGCCGAAGCCGGTCACATCGGTCAGCGCATGCACGCCCGGCAGTTCGGACAGCTTGCGGCCCGGCGTATTGAGTTTGGTAGTACTGGCGATCATCGCGTCATAACCGGCCGCATCGAGCGCGCCTTTCTTCAGCGCCGCCGAATAGATGCCCACGCCCAGCGGCTTGCCCAGCACCAGCTTGTCGCCGGCCTTCGCATCCGCATTGCGCTTGAGCTTTTTCGGATGCACCAGGCCCATCACCACCAGTCCGTAGATGGGCTCGACCGAATCGATGGTATGGCCACCGGCGATAGGAATGCCAGCCGCAGCGCATACCGATTCGCCGCCGGCGAGGATGCGGCCGATGGTCTCGACCGGCAGCTTGTCGATCGGCATGCCGACCAGCGCCAGTGCCATGATGGGCGTGCCGCCCATCGCATACACATCCGAGATCGCATTCGTCGCCGCGATGCGGCCGAAATCGAACGGATCATCGACGATGGGCATGAAGAAATCGGTGGTCGCGATCAGCGCCTGCTCGTCATTGAGCTGATAGACCGCGGCATCGTCGGCAGTCTCGATGCCGACCAGTAGTTGCGGCGGCACCGGGAAGCCACGGGTCTGTTTCAGGATGTCCGACAGCAGACCGGGCGCAATCTTGCAGCCGCAGCCGCCACCGTGGGAGAAGGAAGTCAATCTCAGGTTGTCAGGGGCATTCATGTCAGGCTCCAAATCAATCCATGGAATTATCGCCGATGCGGCTGCAGAAACGACAATGGCTCCCGCAGGAGCCATTGCATGCCGGCGATGCACTGCCGGCGGTTCAGCGGGTGGCTGATCAGCCGCGGCTGTTGCGGCCTTCATGACGACGGCCTTCATGGCGGAAGCCTTCGCTGCGGTGACCTTCACCGCGATGGCCTTCATGACGCTGGCCGTCAGTGCGATGGCCTTCGCTGCGGTGACCTTGCCAGCCGGCGCCATCCTTGCGCGGTGCGCCCGGCTTGGCGAAAGTGCGCTGGCCCGGCTTGGCATTGTTGCCGTTGCCGTAGCCGCCGGACTTGCCGTAGCCGCCGCCGTTGCCACCGTTACCGCCATGGCCACCATTGCCGCCGTGGCCACCATGACCGCCGCCGAAGTTCTTGCGGCCGTCACGGCCATCGCCCGGACGCCAGCCATTCGGCTTCGGACGGCGTGCCGGTGCGGCGCGAGTCGGCTCGAAGCCTTCGATCACGTCGACCGGAATCGATTGCTTGGTGAAGCGCTCGATGCGCTTCACATGCATGCCTTCGGCGTGGTTGACCAGCGACACGGCGATACCCTTGCGGCCGGCACGACCGGTACGGCCGATGCGGTGCACATAGTCTTCCGGGAATTTCGGCAGGTCGAAGTTGAACACATGGGTGATGCCCGGCACGTCGATGCCGCGCGCAGCGACGTCGGTCGCCACCAGCACGCGCACCTGGCCGCGGCGCAGGCCGTTCAGGGTGCGGTTGCGCGCGCCCTGGTTCATGTCGCCATGCAGCGCGGCGGCGGCGAAGCCACCGATGTTCAGGCGATCGGCGATGGTATCGGCATCGCGCTTGGTCGCGGTGAACACCACGGCCTGGTCGATCGCTGCATCACGCAGCAGGTGGTCGAGCAGGCGGTTCTTGTGCGACAGGTCATCGACGAAGTGCACGCGCTGCTGGATGTTTTCATGCTTGGTCGCCGAGCCGGCGATCTGGATCAGCAGCGGGTCCTTGGTGATGCGGCGGGCCATGTTGCCGACCATGCCGTCCAGCGTGGCCGAGAACAGCATGGTCTGGCGCGTTTCCGGGGTCTTGCTGATGATCATTTCGATGTCATCGATGAAGCCCATGTCCAGCATGCGATCGGCTTCGTCCAGCACCAGCATTTCCAGCTGCGAGAAATCGATCTTGCCCGACTCCATGTGGTCGATCAGGCGGCCCGGGGTCGCGACCAGGATTTCCGGATTGCGCGACAGCAGTTGCATCTGTTTCGGATAGGGCATGCCACCGAGGATGGATACGGCCTTCACGCGGCGCATGTGCACACCGTACTTGTCGGTGGCGGTGGTGACTTGCAGCGCCAGTTCGCGCGTCGGGGTCAGCACCAGCATCTTCGGACGTGCGGGTGCAAAGCGCGGACGCTCGCCACGGGCACGCGCAGCTTGCGCTTGCTGGTTCGGGGTCTTGCCCGGGCCCTGCTGCGGCTCGAACGGCGCGCTGGCCAGGCGGTGCAGCGCCGGCAGCATGAATGCGGCGGTCTTGCCCGAGCCGGTCTGCGAGGACACCAGCAGGTCGCGGCCTTCGATCGCGGCCGGCACAGCTTGCTGCTGGACCGGGGTCGGCTGGGTGTAGCCGGCGTCGGCGAGGGCTTTCAGGACCAGCGGGTGCAGGCCGATTTCTTCAAACGTCATGGTTCTTCTTTCAAACGGGATGCCATGGCCGGCGCTGCGCCCTTGTCTGTAGGCGCGGCAAAAGCCACGAACGGTTCGCTGTCGCTGGATAAAGCGATCTTGCGAACGACTGGTAAAAGCAACGCTGGCAGCGACGACGAAAAATCAGGCTCTGCGCGGAGCGCATGGCGCCCGGAAACAGGAAACAGAGAGATTTCGGCACAAAAGCTTTGCGCCGGGTAGGTGCCTGACTTGCAGCACCTGGAGGCGGGAGGGCTTTATGGACAATGCTGACGATCTGCGATGCATGGTCGCGCTGTTTGTTGCAGCGCGGCGCGAATGATACAGGATTTCCGGGATCCGTGTGCAGATCCTTGAATTCCAAGGAAAAACGCGGGGATGGTGTCAGTTGGTTAACTGACGACGCTGGATCCCGGCCTGCGCCGGGATGACGGAGCGTCGGGGTGACGGAGTGGCAGGATAGGTGCTGAAGTCCATCGCACTGGCATCCCGGCGCAGGCCGGGATCCAGCGACTTGACCGAACAACAGTACGGGCTTATTCGTCGCTACCCATACCGGCCACGACCTGCGAGAAGCCGCCATCGACATAGGTGATCTCGCCGGTGATGCCAGCTGCAAGGTTCGACAGCAGGAAGGCCGATGCATTGCCGACGTCCTCGGTGGTCACGTTGCGGCGCAGCGGCGCGTTCTCTTTCACGAAGTTCAGGATCTTGCCGAAGTCCTTGATGCCGGATGCCGCCAGGGTCTTGATCGGGCCGGCCGAGATGCCGTTCACGCGCACGCCATGCTTGCCCAGCGATTCAGCCAGGTAGCGCACGCTGGCTTCCAGCGACGCTTTCGCGAGACCCATCGTGTTGTAGTTGGGCAGTGCTCGCATCGCACCGAGATACGACAGCGTCAGCAGCGCCGAACCCGGCGTCAGCATCGGCAATGCAGCCTTGGCCATCGCCGGGAAGCTGTACGCGGAGATGTCATGCGCGATGCGGAAGTTCTCGCGGCTCAGGCCGTCGAGGAAGTCGCCGGCGATCGCTTCGCGCGGCGCAAAGCCGATCGCGTGCACGAAGCCGTCGAACTTCGGCCAGGTCTTGCCGAGGTCGGCGAACAGCGCCTCGATCTGCTCATCGCTGCCAACATCGCAGTCGAACACCAGCTCGCTGCCGAATTCCTTCGCGAATTCGGTGATGCGGTCCTTGAAGCGTTCGCCGACATAGGTGAAGGCCAGTTCCGCGCCTTCGCGGTGGCAGGCTTGCGCAATGCCGTAAGCGATCGAGCGGTTGGACAGCACGCCGGTGATCAGCAGTTTTTTACCTTGCAAGAATGCCATTCGGGACTCCTTAATGAAACCGT
>JACCDH011578236.1_pt1 | contig 11776 bp, 8 predicted proteins | sample 7442481 | NCBI WGS metagenome assembly JACCDH01 (sample SAMN15323433, study PRJNA562643) | freshwater metagenome | isolation source: river surface water | place: USA:Blue River Watershed | collected 2017-08-15 | reverse complement strand
TTCATGTGGCGACTGCTGGCAGGCTCGGCCAACCACTGGGCATAAGTCAGAACCCGCTGTCCGTTGACCACAGGCGCGCTCGGCTGATCGTCCACAAACACCAGATCGGCCAAGCCCGCCGCCAATTCGGCCTGCAACTGCTGGCGCACCAAAGGCAGCACCTCACGGCCATAGCCGCTGGCCCCATAAATGGCAAAACGCTTCAAGACTCTGACCCCGTAAATTTAGACATTGTGGCCTCCCCTGCAGCACTGATCCCATCGCGCACCAACACCTTACGGACAGTCATCCACAGTATCTTGATGTCCAGCCACAGGCTCTGGTTATCGACATACCAAACATCCAATGCAAACTTGTCTGGCCAACTGATGGCATTGCGACCATTGACTTGGGCCCAGCCTGTGACGCCGGGACGGACCTCATGACGGCGAGCTTGCTCAGGTGTGTAGAGCGGCAAATACTCCATCAACAAAGGCCGTGGTCCCACCAAACTCATCTCACCACGCAACACATTCCACAGCTCGGGCAGTTCATCCAAACTGCTGGCGCGCAAAAAGCGTCCAAATGGTGTGAGGCGCTGCGCATCGGGCAACAAAGCGCCGTCTGGTCCGCGCTCGTCCGTCATGGTGCGGAACTTGACCATGGTGAAAGGCTTGCCGTGCAAGCCGGGACGCACCTGACGAAACAACACTGGGCTGCCCAACTTACGGCGGATCAGCCAAGCCAAGGCCAGTAAAGGCAACGCCAGAAACAGCATAGCCAGCGCTGCTGCCAACAAATCAAAAAGTCGTTTCATTCAAGCGCTTCTTGTAAAACTGCACCATGGCCCCGGTAATGGCCTCTTCTGCAAACACTGTTTCGGCGTATTGCCGAGCCGCATGCCCTTTGGTAGCAAGCTCTTCGGGGTTAGATAGCAAAGAACCCAGCTGCTCAGCCAAGTCTGCCACGTTCCCCGCTTCGTGCATCCAACCGGTTTGCCCCTCTGCCACGGCATCGGTCAAACCATAAATTCGCGACGCCAAAGCGGGCACCCCACATGCGGCAGCCTCAATCACAGAAGACCCAAACCCTTCGCGGTAGCTGGGCAGGCAAAACAAATCCGCCGCCTGCATGAATCGCTCCGGCTCGGGGGTGAAGCCCACTCTTTTGACTTGGTGCATGACATCACCCAGCAGGGCTTGCATCTGTTCAAACCAGTTGGCTTCATCTGGCCCCACCACCCACAACTCGGCATTAGGGTTAGTTGACGCCACTTGAGCAAAAGCGCTGGCCAAGTCCAGAACACCCTTATCGTGATTCAGGCGCCCCAGGTACAGGCACACCAAAGCGTTTGGCTTAGAGCCCAATTCGGCACGCACTGATTGGCGGGCTGCCAAGCTAGGAGAAAAGCGCTGAGTGTTCACTCCGCAAATCGACCCTGCCCCAAATACAGCGCTGCGCTTTTCACTCACAATCCTCTGCGCTATCAAAAATGTCCGCTGAGAAGGGCTGTCCACGAGCACATCGGTCGCCATGGCGGCAATGCATTTGTCCGCCGACTTGAGCAGCCAACGCATAGGGCCACGGCGCGTGACCCAAACCTGACCTGTAAAGCTGTGAACGCGCACCGGCACGCGCGCAAGCCAAGCCGCGGTCATACCCAACAAACCCGCTTTGGGTGTAATGGTGTGCACCCCATCTGGTCGACTCATGCGAAACGTTTGGTACAGAGACCACAATGCGAGCAAATCTCTCCACGGACGAATCGCCCGTTCAATGGCGACAAACTCCACCGGCACATCCAGTGCACGTCTTGACAACAAATCGGTCTCGGACGTGTTGGCAAGGACCCTAAGACTCACATGCGAAGAAAGCGCCTTTAAGTGCGGCAGTAAAAAGGCAACCACACTCATAGGATGTGATGTCACAAAACACACCGTGGGCTTGCGTGGTTCAATCACTGGCCCTGCTCCGCGAAGACAACAAATCAGGCATGACAGCTAGAAAACCTAACGCCAGCCAGAAATAAGGAGAGCGCAATCCGTATGTAAACAAGCCGTAAACCAATAATGGCGTCAAGAATAATAAGTTTTTCTTGATTGAAAATAACTTCCATAAAAATGCTGCAAAAAGCAGGAAGCCCCAAACTCCATAATAAAACAAAACAGCGACTGGTGATGAGTGTATTTCGTAAACATAGCCTCCGACTTCACCAAATCGCTCGTCCCTGCCCTGGCCTGCACCGTACAACAGATACTGCGGATATTGAACAACACGCATATACCCTCGTGCAAACAATTGCGTCCAAACAGACTTATGATCTGTGACATCTTTCTGGACACTCAAGTTATCAATGCGCGTCATGGTGTTATTAGAAACAATACGCAAATCATTAGTTTCAGAACCCACCTGACATCCAATATATTGATTTCCGTTAGGCGAGGGCATATAAGATGGCAAACACAAAGGTTTGAAGATCATATTGACCGCAACTGGAATCAACAACAACAAGACAACATGCACTAGCTTTGGGCGTGCCAACCAAAGCAACAGCAAAACCAACGGCACTACGGCCAAGTAGGCACTACGCCCTCCCGTTGTAATGATGGCAAAAATAGTAAGTGCATAAACAATATAAAACCAAAGATCAAATCGACCCTTGGTCACTGCCATATAAACCAAAAGAAGACAAATCACAAAATAGGCCAGCTGATTTGGTCCATTGAAAAAATACTCATAGCGAGGCCACCATGTATAAGTACCCCAGCCTACAAAATATGACACAGCAATCAATATTAACTCAAAAATGATCAGCCAAACAATCCAAGAAGCAAGCCATTGATCACGAGCTATGCATAAAACAGCGAAAAGTAAAAGGTAACCATAAAGCCAATAAACAATGCTGATCACGAATCCCTTGTCTTGATAATAAACCGCATAAATTATATTAATTATTGATACCAATGACAAAAATAAAACAGCAGGTAAATTAGTCTTAATAAAATTCATGCATGCTGCATAGTTCAATAAAACCAATGCAATGCTAGCAAACAACATCAATACATGAGCTGGTTGAGGCAAACCACTGGCGTATACATAAATAGGCGAAAAAACCAGCACGGATATAACCAATATAAGCCCCCATACTCGGCTTGCACGACCTGAATTTTCCAAATTTTCCATCCGCATTATGTAGCTTTCAATGTCACGGGTGTATCCCGCATATGTTTACCCATCTCACTCAACAAAAGTTCAGCCTGATATTTTCGACTATAACGCTCGATAGCTCCCAAATCTGGATTGAACCACACCGGAGATGTTCCGCGCAGATAGTTCAGCAAATCTTTGGCTATAGCGTCGATGTCATTCTCATAGCAACTGCCGCACTGAGTTTCATTCAAAACCCTTGCGATGGCGGAATCAGGTGTGCTACCAATACTGATGATGGGACGTCCAGCACCAATATATTCAAAAATCTTACCGGTCAAAAACCCCTTTGAATCCTCATCACCACTCTCCAGCAATAACAAAAGATCTGCCGACTGCTGTAATTCCAAGGCACGAGAACGAGGTACATGCCCATGGTGAATAAGGATTTCAGGATATTTGAGTGGCTGCAACCCTTCATCTATCACATGCGTATTGACTCCGTAAAAATCAATACACACCTCATCTACCTTGATCGCCTTTTCATCGATCAGCTTTTCGATCGCGCGAACCAATGCAGCAGGATTTCTCTTGCCAGAATAGATACGCCCCGTATACACCACATGCAAGCAGCCATTTTTGATTTCTAAAGGACGCTGGTAGAGCGCGGGATCAAGTGCGATATCAAAGCCGTTGAAAATCACCTCTGGTTGTTTTCGCACGAGCGCCGCCAAAGTCTGAGCCAACTCCTGACTGACCGTTGTAAACATGTCCGCGGTCTTCACGACCTCCAGCTCTTTTCGACGTGCAAGTGCCTTGATCAGCTCGGAACTCCTGTTGCGTGTATTCAAACTCCACAAGTCACGGTAGTCTGCGACCCAAAACATGGAAGGCTTGGCTCTCTTGAATTTAGAGGCGATCTTGTGTGCTGAATCAGGGCCGTATGTACTGATCACCACATCAAAATCAGTGCCGATTCTTTGCACCATCTTTTCTGCACCTGCTGCCCAGTTGGAGCGAACGTCATACTCCCAACCCAGCACAAAAGAAATGATGCTCTTGACCTTCTTGAGCACATTCGTCAACCAAGGCGCCGTCTGACTTTCCACAGAATTGGAGATGGGAATCAATGCTGTGTAGTCCATCTCATGCACATGCACACCATCCAAAGCTGGCAAGTCCAGATCCAGTGGCAAATCAAAAAATTTCTTACTGGCTGTCAACACCGTCACATCCAAGCCCTGGGCAGCCCAATAGCGTGCCCATGAATAGGGTCGGTGAGTCGCAATGGAGTTGCGCGGCGGCCAGTCGTAAGTCACGATCAACACCTTGCGCAATGGTCGATCCAAATTGCCCGGCGCTGCGTTTACGCTCACCAAATCAGGTGACGCCAGTTGCTGCATACCGCGCACGACTGGAACAGAAACATGCCAACCCAAATCATGGGTAATGGCGTCTGTCGAATAACGGACCCGACTGCTCATGGCAGTCACACGTCCTGTTGTCAGAGGCCATCGTGGAATCCATTGCAGCAAGCGCGCGATCCACATCATCGCCACCAAACTCAACCTGCGTTGAGGTGCCAAGACATTCATGCCCCTGGCCATGGCCTGCACCATGTTTTCTATCGTCGTCCAATCTGAAACGTTGTATGTTTTTCCAGCAGCCTTTGGAGAAGTCGCGCAAAGCATCAATGCACTGACCACATCATTCACATGCACATAATTGGCCGAAGCACCAGTCGGTCCAACATAGGAGAACCAACCACGGCGAATCATGCGCATCATCTGGAACAGTGACTGATTCACCATGCCGGGGCCATAAACATTGCTAGGCCTGACAATGCAAATCTGCAAGTGTGTATTTTTAGATATTTCACGCAACAGCTGATCAAACTGCGTCTTGGTTTCCTCGTACGGTCCCACAGGTTTTTCAGGCGTGCTCTCATCCACCCAACCCGAAACCGACGAACCATACGCGCCAACACTGGACAACTGCACCCAACGGCGCACACCTGCGGCCACGGCCGCCCGCAAAAGCTTTTCAGGCCCCTGCACATTCACAGCCATCATCAATTCAGGTTGGCGAATTTCTGCAGCGGCATGGATCACCACGTCCACACCATTTAAAAAACCTGACCAATCCTGGGGGCCCACCAAATCGCCCGTAAAAACTTCCACCGACTCTGATGCTGCCCACTTGTGTGGCTCACGCGTCAGTACGCGCACATGCCAACCTGCGGCCAACAACTGTGTGAGCAGAATTTTCCCGATGAACCCTGATGCACCTGTCACAGCGACAAGGCCTGGTCGAATGATTTCTGATGTGTCAACCCCAGAACGCACTGGCTGAACAGTATGGCCCAATACCTGTGGGGCCAACTTCTGATGCAGATCTTTATAGAAACGCTCAAGCAAAACGGTCTTGCTGATCAGCGGACTAGCCGCCTCAATGACCTCAGTTCGTGGAACTTCTCGCATCTCGGTAGCGAACGAGAGAATGTCATCAATGTCTGCAGAGCCAAACCTAAAATATGTAAATTTTTCGGGTAAACCAGCGTCCCGATGCCCCGCATAGACAGCAACCCCTGCATCCAGATATTCACGCACCTTCAGACTACAGGCCTCCCTCATCCCTTTTCTATCAAGAGAAAAAGAAGACAGTCCACACCAAGCGCGGGCCATCAATAGCCTTAAATCAGATGCTCCCAAAGGACCATGGACAACAAAGCGACTATCTAATGCACAACGCCGAGCATCTTCCTCACCCATATTTCCAACAATGTGAATACGGAAATCTTGTGAATTTTTCGAGACGGCATCAATCAACAAATCAAGACCATGCCAGGCAGAAAAATAAGAAGCAACAAATAGAATTTCAGGCGTTTGCGCACGCAAATCCTCTGATGGCTTTGGGGATAACCAAACACCGTTAGGATAAATAAATCCAGGTCTGACTTTTGCTGTCTCATCTCTGGCCTGCTCGTAATCCAATATCTCACGCGTGACGGCCACAGATCCCAATGACCTGCGAATCACCGCAGTGCCAATCGATGACTCCAGTGCTCCACGTAAAGGTCCCCACACTCCATGAGCTCTCAGCTCAGATAGCTCCAAAGTATGGTGCATTGACAATAATTTATGCCCCAACCGGGATGCCAGACGTGCCTCAAAGACATCGTGCACCGAATGCCTAAGAATGATCAGGTCGTAATCCTTTTCAACCTGCATCAGCCAATCGTGAACATTTTTACGAAGCCAAAAATACCTGATGAGCAAGGAACTGGGCAAATCAGACCATGTGTGAACAATGGGTGAATCAATACCGTATGGCGTATGTAGAACCACACGCCATGGCAAGCCAAGTGCATCTGCCGCCTGCTGCTCCCACTCCATTTGCTTAACGACACCCAAGCTGGGGTTCATCGAAACTGCTGCGTGCAAAACCCGCAGTTGCCGCTGATCAGACATGCGCCTGGTGCTCCTTCAGATACGTGGCGATCAAACGGCCACTGTCTCCGGCACCGTAAGCCTGTTTGCTGCTGAAACTGACCTTGGACCAATCTGCTGCCAACGCATCACCCATCCGTGCCGGGTCCACCCCCACCAGTCGATTGACGCCCATATCGACCAGCTCCGTCCACTCGGTCTCATCGCGCATGGTGATACAAGGGCGCGCGTGGAAGTAAGCCTCTTTCTGCACACCACCCGAATCGGTAATGACCAATCGGCAATTCATCTCGAACCACACCATCTCCAGATAGCCCACAGGATCAATCACATGCACATTCGCTGGCATGGCCAAGCCCATTTGCGCCAAACGACCCCGTGTCCGCGGATGGATCGGCAACACCACAGGCCATGGCGACATAGCCAAGCCAGCCAAAATACCTTTCATGCGATCCAGGTTGTCGGTGTTTTCAGCACGGTGCACCGTGCACAAAACGAATGAGCCGGGCTGCCAAGACCGCACCACGCTGTCCCCTGGACACTTCGCACGGGCTTTGTAGTAGAGCGCTGCGTCATACATCACATCGCCCACCACCTGCACGCAATTCCCTGAGATGCCTTCATGAGCCAAAGGGCCAACGGCCGTTTGAGTTGGGGCAAACAAAACAGAAGACAAGTGGTCTGTCATCACGCGGTTGATTTCTTCGGGCATGCGCCGATTGAACGAGCGCAAACCCGCCTCCACATGCGCCACTGGAATATGCAATTTGCTCGCGGCCAATGCCCCCGCCAAAGTGCTGTCTGTGTCGCCATAAACCAGCACCCAATCCGGCTTTTCTGACTGCATCAGCGCTTCAAGCTTTTCGAGCATACGCCCTGTGTTTTGGCCATGCGTCCCGCCCCCCACACCCAAGTGATGGTCGGGACGAGGAATATCCAACTCGTCAAAAAACACATCCGACATGTTGGTGTCGTAATGCTGTCCTGTGTGCACCAGCACCTCTTTGATGTCAGAGCCCGACTGGGCAATGGCTCTTGAAACCACAGCTGCCTTGATGAATTGTGGTCTTGCACCAATCACTGTAAAAATCTTTTTCATTTCAATTTATGTCGAAATTCAATCATGCAAATATTTGCTTCAATATCGTGAATAGGGGTCACTGAAATCACGCGCAAACGATCACCAGCCTTTAACGCACCTTGCGATAGCCGTGGTAATGCCACGGGTGGTCAAAAGCCATCACGCGTTCTTTGTCCAATCTTTTGACAACACGCGCCGGGTTGCCTGCAAGCACCGCATAACCCTCTTCACAAGAACGCGTGACAACCGCCCCGGCAGCCACCACCGTGTGGTCACCCAAACGCACCCCCGACAAAACCACCGCATTGGCACCGATCCAGCAATAGCGCCCGATGTGGATGCCACCTTTGCTCACGTACTGCGATATGTCGTAAATATCGTGGTTGAAGGCCCCCAAGCAAACGTTGGAAGCCACGGTTGTGAAATCACCGACCTCAATGGGTGAATCTTCCTTGGCAAAAATATAGTTGCCTTGCGATGCGCCGGGTGCCGTATTGATGCCAATGGAAATGAACTCATGCCCCGTCACCACCGATGTGAAGTGCACAGGCCAAGGCACTCGGCGATTGAAGCCCAGTACTTTCTGAAAAAAGAAATATTTGTGGTTGACCGGACACGCTGTGCGAGCCGTTTCATAGATAGGTCGCAAAAACCAAACTGAGCGAACCACGGCAATCAAAACCTGCTTCAACATCGACATGTCAGACATCCTTTGCAGGTATCAAGCTCAACCAGCGCCACAAGAGCACGCCATAGGCCAACCCACCCATGAGCAACAGGCCGGAAAAAACGTGCTCCAAATCGGCTACAAACAAGGCGAGCACCCAAACCAACATGAACAACAACTGCCATCCCGCCACAAACCACTCATCAGCCAAGCGAACGCTGACCACGCTCACGGTCCCCACAGCAAAAGAGCACACACCAAACACAGCGGCTGCATAAAAAAAGTCTTGATCGGGTATCCACTGCACTGGCACAGACCAATAGGGCTGCACAAACAACAAGCCCCACAAACAAACTGCCCAGACCAAGCCCAACAAAGCCAAACCTGCGCACACCTGCAAAACCAAAGAACGGCGTTTGTGCAAATCATTACCCTTGGCCAGCAACAATGAATTCACCACCACGGTCAAGACACTCAATGGCGCATTGATCAATCTTTGCAGCAAGGCATATTGCCCTGCAAGCTGATGCCAGCCCAACCACGCCATCAAAGGCTGCAAACCATTGAGCCACAAACCATTGAGCCCGCCCAAAGCGACACTCGCTTGAAGTCCCGCGCGGTGATGACGCCAGACTTTTTGTACCAAGGGCCACGACCAGACAGACTGTCCAGCATACGGCCTACCCAATACCAGCGCAAAAATCCAAGTGCCCACGATCAAGGCAATCAACACATGCTCATATCGGGGAGATTGATAGGCAACCAACAGGGCCAATGTCACCGGCAACACTTGCCTCACAAACCGATAGACCGCTAAGGCGCCATGCCGCTCCATGAAAGCCAAGCGACTCAAGCCGAAATCCGCCAGCACCATGCCCACAGCCAATAAAGCAATCAACACGCCAGAGAGACCATCCACCCAAGGCCACAGACACAAAGATGCAGTACCTGCAACAGCCAAAAAGATCAAAGCAAGCGATGTGAGGGCTGTTGACAACTCGTTCAGTTCCAAATCGTTGGCGCATACAGCCACACGCGTCTCAAGCCGAAAACTGACCAAAGGCAACACCATTACCGCTAATGCCTGAAAGGCAGCATAAAGACCAAACTGCTCAGGCCCCAAGCGATAGGCGGTCGAAATTGAAATTCCTGTCATCAACAACAGTGTTATCCCACTGCTGAAAATTAGCCGAAATGGAAACTTCATGAATTAGTTGCCAAACGATAAATCAGTTCCTTGAACTAGACGCCAAGCAATGCTCAATCTCTGACAACATGACACTACCAGCGTGCTCGTAATTCAGTTCACGTGCAGCTTTATGCGATTCTTTCTTGAATCGTGATAATTCATTTACATCTAATTTTGATAACTCACCTGCTAGGTCCTGGGGATCAAATGACTTTGCAACTATGCCTATTTGGTATTTTTGGACAATCGCCGCCATTTCTGGAGATGGACCAATAGCCACAGCGACACGTCCTTGTACAAATTCAAAGAACTTATTCGGCAATGCATGCTGATAGTTAAAGTTAACAGGTGGCAACAAGAATAGCCCTATATCATAACCATTAATAATTTCAGGCAACAAATTCATTGAAACAGGTTCATGAAATTTTATATTTTTATTTGATTTAGAAATTTCCAACAATTGATTGAAATAATTTTCATTTTCTTTTACTAGATAGAAATTTAATTCAAATCTCTCATCAAGAAAATCCATCATTTTTATCATGCATTCTATATGACGCGACTTAAGTGCAACACCGTGATGGATGATTTTTATTCTTTTATTATCGATCACTCCAGGATAAAAATCCTTAAAATGAGGTGAATTATAAACCACCTTTGACCTAATTCCATAATTCCGCAAATACTCTCGAGCTATACCATCACACACTGTGGTCATCCCTGATAATAATTTTAAATATTTTTCACAAATATATTTATTAAATTTTCCAAAAGTAAGCCGCCACTTCAATTGATCCTCAAATTCTCTTGGAGAATATTCATGCGCATCATACAAAACAGGTGCATTATTTGAAATCTTAAATATCAAAGGCAATGCATGGGAATCATTTGCAATGAGTAAATTAAATTTCTTGCCACCAAGTAATTGAAGTGCTTTTTTTATATAAATCTCATTCCAATAATAATTTTCAAAAGCACCCAACATCAACTGCAAGGCAATCCATATTTTTTTAAAAAACGAATAGCGAACGGGGGCATCAATTTCGTAATAAGTGCCTTTAAAAATATTCGGCCGAGGTCCATAGCCAGCAACATGCAATTCATATTTCTCATTCAAAAGCATTATCTGGCGCATCACCCGTGGATCTCTGGCAATCGGTGAAAATGACAGAATGAGAATTCTTTTTTTCATGAGCGTGTCAAAGTTTTAAACACCAAGCTATACCAGCGACTGAAATTTATAAATCGCCAAGCTTGCCAAGAGAACGGGACTCGGCCTGCGATGATGGCGTCAAATTCCTTCAACATTTCTGCCTTGTTGAGCCAAGGCAAGGGCTCAGATTCTTCAAGCCATTTTCTGGCTTGCGGTGCTATTTGAACCAACCAATCTTGCTCTGGCGTTGCAAAGCCTATCTTGTCACGGCGATCCAGAATGACATCGGGCACGATGCCTCGCATGGCAGCTTTGAAAACACTCTTGGTCTCGCCTTGGCGAGAAATCAAATACTCTTCTGGCAAGCTGAACAGGAATTGCGCCAAGTCTGTCGTCAAAAACGGCACCCGGCTTTCGACAGAAAAACGCATCGAGTTTCTGTCCGCATGGCGCAAAAGTCCTGGCAGCCCATAACGGGACGAGGCATGTGCCAACTCCGCCATCAGACGCCGCCCCTTCGGCGAATGCGCTGCTTGTACGCGGGGATACCCCACCCTTATGCCAACCGCCTCCAGCGCATCGACATTCAGCCACGCGGGTGTGGCTTGGCCTCCATTCAAACTCCGAAGCGTTTGGTAAATAGGACCATTTGCAAACTCAGCGATGGCTGCTTTGATACCTACAGAGATCGGACGATCTGGCCACTTAGACCATTGGTTCAAAAAACTCACTGCACCCGCAAAGTCCCCCATCTCCAGCATGCTGCGTACACGCTTACCCGGATAACCTCGGTACCCAGCCAACAACTCATCAGCGCCCTGACCATCCAGCGTGACCGTCACCCCACTGGCCTTGGCCAGTTGAAACACCCGGTATTGCGCATAAATGCTGGTGCTGCCAAACGGCTCACCTTGGGCCACGATCATGTCATCCAGATCGCGAGCCAACTCGTGCGGTTCGACATGCACGGCATGAGGTATCGCGCCCACATGAGAATTCACCAAGTCCACCCACTTCTCTTCCGAAACGGGTGAACCTTTCGCCAAAAAACTAAAAGTATGAATGGGCGCATCAGGCTCAACATGCCGAATAGCACACACCACTGCAGAGG
>JACCDH010221011.1_pt1 | contig 11778 bp, 12 predicted proteins | sample 7442481 | NCBI WGS metagenome assembly JACCDH01 (sample SAMN15323433, study PRJNA562643) | freshwater metagenome | isolation source: river surface water | place: USA:Blue River Watershed | collected 2017-08-15 | reverse complement strand
TTATGCGATTCTGTTAATTGCATAACAGTTTCTCCTTAAGTTAAAAAAATACTTCTACAACATCACCAACTACACAAAAACACTAAACAGCTAAACCGGTTTCCCGCTCCAGCTGCTTAGCAAATTTAGGCTCAAAACCTTTTAAATGAAGAATAATTTTGCTTGTCTCATCAGGCTGGTTGCGCTCGAAATAAACCCGAGCAAGCTGATACCAGGCATACGGACTCATGGGCTGCAGTTGCGTATTTTTCTTGAGGGCCTTAATCGCCTCGTCAAAACGCTGCAATTGAATGAGAGCCAAACCAAGGCCATACCAAGCCTGATCTAGCTTTTCATTGAGTTTGATGGCCTGCCGAAAGCTGTGTTCAGCGTCCTGTACCTGACCCACATCTTCTTGCAAGAACCCTAGGTTGTACCAAATCTCTGCTGTGGCACTGGATGATGCTACGAGTCGCTTGTAATCTGCAATTGCACCATTTTTATCACCAAGCTCAGTTTTCATAAAAGCGAGGCTACCAATGACGTAGTCATCATTTGGAAATTGCTTGAGCATTTTTTCAAACACTTCCATTGCTTGCTCTTTCATGCCAAGCACAATCAATGCACTAGCGCGCCACTTCAAAAGATGCCAAGCGAGATTGCGTTTATTTACTGACATGCTGCGATTCCAATTGAGAGGCAATATTCAATCTTGGCCAGGGTCACAGCAATGTAAAGAATGCCAACAATACAAAAAGCCACAAATGGGACTTGGCTATCAACAATTTGTTTTGGGGAAATAAAGCGTGCGAGTAAGGCCCATGGTTTATTAACCATGCAGATCAATTGATAGAACAAATTACTGTCTTTACCTTGCCCAGCCAATAAAAACAGCAAGCCTTGACCAGCCAGGCCAAGACCACCTATATATAAAAGCAATTGAGCAATGTTTAAAAATAAAAGCACCAAAATCCCCTGAAATTACATACGCAATACTAATTCGTATTATCTAGCTTTAACGAGCTTGCTATATGGGTGCTTTCCCTATAAAAACGGAAAGAATCAACCTTTTAGGGTGTTTTTTAACGTGGTATCCAGCCAGCTTGTCGGGCAATACTCTGAAGACTTGCCAAAGAGTTAGCCTCTTTAGCGAGATAAGGCCATAGTCGCATCAAAAGCTCTGCTGTCGCAAAGGTATCGGCAGCAGCCTGGTGACGAACTGCACACTCGATCCTAAAATACTCTAACCATTCATCTAGAGCTCGCAGTTTAGGGTTTACCCCTGTAATTTTTGCCAGCGGCTCTATGTCCAGCCATTCATTTTGTAAGGGCTTGAGCCCAGATAAGGAATAAGCGCGCCTAATCATCGCCTCATCAAAGGCAGCATGAAATGCTAATAAAGGGCAATCACCCAACCACCCCCGAAATTCCTCCAAGACCTCAATCGGCTCTCTGCCTTCAATTTGGGCTTGCGCGCCTATGTGGTGAATCAAGATATTGTCTTTACTGCTTGGTAAGTGTTGCTTCAGAACCGCCTCGTAACTATCACCAATACGGATGGATACACGCTCAAAGTCAGAACTAACTTCTAATGCAACCGCGGCAATGGCAAGCAAGCTATCTGAATATGGATTGAGTCCGCTTGTTTCGACATCAAGCACAATCCAGCGCCGTGGCTCTGGTTTAGACCCCTTGAAGAGGCGAGCTAAACCATCAAATAATGTTAGACCCCTTAAATTAGCCAGCATAGTCAAGCTGCAAGTGTTGTTGCAATGACCGCACTTTTAATAAGGACTCTTTCAAAATACTACGGTCTACTGTATTCAGTTTTTCAAAATCAATCGCATTTGGATTACCTTTGATTCTATCCTCGCCGATCTGAACTGCTAAGCGTAATGTTTGTAAAAATTCAAAAGCGGTAATCCAAGCAGCGCTCTCTGACTCGGGCACATTTAATGCGCGACCCACCGCGGCAAGACGCTCGCGAGTATTCACTACTTCAATACCATGTGCCAAGGAATAAATGCGTGCTACATCCACAATGATTGCCGTTCCCTGCAATTTCAAATCGATTGTTTTTTGACCATCAATCTCAGTAGCCTCAATTGCGCCAAACCAATTTAAAGGCACACGGTTGTTAAGAGAATTTTCAGCCAATAATTTAATGAATCGAGGAATGGCAGCAGCATTGATGCGCACATAGTCTTTGAGCGGTATCAGTAAATCTGCATTACCTGCAAGTGCGCGAAGATCAAAGAAGATGCTGGCGTTGAGTAAATCTTTAGGGTTACCTTGTTCAATCCAGCGAGCAAAGCGTGTAAGCCATTGTTTCTGAGAAAGACAAAGCTCTAGGTTGCTTGCCATGATATTGCCCTTGCAGAGCGGATAACCACATTCATCTAGCGCCCGATTCACCTCTTCGGCAAAACGTAGATAAATCACGCGCTGACTCTCAGGCTCGGTATCTGAGAAGATCAATGCATTATCTTGATCCGTTGCGATAGTCTGTTCGCTGCGACCTTCTGAGCCTAGAGCAATCCAAGCAAACTGGGTAGTATTCAATTGATGTTTAGCGGCATAGATCTCAATTAGTCGATGAGTGAGAACATCATTTAAGTGGCTAATCAAGGTAGTAAGCTGGCGCGCTTGTACCCCCTGCCCCAATAAGTTACGAGCAAATTTACGGATATCATCTGCGCATTTCTTAAGATGAGCAAGCTCGCTCGTCCCCCGAATAGCAGTACTAATATTACTCAGGGAGAGGCGCTGCAAAGAAAACAAATCGCGCTCTGAAATAATTCCAACTAACTCGCCTTGATCCAAAATCGGCAAGTGGCGAATGTTAAAACGCGACATTAATAAACCTGCCATTTCGGCAGTGTCATCAGCGGTTAAGGTTTTTACGCCTGTAGACATTACTGCAGAGATGGGCGTATCCAAATCTAAATTGCTTAGGGTAACGCGCGCGAGAACATCGTAACGCGTCAAAATTCCTAAACTAGTATACTGATCTTTTACTACCAGAATAGATCCCACTTTTTTTTCATGAATCAGCGTTAAGGCTTCACGCAACGATGTATCTGGGCTCGTGGTCAGTGGTTTTTTCAGGGCCAAATCACCCAGCCTACTTTCCAAAGATTGCTCTGCAAGCGCCTGAGATGCAAACGAATTACGAAGTGCGATACGCGATTCTTGTAGTAATCCCCAAATACGATTGTTTAAAAATTCACTAAATGGCTTTGATTGAGATGCTAACTGTCGCATGGCATCTACTGGAAGCAATAAACAAAAACAGTCGTCTACCGCACTATAGGTAGTCGAGACTGGTCGATTCGCAAACGCAGAACCAATTGAAAATAAACTTCCAGCATCTAGTAAAAAAGCAGACTCTTCAATCCCTGGAATATCCCGTCGACCTGATACGCGCCCCTGCCTGATGAGGTACAGATATTGTGGAGCCCCATCCGCTGGAGACAGGATGACTTCTTTGGGTGCAAAGTAAGCTTCACTTGATGCGGTAAGAAAAAAATCGACATCTTGCTGGGCCATTTTAGAAAATGGCAGACTTTGCATCACCTGTTGCCGCAAGTTTTGTACAAGACTATACGAAACAGGATATGCAGTATTTCTGTGTTCAGCCATTTATTGATCCATTTACGAAAAGAAATTTCTTTTTTTATCTATAAGCTTACTGTGCATCAAACTATCAGCATGATCTTATTACTATCAATGAGGTCATTAGCTTTCACAGTAGCATGATCACAAAATAGATCAAGTTGATAGGCTTTTGATTTAAGCTCTAGGCCAATGAATGCTCATGAGTATGGCTGATGAGTAGCGCCCCTTTTTAAGGAAAAATGGGCTAGGGAAGTCTCAATAAATAGCGCTTGCAAATCTTTGATTTATAAGCACTTTAGAAAAATGGTGGCGAATCAGGGATTTGAACCCCGGACCTGCGGATTATGATTCCGTCGCTCTAACCAGCTGAGCTAATTCGCCGAACTAGTGATTATAAGGTCAAAACGCCAGAAGAGCCAGCCGAACCACCCCAAGCTCCTCTTGCCTTGAAAAACGGTGTTTTTACGGTAAATCTAAGGAGCGCACCTTGTGCACATAGTTTGTCGTTTTATACGACGTTAATGCAGCAAAGCGCCCAATTTAGAATTCCAATCACTTATCAAGATAAGCTCACATTGAAGTGTTGCACTCTATCAATAGCAATTTCCACCTGCCCTTCTGATTTATTTGCATCAATCTCAAATGCTTTGGGACTCAGTGGGTGGTTTCACACGGCTGCCGAGGGCAATTTTGAGCTAATGAACTCTTACTAGACTCATTAGCTCAATGAAGGAAAATTAGCGTCAAATTTCTGGCATTTACTTAATGCGAAATGCCATACTGAATGATATAAAAAACCGCACCCGAAAAATATCCAACTAGGGCTAGCAAACTAATTTTTTTGACATACCAAAAGAAATCAATTTTTTCTAAACCCATAGCGGCCACTCCTGCAGCCGATCCAATTACCAAAATTGAACCGCCCGTTCCAGCACAGTAAGCCAAAAATTCCCAAAGGAATGAATCTGGAGGATACTGAGTCAGGCTATACATACCCATTGAGGCAGCAACTAAAGGAACGTTATCTACGATCGCGCTTACCAGACCAATCAACATAACAATAATGGACTGATTCCCTACTAAATGATCCAGTTGGGTGGCAATTGAAGTCAATAAATGAGTATGCTCAAGAGTGGCGACCGCCAATAAAATGCCGATGAAAAAAACGATTGAAGCCATATCAATTTTTCTAAGAGCATGAATTAGGGTGAAATGCTCCTTAGTCAGATCGTCTTTTTGATAATGAATTAAATCTCCCGCAAACCACAAGATACCAAGGCCAAATAAAATCCCCATGAAAGGAGGTAGACCGGTGACTGTTTTAAAAATAGGCACCGCTACCAATATTCCGAGACCCAAAAAAAACATGGTGTTACGTTCAAAGACTGTACTCTTAATTTGATGAGTATTGGTTTGATTAGCTGGTGCAATGACTGGTTTGCCTCTTAGCATTAATGCAATCACCAATAACGGGACGAGCAAGCTCACTATTGAAGGCAAGAATACAGCCTTCATAATTGCCAATGTCGTAATCTGACCGCCGATCCATAACATGGTAGTTGTCACATCGCCGATTGGAGACCATGCACCTCCTGAATTGGCAGCGATAATAATAATCCCGGCGAAAAATAAGCGATCATCACGCTTATCGAGCAACTTCTTCATTAATGACACCATCACAATAGTGGTTGTCAAATTATCTAGAATTGAACTAAGAAAAAAGGTTACGAAACCCACCAGCCACATTAAAGAAGAAAGCTTAGAGGTTTTAATCTTAGAGGTAATGACATCAAAACCGTTATGCGCATCTACAACTTCAACAATAGTCATTGCACCCATTAAAAAGAAGACGATTTGGGCTGTAGAAATGAGCGTTTCACCGAGCTCATGATTAACATTTGGGTTTCCAGAAAAAAGTGCATATATGGTCCAGAGCAAACCAGCGCCCAATAAAGCGGATGCCGATTTATTTATTTTTAAGGGGTGCTCAAGTGCGATTGCAGCATAAGCACATATAAAAATTACTCCCATTAAAATCAACATATATTCATATCCTTTTTATAACTACACTCAATAAATATTTAGAAAGCCAAATATCTACCTCAGAATAAACATCACTATTAATTGCTTACTTTACAGAACAGATTAAAAATTCAGGGTAACTACTAGTTAAAGTGAATCAAGTAATCCTAATCACTAAATCAGGTAAGTTATCAATACTGCATCGAATAACATCCCCTTTAACTACTGGGCCGACATTTTCTGGGGTGCCCGAGTAAATAATGTCTCCAGGAAATAACTCATTTGCCTCTGATAACTTAGAAATTTGCTCGGCAACTGACCAGATCATGTGATCTAAATTTGCCTTTTGTCGAATCACCCCATTTACCGAAAGAGAGATTGTTCCCTTGGTGAAATGGCCTATTTGACTCACCGGAAAAATGGGGCCGATGGGGGCAGAGTGGTCAAATGATTTACCAATCTCCCAAGGCTTCTTTTGATTACCCATAAAGCGCTGCAAGTCACGCCGAGTCATATCAAGACCCAAAGGTTGGATCAGACCCCATCTCACGAGCATGCGCAGCATAATTTCTACCAATACAGTAAATACGACGTACCGGAAACTCGGCACTGCTGCCTGCAATTGGAATAAAGGTTTGCTCCACAACAAAGGGGGTGCTTACAACATCTTTGTTCGGCTTGGCATTCACAGTGGCAACCATGCTTGTTGAAGAAATGGAAGCAATACCTAGCTTAATGGCATTACGACGATTGATTAAATCCCTGTCTTGATGTGACATTTCTGAGCCCCCCTGAGAGAAGAAATAATCGTATTCCAATTGCTAAATATTTATATAAGGAAAACCCGAATACGATCGAATATCAGTCTCGCTCTATTTTCAAAAAATAATAGCGCTTTGTTTGGGATGAGGAGAAGATAGTTCAGTAATGGTTGAATTAGCCTGGCTATCTAGTTTTACTGGTCATAATTTGACTAAGTCAGTCAATTTTATTTGGCGTGTGAAAAGAGCTTTGCATAAACTTCTCTCACAAAGATCCAGAGAGCTGGCAAGCCCGGAATGACGATCATTGCGAGAGCCACTAGTGAGAAATTGCTCTTCACCCAGGGGTGATCACCAATTAAGAAGCCAAGGCTGGTCAAACTGCAAACCCAAACAATACCGCCAATCACGTTATAGAAAACAAAAACGGAATAGCGCATATGCGCCACCCCAGCTACAAAGGGGGCGAAAGTACGAATAAATGGCATAAAACGCCCCAGAACAATAGTGATTGGGCCATATTTTTCATAAAAAGCATGTGCCTTATCAAACGCATTCCGATTAAACCAACGTGAGTTTTCCCAAGAAAAAACCCGGTTACCAATCTTTCTACCGATGGAGTAATTTAGGGCATCACCCGTTACTGCAGCTGTAGTGAGAAGAGCCATCAAAGCAAACAAATCCAAGCCCCCTACCGCCGCAATAGCGCCTGCGACAAACAGCAAAGAGTCGCCAGGCAAAAAGGGCATCACCACTAAACCGGTTTCAACAAAAATAATGCCGAATAGCAGGGCATAAATCCAAACGCCCCACTGGTTAGCAACTAATGCTAGATTTTTATCTAGATGTAAAAATAGATCGATGAGGTATGAAAAGTCCAAAAGGGCTCCAGGGTTTTAATAGATGAGCTGATGTAAGGCCTGAGCTAGGATGCTACTTGATTTGAAAAGTGCTGATGGCATCATCTCGGTTGTAGCGAACAAAAACTTCAATCTTCTTAGCCAAAAAGAGTTTTTTAAGCACCTCATCCTTATTCTCAAAAGTAATTGCGGTTTGCTCAGGGTAGCGTGAGAAAGGATCGCTCATCACTTCAATAGCTTGATCGTCGATCTTGATTAAGCGGATTGTGCGCTTATGAAGGCGGTCGGGCCGAATAAAAATGAGGCGCTTAATATATTTATCGAGTACGAGCTTTTGCCCCTGCTCATTGGTTTTAAAGTAGTAAACAAGCTCATCTTTGCCGTTGACGGTGAGGTCACGCTCTTCCTCCCATTTTGCTAGGGCGGACTGGCTCAGACAAATACCCAGAATCACCCCTACTACGATCCTATACAGTTGCATTATTTACTTTCTTCATGTGATCGTTCAATCTTATCAGCGAATCTCTATGCGACTACTATCAATCTCTCTTGGCAAATCAGGCCCCTTATTTGGACTAAATCATCCCGATTACTCAAGCGTAGCTTCTGCGATCAATAAAAAGCCAGTGAGCACGCTAAGCCAGGCAACCCCAGTAGAAATCAAATCCTTAGGTGTTGTGGGCGACGAGCAAGCAGATTTATCAGTACATGGCGGCCTTGAAAAAGCGATATATGTTTATCCAATCGAGCACTATGCATTTTGGAATGAACTTATCAGTAGGGAAACCAAGCAAATAGTTAATCTCCAGCCTGGGTCTATGGGTGAGAACTTCACCATAGAAGGGCTTCTTGAAGATGCAGTATTTGTGGGGGATAAGATGACTATTGGTGAACTTGAATTTACTGTCGTAAAACTCAGAGAGCCATGTTTTAAGTTCAACGCAAAAATGAAATACAAAGGCGCGGCCAAGGCAATGCTGCAGTCCGGAAAAAGTGGCTGGTACATGCGGGTTAATAAGCCAGGAATGCTTGCAGCCGGTGCCCAGATTGATCTCACACCAGGGCAAAGAATCACTTCAATAGCAAGTCAAAACAAAGCCCTCTTTCAGCGCGGTAATCAAAAAGATCTTTGGGATTAATGTTGGCAATAAAAACCCGACCATAAGCTGATCGGGTTTTTGACAGAGCAAAAGATTAATTAATTGTTCGCATAAATATCAACATCTTTTGTCTCACGAATAAATAAGGTGCCAATCACCAATGTAATGGCAGCAATAATGATCGGATACCAAAGACCATGGTAGATATTGCCGTTTTGAGCAACCAAGGCAAATGATATTGTTGGCAGCAAACCCCCAAACCAGCCATTACCAATATGGTAGGGCAAGGACATTGAGGTGTAGCGAATACGTGTTGGGAACATCTCGACCAATATTGCTGCAATAGGGCCATACACCATTGTCACCAAAATAACTAAATAGGCTAACAACAGGAGTACTGGAACGTAACTGATTTCTTCAGGGTTAGCTTTCGCTGGATAGCCCGCATAATTTAGAGCGTTACGGATAGCATTTTTAAACTCTGCGTCTCTCGTCTGACTCTCTTCTAGAGTCATTCCTTTTGCTGAATACGCCTGAATTTCAGTTTCACCAATTTTGATCATGGCAGTACTTCCCACAGACCCAGGAATTGTTTTGTAGCTGGCAGAGTTTGATGCCATAACCTGCTTAGCAATGTCACATGAGCTCGTAAATTTAGCTGTGCCAGTCGGATTAAACTGGAAACTACACTCGCTCAGATCCGCAGTAATTGTTGCTGGCGCAGTAACCATTGCTTTTTCTAAGGCAGGGTTTGCAAAGTGGGTTAATGCATTAAATACAGAAACTGGCGTGCCCGGAATGTAAGTCACAACAGCTAACAACAGGCCACCCATAATGATGACCTTGCGACCAATCATGTCTGACAAGGTTCCAAAAATAATAAAGAATGGCGTGCCAATGATTAAAGCGGCAGCGATTAAGAGGTTAGCTGTCGTGGGGTCTACTTTGAGTACCTGAGTAAGGTAAAACAAAGCATAAAACTGACCCGTGTACCAGACCACTGCTTGACCAGCCACTAAGCCAAACAAGGCCAAGAGAACGATCTTTAAATTCTTCCATCGGGCAAACGACTCTGTCAGCGGCGCTTTGGAAAGCTTGCCCTCCTCTTTCATTTTTTTGAAAGCAGGCGATTCGTTCATGGACAGTCGAATCCAAATCGATATGCCAAGTAATGCAATGGATACGACAAATGGAATGCGCCATCCCCAAACCTCAAAATCAGAACCCGTTAGCTCACGAGCGCCCAAGATCACTAACAGGGATAAAAACAAACCCAAAGTAGCCGTTGTCTGAATCCAAGATGTATATGCACCGCGACGACCATGGGGTGCATGCTCGGCAACATAAGTGGCGGCACCACCATATTCACCACCCAAAGCCAAGCCCTGCAGCATCCGCAATGCGATGAGGATGACTGGGGCAGCCACACCAATCGAATCGTAATTTGGCAAGATGCCAACAACAAATGTTGAGACACCCATTAGCAAAATAGTAACTAGGAAGGTGTACTTACGACCAATCAGATCTCCGAGCCGTCCAAATACCAAAGCACCAAAAGGTCGCACGATAAAGCCTGCAGCAAAAGCCAACAAGGCAAAAATAAAAGCGGAACCCTGGTCTAGCCCTGAGAAAAACTGTTTAGCAATAATGGCGGCCAATGAGCCATATAAATAAAAGTCATACCATTCAAAAACCGTACCCAAAGACGAAGCAAAAATAACTTTGCGTTCCTCAGCAGTCATGGGGGCGACCTTAGTTGATCGTGACATCTACAACATTCCTATTAATTTTTTTCAGTTGCAGATTATCTCTTGGAAAATTACTTTCATTTATCAGAATTAGGGTAATTCCCCATCAAAGTAAAAAAATTTTGATGCAAAAAAATAGGAGGCAGTGCCTCCTATTTTGTTATGGTTAACTCTTCTACCAACCAATTACTTTAGGTAGCCAAAGTGAGATTTGTGGGTAGTAGAAAACTAGGAACAATGCTACGCCTTGCATAAACAAGAACGGCAAGACACCAATGTATAAGTCTCTAATCTTCACTTCAGGTGGAGCAACTCCTTTGAGGTAAAAAAGTGCCCAACCAAATGGAGGGGTTAAAAATGAGGATTGCAGACAAACCGTAATCATCATCGCAATCCAAACAGGATCCGCACCTTGCGCCAAAAGAACAGGCAGGAATAATGGCACAGCAATATAACTAATTTCAATCCACTCAATAAAAAAGCCGAGCACAAAAATTAGCAAGAGCATGAACCAAATATCGCTATTAATTCCGCCAGGTATCACCTCGAACATCCCAGAGATAAGCTCCTCACCATTAAGTCCTCTGAAGGACAAGGCAAAGACTTGTGCGCAAATTAATATAAACATCATCAATGCACTAATCTTGGTGGTATCAATTGCGACTTGTTTCAAAATATCCCACTTAAAGCGACCGGATAAAAAAGTTACCAAAATTGAGCCAACTGCACCCATCGCTGCAGCTTCGGTTGGTGCGGCAACACCGCCAACGATAGAGCCCAGTACAGCAACTACCAACATAATTGGCGGAACTACGACTTTCCAAAAACGTACCCATAGCTCTTTACCCGAAACACGGCTACGCTCTTCCTTGGGAATAGGTGGCATTAAGTCCGGCTTAAGCCAACCTAAAATCAAAATGAAGACTATATAAACCACCACCAGAATAAGACCAGGACCGACTGCTGCGGCAAATAAGGTGCCAACCGATAACTGCATGATGTCAGAGAGCAGAATCAAAATAAGGCTAGGTGGAATAATTTGACCCAAAGTACCAGAGGCACAAATCGCTCCACATGCAATACTCTTGTTATAGCCACGTCGTATTAAGGTTGGAAGCGTTAACAGGCCCAATGTAATCACGGTAGCACCAACAATGCCGGTAGTAGCACCCATCAAAGCCCCGAACAAGATAATTCCAACCGCCATACCGCCCTTGACACCGCCCGCTATATGTCCAATCACATCAAGCAAATCATCAGCTAGCCGAGATTTTTCCAGCATGATTCCCATAAAAATAAACAAGGGAATTGCAAGCCATTGATAACCCGCCACAATGCCAAACACTCTGGCTGGCAATAAGTTAAACAAGGAGGTTCCGAATCCTAAAAATCCAAATACGAATCCCACTGTTGCCAAGGTAATGGCAACTGGAACGCCAATCATCAATAAAATGAAAAAGCCTATCAGCATCAAAATGGCCATCACATGCATATCAAACATGCTGACCTCCTTTGGTGCTGTACCCATTAAGAATCACCCGACAGAGCTCCCCGACACCTTGGAAAGCCAGTAAAGCAAAGCCAATTGGAATTAATCCCTTCACAATCCAGCGATAAGGAATACCTCCTGGATCGGGCGACATTTCTCCAATCGAGAAAGACTGGACAACATATGATGAGGACAAGTAGA
>JACCDH011479001.1_pt1 | contig 11782 bp, 9 predicted proteins | sample 7442481 | NCBI WGS metagenome assembly JACCDH01 (sample SAMN15323433, study PRJNA562643) | freshwater metagenome | isolation source: river surface water | place: USA:Blue River Watershed | collected 2017-08-15 | reverse complement strand
GTGGGGCAGGGCAGCGGCGTTGCAAGCACCATTGGCTTTGCCTTGATTGCTGGCATGTTCGCCCACTGCAACCAGTGTGCCCAGGCGTTTGGAGAAGACCGTTTTGAATGACTTGGCGTTCATTGGGGGGTGTGTCAGGGGTGTCTTTGCATGCGCACCAACTGACTGAGATCTGTTGTTTGTAGCTATTTTGCCATAATTTCCTTTTTTCGTGTATTCATTTCATTGAAATAAGATTATTAAAGAATGAATCGATTTAATCGATTAATTCAAAATAATCGGTAAATTCGGTCCGGGTAGGGTGTGGGCGTGAACAGGCCAAAAGCCCTCGACAAGCGCCGAGGGCTGGTAGAAAAAAAACAGAAAAAGGAGGCGGTTTACGGGTGTCCGAGGGCTTTTGCCAGGACAGTGGCTGATTGCGAGGTCTGGTGGCCGCGCCAAGCGATGATTTGATCGGGACGGATCAATGCCAAAGGGGCTTCGTATAAAGCCAAAATCTCAGTATTTGGGTGGTGCACGACGTTCAGATCGATGCCCAAGGCCAGAGCTGATTGCGAGAAATGCGATGTGTCCGGTACGTCTGGGCCCAGTACCAGCAAGGTCCACTCGGCGTTGAAACTGTCAAACAGTGAACGGCCATCGGCCAGCCAAGCATGGGGCGGCCTGCCGCCTGGGGTGGCGCAGGGTGTGTAGCTGTTGGCGGCATCGGGCGGGGCGGTGGTGCCGTCGGCCAAGATGATGGGGCTGCCGTCGTAGCGCCCGCCAAAGGTGACGCCCGGGATGTTGAACTCGCGACGCACATGGCCGTTGAGGTAGTTCGAAGCCACCGCGCGGGCGGCCTCGCCTTGCGGGCTGGCGTCTTCCAGTTCGGGCGCGGCTTCAAACAGGCCGATCGAGTCGGCAAACTGCCTGGCATAGCCGGTGTTGCGCACGGCCAACGCGTGACGCTCGTGGTGGTAGCTGTCCAGCAAGGCGGCTGGGGCTTGGCCTTTGAGCACGCTGGCGAGCTTCCAGCTGAGGTTGACGGCGTCCTCAACCGCGGTGTTGTAACCCAGGCCCCCGGTGGGGGTGAACAGGTGCGCCGCATCGCCGCCCAGAAAGACGCGGCCTTTCTGGAAGGACTCAGCGACCAAGGCATGGCCTGCCATCCAGGTCGCCATCGAGAGGATGTCGATGTCAATGGGTTGCCCGAAGGCCTGCGCAAACAAGCGCCGCGCATCGGCTTCGGTCAGCGCTTCGGTGGCCGCGTCGTCGGCCATTTGGATGTGAAAAGCAAATTCACTCACGCCGTCGACCGACATGATGAAGGCGCGCAGTTCGGGGTTGACCACCACGTACATCCATGAGCGGTCATTGGGGTTGCGGGCATAGAAGTCGGGGGCCTTGAGGTAGACCGCCAGCATCTTGCCGCCCATGAACTTGCGCTTGAAACCGGTGGCCCCGCCCCAAGCGATGCCCAGCTCGCGGCGCACCATGCTGCGGGCCCCGTCGGCACCCACCAGATAAGCAGCTTGGACGTTCAGCTGTTCATCACCGTTGACCGATTGCACCAAGGCGTTGATGCCGTCACCGGTGTCCTCGAACGATGCGAGTTGCCAGCCGTAACGCATCTCGACGCTGGCTTGTTGCTGCGCATGGCGGTGCAGGCAGACCTCGACGTATTTTTGCGAGACCCGGTGTGGCAATTCGGCGGCACTCCAAGACCCCGACATGTTTTTGATGGCCTGTGGCGCGGCGGCGGCGGTGGGCAGACGCAAGCGGGCCAGCTCGGTGCCTGCAAAGCGGGTGAGGTAGGCGATGTCGGTGGGGTGGTCGGGCGGCAGGCCCATGCTGCGGATTTCGTGCGCAAAGCCCAGGCGCCGGAAATGCTCCATGGTGCGCGCCTGCGTGGCGTTGGCCTGGGGGTTGAAGGCGGTGCCGGCTTTGGCGTCCACCAGCAGGCAGCGGATGCCGCGCCGGCCCAGCTCGATCGCCAGCATCAGCCCGCAGGGGCCGCCACCTGCGATCAGCACATCCACCTTCATCGTGTTGCTCATGGTGGGCCTTGATCAGCTGGCCAGCAGGCCGACTTGGTTGCGCAGAATGCCGATGCCTTCGATGTCGATCTCGATCGTGTCACCCGGCTTCATCCACACTGGCGGCTTGCGGGCATAGCCCACGCCGGCGGGCGTGCCCATCACGATCACGTCACCGGGCTCCAGCGTCATGCAGGCCGACATCATGGCAATGGTGGGCGCCACATGGAACACCATGTCGGTGGTGGTGGCGCTTTGCATGACCTGACCGTTCAGGCGCGACTCGATGTGCAGGCCCACGCAGCCCGGGGGCAACTCGTCGGCGGTGACCAGATGCGGGCCAAAGCCGCCGGTTTGGTCAAAGTTTTTGCCCACCGTCCATTGGGTGGTTTTGCGCTGGTAGTCGCGGAAAGTCGCGTCGTTGAAACAGGCGTAGGCAAACACCGAGTCCAATGCTTGGGCCTCGCTGACGTTGCGGGTGGTCTTGCCGATCACCAGGGCCAGCTCGGCTTCGTAGTCGAGCGATGTGGAAATGGGCGGGATCGGGATGGTGCCGCCGTGAGCCAACAAGGACGAAGGGCCACGGAAAAAGATGGTGGGGTAGTCCGCTACCTTGTTGCCGCCTTCGGCCGCATGGTCGTGGTAATTCACACCCAGGCAGATGATCTTGCTGGGGCGAGGCACGCAGGGCAGCAGGCTGACCTGGCTCATGGGCGTGGCTTGTGCGCTGGCGGCCCGTTGGGCGATGCTGGCCATCAGGGCTGCATTGCCGCTGGCCAAGGCAAAAAAGTCGTTGATGCTGTCAGGGGCCTGGTCCATGCACAGGCGCATGTCGACCACGCCTTGGCCTTGCAATACCCCATAGCGGGTCGAGTTGTCTTGCGTGTAGCTGATCAGTTTCATGGGAGCGTTGCTTCTTGGGTTTGGGGTAAGAAAGGGTGAATCAGTCGACTTTGGCGCCGGTTTGCACCACCACCTGGCCCCATTTTTTGGCTTCAGCGGCCAAATAGGCATCCAGTGTGGGACGGTCCATGCGCACGGTTTCCAGCGACTGCGCGGCAAAGCCGTCGTTCAGCGCTTTGTTTTGCAGGATTTTGTTGACCTCGGTGTTGAGGCGGTCGAGCACTTCTTTGGGCGTGCTAGCCGGGGCCAGCATGGCAAACCAGGTGTTGGCTTCAAAACCAGGGTAGCCCAGCTCGGCCACCGTGGGCACATCGGGCAAGGCGCCGCTGCGCTTGCTGCTGGTCACGGCCAGGGGCCGAACCTTGCCCGCTTTGGCCAGTTGCACCACGGGCGGGATGGAGGTGGAGCCCACCGGTACTTGGCCGCTGACCACGGCGTTGGCCGCCGAGGCCGGGGCATGAGGGATGTGCAAGATGTCCACTTTGGCCAAGTTGCGGAACAGCAATTCGGCCCCCAGGTGGGTGGTGGTGCCGTTGCCCGACGAGGCGTAGCTGAGTTTTTCGGTGGGGGCCAAGGCCAGCAATTCCTTGAGGCTGTTGGCTTTGACCGAGGGGTGGACGTAAAGGATGTTGGGTGAGACGGCGGCCATGGCCACACCGGCGAGTTCTTTGCCGACCTCGTAACCGGCCTTGCCGTAGAGCGATGGGTTGACCGAGTAAGCCACGCTGTGCATGAGCAGGGTGTAGCCGTCAGCGGCGGCGGGGGCCACGGCCACGGTGCCAATGTTGCCGCCAGCGCCGGGGCGGTTTTCGATCACCACGGGCTGACCCATGGCCTCGGACAGAGGCTGGCCCAGGGCTCGGGCCACGATGTCGGTGGAGCTGCCGGGCGGAAAGGCCACCACGATCTTGATGGGTTTGTCAGGGTAGGCAGCCTGCGCTGCCGTGGCGGCCAAAGCCAGTCCAGCGAGCCAACATTTGAGCGAAGTTCTCACGGTCCATTTCCAGAGCAGGGGATCTGCCTCGAAGGATGCTAGGGGAGAAAGTGCTTGGCCCGTGTCGCGTGTGGGGCTTGCTCGTTCCCTCCGTGCCCAGTTGTTTATTTGCGCGCGGGTTTTTTGGATTTTTCGATCGCTTCTTTGCGCACAGCGCGTTCAGCATCGGCTTTCTTGCCTTCTGCCAGCCATTGGGCAAATTGCTCGGGGGTTTCGATGGTCACGCGGCCCAAGGCGCCCGATCGGAAGTCGTGGATCACGAGGTGCGCGGCTTTGGTGGTGTTGACGCGACCGCCGCTTTGCATGGCCCCGCGCACGCGGCCAATGGCTTCGAGCAGGGTTTCGTCGGTGTGGTTGGCCACGTCGGCGATCTTGTAGCGATCGCTCAGGGCCTGCGGGTAGTGCGGGATCAGGTAGTTCAGCAACTCCAGCGCCACTTCTTCTTCGTCAAACGCGTTCACGCCGATCGCGCCGCTGGCGGCCAGGTTGTAGCCGCTTTGCGCCACGATGATGCGCGGCCACAGCACGCCGGGCGTGTCGTACAGGTAGAAGTCATCGGCCAGTGCGATGCGCATTTCCTGCTTGGTCACACCGGCTTCGTCGCCAGTCTTGGCGGCGCGTTTGCCTTTGAGGGTGTTGATCAGCGTGGATTTGCCCACGTTGGGGATGCCGCAAATCAGCACGCGCATGGGCTTGACCATGCCGCCCCGGTTGGGCGCCAGTTGCTGGCAGGCGTCGATCAGCGCTTTGGCCGGCGAGCTCATGCTGGTGTCCAGGCCAATGGCGCGCACGCCGGGCAGGGCGTTGTAGTGGGCCAGCCACTGGGCGGTGCGGGCCGGGTCGGCCAGGTCTTGTTTGCTCAGGATCTTGAGCGCGGGCTTGCCCTTGATCAGCTCGGCCAGCATGGGGTTGGCACTCGAGCCGGGCAGGCGGGCGTCGAGCATTTCGATGACGACATCAATTTCTTTGATGCGCTCCCCGATCGCCTTGCGCGTGAGGTGCATGTGTCCGGGAAACCATTGAATCGCCATAGAGAGCTGTCGTTGCGCTGTTTTTTGAATGGCTGGATTGTCTCGCACTTCTTCTGGCACGCAGGGTTGCCCCCCTATGGTCGCTATTGAGCTGCGCTGGCAAGTCACCTTCGGACAATGGATGATCCTTGTGATCAATCCATGACCCGCGTTGTTTGCCATGGACAACGAGGGTCTTTGTTGACGACTTGCTGAACTGAGCCGGACAGTCCAATCGGTGCCAATAAACTGCGAGAAATTGTGGTGCAATGCCATGCGCTCATGGCTTGACTTCTGGTCATGGCGGCGACCCTCCTTTTTTTGCATCGGTACCCATGCGCACTGTCATCACTCCACTGCAAGCTTGGCAAGTCATCCTTGGCGGGATTTGCGGACTGGTTTTGTCCATCGGCATGGCACGCTTTGCTTACACGCCCTTGCTGCCAGCGTTGCAGTTGCAAACGGGCCTGAGCGATGCCAGTGCAGGGGCACTTGCCGCTGTCAACTACGCGGGCTACATCACGGGGGCACTGGCGGCGGCTTGGATTGACGACGTGCGATGGCGACACCGGCTCTACAGCATGGGCCTGTGGATGTCTTTGCTCACGGTGGCAGGCATGGCGTTGTCCACCTGGTTGCCGAACTGGGCGCTTTGGCGATTTTTGGGCGGCTTGTGCGGCGCCACCGGCATGTTGCTGGGCGCGGGCTTGGTGCTGGGTTGGCTGATGCGCCAGGGCCGCCGGCCCGAGTTGGGGGTGCATTTCATCGGTTTGGGCTTGGGCATTGTGGTGTCGGCCGTGGGTGTTTGGGCCATCTCGCAGATCTGGTCTTTGTGGTCAGACCAATGGCTGGCCATGGCGGCCGTTGGTCTGGTGTTTTTTGTGCCGGCTTGGCTGTGGCGCCCACCGGTACCGCCCTTGGCCGCACCGGCCCAAGCTTCGGGTGGCGCTTACAAGGTCTCGCGCCGCTGGATGTGGACCATGGCGGGCAGTTATTTTGCGGCTGGTTGGGGCTTTGTGATCAGTGCCACCTTCACCGTGGCCATTGTCGAGCGTGAACCGGCCTTGGCGGGGCAGGGCGCCTTGGCTTGGGCGCTGGTGGGCTTGGCGGCCATGCCGGCCGTGTTTTTGTGGGACAAGGCAGCGCGGCGCTGGGGTGATACGCGGGCATTGCTGCTGGCCTTTGGCTTGCAGACCTTGTCGGTCATCTTGCCGGCGGTGTCGGGTTCACTGGCCGCAGCTTTGGGCGGCGCTTTGGGTTATGGGGCCACCTTCATTGGCATCGTCAGCCTGACGCTGGCCCTGGTGGGGCGCCGTGCGCCGCAAAACCCGGGCAAGGCGATGGCCCGGCTGACCTTGAGTTATGGCGCTGCGCAAGTGATTGCGCCGGTGGTGGCCGGGGCGATGGCGCAAAGCACAGGCAGTTTCAAAAGCGCTTTGTGGCTGACCGCTGCAGTCATGGCGCTCGGTATGGCTTTGCTGGCCACCTTGCCCGATGAGGGGCCAGGCTGAAGCTCAAAGCCCCAAGCTTTGCAGCTGAACCAGTCCCTTGGGGGTCTTCAAGGTGGCGGTGATGTTGGCTGGGCCCGTCTCCATGCCCACATTGGCCAGCCCGATGGCCTCGTAGGCGGCTTGCAGTTTGGGGCCGCTGGGGTGGGTGATGGCGATGCTTTGCAGCGTCACGCCCGAGCGTGGCAGGCTGTTGCGTGGATGCAGTCGCAACGGGTCTGTGGCCTCGGGTTTGCCCCACTGGATCAAGGTGGGCAGGCAGCCATTGAACAATCGCTCGCCGTCTTCGCGGACGGTGATTTGCCAGTTCAGCATGCCTTTGCTGGATTTGCGGCTGGCATGCACGATTTGGCCCCGCTCGATGCCCTGGGTGCGCAAGGCATGCCGGGCGGACTTGATGTCATCGGTGCTGGCCACGAAGGTGATGAGGCGCGGTTCTTCGGCCACCGCTTTTTGCAAGGCTTTGTCGTCCATGTCAAACCAACGGGCCACAGAGCCTTTGGGGGCGGGGGCGTTTGGGTTGATGGCGATGATTTCGAAATAAGCCAGCGGGTGTTTGGGCGAGGCGATTTTGAACAGGCGGTTGTGGGTGCCGTATTTTTCGTGTTCGCCACCGGCTGCTGGGGTGATGCCCAAGGTGGCTTCGCACCAGGCCACGCCCGCTTCAAGGCTCGAGGCCATGACCACGAGGTGGTCGATTTGAGATGTCATGGTTGATTGGTTTCGTTTTCAAGGGGGACGCGTCGCGCGCCATTGAAACGTTTTTGCCAATAAGCGCTGCGCATGTCGTCGACTTTAACCGCCTTGCCTGTGCGAGGAGCATGGATGAACTTCCCATCGCCCACATAAATACCCACATGGCTGAAAGCACGTTTCATGGTGTTGAAGAAAACCAGGTCGCCAGGCTTGAGCTCGCTGCGGTCAATCACTTCGGTGTTGCGCGCTTGTTCTTCGGCGCGGCGTGGCAGCAATTGGCCCACCGAGTTTTCATAGAGGTAGCGTACGAAGCCGCTGCAATCAAAACCCGAAGCCTCTGTGTTGCCGCCTTTGCGGTAGGGCACGCCCAACAAGTCCATGGCCTGGGTGATCAATCCCGTGGCTTGGTCGCCGGCTTTGTCTTTGGCGCTGTTGAGCTGGTTGGTGAACTGAGAAATCAAACCTCTTTCGAGCGCAGGCTTGAGGTTGTCATCGTCCCCTGGCGCCGACAGGGCCAGTGACGAAAAGGTCAACGCAGCAATGAGAAGAGAGAGCCAACGCATAACTTACGAGCATAACTGAAGTGCAGCGCATTGGCTTTGCGAACGAATTTAGAGCACGCTTTGGACGGCCTTAGCCCAGTGCCTGCGACAATGCCCCCCATCTTATTGAGGAACTGTATGTTGATCGATGTGGAAGAAAGCCAACTGGTGCTGGTGGATTTGCAGCCCAAGCTGCAGCCGGTGATGGTCGATGCCCAGGGTGTTTGGTCCAATGCGGCCAAACTCGCCGAGTTGGCCGCAGCCCTGGAGGTGCCGGTCTGGGGCACCGAGCAAAACCCTTCGCGTTTGGGTGAAATGCCCCCCGAATTGCGCAGTCACTGCCGCAAAGTCCTGGCGAAGATGCAGTTCAGCGCAGTGGAAGAGGGTTTGGGCGAATGGCTGCAACCAGCCCCGGCCCAAGCGCCTCGCGGCAATGCCCGCAGTTTGCCGCGTCATTTGCAAAAGCCCCAGCCCGAAAGCCAAGAACGCAAAACCATCGTGTTGGCCGGTTGTGAGGCCCACATTTGCCTGATGCAAACAGCCCTTGATTTGCTCGAAGACGAATTCGACGTCTGGGTCGTGACCGATGCCTGCAGCTCGCGCACCGAGCGCAACCGCGATGCCGCCTATGACCGCTTGGCTGGGGCGGGTGCAGAACTGGTGACTGCCGAGATGGTCGCTTTTGAGTGGGTTCGCAGCGCTGAGCATCCGGACTTCAAATTGCTGCAAAGCTTGTTCAAGTGAAGCAGGGCGGCCGGGCCGCTCCTTTCCTGCCGCTCGATTGAGAAAGTCAGCTTGTTGCAAGTCCCTTACCCATAATTATGAATTCAGAAGGAGCGCTGGTTATCGGTGCGCCTGACGGGTTTTTATTGGCAGGTATTCAGGAGTCTTTCATGGGCAGCTTTGCTGACTTTCACGCACGTTCGATCAACGACCGCGACGCATTCTGGGCCGAGCAGGCCAAACTGGTGGACTGGAAAGTCCAGCCGCAGCAAATTTGCGATTACAGCAACCCGCCTTTTGCCAAGTGGTTCGTCGGTGGTCAAACCAACCTGTGCCACAACGCAGTGGACCGTCACTTGGCCGAGCGCGCCGACCAGCCTGCGCTGATCTTCGTTTCGACCGAAACCGATCAGGAAAAGACCTACACCTTCCGCGACCTGCACGCCGAAGTGCAGCGCATGGCTGCCATCTTGAAAGACCTGGGCGTGGTCAAAGGCGACCGCGTGCTGATTTACATGCCCATGATCGCCGAAGCCGCGTTTGCCATGCTGGCTTGTGCCCGTTTGGGTGCGATCCACTCGGTGGTGTTTGGCGGTTTCGCCTCGCATTCACTGGCCACCCGCATCGAAGACGCGTCGCCCAAGGTCATCATCAGTTCCGACGCCGGTTCGCGTGGCGGCAAGGGTGTGCCTTACAAGCCGCTGCTGGACGAAGCCATCCATTTGTCGGCCCACAAGCCTGCCAATGTGATCATGGTGGACCGCAAGTTGGCCGCCTTCACGCCCGTGGCCGGTCGTGATGTGGACTACGCCACCGAGCGTGCCAAGCACATGGACACCGTGGTGCCTTGCGAGTGGGTCGATGCCACGCATTCGAGCTACACCTTGTACACATCCGGCACCACCGGCAAACCCAAAGGTGTGCAGCGCGACACCGGTGGCTACACCGTGGCACTGGCCGCCAGCATGCCGCACATCTTTCAGGGCAAGCCCGGCGGCACCTTTTTCTGCACCAGCGACATCGGCTGGGTGGTGGGCCACAGCTACATCATCTATGGCCCGCTGATCGGCGGCATGGCCACCATCATGTACGAAGGTCTGCCCATCCGTCCCGATGGTGGCATCTGGTGGAGCTTGGTCGAGAAATACAAGGTCAACGTCATGTTCAGCGCGCCCACGGCCATTCGTGTGCTCAAAAAGCAGGACCCTGCGCTGCTCACCAAATACGACCTGTCCAGCTTGCAAGCCTTGTTCTTGGCCGGCGAACCGCTTGACGAACCCACCGCCAAGTGGATTTCTGAAGGCCTGAACGGCAAAGCCATCATCGACAACTACTGGCAGACCGAGACCGGTTGGCCCATCCTGAGCATTTGCAATGGCGTTGAAAAAGCACCCAGCAAGTTTGGATCGCCCGGTAAAGCCATTTACGGCTACAACGTCAAACTGGTCGATGACCAAACCGGCGAAGAGCTCACAGGCGCCAACCAAAAAGGCGTGTTGACCATCGAAGGCCCACTGCCACCTGGCAACTTGCAAACCATCTGGGGCGACGACGAGCGTTTCGTCAAGACCTACTGGAAGACGGTGCCCAACAAATTGGTCTACAGCACCTTTGACTGGGCGGTGCGCGACGAAGACGGTTACTTCTTCATCTTGGGCCGCACCGATGACGTGATCAACGTCGCCGGTCACCGCTTGGGCACTCGCGAGATCGAAGAGAGCATCTCCAGCCACCCGAATGTGGCCGAAGTGGCCGTGGTCGGTGTGGCCGATCAGCTCAAAGGCCAAGTGGCCATGGCTTTTGCCATCGCCAAAGACGCCTCGGGTTTGACCAACGATGCGGCGCGCAAGGCATTGGAGGCCGAAGTCATGAAAGTGGTGGACTCACAGCTGGGTGCTGTGGCCCGTCCGTCGCGTGTATTTTTTGTGACGGCTTTGCCCAAGACGCGCAGCGGCAAACTGCTTCGCCGTGCGATGCAGGCCGTGGCCGAAGGCCGAGATCCAGGTGATCTGACCACGATGGACGATCCCGCTGCTTTGCAGCAGATCGTCGATCAGATCAAAGCTTGATGGAAAGAGGCCTCGCACTGCGAGGCCTTTTTTTGTTGGGACAGCTTTAAGCTGTAAGTTTGACATCGGCCAAGCCATGGCACAATGCGACGGTTACTCAGGCCCTTCCTTAGCCACAGTCGCATCCGCCAACCGGTCCAGCCGTGTCGCGGAAGGTAAAACTCAACCAACTTATGTTTCCCAGAGGGGAACGGAGGTCAGCGAAAAATGAGCGAGACAAATTCCGTCTACGCTGCCTATTCAGGCAACACCCACCTTTTCGGAGGTAACGGCCCATACGTCGAAGAGATGTATGAGAACTACCTGGCCAATCCAGGCAGCGTGCCCGACTCCTGGCGCGAGTACTTCGACGCCCTCCAGCATGTCCCCGCAGTCGATGGCTCCAACGCCAAAGACGTGCCGCACATGCCAGTCATCAACGCCTTTGCAGAGCGCGCCAAAGCAGGCGGCACCAAAGTCGTCATGGCCAGCGAAAACGTCGAGATGGGCCGCAAGCGCACCGCCGCGCAGCAATTGATTGCCGCTTACCGCAACGTCGGTCAGCGCTGGGCTGATCTGGACCCCTTGAAGCGCACCGAGCGCCCCAATATCCCTGACCTCGATCCCGCGTTCTACGGCTTCACCGATGCCGACCAAGAAACCGTGTTCGACACCAGCAACACTTTCTTTGGCAAGAACAACATGTCCTTGCGCGAGCTGCTCAATGCGCTGCGTGAGACCTATTGCGGCACTTTGGGCGCTGAGTACATGTACACCACCGAGCAGGCTGAAAAGCGCTGGTGGCAGCAAAAGCTCGAAAGCATTCGCAGCAAGCCCAACTTTGGCGCTGAAAAGAAAAAGCAAATCCTCGACCGCCTGACCGCAGCCGAAGGCTTGGAACGCTATTTGCACACCAAATACGTGGGCCAAAAGCGCTTCTCGCTCGAAGGTGGCGAAAGCTTCATCGCCGCGATGGACGAGTTGATCCAGCAAGCAGGCTCCAAAGGCGTGCAAGAAGTCGTGATCGGCATGGCCCACCGCGGCCGCCTGAACGTCTTGGTCAACACCATGGGCAAACTGCCTGCGGATTTGTTCGCCGAGTTTGACCACACCGCCCCCGAAGACCTGCCCGCCGGTGACGTGAAATACCACCAGGGTTTCAGCTCCGACGTGAACACCGCGGGTGGCCCTGTTCACCTGTCTTTGGCATTCAACCCCTCGCACTTGGAAATCGTGAACCCCGTGGTCGAAGGCTCGGTGCGTGCCCGCATGGACCGCCGCGATGACCCACTGGGCAAGCAAGTGCTGCCTGTGCTGGTACACGGTGACTCCGCTTTTGGTGG
>JACCDH011237838.1_pt1 | contig 11785 bp, 9 predicted proteins | sample 7442481 | NCBI WGS metagenome assembly JACCDH01 (sample SAMN15323433, study PRJNA562643) | freshwater metagenome | isolation source: river surface water | place: USA:Blue River Watershed | collected 2017-08-15 | reverse complement strand
TGCTACAGCTGTCATGGCACACAAGGTCAAGGCGGCGAACGAGGTGCTGGGCCTAAAATTTTCCCAAACCCAACCCCCTTTGTTGCATTTGAATTGCAACTGCGCACACCTCGCAACGTGATGCCGCGCTATGCGGTACAAAACATCAATGAGGCGCAGTTGAAAGACCTGTACGCGTTTGTAGAAAACATGCGTACCAGCCCTGCTGTTGCGCAAATTCCTCTGATCCAAAACGCCATGCGCTAAGCCAGCGGTGCGCCGCGGGCTAGACTAACGACAACAAGGTCCGCAGCGGGCGCAGACGACCATCAGCGCGCCTGGCAGACCACATCCAACAAGGCTGGCCGGCCTTGCTTGACTTCAGCCAACGCGCGTTGCAATGCGCCTTTGAGTTGCGCTGGGTCTTTGATGGGGCCTTCAGCCCACACACCATGGCCTTGTGCAATTTTGGCGTAGTCGATGTCGGGATTGCGCAAACTGTTGCCAATCCAAGCTTGGTCGGTTCGGCGATTGTGCAAGGCCGCCATGCGCTGTAAGTGCATCACTTCTTGGTAATAACCACCGTTGTTGTGCATCACCATGAGCAGCGGAATTTTGTGATGTGCAGCCGTCCACAATGCGCCTGGTGCATACAGCAAATCACCATCGGGCTGAAAATTGACTGTGATACGGCCCAAGGCTTTGTTGGCCAAAGCGGCGCCCACAGAGGCCGGCAAACCATAGCCCACCCCTTGTCCGCCCGAGCCACCTAGCATTTGGTGATATTGCGTGGTGGGCCACAGTTTGCGCGCCCACGAAATGCGATCACTGACCGCCAAACACCAGGGTTCGTTTTTGAGGACCTCATAGGTTTCCATGGCCAAACGCGCCGTGCTGATGGGTGATGCATCCCAAGCCAATGCGGCGCCTTCTTTGGCAGATTTAAGCTGCTGTTCCCAGCGCTTTTTCAAAGGTTCTTTGCGCGCCTCGAATGCAGCCTTGTGCGCTGCCGTGGCATTTTTCAAAATGAACTCGGTGAGCACCGGCATTGAGGCTTGGGCTTCACCTGGAATGGCCATTTCAACCGACAAGAATCGCTGGAAGTCTTGGTAGTTGGAGCGAATTGACACATCGTTCATGCCAACGGTGATGATTTTTACATCGGACTTGGCTTGAGGGCGAACCGTCTTAAAGGGATCGGTCAAACCATTAACTTGTCCCCAGGGGTCATAGACCTCCAACATCAAAATGACGTCGGCATCGCGCACCAGTGCACGCTTTTGATCGCTCAAACATAAGGGATGCGTGTTGGGGAAATTCATGCGCCCGCCCAAATCCACCACAGGCGCCTGCAGGCTCTCGGCCAACTTCACCAAAGCTTTGACGCCCTCTTGGTTGCGCGCGGCGCGATCGGCCAAGATGACTGGATTCTTGGCATTCAATAAAAGTTTGGCGGCTTCTTGCAGCGCGCCTGTGTCACCTTGCAAGGGCAGCGTAGGTCTCAGCTTGGGAATGGTGGGCGGCTTGCCATGAATGCCATCTTCTTGCAGGTCAATGTCGGCCATGATCACCACCGGCCCCATTTGCCCGGTCGTGGCCACGCGGTAGGCGCGCACCGTTGATTCGGCAAAGTGTTGCAACGAACCCGGGGCATCGTCCCATTTCAAATAATCACGCAACAACAGCGCAGGGTCTTGCACAGAATGCGACCACTCGGTGCCAGGCCGGCGTTTGTCAGCATCGATTCCATTGCCGCCAAACATGATCACAGGCACACGATCACACCAAGCGTTGTAGACCGCCATGGCGGCGTGTTGAAAGCCCACACTGCCGTGTGCCATCACAGCCATGGGCTTGCCTGCCGCTTTGGCATAACCATGGGCAATGGCCACCGACGATTCTTCATGCAGGCAGGTGATCAGCTCTGGTGCTTTGTTGCCGCCATAGTTCACCACCGACTCGTGCAAGCTTCGGAAACTAGAACCTGGATTGGCGGCGACATATTCCAAGTTCAGACTCTTGATGACATCGACCATGAAATCAGAGCCTGGTCGCGTGATCAGCCTACCGGCGTCAACGGCTTTGGCATCAGCAGCACTCAAAGCATTGGCGGCGCTGGCCACCGCAGGTGCCGCAGCTTGAGCCTGCTGAGCCATTGCCACACCTGCCGCAGAAGCCGTGGCCACGCCTTTGAGAAAATCGCGTCGATCAGTCATGAGATGCATCCTTTGTCGTTGCAGGAATCCAAACCACCATGAGGTTGGCCAAAATGATGGTGGCGGCCAGTACATAAAAAGCCGCCAACAAACCAAAGCGATCTGCCACCATGCCGCCCAAGATGGGCGCGATGGCCTGGGCACCAGATTGCATGCCAAACATCAACCCTATGGCTGTGCCGCCCATGTTTTTGGGCGTGGCTTCTAGCATCCAAGCCTGCATGATGGGGCGGGCGGCGTACAAAAAGAAACCCAGTACGGCAATCAAAAAAACAAACCACGGCGAGTTGCCCGCCACCGTCATGAGCAACAACACCACACCACTCATGCCAAAGGACGACATCAAGATGGCTTTGCGGCCCATGGTGTCTGACAGGTGTCCAGCAATCGGCGCTGCAATGAAGCCGGTCAACTGCAACAAGGCCATGCCTGCACCCACCCAAAACACGTCGTAGTGCATTTCGTTGGCCAAGTACAAAGGCAAGAACGTCAGCAAGGTGCCCTGCGTCATAGACCGAAAACCTGAACTGAGCGTGAGCAAAAACAAGCCAGGCGTTTGCATCAATGCACGCAAGCCCGCCATGTAACTGCCCATGCTTTGCGACTGATTTGCAGGCAAGACAGGTGCTGCCGCTTGATCAGCCGCTCCGCTGCGTTCAACGTGTGTTGGTTTGGCTTTGGGTGCAAATGTCAGGGTGCCCATGAAAAACAAAATGAGCATGGCCATGGCGGCACCCGGCACCACATTCAAGACCACAATTTCGCGCCAAGACAAGGTGGTGAGCAAGGCACCTACGGCCAAGGGCGCCAACGCATCGCCCACATTGCCGCCCATACCGTGCAAAGACAAAGCCAAGCCCTTGCGTTGCGGAAACATGCGCCCTAAAAGTGGGATGGCCGTGGGGTGCCACAGGTTGTTGCCGATGCCGACAAAGACCACGCACAGCAACAGCATCCAGTACTCGGTGCTAAAGCCCATCATCAAATAAGGAAAGCCCACCCAGAAAAGCGAAAGGGCCATCAACTGGCCCTTCTTTCCCCACACATCCACCAACATGCCGCCCGGCACATTGGAGATAGCACCTGCGGCATATTGACACGTCATGACAAAGCCAATTTGGCTGTATGTCAGACCCATCTCGTTGCCGATGATGGGCAACAACATGAAAAAAGTAGCTGGGTACCAATGCGTGAGCGAATGCCCCAGCGTGATCAAGCCCATGTTGCGGATGTCCAGCTTGGACAAGCCTGTAGGGGCCACCGCTGTGTTCATCACTTGCCTCCGCGCATGATGATCTCATCGTAGAGTTTGCGCCACTTGTCGCGGCCATCCAAACTCTCCTGCGGATCGACCACCATCATTTTGTAGTTGCGCAAGGAAGAGGCAATTTTGGTATTGGCGGGTAAGTAGGCCAAATCGGCATAGGCTTGCTGACCTTCACCCAACAGATAGTCCATGAACAATGCGGCTGCGGCTGGGTTTTTGGCATTTTTCAAGACCCCTACCGCATTGCCCCGCACGACGGCGGGTTGTAGCACCAACCAATCGATGGGGGCGCCTTTTTTCTTCAACTGCTCAGGCATGTAGTTGTAGACCGTGAGGGCCACAGGCACCTCACCCGCAGCCACCATGTTGGTGAGGTTGGTGTGACCCTTGCGCACAGAAATGCCATTGACCGTGGCCATGTCGCGAAAGTACTGCAGGCCTTTGGCCTCGCCCATCGACTTCACCACCGTCACAAACCAGTCGATGTTTTCAACTTCAAAACCCAAACGGCCTTTCCACTTGGGATCCAGCAAATCTTCGTAAGTTTTGGGCAGCTCACTTGCTTTGACCGAACCTGTGTTGTAAGCCTGTACCCACATGGAGTAGATGGTGGTGGCGTATTCTTTGTGCGCAGGCACACTGCCTGGCATCAAATCATTGAAATGTGGCGATGCCACCGCTTGCAACATTTTTTCGCGGTGCAAAACTTCCAGCTCGACCGTGCCAGCATGGACCAAGTCCACGTTGTAACGCTTGGCGCGCGTTTCGTTGATGGTGCGGTTCATGACGCTGTCGCCACTGGCACGCCAGGTGTTGACTTTGACGCCGTATTTTTTCTCAAATGGATCAATGAGTGGCTTGAGGTCTTTTTCGGCAATGGAGGTGTACAGCGTGATGCTGCCTTCCGCTTTGGCCGCCGCAGCCAACTTGGCTGTGCGATCTGGGGCATTGCTCTTAAGCAAGCCCAGGTCAGTTTGCGCCAGCGCCACAGAACCGGCCAGACACATGCTCAAAGAAAAGCCTTGAAGCATTTTCAACAGACAACTCGGCGATGAGTTTTTTGAAAGGGGCATGTGCATGGTGTCTCCGGATGCTGGATTGAACTTCAGACGCGTATCAACCCTCAACCCTTGCGGCTGAAGATTTCGTCATAAATTTTTGACCACTTGTGGCCATCGTCCAATGTGGTTTTGGGGTTGGCGAAGGTCAATGGCATCTTGTTCAAAGCTGAAGGCACTTTGACACTGGTTGGAATGAAATCGCGTTTGCCCAAAATGACTTGGCCTTCGGTCAACTCAAAGTCTTGGAAAAGCAAGGCAGCATGCGGGTGCGGCGCATTGCGTGCCACACCATTGCCATTGGGTCTGGCCACCGTTGGATCCAAGGAGAACCAATCGACGGGGGCACCAGAATTTTTCATCTGTTCAATTTTGTAGTTGTACAAAGTGAGGCCCAAGGGCACCTCACCCGAGGCCACCAAATTGGCCAACAAGGTGTGGCCTTTGCGAACTGACACGCCATTGCGCTTGACGATGTCTTTGAACAAAGCAATGCCTTTTTCTTCGCCCATCTTCATCACGGTCTCGGCCAGCCAGTCGCTGTCTTCTGCCTCAACCGCCAACTTACCCTTCCACTTGGGGTCGAGCAAATCGGCGTAAGTTTTGGGCAGGTCTTCCTTGCGAACCAGCTTGGTGTTGTAGGCGCAAGTGAAGATGTTCAGGCGCGTCGCAATCCACTCTCGGTGCGCAGGAATGGCTTGCGGAATGAGTTCGGACAGTGCGGGCGAGTTGGACTGTTGCAACACCTTTTCTCTGGACAGCACTTCAAGCTCTGGGCTGTTGGTTTCAAAAACATCCGCTTCAAAGCGATTGGCTTTGGACTCCAACAAGCCGCGCTGCAAAATTTTCTCAGAACCGCTGCGCCACACTTTGGCCTTCACCCCATACTTTTGCTCAAAGGCAGAAGTCAGTGCCGTGATGTCATCCACGGGCATCGAGGTGTAGATGCTCACCAAACCTTCTTTTTTGGCACCTTCTGTCAGGCGCTTCACACGCTCCTCGCCCTTGAGCGCTGAAAGCGTCGCGGTGAGGTTGGCAGTGCCTTGCGCGTGGGCAATGCCCAAGGTGCTGGCACCTAAGGCTGCGATGCCAGCTTGAATGACGTGGCGACGTGACAAATCGGAATGTTGCATGTTGCGACCTTTTGGTTAGCGCTAATTTGTTTAAGACTTGGGCGGCAAGGAAGCCAGCTCTGCCTCGTAGGCTTCTTCCATGCGCGGCGTCATACCGTGCTTGGCAAGAGAGTCTTCAAAGCGCGAGCGAACAGCTTGGCTTTCATCAGCATAGTCAATTTGATCGCCGCCCACACGGCGACTGATCCAGGCCTTGGGCACACCTTGGGCATTGCGAATAGAGACCACCTCGTGTTTAAAAGCAAGGTATCGCGCCGGCGTTTGTCCCGTGTTGAAGTGCTGATGGAACCACATGTTGGGAGGCACCACCATGGCGCCCACTTCCCAATCGTATTGACGTGGCTCTTCGCCTTCAGGCCACATCAGGCTGTAGCCTTCACCACTCAAAATGATCACGTGTGCACCAGGGCCATGGCAGTGGGCCTTTTTGTAGGTGCCCACGGGGAACTGCGAGATGTGGCTGTTCATGGAGCCGCGCGCCATGTTGAAGCGAATGTGACCACCGCCGGCGCCGCGCTCTTTGGCGCTGATCAAGGGCAAGTTGACGGCATCGGCCACGAAGTTGGTTTCGAGCAGCAAGCCTTTTTGTTCGCCCTTGCCGCTGAAGTAATCGGGCTCACCGTTGAAACGGTTGGCAAAGTCGTGCTGGGTGTTGAAAACGAAGTTCAGGTCTTCGTACAAATTGATCACGGGCGGGCCATTGGTCACGGCCACAAAACGGGCGGCGTCTTTGCCTGAACCATTGAAATGCTGGTGCATGCAGTTCAAGGGAATGGCGAACAACGCGCCAGCTTGCCATTCAAACGTGATGCGATGACCTTCGTCATTCCAAACCGTGGTGGAGCCACGACCAGACAAGACATAAATCATTTCTTCAAAAATTTGACGCTGCGGTTCGAGCTGTTTACCCGGTGCAATTTCACAGACATAACAATCGTTTGACGTGCGCGATGCCTCGTGATTGATATAAACACCTTTGCCGCCGCGGCGTGCCCAGGGTTTCAAATCAACCGTGTTCAAGCTGCGAATGTAATGGGCACTGATGATGTCCAAACCTTCGTTCTTCACCCATCGCGTGTAGGGCGTTTCTTTTTCGGTTGCAAATTTGGAAGCGAGGTCTTCCGATACGAGTGCGTCTTTTGCCATGTGCTGCTCTGTTTTATTTGTAGTGAGTCAATGTGGGCGCTAGTCGCGCCCACAGCTTGTTTATTTGCGCAAATATTTCAGAATGGATTCACCATCCAATTTGAGCGAGGGGTCAAATTCTGGTGCATTCTCAATTTGCTCCAGGTCATTCAAACCACAATATTTAAAAATGCGGTTGATGGAAGAGATCAGGCGCACAGGACGATCTGGATCGGCATTGAAATGTTGGTGAATGGTATTTGGTGGAATGTAGATCACATCACCCGCTTCCCATTCGTAACGCTTCACTTCGTCTTGCGGCTTCCAGTGGTAGGTGTCTGTAATTTCAACATCACAGTCTTGATGCAGGTCATAGCCGCGACCTTCCAACACATACACACACTCTTCCGCCAAATGGCGGTGCTTGCCAGACTTGCTGCCTGGCGGAATGATCTGCATGTACGCATCGACGGTTTCGATGCGGGTGTTCATCGATTCATTCAACAAATGCTTGAGCAGGCCTTGACGCGCCATTTCCCATGGCATGTTTTCGGGGTGCACCACTTTGTGACGCTTGGAATTGCGTGCAGGCATTTGCTCTGCATCGTCCAACAAGCCTTGGTAGTACTTGCCTTGTTGGTCGCCTTGCAACCAAGATTTTGATTCGTCCCAAGCCATCTTAGTAGCCTCCCTTTGGATGGTTAAAGTCTTCTTCGTCGTTGCGGGCCACAAAACCTTCGCCGCCAGGCGCTGGTTCGCTGGGCCGTGGCTCCACTTGATGTTGGAACAGCATGTTCATGAACATGTACATGGGTTTGGTTTTGATCACCAATGCACGCGCAGGGCGTTCGTTGCTGGCGTTAAAGTGCTGGTGCACACAGTTGTTGTGAACCACTGCAATGTCGCCAGCTTTCCAGTCGTAGCGAATGCCATCGTGAATTTCGTAGCCCGTGCCATCCAAAATGTAGAAGGCGGCTTCATTCACGTGGCCATGCTTTTGTGAGTTGCCACCTGGGCCGTACTCTTCCAAGTGCATGTGGAATGTTTGGGTGATGCCGTCTTTGGGCTCCACGTAATGACGGCTGAACGCTTGTGGGCCGTCGTTGAATTTGATGTCCTTGCCCTTGCGCACACGTGGCATGGCACGCAGACGCTTCAGCTCATCGCCCAAGTTGTAAGGGCCCGCAATGGCGCGCACAAATGTGCGGTCTTTTTTGCTGTGGTAGTGCGACTCGTTAGGAACAAATTCCGCAGAGGGCGCTTTTTTGTCATCAGCACTCATGTTTTTCCTTTGTAGTTTTGAATTAGTTTTGATTTTTCAAGACGATGCAATCGGATGGATCCAACACAATGTGGATCGGTGCACCGACGGGTGTTTTTTGGCTGGGGTGAACGCGCGCCAACATGACCTTCTCATTCACTTGCACTTGAAAATCAAGCACTTCGCCCAAGAAAATCTTGGCGAAGACCGTGCCCAAATAATGGTTGGTGTGATTGACGGGTGGGGTCGAGTCACTCAAATGAATGTCTTCTGGCCGCACACACACCTGAACCTCTTCACCCACATGGAAGTCGTTGATCATGGGCACTTGAACTGTGCCAATTTCTGAATCGACCACCATGGCCTGGGCTGCCGCATCGATGGAACGAACAGTGGCTTTGATGAAGTTGATGGTGCCCACAAAGTCTGCAACAAATTCACTGTTGGGTTTTTCGTAAATTTGGCGTGGTGAACCAATTTGCATGATGCGGCCGTTTCGCATCACCGCAATTTCGTGCGACAAGGCCAGCGCTTCCGATTGATCGTGCGTGACATAGATGGTGGTAATGCCCAGTTCGCGCTGAATTTTCTTCAACTCAAAACGCATCTTCTCGCGCAACTTGGCATCCAAGTTAGACAAGGGCTCGTCCAACAACAACAGTTTGGGCTCCATGACCAAGGCACGCGCCAACGCCAAGCGCTGCTGTTGGCCACCCGACAAGCGGGTTGCATCACGGTCGTGGTATTGGGCCAACTCGACAGACTCCAAAACACGCATGACCCTTGTTTCAATTTCTTTGCGGCTGTAGTTTTTTTGACCCACCTCCAACGGGAAGCTGGCATTTTGGAACACCGTCATGTGCGGCCAGATGGCATATGACTGGAACACCATGCCAAAGCCACGTTTGTTGGGCGGCACAAAGACATTGTCGGCTGCGCTGTAAACCGACGTGCCACTGACCGTGATCACGCCCTGCGTGGGTTTTTCAAGTCCGGCGATAGACCGCAGTGTGGTGGTTTTACCGCAACCACTGGGGCCAAGCAGGGTAAACAACTGACCCTCTGGCACCTCAAAACTCACATCTTGCGCAGCCTTGACGACCACACCTTTGTCGCTCACGTATTCGGTATGCAATCCACTGACATTTAACACGGTAATTCCTTGTTTTAAATGAAGCCAGACAGGCTCGACTGAGCCTGCCCACCTGCAATCTCTTTAACTTTCTTTGACGCCAAAGCGCTTGCCTGCCATTTGCGCCATGCCCACCAACACCAAGAGCAGCAAAATAAACAGCACACTCAACGCAGACAATTCCACGTACTGTCCGTTTTCCCACAGCTCCCAAATCACAATAGAGATCACTTCATTGCCTGGGCTGTACAACAAAATAGAAGTGGACAACTCACGGATTGACACAATCATCACGTAGATCCAACCCGCCACCAAACCCGGCTTGAGCAAGGGCAAGATGATGCGGCGGAAAACAGTCAGCCAACTGGCGCCACTCATGCCAGCAGACTCTTCCAGGTCTTTGTGGATTTGCAACATGGATGTGGTGCTGTAGCGCAAGCCATAAGGCAAGAAGCGCGTGATGTAGGCCAGCAAAATAATCCAGAAGGTGCCGTAAATGCCGATGTCAAATGTGAGATAGAAAATCATGATGGACACGCCCAGCACCAAGCCAGGGAAGACCATCGGCAACGACGCCAAGTTGTCAAGCAACCAGCGGCCACGGATTTTTGTTTTGACCACAATCCAGCAAACCACAGAGGCCAACAGCATCACCACCGTGGCCGTTGTGATCGACATCCACAAACTATTGAGTGCCGCTGCTCGGATATTTTCAGATCCCAAAATGTAACGATACCCATCCAAGGTAATGCGTGACAAGGCCTCCATTGATGGCGGTGCGTAGAACTTTTGCAACGACGACCACAGCAAGACCAAGAAGGGCAAGATGACAATCAACAAAAAGTAAACAATGAAAATGGCCAAGGTGAAATAGCGCCATGCGCCCAGGTCGATGGTGCGCGGACGAAAGCCCTTGCCTGTGACTGTGGCGTATTTGTTACCCGATGCAGAGATGCGCGCTTGCACGTAGATGCCACCCGTGGTGAGTACCAACAAAATGACGGAGTAACTTGCCGCCAGTCCAATTTGGCTAGGGTATTGGTGAATGGCTTGATAGATGGCCGAGGTAAACACCTGAATGCCGCCTGGCAAGCCCAGCAATGCCGGCACCTCAAACGACTCAATGGCGCGCACAAACAAGGTCAGTACCGTGGCCACAATGGCTGGAAAGGCCAGCTTCAAGGTGATGCGCCACAGCGTATTGAGAATGCTTGAACCACTCATGACAGCGGACTCTTCCAGCGATGGGTCCATGGCACGGAACGCTGACGACATCAACAAGAAGGCCATGGGCGAGTAATGCAAACCGTCGACCCAAATCATGCCCCACATGGAGTAAATGTTGAAGGGTGGCGAACTGAGCCCAAACAAGGTCATGGCCCACGTGTTGAGCAGTCCAATTTTGGGACTGGCCAGCATGATCCAAGAGATGGTGAACAAGATGCTGGGAATGATCAACGGCACGATGGACAGCGCAAAGAACAAACGCCGCATGGGCGTGTTGGTTCTTTCATTCATCCAAGCCAAGGCCGTGCCGATGACGAACGCCAAAAATGAACCCCCCAACGCAAACTGAACAGAGTTCCAAAAGATGGCCACTGTTTCTGGGTTGGTATAGGCGGTGACGTAATTTGCAAAGGTGAACGTCGATGGCGATGACGCCGTTTCAGGCGTGTGAAAACTCTGCCAAATCATGAAACAGAAGGGCACCAGTGCTAGCACGGCAACGACAGCTAAGCTGATGCCAATGACCACCCACTTGGCATCGAATGCCGCCCCAAATTTGGGACTGGCAGTTTCTGCGACTGAACTTCTCACGAATTAATTCTCCAGATGGACCCCGATAAGCTCAGGATTTTTAGCTGTTCTTTTATGCGGAACTGTAGTCCACATAAAGGCACAATGATCATTAGGCGGGAATGCTTTCCAAGTGTCAAGAGTTGCGCCGCGGGGTTTTCCCTATCGAGAGTTTTCCTCTTACTTCTCGAGAATGAGGCTCTTGCAAATGACTTTGCAGATCCTTTGATTTAGCTCATGATTCTTTTATGAGGAACGATGTTCTTTTGAATGGGAAGTAGATATGATGCTGACAAATGGCCCAAAACCCCATCAAACAAAAGGCGTGTACCAGCGCAGGCCCGTCATGGCTTGAGGCTTGTGTCATCACCTTTTGCCAGTCCAACCATTACCGACCCTTAACCAGCCTCGCTCATGACCACTGACAACACCTCATCCAAAAGCTCACGACTGTCCTCTGTGGCAGCGGCTGTTCGCGTGCTGAAATGTTTCTCCGAAGTGGAGCCCGAAATTGGCATCAGCAGTTTGGCCAAGCGTTTGTCATTGGCCAAAAGCACGGTGCACCGCCTGGCCGTCACACTCACCAGCGAGGGCTTGCTCGAGCAAAGCCCCGAAACAGGTCGTTACCGTTTGGGCATCAATTTGTTCGTGATGGGGGCCTTGGTGCGACGCCGCCTCGATGTCTCCAACATGGCCCAGCCTTTCTTGAACGTGTTGCGCGAAAAAACCGGCGAAACCATTCACTTGGCGGTCATGAACGAAACCAACATCTTGTACCTGTACAACTTGGAAAGCCGTCAAGCCATTCGCATGAAGA
>JACCDH010527741.1_pt1 | contig 11785 bp, 7 predicted proteins | sample 7442481 | NCBI WGS metagenome assembly JACCDH01 (sample SAMN15323433, study PRJNA562643) | freshwater metagenome | isolation source: river surface water | place: USA:Blue River Watershed | collected 2017-08-15 | reverse complement strand
CAGGGCGTTTGCGAGTCAGAGCCGTAGTTTGTAGGGACGTCTGATAATCACCAAAGGTATATCGCATGAGTGTTTGGACCATAGACTTACCATTGGAGCCACGACCCTGATTTACATAAAACCGCTGTTCCCTGTTTTGACCTTCCAAACAGGACGACAGCAATGTCAGTACATATTTACGAACATGGTCCTCAGGATAAATCTTCTTAAAGAATTCCATCAAGTCTTTCTGGTCCTGAGAGGACGGGTCGTAAGGAATGTAGGGAATCGCGTCCATATCGGGTTCTGACCGGCCCATCTGAAAACTGATATTGTCCTCAGGTCGTCCTGGACGGAAAAGCACATGAGGACGACCGTCTTTGTGGCCCGTATCTTCACTCTGAAGTTCCAACACACCATTACTCAGGCCCACAAGATAGGCGTTACAATTCAGAATACTCACAAACTCCTCATCGTAGAACTTCTCTGCACACTCCTTCAAAATATTATCCTTGAATGGCGCCATTTCTAATTTTTGTTCAATATCGAGCAAATTCTTTTGTTTCTTTTCCAGAATTTCTTTCTCCGCCTCGGCAGTTGTTTCAATGAGCCGATTACGGAGCTTATTGTTTGCCTTAATGTAATTGTTACGAACATCGTTACTGAATCGTGCTCGCAGTTCATTTGCCGTCCGCAAATGTCGCCATGCATGACCGTCGTATTTATACCATTCAGGAGAGCGTTTGGAGCCATAGGAGCAACGGAATTCATCGCCGTACAGACGGCACACGAATGAAGCGACATTCACGTGGGTATTTTTGGCAAAGTTCAGAATCCAGTCAATGTTGGTTTCAGAGCAAATGTCCATGTAGGTTTTCGGAGAATCCTCTTTCGCCCAGAATCGAATGGAACCTAGACGCAGGCGTTTGGAGCCATCGCCTCGCAGCAGATTCCATTTCTGCAAGTACTCAGACTCAGGGATCTTGGATTCGTAGCCAGGTACTTTGCGACTTACCTCCACCCATACACGGAAAGATTCATCCGTGTCAGCAATATTTCGCAGGCAAATGGCCAGATTTACCCAATCCTCGTAGCGCTTGGCCCTTCTTTCAGGATTCAGACATTGTCTGGCCAGACGATATGCAAAGGAAATATCCTCCGCGGAGTACTCGGAATTAATTCGCCGCCCCTCTTCGTTCAGAATGGATTCTTCAGGCTGTCTCTGCGGTTGCAGAGAGGGAGACGCGGGTTGAATTCTGTCTACTTTGGCCTTACCGGAACCCCAGATGGCGAGCAAATCCTCCCATTCTTTGGAAGTTTCAGGACGGATGTTGGGAGCATTGCTTTCCTGTGAATTTGTTCGGATACTCAGGAGTTTAATGAGCTCCTTGTTATCCTCTGGAATTTCTGGTTTTACAATCTCAAGAATATCCGCAACAGATTCGGCCAATTCATCAAATTCCCCACAAAAGTGTATGTCCTCGGGTCGAATTGTATACATCTGAACAACCTTGTACTGCTGCTTGTTGGGCTTACAGGCGCCGTACAGAAACCAATTGTTGCGATGAATTACGGATACATCATAACAGTCTTCTGGCGTATTAATAAGTCCGGTGGAGCTAAACACATTTCCCACAATGTTTTGTGCCATCAAGAATCCACGAATGGCAAACTGAAACTTTGGATTTGTAACTATGTCAGGACACTGAATATGGATACCATCCTTGTGATTTGTTGTGTCAGATTCCGCGGAGGGCTTCATCATCACGTAAAATCGCAGGGGTTCAGACAGTTTTTCTATCTCTGAAAAGTAAATCAGAGCACTAATATACTGTATCAGAAACTGTTTGATATGTTCCATTGTATATCGGCGAATGAGAGGTCCACCTGCGGCATATTTGAAATCCAGATCCACTAGGAGCGGGCCATTGTCACGGTGCTTTTCCAGAAGCGACAGGGCACTTGGCTTGGGTCCGAAAATATGACCATGGACAAGGTCCAGAAAGCGGTCATATTCATCGTCATCCACCTTGTATTTTCCTACATCACGTCCCATACCCGTCAGATTCCAATCGGAATCACTGGTCATACGGTCTTTTAGAAATATACGGAGAGGGGAAATGGTCGCCATTTTCTTGGTCTGAATTTGCAATCAACTCGGAATGTTCTGAATAGTCAGGTGGATCTGGTCGCCTCAATTTTTGGGATTCGCATACGCTTCCAAAATAGGCAGAAAAGTAAGCGGTTCGCACCCTGGAATTTCCACGTCGGAAAATCGCAGAAATTTGTAAATTCCGTCATTAAATTGTAGGGGGGATGGGGAATTTATCGGAATTCCTTTTTCGGTTACTCCTTGAAAGAGAGATATTACACTGCTTCTACCTTCTACTGTTTGCGTTGCCATCATGGCTGTATTTAACATCTGAAAAAAGGCAGGCGATACTCGTGTTTCTAAGGGATAGTATGCCTGAAGAGAATAAAGAAAGAGTGCAATATCACGCCCCTTCTTCATACAGTCATGCCTTTCTGAAAACCAGGACCCCGCCTGTAAAATACTTCGCCGTGACGGTTCATCACAGGCAATGCACGAAAATCCAAAATCAACTAGGACTACATTTCGAATACACGTCCAAGATTTCTTCAGAGAAGGATGTTGGAGATTCGTAACAACGGGGGTTTTTCGGTATAAGACATTGTTCAGTTTCAAATCACGGTGATTAAATCGCAATTCATTCTGCAGAATATCCAGATATATACATAGTTGTATCAGAGTATCTATCAGTAGCATTTCAGTTTCAGATTCAGAATGGTCCTCCTCAAAATATTCTTTCAGAAATTCAAACAGAGTCCAGCCACGAATAAATTCCATATTCATTACAATTGAGGAGATTTCCATAGCGGATGTTGGAGATTGCGAGGAACATATTCCCACCACTTCAAACAACATTGGAATGGCTCCTTGAATTCCCTTTCTCTGAAATGTTTCATAAATCAAAATATGCAGCGTGGATTCGTAAATGATTGCCTGAATTTCGTCTTCGTACGCCATTTCTTGAACAAGCTTGGATGCCTTTTTTTCGGATTCAGTGAGTTCAATTGGAATAATTTTTGAGGCAATCTCTTTGAAATTTCCGCTTCGTATATACTGATGTTTATGACCTTCTTTGGGAATATATACTGCTCGTTTTGTAACATGTATTTTTCCGTATGTACCCGCATCAATGGCGTCTCCAATTTCTAACGCAGGTAAAAAACGTGTACCGTCTTCCTTATAAAACGAACGCCATGGAAATTGTAATTGTTTTGAATCATATGTTTCGGGAGGACGCAAAAGGGGGAGAGCCTTCCATGTGGGGAGTTGTGTATGTATTATTTCCAAATTGGTTGAAATGGAATATCCATTCCAACCAAATTTAGAGAGTTGAATATTTTCTGATAATTTTGGCATCGATGCCGTCCTACTTAATAAAATAATTTAATCCATATCCATCAAATATTGTTCAGCAGTTCTTGCATAGGAACGTTTAGAAAATCCACCCTTTATAGGTTGGTTTTTGTTAGTTAATTCCTTTGCGATATCGCTGACCGTAGTATTAATTGCCGAATTTAACACACTATTAATATCATCAGATACTGCATTTATTGTGGAATCAACTGCTTTTTTTATATTGCCAGAGTTTTCAGGTTTGCCAGAGTTTGCAGGCTTTACATTGCCATTACCAGAGTTTTCAGGTTTGCCAGAGTTTGCAGGCTTGCCATTGCCATTGCCATTGCCATTGCCATTGCCATTGCCAGAGTTTTCAGGCTTGCCAGGCTTGCTAGAGTTTGCAGGCTTGACATTACCAGACTTTGCAGATTTGACAGGCATTTCGGATTCTTTTGTTTTCAGATAGTCAATTAGTATTTGTGGAACCATTAAAAACTGCATTATATCATCGAATGTATGGGCACCGACATTCTCTCTCCATAACTCGACCACTATTTCTTTTGTAAGACTTTCTGAAAAATAAGACAATGAATCGCTATCTTTCTTTCCTGAAAATTCATTCAGATGATTTACTACCCATGTATATTTTGCAAGGATATTGTCAGAAAATGCAGGACATTTTTTCTCAACAGGAACTGCCAATAAGGCGTATGCATGAACGCCATGAAGAAATGAAATAAAGCCAATTTGATTGTTGGAAACAGCCGTATTCTTTCCAGCCGCACCTTCAATAAATAGATATTTCAAACATGATTCTTCTAGTTTTGATAGTTTGTCATCTTTATCCAGATTTTGAAACTGGGTAATTATCCATTTTACTGCATTTTGGGAAATACAATAAATTGATTTTGCACCAAGTCGTGTATTTAGTTCTTCTAAAGACGAGATTGTATCTTCCATATCCTCATCCAACTCTTGTTCTAAAATAATATATGAAGCTGTTTGAAGTACAGAATTATCACGATTTGATTTATATTTGTCTTTTCCAATACAAAATATTTTAGATTCATCACCTTCGGTTTCAGCATTGCCTTTGGTATTGCCTTTGGCTTTGGTGTTGCCATTGTCTTCGTCACTGACATCGCCGCCTCCATTCATTGCAATCGGGAGTTGAAGAAATGCCTCTAAGTTCATTCTATTTCTACTAAGTTCTTTTCTCTTCAAACCCTCAAAATTGACGAATTTGAATTCTCCTAACCATACAGAATATTCACACAATGGACATGAATGAGCACAATGGCCCAGAAGAGTTGGAAGATATGGAGGAGGAGATGTTTGAAACTCCTGAAATAGAGGCAGAGTTGGAAGCTCTGACGGCGCAACAGGCCTCTGAAATGGCGGATTTCATGAAACTCTATAAACAGCATCCTGAAATCTTGGCTCCTTATGCTGAACAAGTAAAGGAACATCTTCATCTTAAAGGTCCTAATGACCCCCATCATACCACATATCCTCTTCTGACCAATTATGAAAAAACTAAAATTCTGAGTTTCAGAGCAAGTCAGTTGGCAAATGGAGCAAATCCGTATATTCTTGTTCCTGAAGGGGTAACAACTACAGAAGAGATTGCTCAGCTGGAACTGAAGGCAAAACGTCTTCCCTACATTCTGAAACGCCCTCTGCCAAATGGCGAATATGAATATTGGCGTCTACGCGACCTACTCATTTGATATTTCTACCATAATTGAATTCTCTCTTCCTTTGGAATCCATCCCGGGTCTTTTTCAGTAATACCAAATGCTTGGTAAAATTCTGAAAATTGTCTGACAATTAAATTCACGCGTAGGGGAGCTGGCGCATGAACATCCAAATACAAGGATTGTTTCGCTTTTTGAGGACGATCCTTGTTTCTCCAGGAAATAGCATAACTCAAGAAAAAATCGCGATAGGCATTGATTTTATCCTTTTCAGATGCATTCTTCTCCTTCAGATATGCATGTAGGGCATCCAGAGCAATGGAAACACCACCCAAATCTGCAATATTTTCTGAAAGTGTTAACGTTCCATTAACTTTCCCGCCAGCATATTCCTGACCGTCATACAAATCAATAAGTGCCTGTGCCATTTTTTGATAGGACGAATTGTTCGTAGATGTCCACCAATCCTTGTATGACCCATGAATGTCGTAGTTTTTTCCGTCTTCATCAAATCCATGGGTGATTTCGTGGCCAATTGCGCTTCCAATACCACCATAATTCCATGCAGCACTTTTTCGCTGGTCAAAAAACGGTGGTCGCAACATCCCTGCGGGAATTGTTAGAAGATTACGGTCAGGATAGTAATACGCATTTACATCGAATGCACCATCATCCCATTTTCCGTCATAATTCCCACATTCATTCCCCAATTCTTTAATCATTCGAACAGTGTCTTTGGAACTAAGTGCAAGAATATTATGAATGAGTCGTTCACCGTCCATCTGAATTCCGCCGAATTCATTTTCCCAAACAGATGGATACGCAATCTGAAACCGCATATGTTTGACTTTCTGGAGTGCGATGTCTTTCGTTTTGGGCAACATCCATGAAATACCTTGAATTCGATGAAGTGTCGCTTTTCTGAGCCGAGATATCATGGTTTCGGCCTCTTCTTTGATTGATTTAGGAACATGCTCTTCTACAAACAGTCGACCCAGCGTCTGTCCGGCGAATGTCTGTAATATACGTAACATCAGGTATTTTTGTGGCATTTTTTCAGAACTACCTTTTAATAATTTACCGAAAAGTTCGTAATGCATATCGTCAAAAGGAGGCGGGAGAAATTCGATAAGGGAAAGAACTGCCGAGGCACGCAGCCATATTCTCCAACTTCCCATATCGAAATGGTCAAACATACGATTCAGTTGATGTATGTATCGTGGATTTGTAACAATAAATATGCTTTTACGAATTTGTTGTTCTGTCATACCCCATGACAAGAACATAGGTGTCCAGGCAATATGAGGATATTCTTTTTGGAGTTCTTCAATTCCTTTCGGAATATAACTTTCTGTTGGGTCCCGTAACGAATCGCCTTCCGACAAAAATGGTAAAATATTGCGTTCGAGTGCAATTACTGATTCAAGTTCCTCAACTTCTAACAACTCCCCTGCCTTTTTTAAAAGGTTCGCATATCGCATAATTACACGATTTCGTTTGCCTTCAGTATAATGATGTTTTGCCGGCAATCCTAACACCGGTTCATAAATATGAACACGACATTCTGAACTTTTGAATGTATCAGGGGCAATAGTGAATGTGAGAGGTGCGCGAAGTTGCATACGATTTAAACGACCGATTTCAGAACTTACATCCTTTCCATCTCGCAAACAATTCAGGGAATGGAGTAAATGACGAACATCACGGACATTGTTGGATTGTGAGGCGGTATGAAGCACAGAATGTGCTAACAGAGAAAGTGGATTATTTGCCTGTTTTTTCATGCTGTTGTGAATTGATTTCAAGAGGGCACCTCGTACTCGGTCCTCTATTTCTTCACTGACTCCGTATGCAGATGAGAACGACGGCATTCGTACTTGCCGTAGCCAATTTGCATTCACATGCATATAGAAATCTTCACCTGGGTCTATGTTTGTACGTAAAGAAGGAATAGGTGGGTCACCTGTTCTTTCTTTATTTTTTCGTGTTTTCATTTACTTTGCGTTGTGATTTTGTTTGGGTGGGAACGTAAGTATTCAACGAGTAAATCGCATAATTCTTCCTGAAAATCCTGTGGTGTTCTACAATAACCGTGATTGCGCCGGCGGCCTCGGGCGGCATCTAAGGGTGATTTAGCAATTGGTGCAACTTTGTCGGAAATTTTTATGGCCTCCATGTGTTGCAGACAAGAGATTCTTGATTTACTAAGGAGATAATAAGTGGTGCATAAAATTTTTCAGCGAATATCCCGCAGGCGTGTCAAATGCATCCGCGGTCCAGAGTTCTGCCGCAATTTCATGGGGATGTTCCCATTGATGGGGGCATTTTCCGTCCCCGCAAAACTGGCGACGCCATTCTTCCGGGGGTTCAGAAAGCCACGTACTTGTTTCGGAATCCCATAATTGAATAGATACATCCGACAATCTAGGGTTCACAGTATCAGAATAGAGTGGTGCAAACCAGTAACGATTCATCCAGGATACCCAAGGTTCGGTAGCAGTATCTGGATTTGCCCTGAATCGCAAGGCGTCTGATGAAGGAAGCGATGTAGGAGGTTCTGCATGCAATGTGTAGCCCCAGTGCTCTTGGTAAAATCTGCGCCATTGGTCTGGATATCGACGTTGAAGAATATGGATACGTTCATGTTTGAGCGTTGAGTCGCGTGTTGGGGAATTCCAAACATCTTCTGTCATACGAATTGTATTGGCGTCAGATGTATGAGGAAGCCCGCTTTCGCAGGTTAGATCCACGATTTCAATTTGGCAATCGTCGAGTTCCATGTCTTCCAGAGTTCGCAGGACTTGGCAGGAATTCTGATGACGTGCGAGTTTATCCAGGGGCCTTGAGACCCACCAGAGATTTGTGTTGTCTTGTTGATTCAGTTTACGAAGCAGAATTTTGCGTAGAATATAGGCTAGAAACAGTAGACCTACAAGGAAAATTGCTATGTGGAGTAGACTCGGCATTTGCATTTCTATTGGGGTTTCAATTAAAACTTAAAATAAATAACAAACTAATCGCCAACGGGGAGTGGCGGAATCTGTATGGTTACCTCGATGGCCGCATGGTCGCTGAATGGCAAAGCATGAATCTGAATGTTGGTGAGTTGCGGACCACTCCTTCGAATATCACAGAATCCACATCCTTTTTTAGCATACTGAAGAGGTAACCAGGCAACATGGTCGAGGTCTTCACCCGTCTGAATAAACGTGGCTTTCTTCATAGGCATACAACTGATTGGATGTAGGAAACGAAGATATCTATGAAGCATTTCTTCTTGATTCAGATCGCCAATAATTAGCACCGGATCCGGTAATTCGGTACATGTATCCAGTATTTGTTGAGCCTGTTTTTTACGAATACGAAGTGTATGTGTTCTGCCAGTAATTATGGAACCTTCCCAATCACTTTGCATATGCGTATTAAAAAGATAAAATCGCTTTCCTGTGTTTCTGTCTTCTAAATGAAGTCCGAAAAATCCTTTGTTTGCAAAACTATCCGAATAATTAAAATCCAAATAAGGACGAAACATTGTACTATGGACTTGATAGAATTTGGTGTTTACTGCAATTAGCAAACCACTCGGAAAAAGACTGACACCTTCATCGCGAGGAATGAATATATCATAGCCCTGTTTGGAAAGTTCGGCTTTATAAATATCACGACCCGACTTTGTAAACAGTTCCTGAAAACACAGAATAGGTACAGGGTGCGTTTGAATCCATGTTAGTATTTCAGACGTGTATTTTTTACACCAAGGTAGGCCATGAATATTATACGATAATACATGGCATACTGGCTTAGAAGTATCTGTTTGGCCACTAGATTTAGTATACCATTCTGACTTTTGCATTTCCTTGCTAATTAAACATAGATGCTTTGTGAATTTTAATCGCATTTATTTGTAAAGATGCAACGGTCGCCCGATGTAAAACCTGACACGCCCAAGAAAGAGGAGGAGTTATCTCTGACAACTTCTTCGGAGACATCAATGGCTGATAAAAAACCGCGGAAATATCACAATGGCTGGACAAAGCAATTGGAGAATTTAGTTGCAGAATGGGCCGATAAAGCCTCCTGTTATCAATGGATGCACCAGAAGACGGAAGAACAATATTCAAAAATGAATTATTATTTCACAATTCCCGTGATTATTATGAGCACTCTGACAGGCACTGCAAACTTTGCAACAAATTCCATTGTATCCACCGAAGAACAGGCGAAATATGTAACATTCGGAATCGGTGCAATCTCCTTAATTGCAGGAATTATTTCCACGGTTGCCAACTTTCTTCGATATGCCCAAGGTTCCGAGGCACATCGTGTAGCCGCCATTTCCTGGGGTAAATTTCAGCGTTTTATTTCCATTGAATTATCGTTGCATCCAAACGAACGTATGGATGCAATGAGTTTTTTGAAAATGGGTCGTATTGAACTGGATCGTTTAATTGAACAATCGCCGCCTATTCCTCCCAAAGTTGTTGAAGCATTTATGGAGGCCTTCCGTGATAAAAAAGACATTAAGCGTCCTGAAATTGCAGGCGGTATTGAACATGCTCGTATATTTGAAGACCGTGATTCCCGACTAGCAAAAATTGCGTCAGAGGCGGCCTACATCATTCAACAAAAGAAGGGACTTATGCGACAACTTGTGTTGGAAGATATCGATAAACGCATTCTTTCCCGAACTAAAGAGGAACGCGAAGAAATGGAACATACATTACGAGAAGAGATTCTGGAAATGGCGCGCCAGGCCGCGGTTCAAGCTCTACGAAACCCTACAATTCCCTACCAGGCAAAAGTGAATTTTTTTAATACTGCGCAGGAGGAAGCACAAACCGTGATTCCTGTTGGGAAGCTGGAAGAGGCTAAAAAGAAACTGACTGAAGTTGCATCCGTTCCTGGACCCAGTACAAAGTTGCGAACACGTTCTGATTTAGCAGCACAGGCAGCCGCTGTAGCACTTCAGAAAAAACGTAATTCGCCCGTTGCCGATGATGAAGGACCGTCCAGTGTAAAGTTAGAAATTATTGATGAAGGGGCTGAACTGAATGAGGATATTTACTTGGAAAAGAAATAAGGATACAGAAATAGAGAATGCCGAATCCAGAACCCCAGAAAATACCAGGCGGAGCTGAAAAATTCAGAGCATCCAAGATCTATAAAAAAACTTTAGCAGAAATTCCAAACATCGACCAACTTCTAAAAAATAATGGAGCTCTAATTGCGGGAGGAAGCGTGTTAGGAGCTTTGTTAGAAAGGAATTGGGGTTCTGATATGGATATTTATGTTCCAATTCCAAATGATAAATCAATTCATGCACTTTTTCGAGAAGAATTTTTGGAATCAACTACAAAAAGATATAAATCATCTGAATACTGTAGTTCATTTATGCGCAAAAATGGCATTCGTACAGTTGTAAATTATATTGCTGCTGATTATAACATTGATGTTATGGCTGTACGTAAACGTACAACACCTTTACAGGTTGTTCAGAATTTTGACTTAACGTTTTGCCAAGTATGGTATGATGGCGAGGATGTTTGGGCTACACATCCTGAACATATTCAGAATAAGTCAGGAGAACTTCAGGGCGAGTATGTCCCTGTATATTTTTCAGGCAATTTTTTTCTTCGTAAACGGATGCGAAAATATTTGTTCCGTGGATTTACAATTCGTGCAGATGTAGAAGGTGTCGAGGCTACTAAAAAACTTTTGGATGATTTTGGAAGTATGTCAAACTCGTTCTGTCATTTTCCTGTAGATTTTCATAATTTTAAAAAAGAATTGGCACGAAAAACACTATTTCGTGCATGTATTCGAAAAAACAAGTCTTTTGTACCAATTCGCCAATATATTGAAGAAGAAGATGGATATGATAGCGATGATTATGTAGAGGATTCTCAGAAACTTATTGACTTTGCCGGATCAATGGATACTTTTTTGGAATGTGTGCATGATTATTTTATTGAAATTGGAAAACACTTTTCTGAAAAAATTAATTATTATGATGATATTATTAGTACGTTGGATAGAACGTATATAACACCTCTAATTGTAGAAACCATTAAAATATGCGGACAAGAATACAAGCAAAAGTACGGTTATTCTATTAACATTGATATTCACGGCGCGAATTCAAACCATGAAAGTAATCGTCTGTATGAACCGGAGTATGAAAATGAAAACGAAAATCAGTATTATAATGAAAATGAAAATGAAGAAATTCCAGAAGCATCTAATAAACCTATTGAGACGAGAGAAATGCCAATACCAAATGAAACTGAATGTTTTGACCCCTACATGGCATCCATGGTTGATGTTGCCGATAATCAGGTACTCTTTTACATTTATAATTCTGAAAATCAGTTTAAAAGCGTTGCATGCATCGATAATGAATCTGAGGAAAACGGTCAAACTGTACTACTCTATAAAAAGTTCTTGGAACCGGATGAATATGTGTATTATAAATGTTTACCATCGGTACCACAAGGTGCACTTTTTATTGGATTAGACCAAATAGAACCTGAACCTCTTCGTCGTCTTGCTTTTGATAAAAATATTTATGTGTACGAAGGACAAATTAAGCATATTCAGGCAGGACATAAATATGCTCTAATTCCGACCCAAAATAAAGTGGGTCGCATTGTATCAAAACGATTATTGCAGTCAGGTGATGCTG
>JACCDH011078162.1_pt1 | contig 11787 bp, 10 predicted proteins | sample 7442481 | NCBI WGS metagenome assembly JACCDH01 (sample SAMN15323433, study PRJNA562643) | freshwater metagenome | isolation source: river surface water | place: USA:Blue River Watershed | collected 2017-08-15 | reverse complement strand
CCTTTTGCCAATACTTTAGAGCTGCCCTTTAACTTGTAGCGCATCTCCACCTGACCAACAGCCTGACTCTTCACGGTCTCAGGACGAGCCTGGAGAATGTAAATACGACCATCTTGACCATCTTTGCCCCACTCGATGTCCATTGGACGACCATAGTGCTTTTCGATGATCACGGCATACTTCGCTAACTCAGTGATGTCTGCATCTTCCAAGGAAAAACGATTACGTTTTTCTGGAGATACATCTACAGTCTGTACTTTTTCAGCTGAACCCTTAGGAGCAAATTGCATCTGAATGAGCTTAGAACCTAAAGAACGACGAATGATCGCTTTTTTATCTTTCGCCAAAGTGGTTTTGAAAACATAGAACTCATCAGGATTGACTGCACCTTGAACCACAGTCTCACCTAAGCCATAGCTAGAGGTAATAAAGACCACATCCTCAAAGCCAGACTCAGTATCTAATGTAAACATGACCCCAGCAGCACCTAGGTCAGAACGTACCATCCGCTGGATACCCGCAGAAAGGGCTACTTCAGCGTGGGCAAAGCCCTTATGTACACGATAAGAAATAGCGCGATCGTTATAGAGCGAAGCAAATACCTCACGGATTTTTTTGAGCACATCTTCAATGCCCTCAACGTTCAAGAAAGTTTCTTGCTGACCTGCAAAAGAAGCATCGGGTAAGTCTTCAGCAGTAGCAGATGAGCGAACTGCAAATGAACCCCTACCAGAGTCATCCAGCACTGCAAATGCTTTACGAATTTCTTCTTCTAACTTAGGCTGAAAAGGTGCTGTCTCGATCCACTGACGAATCTCTGCACCAGCTTCTGCTAATGCCCGCACATCATCAATATTTAAGCCCTCTAAACGCTGTTGAATGCGCTCAGTAAGGTTGTTATGCTTTAAGAAATCACGAAATGCCAAAGCTGTTGTTGCAAAACCGGTTGGAACACGCACCCCAGTAGAAGCTAGTTGAGAAATCATCTCTCCTAATGAAGCATTCTTACCGCCGACGGATTCAACATCCGTCATACGCAGTTGCTCAAAAGGCAAAACATAGGCATCTGCAATGTTGCTATTTTGTTGCTGTTGGTTGGACATAAAATACTCTCTAATGATAAGGAAACTGGTATAGCAGCCACCTCATATGGGGCATGCTTTAATATGATTCTATTGTAGTGCTGACCACGACTTTTGAGCTAAATCCATGTCTAACGAGACTCGTATTGTTTTTATTGTTTCTGACGGTACCGGTATTACTGCCGAGAACTTCAGCCAGTCCATTTTGGCTCAATTTGAGGCCACTTTTAAGCACATTCGCGTGCCTTTCGTTGACAGCGTAGATAAAGCCCACGATGCAGTGAGTAGTATCAACCAAGCGGCGAATAAATATGGGGTTCCACCCATTGTTTTCACCACTTTGGTGAACGCCGAACTCAATTCGATCGTCAGTAAAGCTAATGGTCTGATCTTGGATATGTTCCAAACCTTCGTAGCTCCACTAGAAGAGGCTCTGGGTATGAAATCTACCCATGCCATGAACAGACTTCACCACAATGCGGATACTGAGGCTTATAAGAATCGAATTGAAGCGATTAACTATTCTTTGGCCCATGATGATGGTCAGTCTAATCAGAACCTAGCTGAAGCTGACGTGATTCTCATTGGCATCTCCCGAGTCGGCAAAACACCGACCAGCTTGTATCTTGCTATGCAGTATGGTTTGAAAGCAGCCAACTATCCACTCATCCCCGAAGACTTTGAAAGAGGTCAACTTCCTAAAGACTTGGTCCCTTTTCGCCAAAAAATATTTGGCCTGATGATTGATGCTGAACGTCTGTCTGAGATTCGAAATGAACGTAGACCAGGCAGTAATTACGCTAAATTAGAAAATTGTCGCTATGAAATTAATGAAGCAACAGCAATGATGAAAAAGCAATCGATACCTTGGGTACTGACCACCAGCAAATCGATTGAAGAGATTGCAACTACCGTGCTACAGGCGATTAAGTCAGATAAAACGATCTTAGGCTAAAAGACCCCTTATCAACTTAGGATCTTCTCACCCTTGCGGTTTCAAATAGACAGACAGCGGCAGCAGTAGAGACATTCAGCGACTCGACTCTAGGATCAATCGGAATCGCTACCCCTTTAGCTTGCGCGAGCAGATCTTCAGAAACGCCCTGACCTTCACTGCCCATGACCCAAGCTACCGGATGTAATAATTGTTTTTGTAAAGAATAAAGGTCATGCTCGGCATCTGCAGTTGCAGCGAGCAAGGGAGCTGTGACTGAACTCAACACTTGCTGATGAGACCAACCTTCATACAAATCAAGCAAACGATGTGCGCCCATGCCGGCACGGAGCACTTTTGTCGACCACAGGTGAGCACATCCTGATAAAGCAATCACTTGGGTAAAGCCAGCCGCTGCTGCAGTACGCAATATGGAACCCACATTTCCGGCATCTTGTACGCGATCCAATATCACCACGTCTCCTTCCAATGTAGCAATGGATTGGGGAGGAGAAATAGCTGTTTTAGGTAAATCTAATAAGCCAGCAATATGCGGCGCATTCACCAAATCAGAAAGCAAATCCCAGAGAGCGCTGTCTAATTGAAATACTGTAGTGTCAGGACATATCTCCAGATGCTCATAGACGGCTTGGAAGATTTCGATATTTTTCAGACCCACTTCTGAAGTCAGCAGAATCTTTAGAGCCGGATCACCCACCCAGGTTTGCACAAGATGAATGCCTTCTAATAAAGCGTGACCACTCGCCAACCTCGCTTTTTGCCCCTTAGAACCTGTTGCTTGCAGGTTGCGAATCTCCTTAAATAAGGGATTTTCTTTGGAGCTGATCGGATCAAATTTCATGGCTTATTTATCACTTAGCTTGCAACCGATTCGAGCACTTTACGCACGGGCGAGAAGCTGCGTCTATGTTGATCACAGACACCATGTTGTCTGAGGGCAGTAAAATGGGCCTCCGTAGGATAGCCCATGTGCTGAGCAAAGCCATATTCTGGATAACGTTCATGCAAGGACATCATCTGGCGATCACGCGTCACTTTGGCAATGATAGATGCCGCTGAGATTGCAGGTTCCTTCGAATCTCCTTTCACAATCGCCTCTGAAGCTATCGGTAACTCTGGACAACGATTTCCATCAATCAAAGCCTTATCAGGCCAATGACCCAAACGGATAGCGAGATCTTCAATCGCCCTGCGCATCGCCAGCATCGTTGCTTGCAAAATATTGATCTGATCTATTTCGGCGGGACTAGCTTCCCCCACTCCCCAAGCTTTGGCCTTCTCCAAAATTTGCTCATAGAGGTATTCGCGACGATGGGCTGTTAACTTCTTAGAATCCCTCAGACCTTCAATGGGATTATCGGGGTCGAGCACCACCGCCCCTGCTACCACCGCACCTACTAGCGGTCCACGCCCCGCCTCATCTACACCGCAGACCCAAATAAGACTCATATATTGCTTTTATTCTTGCGTTGACTAGCGATCGTTTGTGCTACAGCCTGAGCAACCAATAATCCCGTGGGACGACGCAAAGTTTCATGCATCTGGGCAAAGCGTTCTTTTAGCTTGGCAACCTTATCTGGATGGTCCAACCATATTTGTATTGCATTCGCTAAATTTTCGGGAGTAGCGTCATTTTGCAGAAGCTCAGGCACAACAAATTCACCACACAGGATATTTGGTAAGCCAACATAAGGTAAGTAGCCTTGGCGCTTCATAATCTGGGCAGTCAACCAAGGTACTTTATAGGAAATCACCATAGGCTTTTTCCATAGAGCAGCCTGCAACGTTGCGGTACCGCTTGCAATTAAAACGACATCAGATGCTTCTAACACTTCGTCGGCCATACCATCTAATAAATAGATATGAATATCAGGATTGACGTTCTGAGCTTGCAGCAAAAGTTGCTCGAGAGGACCACGCAATCGCGGCGTAGCTACTGGAATTAAAAAATGTAGCTTTTGCCCTTTTAATCTATTGGCCAACTCTAATACGGTTTCAAAAAAGACCGGTGCAATCAATTCGATTTCAGAGCTACGGCTTCCTGGCAGAACGGCAATCGTCAGGCCATCAAGCGAGTGACCAATATTGAGGTAATTGATGATTTTTTCTTTTGCGCTCTGAGGGTTTGGCTCGAGTGGAATATCACTTGCTAGTGGATGTCCCACATAAGTCGAAGCTACCCCCGCTTTGTCATAAATCTCTGTCTCGAAGGGAAAGATGCAAAGCATACGCTCGACCGCTTGGGATATTTTTTTAATACGCCCCGCTCGCCAAGCCCAGATAGAGGGAGATACCAAATGCAAAGTGGGGATGCCAGCCCTGTGTAGCTCTAACTCAACACCTAGATTGAAGTCAGGGGCATCAATACCTAAATAGACGTCCGGGCGATCTTCGCGAAGAAGTTTTTGAATGAGCTCTTTGCGCAGCTTTAGGATAGCGGGAAGTTGCTTGATCGCCTCGACATAACCTCGAACACTCAAAGTTTCCATCGGCCAATCAGATCTTAAGCCCTCTGCCTGCATGCGAGGACCACCAATGCCATAAACTTCCAGGCCAGCCATATCTGGAATTTGATTGAGCGCACTGAGAACTGGCGCTGCCAGAAGATCGCCAGAAGGTTCGCCAGCTACACAAGCTAACTTTGGCAAAGTAAATCCGTTATCGAATGATGCCACGCGTAGAGGCGGCAATAAAGTCATGGAACTGGGCAAGTTTCTCAGATGTTTGCACATCAGCAGAATTGGCTACAACCATCTTCTGAATTTCCACCTTAGCCTCTTCAAAACTCAGGCCATCTTTATAGAGGACTTTATAGGCCTGACGTAAAGCAGCAATCGTCTCTGCTGAGAAACCACGTCGCTTTAAACCCTCCACATTAATGCCGTGAGGAGAAGCTTTATCTCCAGCAGCAATGACAAACGGAGGAATATCTTGCACTAAAGCTGATGCACCGCCCAGCATCGCGTGTTGGCCAATACGGACAAACTGATGCACCCCAGACATACCGCCCATGATGGCCCAATCATCTACTTGAACATGTCCTGCGATTTGGGCATTACTAGAAAAAATCGTATGATTTCCAACCTGACAATCATGCGCGATATGAACATAAGCCATGATCCAATTGTCATTACCAATACGGGTGATACCCAGATCTTGTGATGTGCCAGTATGAATCGTAGTAAATTCACGAATCGTATTGCGATCGCCAATGATTAATTGTGTTGGCTCACCACGATACTTCATATCCTGCGGGGGGCCACCTATCGCCGCAAAGTGAGCCAGATTATTCTCTTTACCAATGGTGGTATGACCTTCAATCACCGTATGAGAGCCGACTTTTGTACCTGCTCCAATCTTGACGTGGGGACCAATGACGGAATAGGGACCTACTTCAACATCACTGGCAAGTTCCGCCTTACTATCGACTACAGCTGATGCATGTATCCGGGTCATTACGCGCCTTTCGTACGTACTGCACAAGTAATATTGGCTTCAGCAGCAATCTCGCCATCAACGGTAGCCTGAACTGCAAACTTGTAAATACCAGCGCGACCACGCTCTAACTTGGCAGTCATGATGAGTTGGTCACCAGGTAGAACGGGCTTCTTGAAGCGCGCACCATCAATTCCGGCGAAGTAATAAATGGCATCCTCTGCTCGCTCCTCAGAGAAGGTGAGTAAGGCTGCAGTTTGAGCTAGTGCCTCAATAATCAAAACACCAGGCATCACTGGGAAATCTGGAAAATGCCCCTGAAAAAAGGGTTCATTCATAGTGACATTTTTTAGCGCAGTAATACTCTCTCGCGGTGTAATTTCTAATACACGATCTACCAGCAGAAATGGGTAGCGATGCGGGAGCAGTTTCAGAATCTTATTGATATCGATTGCAATTGGTGTACTCATGAGTGATCCGCTGAAAAATAAATCAATTTAAATAATGAAACTACAAAGCCTTAAGAATCTGTAGGTTTGTTTTTATCTAATAACCTGAGGCGCTGACGTATTTTATCCAGACCCCGCAAAATTGCGGCATTTTTCTCCCAAGCGCTATGAGGCATTGATGGGTATACGCCTGTAAAGTGCTGCCCTGGCTCTGTAATCGAACGAATAATGGAAGTATTACCAGAAATCGTTGTTCTATCAGCAATACTTAAGTGCCCCGCAAAATTTGCCGCACCCCCAATGATGCAGAAATCACCAATCTTAGTGCTTCCCGATATCGCCGCACAACCTGCTATGACACAGCAATGACCCACCACTACATTGTGTGCAATCTGCACTTGATTATCAATCTTGGTTCCGGAGCCAATGACCGTATCACTCATGGCGCCTCGATCGATGGTGGTTGAAGCACCTATCTCTACGTCATTGCCAATGACCACTCGGCCAGTTTGCGGAATCTTGACCCACTCTCCACCAACAGCAGAGAAATCAGGGGCAAAACCAAAACCATCAGCGCCAATAATGGCGCCACTATGAATGATGCAGCGCTCACCAATCTGGGTGTTGCGATAAATGGATACAGAGGGATAAATTACAGTATCGACTGCAATCAGGCTATCTTGAGCAATACTTGAATTACCCAGAATAGAAACACGCTCACCTAACGTAACACCCGCTCCAATTTGTACAAATGGGCCAATATGACATGAGGTTGGAATATGTGCAGTTGGATCAATGGCTGCACTTGGATGGATTCCTGGCGCATAGATTGGATCACTTGCTTTTGCGAAGTACTGCGCCATTCTGGCAAAAGTTGCGTATGGATTTTGAGAAACAAAATAAACACGCTTTGCAGAGTTTGGACTAGGATTGGCTTGCAAAAAATCTAAATCTGATTTGCTGACAATCAGCGCTCCTGCAGCGCTAGCACTGGCATGCTGGCGATATAGCGGATTAGATAAAAAGGAGATCTGATTAAACTGCGCCTGCTCCAATGGAGCAAGACCAGTAAATCCATGGGAAGCCTCCCCCACCAAGCTTGCTTGAAACTGTTCGGCCAGCTCGATGGCGGTCGGCATAAGCTTACTTCAGGCTATTTAAAGCCTTGATAACGTCATCAGTTACATCAGCTTTGAGACTAACATAAGCGGCCTCTTGAACAATGACATCAATTTTTCTTTGTTCTGCAATTTGTTTGAGCACCAAGTTTGCTTTTTCAGCGATCTTAGCTCGCTCCTCAAAGGTGCGCTGATTCAGATCTTCAGTAAATTCACGTTGCTTACGCTGTAATTCACGATCCTGATCTGCCAACTCACGTTGACGGCGAATACGCTCTGATTCATTCATCACCGCAGCATCACGATCGAGCTTTTCTGCTGCAGTCTTAATTTTTTGGGCGCTATCACGCAAATCGTTTTGACGCTTCGTAAATTCATTTTGCAAACGCGTTTGCATTGCTTTCGCTAAGTTAGACTCATTAAATACTTTCTCTGAGTTCACAACTGCCACACGTGTACCGACATCTTGCGCAAGGGCTTGCGGTGCTAAAGTTGCCGTCACAGCGGCAATTAAACCCATATGAATCCATTTGGAAGATTGATAAAGCTTCATAAACTTTCCTTAAACAATTAAAACGCTGTACCCACTTGGAACTGCAAACGCTGAACATTCGCCGTTGGAAACGGTTTGTAAGGTATACCGTAGCTAAATTTCAGCGGACCCAACGGTGATATCCATGATAAACCCATTCCGTATGAATAATTTAAGACTAAATTAATGTTTTCCCCGAAAGCATTACCACCGTCTACGAAGGTGAATAGGCGTAAGGTCTTATCTACACCAGAACCAGGTACCGGGAAGGTAAATTCCACATTGCTAACAATCTTTGATTGGCCGCCTGTGGGCTGAAAATTGCCGATCGCAGTGTTGTAGTACTGAGGACCCAAGGATCCTGGGGCATAACCACGAACAGAACCAATACCGCCCACAAAGTAATTCTTGGTAATTGGGAATGGATTGTTTCCATACTGCTCACCGTATCCAACCTCACCATTAAAGGATAGGATGTTGCCCTTTGAAAATGAGTGATATTTTTGGTACTGGCCAAAGAGACGATAGAAGGTCATATTACCAACCGGCGTACCTACTTCTGCAGACAATTGCTGCAGGGAGCCTGTGGATGGAATGAGGGTGCTGTCTCTACCGTCTCGCGCCCATCCAACTGTTAATGGCACATTGTAGGTTGTTAGTGTTGCTGGATAACCCGGGGCAGCAATGCCATAGCTTTGCGCATAACTTAGATAAGGCTGCGGCGTGTTAGACGTAGTTTGAATTTGGAACGCTTCTACTCCAGAACCAAAAAATACCCTATCCACTTCGGTGTAGGGAACACCAAATTTGATGTTCGAACCGACTGATTTGATTTGATAATTTGGATCGCCTACATAATAAAGAGGTTTTGATGACCGATAAAACAAATCCGTGTAACGACTAATACCATCCTCAGTGAAGTAAGGATCGTAGTTTGATAATGCAAGTGTTTGGTTGATCTTACCTACAGAGAAATTAAGACCAACTGAGGTACCCGTACCAAATGCGTTGTCCTGATTTACACCTGCAGATAAAATTAACTTCTCAGTTGAGGAGAAACCTGCGCCGATAGTTATAGCGCCAGTTGGTTTTTCAGTAACCTTCACGTTTACATCAACCTGATCAGGAGATCCTGGAACATCCTCGGTGGTGATGTCTGTCTCAGTAAAGTAACCTAATCGCCCTAAGCGCTTTTTAGACAAGTCAATTTTGTCACTGTCAAACCATGAGCTCTCGAACTGACGCATTTCACGACGGATAACCACATCGCGAGTTTTTGCATTGCCAGAGATAGCCACCTGCCGCACATAAATTCGTCTACCAGGATCGATCACCAGGGTAAGGTCAACCTCAGAAATATCGCGGCGAATGTCAGGCTGAGGATTGATCGTTGCGAATGCGTAACCATAGGAGCCCAAAATCTCTGCAATTGCTTTGGTGCTTTCTGTTAAGCGCGCTGATGAGAATGTATCGCCTGGCTTTAATGTAATCAACTGCATTAACTCAGCATCTTTATTAAGAGTATCTCCAGCTAAACGAACATCCTTAACGGTAAATTTTTTGCCTTCGCGAACACTGATAGTTAAAAAGATACCCTTTTTATCTGGAGTAATTGACACTTGAGTCGATTCAATTACAAACTCGAGATAACCTCGATTGAGATAGTAGGAACGAATCGACTCCAAGTCAGCAGTCAGCTTTTGTTTGGAGTAGAGATTATCTTTGCTATACCAAGACAACCATCCACCCGTTTTTAACTGCATCTCACTTTTTAAGGTGCTCTCACTAAATACTTCATTGCCGATAATATTAATATCCTGAATCTTGGCAACTGGTCCCTCATCAACATTGAAATAAATAGCGACTTGATTACGCTCAACCGGAGTGACCGTAGCAACCACTTCGGATGCAAATAAACCTTTGCCAACGTATTGGCGCTTAAGCTCCTGCTCGGCTTTATCAATCAAGGCCTTATCATAAAAACGGGCCTCTGCCACGCCTACTGTTTTTAAGGATTTGCGCACCATTTCCGGTTCGAATTCTTTCATCCCCGTAAATTCAATCCTGGAAATAGTAGGGCGCTCTTCGACAATCACAATCAATAGATTGCCTTGCGCTTGGATCTGCACATCCCTAAAAAAGCCAGTGCTATAAAGAGCTTTGATCGACTCCGCACCCTTCTCATCGGTAAATGTTTCACCGACCTGGACAGGCAAGTAACTAAATACGGTACCTGGCTCTACTCGTTGAAGACCTTCCACGCGAATATCTTTCACTACAAAAGATTCAACTGCAGAGGCATTCAAACTCAATCCAAGTACAGAAAAAAATAGGAATTGGGTGATTAGCCTAGCAAGAATACGAAAGGAATATGTCAGAGAATTCAAAGTGAAATGTAGCGTTGTAAATCGTTAAACAAGGCCAGTATTGACATAGAAATCAACAAAATAAAGCCCACTTTTTGGAGCTGTTCTTGCATTGATGTCGAAATCCGCTTACCGGCAACCAACTCCCATGCATCATACAGTAGCTGACCCCCATCCAGCATTGGAAAAGGGAGCAAATTGAGCAAACCAATGCTAATGCTCATAAGTGCCAAAAAGGCCAAAAATGGCTGCCATCCAACCTGAGCCGACTTTCCCGCCATATCCGCAATGCTAAGCGGACCCCCCAGCTGCTTCAGAGAGGTATTTCCAGTGAATAAACCAGCCATTAGACGCGCTGAAACCTTGGTTATTACCCATACCCTTTGGGATGCAAAAAAAAGCGCATCTAGCGGACCTAATTTGAGGTCTTGCCACCCCTCGATTGGTGTTCGTGCGGGTAGCAAACCCAATAGCAACATTGGGTCATTTTCAGGGCTAATTTTGGGTAAATCCTTGGCATAAAAGGCTTTTACATACCGCCCACCTGCTGGGGTTTGAAGCTCTAAAGCAAATCCATCCTCAGCGGTAATGGCATCCATCAAATTCCAACGCAATACATTCCAGCTAACAATCGGATCAAAATCCCTAGAAAGGGGTATGTTATCGGCTTCAGATTCCAAATCCCGCCATCCAACAACGCGATCGCCCTCTAACACCCCCACTTTGGCTGCAATAGAGCCCTCTGGCGGTGCCTGCAAAATGGCTGGCAATTGTGGGGCACCTGTGAGGTAAATCAAGGCAAGAAACAGGATAGCCAAGAAAAAGTTTGCCAAAGGACCGGCGGCCACAATTAAAGAACGCTGCCAAAGCGGTTTACGATCAAAAGCCTGAGCCTCTTCTGCAGGAGTAATAGTTTGTTGGGCGTCGCGACCATCGAGTAATTTCACATATCCGCCCAAAGGAATGGATGCCAATACCCATTCAGTTTTATTTTTTGCATGATAGGTCAATAACGGCTTTCCAAAACCGACTGCAAAGCGAAGCACTCTCACCCCACAACAACGTGCCGCTAGAAAATGTCCAAACTCATGAAAACTAACCAGCACACCAAGTGTTATTAAAAATGCTGCGAGGGTAATCAATGCTTGCAAAGAAGATTCCTCACTGTTTGTTGAGCTACTTTACGAGCTTGCGCATCGACCTGCAAAATTAACTCGAGTGAGCTTGCATTAACTGAAGGAATCGCATTTAAGACACTCTCAACCACCGTAGATATATGCAAATAGGGCAAACCTTCTTCCAAAAAGGCAGACACTGCAATTTCATTGGCAGCGTTTAGCACTGTTGGCGCAGTTCCGCCTTGTTTAGCCGCTGCAAATGCTAATCCTAAACACGGAAAACGCTCTAGCTCTGGCTCAGCAAAACTTAATGCAGCCAGCTGCGTCAAGCTTAATGGTGAAACACCAGCCTCAATCCGCTCAGGCCATGCCAATCCGTACGCAATGGGCGTGCGCATATCTGGTTGACCCAGCTGCGCCAATACGGAGCCATCACGATAACGCACCATGGAATGCACGACACTTTGCGGATGAATCAGTACCTTAATTTTTTCTAAAGGTAAACCGAATAACCAAAAAGCCTCAATGACTTCTAGACCCTTGTTCATCATGGTTGCGGAATCAACCGAAATTTTTCTACCCATTACCCAATTTGGGTGAGCGCAAGCCTGCTCCGGAGTAATGTTTGCCAGTTGATCAAGTGGGGTGTTTCTAAAGGGCCCGCCTGAGGCTGTTAACCAAAGCTCCTCGACTCCCAGACTAGGGTTGGGATCTTTTGAAAATTGTCCAGGT
>JACCDH010429956.1_pt1 | contig 11789 bp, 5 predicted proteins | sample 7442481 | NCBI WGS metagenome assembly JACCDH01 (sample SAMN15323433, study PRJNA562643) | freshwater metagenome | isolation source: river surface water | place: USA:Blue River Watershed | collected 2017-08-15 | reverse complement strand
TATGGTGATGACTGCCTTTTGTTCGCACAATTTTCCACCCATCATCTTGCAACATCCGGATAAGCTTACTTGATTCCATGTGAAACCTTTCCTGATGCAACGTGTGTAATTATACACACCAAATTTAGCGAGTCAAAATTTTGTGTATTAATGTGTATATTTAAAATTCATAAAACATACAATTCAATCAAACCACACAAGACACTAAAGGTTTGTTAAACATTGTTAAATCTTGAAGCTTAATAAAGTCTTATCGGGCCTTTTGATTTATGATTGAGTTTATTAAAAAAACTAATGCGGACTTTCTAGCATTCATAAAAATGAAAATAATAGACAACATTAACCAACTTCTCGGCGAAGATCTAAAACAATCACTCGTTAAAGGCGCTAAGCTCAAAATTGCCGCTTCATGTTTTTCTATTTATGCTTTCGAGGCACTCAAAAAAGAGCTTGAGCAAATAGAGTCTTTTCAATTCATTTTCACTTCACCTACTTTTGTGCCAAATGAAGTCACAGATAAACTTAAAAAAGAAAGCCGTGAATTTCACATCCCCAAATCCACACGTGAAAAAAGTTTTTACGGCACAGAGTTTGAGATACAACTAAAAAATAAACTTACTCAAAGAGCAATTGCAAAAGAATGTGCCGATTGGATTAAAAACAAAGCCATTTTTAAATCAAACAAAACCAAAGCACAAATGCAGCAATTTATTACCTGCGCCAGTGAAGAACAACAAGCAGCATATCTTCCAGTTTCAGGATTTACAGCAGCCGACCTTGGTTACCAAAGAAGTAATGCTTTCTCGAATATCGTCAATAAAATAGACGATCCCAGCTCTACCAGCACTTTCCTAAACTTGTTTAATGAAATATGGAACGACCAAGAAAAAATTGAAGACGTGACAGAAACGATCTGTGAGCACATCAGTTCCGCCTATCAAGAAAACTCCCCAGAGCGCATTTACTTTTTTATGCTCTACAACATTTTCAGGGATTTTTTGGATGAGGTGAACGAGGATGTATTACCTAACGACCTTACTGGCTACAGAGAAAGCGTTATCTGGAACAAGCTATTCAATTTCCAAAAAGATGCCGCCACGGGCATCATCAACAAGCTAGAAACCTATAACGGTTGCATTTTGGCCGACAGCGTTGGCTTAGGTAAAACTTTCACTGCATTGGCTGTCATTAAATACTACGAGTTACGCAATAAGTCAGTTCTAGTGCTATGCCCTAAGAAATTAGCTGATAACTGGGTCACTTATAACCGTAATCTCACAACCAATATACTTGCAAAAGATAGACTCAATTACGATGTGCTTTGCCACACTGATTTGCAACGCACAAGTGGCGAATCACTTGGCATGCCCCTCAGCAAAGTCAACTGGAGCAATTACGATCTAGTAGTCATTGATGAGTCACACAACTTCAGAAATAACGATGCCTTTAAAGACAAAGAGACTCGCTATCAAAAGTTGATGAACACAGTCATCAAACAAGGTGTAAAAACTAAAGTATTAATGCTATCAGCCACGCCTGTGAATAACCGTTTTGCGGACTTAAGAAACCAACTGGCACTGGCGTATGAAGGCGACTCAAGTACATTACGCGACAAAGTGAAAACTGAGCGCGATATTGAAACCATCTTCAGCCGTGCGCAAGCAGCGTTCGGTGCATGGTCAAACCTGCCTGCGGAACAACGCAATGCAGAGGCAATATTAGCGTTATTAGATTTTGATTTTTTTGAGCTACTAGATCGAGTGACCATCGCTCGCTCAAGGAAACATATTGAGACTTTCTATAACACTGCTGATATTGGTAAATTTCCAACTCGCTTAAAACCAATCTCGTTTCATAGCCCGCTCACCGATCTTTCAGATGTCATGAGTTTCAATGAAATTTATCAACACCTCACATTATTAAAGTTGTGTGTTTATTCTCCCGTTAGCTACATATTGCCAAGTCGAATTGGTAAATATGAAGAAATTTACGATACAGATATCAATGAAGGTCGTGGGAAATTTAAGCAAGTTGACCGCGAAAAGAGCCTTGTTGCTTTAATGACCACAAACTTGCTCAAGCGGCTTGAGAGTTCGGTGCACTCCTTTAGACTCACACTTGAGAAACTGAAAAACAACCATATTGCCACGCTAAGTAAGATTGAGACCTTTAAGAAAACTGGCGTTGACGCTGGATTTGAGGATGCCTCTAAAGCTTATGAGAATTTAGAGTTTGATGAAGACGATATATCAGACAGCCAAGAAGGCACTGAGATTGGTGGCAAGGTAAAAATTAAGCTATCGGATATGGATATTGTCGCTTGGGAAGAAGACCTCAAAGCTGATTTGGCATTTATCGACGCACTGCATAAAGAGATGAGCAGAATTACCCCTGCACATGACTATAAACTGCAACATCTGATTAAGCAGATCAAACAAAAGGTCGATCATCCAATTAACCCGAGCAACAAAAAAATCTTAATTTTTACTGCATTTGCTGATACCGCAGATTACTTATACGAAAATATTGCACCCCATATTCTTGAAACACACGGCTTACATTCAGGCAAGGTCACTGGCTCAGATGCACCGCGTTCCACTATTAGCCCTGATAACTCGAAGCGCCTATATGACTTTCAAGCACTGCTAACCTTATTTTCACCACGCTCAAAAGAAAAAGACAAAATTCTGCCTAATGAAGATAGAGAAATTGATATTTTTATTGGGACAGACTGCATCTCAGAAGGCCAAAACCTCCAAGATTGCGACTATCTAATTAACTATGATATTCACTGGAACCCAGTGCGCATTATCCAGCGTTTTGGCCGTGTAGATCGTATTGGTTCTCCTAACGACAAAATCCAACTCATGAATTACTGGCCTGATATTTCACTCGATGAGTATATCAACCTAAAAGAGCGCGTCGAAAACCGCATGATGATTGCCGACGTCACAGCTACAGGCGATGACAACGTGCTTAACGCAAAGGCGAATGATGTATCTTATCGCCGTGAACAATTGCGCAAACTCCAAGATGAAGTGATCGAACTCGAAGATGTAAAAGCAGGCGTATCAATTACCGATCTAGGCCTAAACGATTTTAGAATGGATTTGCTCAATTACATCAAAGAAAACGGTGACCTTGAGCATCTTCCCGCGGGCATGCATACCGTTGTGCCGGCTAATGAAGCCATTGGGCTTAAGCCAGGCATTATTTTTACTCTGCGCAACATTAATCAAGAAATCAACATCAACCAACAAAACAGGTTGCATCCGTTTTACTTAATCTATATTTCAAACGATGGTGAAGTCGTTCACAACCATACAGAGGTAAAACGCTTGTTAGATCTTGCAAGAACAGCCTGCAAAGGTGAATTGGAACCAATTAACGAAGTCTGCAAGTTGTTTAACAAACAAACGCATGATGGCAAAGAAATGAGGCATGCTTCAAGTCTGCTAGATCAAGCCATTAAATCGATGATTGAGGTTAAAGAAGACAAAGACTTGGATAGCTTGTTTAGTGTAGGCAAAACCACTGCACTATCGAACACGATTCAGGGCTTAGATGATTTTGAGTTGATTAGTTTTATTGTAATTTTGTGAAATATATAAAAGTGCAAATCCATTGATAGAAAATAACAATTTTTTAAAGACGTAATAATGAAAATTAAGACCATCAAGATAAAAAACTGGAGATCAATAAAAGATGTTGAGTTTGAAGCACAAGATTTGATGGTAATAATTGGTCAAAATAATCATGGTAAATCTAACATCCTTTCAGCTCTTTTATTTTTTTTCGGTGAAATAAAAGCCCAAGATCTGGACTTTAATAGCGGTTCAAGTGAATTGTTTATTCAAATTAAATTCAATGAACTAGATGATGCAGACAAGGTTACCTTCAAAAAATATTTATCCTCTGACTCTGAAATCGTAGTAAGGAAATCTGCATATCTTGGAGGTAGTTTTGACTACAAAGGCTACATAGAAAATCCTAATGATGAGTGGTTGCAAGAGGCTAATGCTGGCGCATATACAACAAGAGAGCTAGCATCTAGCTTACCCTTTAATCCTTACATTCCCTCTTCTGGAAGAATTAGCAAACAAGATATTATCGATGCTCAAAATTTGTACATCCAGAATAATAGAGCAAACTTAAAGTTTACTTTTGAACCAGAATCAACAAATTTCATGGGTTTAAAATCTGTAGCAAAAGGAATTTTTGGTGAGATTTATTTTATACCTGCAGTAAAAGAAGCATCAGACGACTTTTCATCAAAAGATACTAGTGTATTTGGAAAGCTTTACTCTGAAATTGTGGCTCAAATGTCAGAACATAATCAGGATTGGAGAGAAACTAAGCAAAAACTTGGAGCATTATTCTCAACATTAAATAAACTTGATTCTAAAGGTGCTGAAAATACATCCCGCCCTAGCCAGCTGACTGAATTTGAAAATGAGTTGGCAGTTGAGCTTTCATCATGGGGTGCTGAAATTGATATAGAAGTTAGCCCACCTGATATAGAGACTGTTTTTCGAACAAATACCCAAGTTTGGGTAAACGATGGTGTAAGAACTGATATAAAACGTAAAGGTCATGGTTTACAACGTGCGTTAACGGTTGCACTTGTTCACGTTATATCAAAGAAAGCACAAATTGATAATGAAGTTAGCGACTCAACAGAAACCGCTGAACAGGTGTCACGCAAACCCTCTAAGTCTAGGTATTTTATTTTTGAGGAGCCTGAATTATATCTCCATCCTCAAGCGCAAAGATCGCTTTACGATTCTTTTGTATCTTTATCTGAATCTGGAAGTCAGGTCATACTCTGTACTCATTCCAGTGGATTAATTGATGTTGAACGATATAAGTCAATATATATAGTTACAAAAGAAAGTGAATCAATTGGAAGCAAAATAAGGCAATGTGTAGATGACTTATTTGAAGGTAATGATAAAAAAGACTTTAACTTATCTTATTGGATAAACCCTGAAAGAGGAGAGCTTTTTTTTGCCAAGAAAGTAATTTTACTAGAAGGTGCAACAGATAAAACTGTAATTCCAGTTCTTGCAAAGAATCTTGGGGTATTCAGATACGACTACACATTAATCGACTGTGGTTCCAAAGACAACATACCTCTGTATACAAGACTATTAAATAAGTTTTCTATCCCATACAAAGCAGTTTATGACAGAGATCATCAGCAACATAAATTACCTGATGCAATTGATTCTGCAGACAGGTCTTCAAAATCAATTGAGAATGAAGTAATTAGCGGATTAGGGGCAACTATAGTTTTTGAAAATGATATTGAAGAGGAGCTTGGATTGCTGCAAGGAGGTAAAAATAAACCTTATGCTGCGCTAAAGCATATCAACTCTGATGGATATGTGATTTCGGAATCACTTAAATCAAAAGTATTTGAAATTTACGATGTCCAGGATAGTACTGTTTAATGCAAAATTCTGTTTACCAATTCCCCACCAAAGCCCTCGTAAACCGCAATATCCCCAAAACCAAGTTTTACGAGCATGCTTCCATTTCACGGGCTGTGAAGGATGGGTTTGTTTCTCAGATTCAGCAAATCACTTGGGCGTATAAGCTTTCTCCAGAAACCACCAACCTCGCCTCAGTAAAAGGTTTGTTTGAAATTCAGGTGTTTAATATCCAGCTTAAAACACCTGAATTAACTGAAGGCGTGTTGTTAAGTATCGACAAAGCGATTCCCCACCCCATTTTTTACCAACTGTTTTTTGAAGACAAAATGCGTGTGGTCATGGCCTATAAGCGTTTAAATGACGCTGACGAAACTAAGTGGGTGATTGAGCAATATTTTTCAAGCGCATGGTTACCACTGGATGAGGTGGAGCTCTTAAAAACACCTTTGCCTATCTCGCTTAACTTAGGTGGCTTATACGAGCAAATGCTCAAAGCCTTAATGCCGATTGCCGCCAACGAGGGTGAAAGCATAAAAGCCCAAACAGAACGTTTAAGCCAAATCACGCAAAAGCAAAAAGAGATTACCCAATTGCAGAGTAAAATGCGTAATGAAAAGCAATTTAATCGCAAAGTGGAAATGAACAACCAACTTAAAACCTTGCAGCAACAACTTGAACAACTACAAGCATAAATACAAGAAATCAGGATTAACCTATGAGCAACTCAAATCAACCAAATGACGACAAACTCGATATGCAATCTCCAGACTTGGTGCAACAGAACTTTGAAAAGCTGGCGGAGTTATTTCCCAATTGCGTGACTGAGAGCGCAACGGGTAAAGCAATTGATTTTGATTTACTTAAACAAGAGCTCAACCATGCCGTGGTTGAAGGGAATAAAGAACGCTATCGCTTAGAGTGGCCTGGTAAACGTGAGGCGATTGTTACCGCCAATTTACCCACCACCAAAACTCTGCGCCCAGTGCGTGAAGACTCTGTTGACTTTGATAACACCGAGAACATTTATATTGAAGGCGACAACCTTGAAGTGCTGAAGCTTTTGCAAGAAAGCTACCTTGGCAAAATCAAAATGATATATATCGACCCACCTTATAACACAGGGAACGACTTCGTTTACATAGACGATTTCAGCATGAGTGCAAAAGAGTCAAATCTTCAAAGTGGCTTGATTGATCTCAAAGGTAACAAATTAGCTGGCCTTGTAGGTAACCCCGCAACTGATGCTCGATATCATTCTGATTGGTTGAGTATGTTATTTACAAGGCTTAAGTTGGCTAGAAATTTACTTGCAAGTAATGGAGTGATATTTATTTCGATAGACGATAATGAGCAGGCAAATTTAAAAAAGATTTGTGATGAGATTTTTGGGGAAAGTAACTTTGTTGCCCAATTTAATTGGGAAACAAAAAGAGCCGCCAGAGGTGTCCCCCCAAAAACACTCTTAATGAGCACTCATGAATATGTCCTTTGTTATGCAAAGGAGCTAGACAACATCAAGTTTAGAGGATTAGAAAGAGATACCGAGGACTTTGGCAACCCTGATAATGACCCAAGAGGACTTTGGCGTTCAGAAAGTATGAAAGCTACTGGGTCACAAAATAATTATTTTTCTATCGTAAATCCAGAAAATGGTATGGAATTTTATGCAAACTGGGCCTTTTCAATTAAAACTGTAGAACAAATGGTTAGTCAGCAACTTGTACTATTTCCTAAAGATCCGAATGGAACTCCCCGCCAGAAGAAATTTTTTGACTCATATACTAACGATACAAAAGCAGCCATAACTGCTCTTGGTTGGTACTCTACAGAAAACACCACGAAGGAATTAATGGATATTTTTGAAGGAGCAAAAGTATTTGATTTTTCAAAGCCATTAGATTTAATAGAATTTTTTATTACCCAGGCAGCTGATCAAGGTGTCGTTCTAGATTTCTTCTCGGGCTCTGCCACAACCGCTCATGCCGTTATGAGAGTAAATGCCTCTAGGAAAGGAAAAGTGAAATATATTTTAATTCAAATACCGGAGGAATGTGATAAGACACGAGAGGCCTATCAGCTGGGATATAAAAATATCTGCGAAATCGGCAAAGAGCGCATTCGACGTGCCGCTAAAAAAATAAAAGAAGAAACAAATACCGAGATTGATTATGGCTTTAGAGTCTATCGCCTAGATGAAAGCAATATGCAGGATGTGTATTACCGTCCGCAAGACCTTGACCAAAACAAAATGGACTTGTTTGGTGACAACGTAAAATCTGACCGCACTGAAGATGATTTGTTAGCGCAAGTAATGTTGGATTGGGGTTTGCCACTTAGCCTAAAAATTGAGCAAGTAAGCGTGGCTGGCAAAAAGGTATTTAAAGTGGCTGATAACTCTCTATTTGCTTGTTTTGATAATGGCATTGACGAAGCCTTTGCTAAAGAAATTGCCAAAGAAAAACCACTGCGTATTGTCTTCAAAGACGCAGGGTTTAAAGACGACACCGCTAAAACCAATGTGAAGCAACTGCTCAAACAGCTCAGCCCAGAAACTGAGATGAAGGTACTGTAATGAAACTGCAATTTAAAGAGCAAGGGTTTCAGCTACAGGCCGTAAAAGCAGTGGTAGATTCCTTTGAGGGACAGCCACTCAAAACCAACAAATTCACCCTAGAGCGTAGCCAAGAAATTATCCGCAAAGCCAAGCTTGCTGCAGAGGGTAACCAAGGATTGTTTGAGTCCGAAGTCCTTGAGGAAATTGGCTACCGCAACAGCCCTTTGGTTATAGCCGATGGCCAAGTCTTTAAAAATATTCAATCCGTGCAACGGGTAAACGACTTAAACGAAAGCCAAAAGATAGAAAGGCCTGCTGGCGGCAAGCACGGATTTAACCTAACCATTGAGATGGAAACAGGGACTGGTAAAACCTATACCTATATCCGCACCATGTATGAGCTTCACAAGAGTTATGGTTGGAGCAAGTTTATTGTGATTGTGCCGAGCATTGCGATTCGTGAAGGTGTGTTCAAATCGTTTGAAGTCACGCAAGACCACTTCTCTGAAATCTATGGCCACAAAATTAGCCCGTTTATCTATAACTCTGGTCGCCCACAGGATATTGAGAATTTTGCTTCGGATAGTCGAATTAGCGTGATGATTATTAACACGCAGGCATTTAACGCCAGTGGCGCAGATGCCCGAAGAATCTACCAAGAGTTAGACCAGTTTGGCACCAGAAAGCCGATTGATATTTTGGCGCAAACCAACCCGATTTTGATTATTGATGAACCACAATCAGTGGATGGAGAAAAAACGCTGAAGAGCATGCAAGACTTTAATCCGCTGTTTACCTTACGCTACTCAGCTACCCATAAAGTAGATTACAACAAGGTATTTAGATTGGATGCTTTGGATGCCTACAATCGCCGCTTAGTAAAGAAAATTCAGGTTAAAGGGATTAATCTCAAAGGCTCAACTGGCACCACGGGTTATTTATATCTTGAGCAAATCAGCTTAAGTACTTCTAAGCCCCCTTATGCCATCGTTGAGTTTGAAAAGCGCCAAGGTGAAGGCGTGAAGCGCGTAAGACAAAAGCTTTCTGAAGGTGCAAATTTGCATGAGTTGTCTGGTGGAATACCTGCTTATGTGAATTGCACCATTACTGAAATAAATGGCTACTTAAACAAAATAGTTGTTAAAGGCGAAGACATTTATCCAGGCGATATTCTGAATGACAGAGATGAGCATGCATTCCGCCGTGTTCAAATCCGAGAAACCATTTTGTCACACCTCCAAAAAGAGAAACTCTTGTTTGATAAGGGTATCAAGGTGCTTAGCCTGTTCTTTATCGACTCTGTTGAAAAGTATCGTGTTTATGATGAAGCTGGCGAACAAGTGTTGGGCGATTACGCCAAGATTTTCGAAGAAGAATACAAAAATGCTGTGAATGATTTCTTGGATTTGTTTCATGAAGAATATAACCAATATTTAAATGATACTGATCCAAGCACGTCTCACAAGGCCTATATGCCTAGCAACTACTTCGCCTATTTAAAACGCGATGAGGCTGAAAACGTACATAACGGCTACTTTTCAGTAGACAAAAAAGGAAAGTCTGTAGACCCAACTGTTAAGGGTAACAGCGAAGATTCTGATGATATTTCAGCTTATGACTTAATCATGAAAGACAAAGAACGCTTGCTCAGTTTTGAGGAACCCACGCGCTTTATTTTCTCCCACTCCGCTTTAAAAGAAGGTTGGGATAACCCTAACGTTTTCCAGATATGTGCACTTAAAAATGCTGAGACTGGTAGCCAAACCAGAAGGCGTCAAGAAGTGGGACGCGGCATGCGTTTGTGTGTTGATAAACGCGGCATCCGCCAAGACTTTGAGCTAATTGGCGACCAAGTGCATGAGTTAAATAAACTGACCGTGATTGCCTCTGAAAGTTATGAAGCTTTTGCCAAAGGCCTGCAAAGCGAGATTGCTGCAACACTTAAAGATCGTCCGAAAAAAGCAGAAGTTAAATTCTTTATTGGAAAGATGTTACTCAATGAACGTGGTGAAGAGCATAGATTAACCGACGATGAAGCTAATAAACTCAACAAAACACTCTTCAAACATGATGTGATTGATGATGACGATAAAATCACAGTAAAAGGCAGAGAGCTCATTGAACAAGGTGTTATGCCTTTACCTGAAGCTTTGGAAGCCTATCGTGATTCTGTAACTAAGCTTCTTAAATCTATATACACCGATGAACCGTTCATGCCTGAAGATGAGCGCAAAACCATCGTGTTATCAACTAACGATAATTTTAAGAAAAAAGAGTTCCAAGCGCTTTGGGATAAGATTAACTTTAAAACTATCTATGAAGTGCAGTTTGATACGCAGAAGCTAATTCAGGATAGCAAAGGACGCATCGACATAGACTTGCATATCAGTGCGCGCACATATGAGGTAAGAACCGGCACTCTTGAAGATGGGACGAGAGAGCAAATGCAAGATGGTGCGTTGATGATTGAATCTACACGCGAAAACTATAAACTAAAAACGGATGTTTACACTAACGCTAGCTATGACATCGTAGGTGAGATCGAGGCGCAAACTAATCTAACACGTAGAACGATTGTAGAGATATTAAAAGCAATCAGCCCCATCAAGTTTGGCCTTGTGCGTACAAACCCAGAGGAATTTGTTACTAAGTGCAGCAAGTTGATCAATGAAGTCAAAGCTAGCTTAATTATTAACAATATTGTTTATCACAAAACCGAAGAGCGTCATGACGCTAAAACAGTATTTACAAATGATAAGTCTGCCTTGCGTAATGCCGATTTACTCAAAAAACATATCTATGACTTTTTGAGTACAGATTCAACTATAGAGGCAGATTTTGCTAAGGCGCTGGAAAACAGTGTTGAAGTGGTTGTGTATGCCAAGCTGCCAAAGAGCTTTTATATATCTACCCCAATTGCCAACTACAGCCCAGACTGGGCAATAGTGTTTGATAAAGACAAAGTTCGCCATATTTACTTTGTCGCAGAAACTAAAGGTTCTGACTCTGATATGGATTTACGGTCCATTGAACAGTTAAAAATCCACTGTGCTACTGAGCACTTTAAAACGATTAGTGGAGGTGAGGTGAAGTTCTCTAAAGTAAGCAGTTACGATAAGTTATTAGAGATTGTTCAATTAACCTAATTTTTCAAAAAACGTAGTAAGTACTAATAAAAAAAGCCCACTACTAGCGGGCTTTTTTTTGCTTTTTATAACTTAAATATCTAAGTTATTCACACCAAGCGCATTGTTTTCAATGAAGGCACGGCGCGGTTCCACTTGGTCACCCATTAGTGTTGTGAAAATCTCATCTGCGGCAATCGCGTCATCGATTTGTACTTTAAGTAGGCGGCGTACTTGTGGGTCCATGGTGGTTTCCCAAAGTTGTTCTGGGTTCATTTCGCCAAGACCTTTATAGCGCTGTACGTTCAAACCGTGTTTAGCTTCTTCTAACAGCCAATCGAGCGCTGCTTTGAAGGTTGGCACCGCTTGTGATTTTTCACCGCGCTTAATGGTGGCTCCAGCGCCTAATAGGCCTTGTAACATGACTGACACACGGCTGATTTGACGGTAATCGCCACCAGCCAAGAATTCAGCATCGACCACACAGCACTGTAAGTTACCGTGAACGTATTTGTTTACTTCTAAACGATATGTACCAGCTTCTTGGTTAAAACCAACAATTACTTCTGAACCAATAGCGCCTAAGATAGGGCGTAATTTTTCAGCGGCTGAATCTGCACTGGCTTTATCAGCCAAGCTAATTTCACCAAGGTCTTGTAGGGCACGTAATACGCT
>JACCDH011601970.1_pt1 | contig 11794 bp, 8 predicted proteins | sample 7442481 | NCBI WGS metagenome assembly JACCDH01 (sample SAMN15323433, study PRJNA562643) | freshwater metagenome | isolation source: river surface water | place: USA:Blue River Watershed | collected 2017-08-15 | reverse complement strand
TATTGCCTCTAAAATTGAATATTAGAAATAGAACACCTGATTTAAACCGATCTGAAGGGCTATGTTTATTTACATTTACTTTGATAAATCTTAATACTGTTGATTCAGAAAATATAAAACATCAAGACTGTTTTTTTCAAGTTACATTCTCTGTTTCATCAAATGAAAGCTGTTTTGTCTCTCAACCAACTTCTTCATCACTAGCTGATAAAGATGATGAAAGATCAAATAGGTTATTATTTAGAAATAAAAAAGCATATGCAGTAGGCCATGGTTGTTCCCCAATTTGGAATGATAATGATACTGATTCTACTTCAAAAATTATAGCGGAACCTCTTCCAACTTATGAGATAAAGCCAATTGTGCCAAATGAACTTAAATCAGTTGCTTTAAAGATGTATGATTTAAGTGATTTGACTAATACGGATATAACTAAAAATTTAGATGAACTGAATTCTGAATATGAGAAGTGGATTTTAGAACAAGAAAAAATTGCTAATTCTGAGTTATCTGGAGAATTATTAGATACTGCCAAAAAGCATATAGAAAGTTGTTTTAACTGTTTAGCTAGAATGAAGCAAGGGGTTCAATTATTAAATAATGATAAAAATGTTAATAGAGCTTTTAGGTTAATGAATCGTTCTATGCTTATGCAGCAGCTTAGTTATAGTATAAAGACACGCGACTGGATAGTAGAAAGAGGTAATATAGTGGGTTTGACAAGTGCAACTATTCCTAATTTGAAAGATCAATCAACATGGAGACCTGGTTTAGGATCATGGAGGCCATTCCAATTAGCATTTGTTTTGATGAATTTAAATTCAATGTTTGACAATAAACATCAAGATCGTGAAATTGTTGATTTGATCTGGTTTCCAACAGGAGGTGGAAAAACAGAAGCATATTTAGGCTTGTCAGCATTCACTATTTTCTTAAAAAGGTTAAAAAATCCTTATGATTCTGGAACTACTGTATTAATGAGATACACATTAAGATTACTTACTGCTCAGCAGTTTCAGAGAGCTGCTTCATTAATATGTGCTTGTGATTTGATCAGAAAAGAAAATGAGACCGAATTAGGTGTAGATAGGATTACAATTGGATTATGGGTTGGTGATGATGTGACCCCTTCAAAAAGAGAATCTGCAAGAACAATTTTTTCAAGGATGGAAGATGGAAGAGAAGAAGAAAATCCTTTTATAGTAATTAAGTGTCCCTCTTGTGGGGCACAAATGGGGATAATAAAAAATGTAAATAATAATAGAGTAAAGGGGTATAAAAGAAGACCCACAATTGGTGGTCAGACTATTGTTTATCAGTGTGACAACTCAGATTGTGAATTTTCCACACCAACCTACAACTTACCATTAGTTGTCATTGATGAGGATATATATTCTGTACCTCCAACCTTATTAATAGGAACAGTAGATAAGTTTGCAATGCTTACATGGAGGCCAGATGCAAGATCAATATTTGGATTTAGGGAAGAAGAAAGAATAACACCACCAGAACTTATAATCCAAGACGAGCTCCATTTAATTTCAGGGCCACTTGGATCAATGGTTGGTTTATTCGAAACAATGATTGAAGAGTTATGTTCAATTAATAATATAAAGCCAAAAATCGTTGCTTCATCTGCAACAATTAGTAGAGCAAAAGAACAAATTAATTCTTTATATGGAAGGGGGATTTCTAATGTAAATATTTTCCCATCTCAATGTTTAAACGCCGGAGATTCATTTTTTGCATATGAAGATAAATCACAAGCCGGAAGACTATATGTTGGAATCTTCGCTTCTGCTCTGCCTTCTCATGCAACAGCTCAGGTTAGATTCATGTCATCCCTTTTACAATCAGTCAAATCTATAAAAGTTAGTGATGAAAAAGACAGAGATCCATATTGGACAGTTTTAAATTATTTTAATAGTATTAGAGAACTAGGACATGCTGCTACTCTTATTAGAGCCGATATTAGGGAATATATGAATTCAATATGGCATAGAAAACATATTAGAGGCGATGAAAGACGCTTTGTAAATAGAGATATTGAACTTACAAGTAGAATTAGTAGTAGTGAAATCACAGATTATTTAGAACAGCTTTCAAAATCATGGACTGGGGAAAAAACCGATTATCCTGTTGATGTTTGTTTGGCTACAAACATGATATCAGTTGGTGTAGATATTCCTAGATTGGGTTTAATGACAGTTATTGGACAACCCAAAACAACAAGTGAGTATATTCAAGCTACAAGTAGGGTTGGTAGATCAAAAATCGGGCCTGGTATAGTCTTTACAATATATAACTGCTCAAAGCCCAGAGATAGATCTCATTATGAGCATTTTCAAGAGTATCATTCTAAAATATATAGTAAGGTTGAACCAACAAGTGTTACGCCATTTTCAACTCCTGCGAGAGAAAGAGCATTACATTCAATTTTAATTGGACTTATAAGATATTATTCAGTAGAAAATAGGGAAAGACCAAGGCCTTTCCCAAAAAATGAAGTAATTGAAAGAGTTAAATCTATAATTATTGATCGTGTTAGTTTGATAGATCATGAAGAAGTTGAAAAAACACTGGCATTATTAAATGAGAAACTTAATTACTGGAAAAATGAACTACCACTTTCTTATGGTGGATTTGGTCAGATAGTTGATATTCCACTTATGTTCCCAGCTGGTACTTTTCCAAGCGAAGACATAAAAGAAAGGGCATGGGCAACTCCGACATCAATGCGAAGTGTTGATTCGACATGCGAAGGATATGTTATTACTAATTATGAAAATATTGACAACTAGTTATGCCAGCAAAAAAACCAATCAGAAGATCACAGCTAATATCCCCTTGGGGTGTTGGTCAAATGATAAATTTTCCAAAAGATGAGTCGTTGATGGTAGCGGGTCTAGATTTATGGGAAAGTAAGTTTAGATCATTAAATGACAGCGATGAATTTAAAATAACAGAAGAAAGATTAGCTAAAAGATTAGGTGTTAAAGACTTTAGGTTGCCACCAGATTTTAGAGATCCTCAAAATGGAGTTCAAAATGCGTCATTAAAAATTCCATTTGTTAGATTTCCCAAATGGCATTATTGTACAAGATGTGGCAATATGGAGAAGGTTTCAATTTACCACTCAAATAAACCTACTTGTACTGGAATATCTTTTCAATCTGGAATGTCATGTTTTAGTATATCTTCTCAGAAAAGGCAAAAGCTAATTCCTGTAAGATTTATAACAATATGCTCTCATGGACATATTTCTGATTTTCCATTTATGGAATGGGTTCATGGAGGAAGTGTTCATGATGAAGAAAATCATCATTTAAGATTGAGGGCGGGTAGAAGCTCTGGAGCACTTTCTGGAATTGAAATATCATGTTCATGTGGAGCTCATAAAACGATGGCAGGAGCATTCAATGAAAATGCTTTCAGTAAAATCGGAATTACTTGTCAAGGTGATAGGCCATGGCTTGGTGAAGAGCATGAAAAGGGGAATACTAAACATTGTGGTCAAAATCTTATTGTTGTTCAGAAGGGTGCCTCGAATGTATATTTCTCTCAGGTAAGAAGTTCAATTTATTTACCTCAATGGGAAAAAAGTATTGATAGTAGAATTGTTGAAGTCCTTGAAAAAAACTGGCCATTTCTTTCAACTGGTTACGAAAACGGTGAATTTCAAAAAATGAGGTTTGAGTTAGTTGCAGAAAGATCTTTTCCAATTGATAAAAAAGAAATTTTTACAGAAAAACTATTAGAAGCAGCAAAGGGAAGAAATTCAAAATTTGCTGATAATACTAATGATGATTCTGAAGAAAAATATCGAAAAATGGAGTATGATGCAATATTAACTGAATCTGGCGGAGAGAATCAACAATTTCTAGTTTCTAAAAAAAGTTCAAGAGAATATAATGATGATGATTTACAAGGGGTAATAACAAAAGCTTTCGAAAACATTTCTCTATTGCATAAACTAAGAGAAACAAGAGCTTTTATAGGTTTTTCTAGATGGTTGCCTGATGATGGGAAAAGCTTAGAAGAAATAAAGAATTTTATTAAATTAGGAACAACAATTAACTGGCTTCCTGCAATAGTAGTTAAGGGCGAAGGTGTCTTCTTTGAATTTCACAAAAAAAATCTTAAAGAATGGGCATCAACTCAAAGTGTAATAGATCGAGTGAAGCAACTTTCTGATCATTATAATCAAAATAGACAAGTTCGTGGACAAGTAAGACGAGAGATTAATCCTGAATTTATATTAATTCACACTTTCGCCCATATTTTAATTAATCAGTTTAGTTATGAATGTGGTTATGGAAGTTCGTCTTTAAGAGAAAGGATTTATTCAAATTTAGAAAACAAAAAAGAAGAGATGGCAGGCGTATTGATATATACAGCATCTGGTGATTCCGAGGGTTCATTAGGTGGGCTTGTAAGGCAAGGGAAGCCTGGAAACTTAGAGAAAATTGTATTTCATGCTATAGAAAATTCTAGATGGTGTTCAAGCGACCCAATTTGTATAGAAAGTAAAGGACAGGGTCCTAATTCATGTAACTTAGCTGCTTGTCATAATTGTTCATTATTACCAGAAACTTGTTGTGAAGAATCAAATATGTTATTAGATAGAGCGCTACTAATAGGAACTCTTGATAATCCAGAAATTGGCTATTTTAATTTCATTAAAAAAAAGATTTAAATTAACTTATTTCATTTACAAATAATACTTTTAAAGATTCTTTTTCACTTATTGATTTTACATATCCTACCCAAATAATATTTTTAATTTAAATCAATTATTTCGGTTCTTCCAAATTAACAGTACTAAAGTATATTTGTTATCATTCAATATATTTATTTAGGTATCATTTATGAAATATACTCCACAAGAATTTTTAAAAACAGCCAAGAACATTCATTGTAATAAATATAAATACCCTCAGTTACCCAAATATTTATATAGTGTGCCTAAAATTCAGATTTACTGTAAAAAACATGATTCTAAATTTGAACAAACAATAGAAAAACATTTAGCAGGCCAAACTGGATGTAAGAATTGTATTTCTGAAAAAAAGAAGAAGCAAAATTTAACAATTAGCGAGTTTCTTCAAAAAGCTAAAAATATACATGGAGATAAATATAATTATGATAAAGTAGTGTATATAAATAATTATACTAAAGTAAAAATTAGATGTAACAATGGCCATGGATATTTTGAAATGACACCAGGTAACCATACTCATAAAAATAAACCACAGGGATGTAGGGAGTGTTCAGGTAAAATTTTATGGACCAAGACTCGTTTTATTAAAGAAGCAAAAACAATCCATAAAAATAAATATGATTATTCTAAAGTAGATTTTATCGATTCAACAAAAAAAGTAATTATAATTTGTAAAGAACATGGTGAATTTCTCCAAACTCCTCAAAAACATATTAATGGGCATAAGTGTAATAAATGTTCTATAGAAATTGTTTCAAATAAAAATAGACTTACTAAGAAAGAATTTATAGAAAAAGCGATAATTATACATGGTAACAAATTCAAATATTCTAAAGTCAAATACATAAACAACCACACTGATGTTGTAATAATTTGTGTTTATCATGGGGAGTTTAATCAAAATCCTTCATCCCACCTTTCAGGTAGCGGTTGTCCCATTTGTAGGTTTTCAAAAGGAGAACAAAAAGTAGCGGCATTTTTAGAAAAGAATAATGTCAAATTTATTACACAATATAAATTTCATAAGAGTAGACTGTCTTATGATTTTACGTTTGAACAAAATGGAAAAAAATATTTGATTGAATTCAATGGGGCGCATCATTATGAAAAAGTAAAATATTCTAAAAATGATACAAAAGCCGAACAGAGATATGCATACAGGATTGAAAAGGACAAGGAAAAAGCAATTTTAGCAAAGGCAAATAAATTCAAATTGCTTATTATTAATAAAGAAGATGTGGAATTTAAAGAACTAACTAAAATTATTAATAAAAATTAGTTCCTAAGTTACTCCTCAATCTGGGTGTTGTAAAGACTTGTTTTTAAATGAAATATTAGAGAGATGAAGAGTAAGTTTGAGCACGTTACCTAAATTTCTTTCACAAAATCGCAGAAGTGAAGTATTTACTCAGCTTTTCAATTATAATCTTTTTCCATCTAAAACATCTATATCGATGTCTGTTAAATCACTTTCATTTTTAGCTAATAATTCAAAAAGTGAATCTTCATTTAAGTGAGTCATTTGAGAAGCTATTCCTAAATATCTTTTTAATATTATTTCAGGGGAATACATATGATATACTTTGTTGAATTCGTAATATGGCTTTGGTTGCTTAGGCATGAATAATCGGGCAAAGCTTTCGAGTTTATATTCAAACTCACTTTTATGTTTGTAAAAGCTCCAAATTACCGTCAATTGCGCTAATGATTCTGTTATAATTTTAGGAAGAAAATCGAATTGTATTAGTATTTCGTCCTTGTTAACAATTGCACATGAATGTGTGAGCCAGTGTCCTATCTCATGAATTAGCACTTTTGTCTTTAATAATGTAATAATTTCATCAAGATTATTAAACCTTTTATTATTTTTGTAAAAAGTATTAGATGCATTTAAAATTCTATCTCTAAATAATATTATTATACCTTCTTTACTATATTTATATCTATAGATGCCAAGGAAGTCAGGATTAAAAATGTAATTATCTTCTGGATAATCTTCTTCTAATATTTCAAAATTATGTTTTGCTATATTATAATCGCAATAGTATATTTCAGGCCATTTATCAATATGAAATCCATTCTTTGAAAAAATTTCATATAAATTATTTAGTAATAATAATTCATTATTTGAAAGCCTATACTGTGACATTGAATTTGAAAACATTTTTTGTAATTTAAAATTATCATTAGGTGTATTAAATATACTTATTATCTTAATCTCCCTCCCCTCCCTCCCCTCATCACTCCACAAGCACATTATAAATCCCGGTCTCATTCCGCCTTATTTTTCGCGATTTAAACCCAATATTCCTATCATCCACCATTTCAACGAGGCAAAACTCCTTCCAGTCTTTAGGAATAGTCGGGAATATCAGTGTAAACCGTTTAACCTGTCCTTTTTCCGCAAAATGAAACTTATTAGGTGCAAAAGGTATGTTAACAGCTTGTATCATTTCTAGATCGTCTAGGAACTTACCGGATCCTGATAGGTAGGTGGTAGGCCAGATGTTAATCCATCCTCCGTTTATATACTTTTGTTTGGCTGCATATACGCAGTGGAGGTAGGTATAGCCAGACTCCTGGGCATCCTCGGTAAGGTTTTTAATTAGGATGTTACTAATGGGTTCAATGAGGTTAACGTTACTAGGCTTATGTTTTTCCATGGTATTGGTATTAAAAACAAAGCTAATACGGCATGCCGCATTCTATTGGAGGACTTAAATATTTACTACATTTCAACCCATATAAGAACTTAACTATATGAAGTAAACAATTAAATTAATCAACTACTTATTTCAATTTAAGACCAAATATCAATATTTTTTCCATTTGATAAATTTGTACTAGCCTTTTTCAGTTCAATAAACAAGGGTTCAATCTGCTTATATCTACTATTTAAAAAACCTATAAAATCTGAATCAAATTGACCAGAAATTAGCTTATCAGCATCACCAATATGATGGCTCTGTAAAGAATTTTCAATATCGGGGTTTGGAGCGTTTGTTTTTATATCACTCAAGTAAGTGCCCGGAGCCTTATTGCTTATTTTTATATTTGATTTCTTATTGATTCTTATTTTGTTTAATATAGAATCTGCCAAATCATATTCTTCCGAGGTATCTCCAAATCTTGTTTTGATATAGTGCGATGGGAATATATGATGAATTTCAATATTATTATTCACTGCAACAATAGCGTTATTTTCTAAATTTTTAAATCTATGTTTTGACCACATGAAGTAACTAATAGCCATGAATTTTGCATTAGAATTACTGTCGAGTTTCTTAAATTCTTCAATTGAAAATTCAATTCTAATATTTGACCAATAATCAGAATTAGGATTTGTGCCTCTTGCTAGAGCTGCCATTATTTCACAATCTTTTTTAATAACAACATTGGTTGAACCGTGTCTAGCCCCTCCGTATCTGTTGTCAAGTATTGAGCCATAAAACCAAAACTTTAATTGGTCAATTTGATTTTGATTAGATTGAGAAAACTCTTTATTTGGCAAATTCTGATAAAATGCCAAAATTGGAAGAAGCATGGTTTTGTATGGCATTTCCGATACTTTAAATAGCCAATTATTGTCTTCTAGCCAGCCTTGTATATAGTCTAAGTCTTTAATTGTTATATCCCAGTGATTTATAAAGTGTATTCCTTTTAGATCTTTTAATATTGATTTTTTTGTAACCTCACCATTTGAAATAAAATTTATGTATCTAACTACTGGGTCAATTAAACCATCAGTAAAATAATTACAATTTCTAATCGCATCTGAAATTTTTCGAGTTAAATTAAAATCAGTATATATTTTTGCTGTAATTATATCTGTAAAAGAAAGGTTAAGGCCTTGCGAATTACTTCTTTCAAAATAAAGACAGAACTTTTCAAGTCCCATATTTAATAGTTGAACAGATAAAAGATTTGCTTTTTTAATTATGTCACTTCTGAAATCTTTATGCAATTGTATAGCAAAATCAATTAGTACATCTTTTTCCTCTTGTTTTAATTGAAAACTAGAAACTATTGGATCAACATATTCGCTAACAAACCTCGCTTCCCGAAAATCCATTGAAGTATACAAGTCACAAATTCGAAGATAAAAAATATCTTCTTTTGGTTTTACAGTGTCAAAGCCTTCTACATATTCGTCATATTTTACTTTAATTGCTTTATTGTTATAATTATAAAAATCGGTACTAAGTAAGGTGCTAATTTCTCTAAAAATTATATAAACTACATCCATTCCCTTCAAAGCCCTGTATATTGCAGTTGTTCTTTGCTGTCCATCTAATAGCGTATAAATATCGTTGAGTTCAAAATCATTTGAAGTCATTAATTTAGGTCTTGGTTTGTTTTTCCTAAGTCCTCGTGGTCTAAAATCAAAATTTTTACATGCTAAATCAAATTTTGGTTTTGAAACAATTAACGAACCAATAAATAAATCTTGAAATATAGAGTCAAATAGAGTTTCGGTTTTTTCAATTGGCCATTTAAAATCTCTTTGAAACTCAGGCAGTAAAAGTTTGCCGTTATCAATCATTCGGATAATATCTTCTATTGATCTAAACTCTTGTGAATTTGTTTGCATTTTTTAACTAGTATTATTTTTTAAATTCTAACGAATTATGAATTTACAATATTAATTGTTTTTATAATAACTTATTTATTTATGAGATTTTATATAATTCCACTTTACCCCTCCAATACATGGAGGTTTGGCCGGGTATGTTTGTGTCTTAAATAGAAATTATGATACAAATTTTACCCGTTGCAGACATTTACAAAGAAGAGATAGTAATAGACGACAATTTTGGCCAGAGGCAGGAGGGGTGGGAAACCGTGGAGAGTGATACCGAGTCTGCCTTTTTTAAGATGGGCCGTTATATCATGGAGAACAAAACAGATGATACCTGGAACTATTACCATAAGCAGCTGCCTAATAATTTAGGCGACAACTTTATTATTAAGGCCGAGCTTGAGGTGGTAGAAAACCACAAAGGTTTTGGGCAGTATGGACTAGTGTGGGGTTTTGATGAAGCATCTAAATATTTAAACAAGTTTGTGGTTAGTTCGGAGGAGCAGTCTTTTGTGGTGTCTAGTTTTGAGCGTAATCATAGTTTTCAAAAGCATAGGTTTAGTGATCTCTTTTTTAATTACAACACAACTGGTAAAAAGCAGTTTTTTTCTATTTTAAAATTAGAGGGTTACTATTACTTTTTTGTAAACAAGTATGACCGCCCAAATTATGTGGTGCATGCGTCGCACCTGCCTATGTTTGGTAATAGGTTTGGCTTTTATATAGAGCCAGGTCTTAAAATGGTATGTGAAAGCATAACCGTAAAAAAGCTTTTTGTGAATCTAAAATTTGACGGTCATATTTGGATGCCAGTAGGGGAAGATTTAATGCCTATAGGGTCGGTGCTGCTCAGAGGTAATTAGCATTCATAAGGCTAATGGCATTTTTGATTGTTTTTTTAAGGCTGGCCGGCTTGTTAACAATACAAAAAGATCCCATGCCTAGTAGTTTAAACGTAAACTCCTCGTTGAGTAAAACTTTGAGGCTTATTTGTATAGCGTCTGATTTTTCTACGATCACTTTTTGAGTAGCGTGTAATGGTTCAAGTAATACTAGGTTGCTAATAGGGCTTTGTATGGTTAGTAATACTTCTTCTGGTTTGGCTTTACTTTCCATAATACCCGTGCTGTGTTGGAAAAAGGTGGAGGCGTTAAAATCAGAACGTCTCTTGTAAATAGTATCTGTTGTTTCTACACCAGACATTCTGTCTAGGGCGTAGGTAGTGTATTTTTCTTTTTCGGTACTCCAGCCTATTACGTACCATCTGTTGCGGTGCTCTTTAATTAAATAGGGGATCAGACTGGTAGTACTTGTTTTCTTTTTATAAATGTTGCGGTAGTTAAAAGTGATGCCATGCTTGCTTTTGATGGCTTTGTAAATGAATTCTATAAATTCCATCCCGTTGGCATGAACAGCTTTTTCAAACTGCACTACTTCGTCTATCAATTTTTCACTTCCGTCTATACCCAATGAAAACCTGGTGTTAATGCGTTCAATGGTATTTTTAAAATTGCTAAAAACGGGCACTTCTTTGTACTGGTATAAAAGTTCGGATGCAAATTGAAGGGCCGTCCATTCTTCTTCGTTAAGATTAAGTTCGGCAATAGAAAAACCTACTTCACTATATACATAACCGCCATCAAGTTTAGAATACACAATAGGGGCGCTATAGCCCTTTGGTGCCTGCTCGCGCATAGCCCTAATGTCTTTTTCTATGGTAGAAGTAGATACATCGGAACCTAGTATAGCACTGCACTTTGCCGCCAACTGCTCCAAAGTAGGATAGGGCCTACGTTTATTGGTAAGCATCTGGTCTATAATGCGGTGTCTGATAACGGCAGATTTGTTTTTGGGCATGCGGTTTGTATTTGCCTTCTCAAATTAGTGAAAATAATATGTAAGTCCTCCAATAGCGTAAGGTTTGGGTGCGTATTTTTGAAAAAACATTTATATATGGAGCGCGGATTTATAGTAGATATAACCAACAGTACAAGCCAGGCCCAGGAGGTTAAATTATTTGCTGGTTCTTTACCCCAAGGAGTATTGGTAAATAGCATGGACAAGGCCTACAATTTTGATGCGCTACAAATGATGGCTCGGCAAAATGGGTTTATTGGTAATTCAATTACAACCGGTTTTAAGAAAGGTTTACAAATTGAAATTGTAAGTAATATCTCGGTCAAAAAAGTAATACTAAATGGTAGGTACGAATCACTAGAAATTAGCATTAATGGAACTGATGAGTTTGTTTTGGTAACATGCCCGCCAAATTCAAACTTTTATATAAGGCTGAGTACGTTGATCTCGGAATAATTATTGCGGCCAAGTTAGTCCTCCAATAGAGCGCGGTTTGGGTGAGTAGTTTTGAAAAAAAAAGATGAAAAATCAAATACCCGATGACGATCAAGAAAGGCTTGACATTTTAAATCAATGGTTTACTGAAATTTTATGTTCCAGGGGATATTTTGATGATGACAAGTGGCTGCCTATAAGAC
>JACCDH010629532.1_pt1 | contig 11795 bp, 12 predicted proteins | sample 7442481 | NCBI WGS metagenome assembly JACCDH01 (sample SAMN15323433, study PRJNA562643) | freshwater metagenome | isolation source: river surface water | place: USA:Blue River Watershed | collected 2017-08-15 | reverse complement strand
CTCCTGGATGAAAGACTGGGGGATGGCCATCGGGGTATTTTCGCCGATTAGAAAGGCCAGCTGGGGCTTGTTTCGGGGCAAACCAGCATGGATTTCAGCTCTGGGTCAGGCAAACTGTTCACCATTGGACAGCCAGCCTTCACGGAACACTTATGCCAGAAACCAAAGTCAGCATCTTCGACCAGGATTTGCCCCAAACCCCCGCCAACCACGCCCCCATCTCGCCGCTGAGTTTCATCGAGCGCACTGCCGAGGTGTACCCCAGCCGCTTGGCCATCGTGCACGGCGATTTGCGCCAGGACTGGGCCAGCACCTACCGCCGCAGCCGCCAGCTGGCCAGTGCCTTGGCGCAGGCGGGCATTGGCAAGAACGACACGGTGGCGGTGATCTTGCCCAACACGCCTCCCATGGTGGAGGCGCACTTTGGCATTCCGATGGCGGGTGCGGTGCTCAATGCCCTGAACACCCGACTGGACCCTGAAACCATTGCCTTCATGCTCGACCATGGTGAAGCCAAGGCGGTGATCGTGGACCCGGAGTTTTCGGGCACCATGAAAAAGGCGCTGGCGCTGCGACAGTCCAAGACACCGCTCTTGGTGATCGACGTGGAGGACGCGCTGTACACCGGCCCAAGTGAAAAGCTGGGGTCTGTGAGCTATGAGGGTTTTGTGGCCCGTGGCGATGCCAACTTTGCCTGGAGCCTGCCCGCCAACGAGTGGGACGCGATTGCGCTGAACTACACCAGCGGTACCACCGGCAACCCCAAGGGCGTGGTCTACCACCACCGGGGTGCGGCGACCAATGCGATCTCCAACATCCTGGAATGGGACATGCCCAAACATGCGGCCTATTTGTGGACGCTGCCCATGTTCCATTGCAATGGCTGGTGCTTTCCGTGGACGGTGGCGGCGCGTGCGGGCGTGAACGTGTGTTTGCGCAAGGTCGATGCCCAGGCCATGTTCGATGCCATGCGCGACCATGGCGTGACGCATTACTGCGGTGCGCCCATCGTGCACGGCCTGCTGGTCAACGCCCCGGCCGCCATGAAGGCGGGCGTGCCCGCAGGCATCAAGGCCATGGTGGCGGGCGCTGCGCCGCCCGCATCGATGATCGAAGGCATGGAGCAAATGGGTTTTGATTTGACCCATGTGTATGGCCTGACCGAGGTCTATGGCCCCGCCACCGTGTGCCCCAAACACCCCGAGTGGGATGCACTGGACATTGGCGAGCGGGCCCGGCTGAACGCCCGCCAGGGCGTGCGTTACCACCTGCGGCGTGATGTGCGCGTGCTCAACCCCGAAACCATGCAGCCTGTGCCGCAAGACGGCGAGACCATGGGCGAGATCATGTTCAAGGGCAACATCACCATGAAGGGTTACCTGAAGAATCCCAAGGCCACGCAAGAGGCCTTTGCGGGCGGGTGGTTCCATAGTGGCGACTTGGCGGTGCAATACCCGGATGGCTATTTCAAGATCAAGGACCGCAGCAAAGACATCATCATCTCGGGCGGTGAGAACATCTCGTCGATAGAGGTGGAAGACGTGCTGTACCGTCACCCCGCTGTGCTGGCCGCGGCCGTGGTGGCCAAGCCCGATGCGCGTTGGGGCGAGACGCCTTGCGCCTTTGTGGAGCTCAAAGCCGATGCCCAGGTCACAGCCGAGCAGATCGTGGCGCACTGCAAGCAACACTTGGCGGGCTTCAAGGTACCGCGTGCGGTGGTGTTTGGTGAGTTGCCCAAGACGAGCACCGGCAAAATTCAGAAGTTTGAATTGCGCAAGCAGGCGGGGTCGGCAGAGGCCATCAATGTTTGAGTAGCCCGCTCATCTTGTCCATGCAAAAGGCCACCTCGCGGTGGCCTTTTTTGCGGCTGCGCTGCAAGCGTCATGCCTCATCGGAGATGGTCCAAGCGATCACTTTTTGCTTTTTTCTTGCTTTTCTTGGCTTTTTTGGCTGTTTTCTTTTCAGCCTTTTTGTCCGCTTTTTTGTCCGCCTTTTGTGCGTGCTTTTTCTTCACCGGTGCTTCTGCTTTGGCTGGCGTTGCAGCCGCTGGCGCAGTCGCAGGTGCGGTGGTCACTGCGGGCACGATGGTGGGCACTGGGGCTGCAGCCGGTGCTGCAGTTTGAGCCATGGCGGCAGCAGCCACCAAGCTGCTGGTCAGAAGGGCACAGAGGGATTTGATCATGCGAAGCCTTTTGAATGTCGAAAAAAAGTGAAGTCAACGACTTCATTATCCAAGTGGTCAGGGGGAAATCCGTGGCTGTCGTGGATTTTTTATTCGATGTCAAAAGCGTGTGTGCCGAATGCACCACGCGCCCGATCCGCAAAGTAATGTTCCAGTGTTTCACGCACGGTGCGAAATGCCAGTTCATCCCAGGGAATCTCGGATTCACTGAACAGCTGTGCTTCCATCGTTTCATGGCCAGGGTCGAACACGTCGCTGGTCAGGCGGGCGCGGTAATACAAATGCACCTGGCCCACTCGGGGCACGCTCATCACGGTGAACAGGTCTTCCATGATGAATTGCGCGCCGGCTTCTTCTGTGGTTTCTCGGGCAGCGCCTTGCGAAGTGGATTCACCCAGTTCCATGAAGCCTGCCGGCAAGGTCCATTTGCCCTTGCGCGGCTCGATGTTGCGTTTGCACAGCAAGACTTTGTCGCCCAACCATGGCACGGTGCCCACCACATTGAGCGGGTTTTCGTAGTGCACGGTGTGGCAGGCGGTGCAAATGGCGCGCTCACGGGTGTCACCGTCATCGGGCAGGCGGCGGGCGACGGGTGCGCCGCATTGCCGGCAGTATCGAATGGTGCGGTCAAACATCATGTGGGTGCTTCAAGTGTGTGGGCTGGCTGCAAGTCTAACCATTTCCCTCAGAAAAAAGCCTCCAGGGTCTTTGACCGTGGAGGCTTTTGTCGAGGCTGTATGGGATCAGGTCAGGTACGGGATCAGGAACAGCGTGATGCCCGGGAAGAACAGCAGCAGCAAGGTCCGGATGGTGTCGCTGATCAGGAAAGGCATGATGCCTTTGTAGCTTTCGCTCAACGGCACGTCTTTGGCCATGCCGTTGACCACATACACGTTCAGGCCCACCGGGGGTGCCAGCATGCCAAAGCCCACGGTCATCAGCACCATGATGCCGAACCAGATGGCGGTGTACTCCGGGGTCATGCCAAAGTCGAGCTTCATGATGATGGGGAAGAAGATCGGGATGGTCAGCAAGAGCATGGACAACTCGTCCATCACAGCGCCCAGCAAAACGTAGAGCAACAAAATGCCGGAGACCACCATCAATGGGGCCAGGTTCATCGAGACCACCAGTTCTGCCAATTGACCAGGCACCTGGGTGCGCGCCAATGAAGCGTTCATCACGTCAGCACCCATGAAGATCATGAAGATCATGGCGCTGCTCAGTGCGGTGGCGTGAAAGCAATTGAGAAATTTTTCCCAAGTCAATTCACGTTTCAAAAGGGCCGCCAAAAAAGTGGACGCTGCGCCAACAGCGGCACCTTCAGTGGGTGTGAAGTAACCCGCATAAATACCGCCAAAGACGATGATGAAGATGGTGGCGATGGGCAAGATGCCTTTGAGAGATTCGAGCGTCAGTCTTTCACGCTCTTCTTGGTCAGGTGCTTGACCAGGGACCAAGCGCACATAAATCGCGATGGCGATCATGTAACCCACCATCGCGATGATGCCTGGCATCATGGCGGCAGCAAACAGTTTGGCGATGTTCTGTTCTGTCAGGATCGCATAGATCACCAAGGGAACAGAGGGGGGGATCAAAATACCCAAGGTGCCGCCCGCAGCAAGTGTGCCTGTGGACAGGCGACCTGAATATCCGTGGCGTTTCATTTCAGGCAAGGCGACACCCGTGATGGTGGCGGCCGTGGCCACGGATGAGCCGCAGATCGCACCGAATGCACCGCAGGCGAGCACAGCGCCCATGGCCAAGCCGCCCTTGAAGCGACCCATCACCGCAGCAGCAAATTGAAAGAGGGCCTTGCTGATGCCGCCTTGCGTGGCGAAGTGGCCCATCAAGATGAACAAGGGAATCACCGACAAGTCGTAGTTGGCCAGACGGGCAAAGGCCAGGTTGTTCAGGAAGTTCAGGAAAGGCGATACGCCGGTCTGCAGGATGAAGCCGGCCGTACCGGCCAGGAACATGGCGCCTGCGATGGGGACGCGCACGATCATGAGCAGCAGCATGATGCCGAAAATCAGCAAAGCCAAAGTGATCGGGGTCATGACGAGGCCTTATCGTTGTTTTCAAATTTGGTGAGGACTTGCATTGCAGCAATGAATGCGGTGATTCCGAAGGGGATGCACATGCTGGTGAACACGATCCAGTCAGGGAAACCCAGCAGCATGGAGGCACCCATGGTCTCTTTGGCGTTGATGGCTGCAGCGCCGCAACGCCAGGCCAGCAACACAAAAATGATGGTCATGAACAGGTCACCCAAGCGGTCGAGCTTGAAGTTGAAGGCCTCACTGCATTTGGCCGTGAAGAAGTCAACGATGATGTTTTCACGCTTGAGTTGGCACAGCGGCATGAACAGCGCAATGGCAGCGCCAGCGCCGACCCCAGTCAGCTCGAAGTCGCCGATCAGTGCGGTGTCGAAAAAGTTGCGGCCAATCAGGCTGTAGCAAGTCATCAGCATCAGGCCGGTCATGACCAACCCTCCCAATATGCTGCAGAGCCGGGCAATCCGCTCCAGAGAGTTTGAAAACATCATGGTGTTTGCAGGTATAAAAAAGATGAGCGCAAGAACCAGTTCGACGGGTAGCGAAGACGCTGGCAAAGACTAAAACTATAGGCGATAAAAAAACCTGAGCCAGCTGCCATCAGCCTTTGCTCAGGTTCTCAGTCGTTGACTTACTTGGTGTATTGCTTGATCAGGTCGGTGGCAGATTGCAACATGCCCTTGCCGTCCATGCCTTTGCCGGTCATTTCAGCTACCCAAGCATCGTCCAGCTGGTCGGTGGCTTTTTTCCATTTTTCCAGTTCAGCCTTGGGGATGATGCTGATCTTCTGGTTGGCAGAAGCTTCGAACACCTTCTTGCTGGGCACGTCTTGACCTGCTTGTGTTTTGCCAAAGAAGGCAGACATTTCACGGCCAGAGTTTTTGTCGATCACGGCTTTCAGATCGGCAGGCAAAGATTCGTACTTGGCCTTGTTCATGGGGACCACGAACACGGTGGTGTAGAGCGCGTTGTAGCTGCGGTCGGTTTCTGCCGTGAAGTTGGTCAACTCGTTGACCTTCAGGCCAGGTGCCACTTCGTAGGGAATCACGGCGCCATCGATCACGCCCTTGGACAAGGCTTCAGGCACTTGTGGCACAGGCATGGCCACTGGCGTGGCACCCATCATGGCGACCATCTTGTTCACTTGACGCGTAGGGGCGCGCACTTTCATGCCCTTGAGGTCAGCCATGCTGGTGACGGCCTTGGACTTGGAATAGATGTTGCCTGGTCCGTGCACATGGACGGCCAGCATCTTCACGTCCTTGAAGTCTTCCTGTGCGTACTTCTGTGCAAAGTCCCAAGCGGCGCGGCTGGTGGCTTCAGCGTTGGTCATCATGAAAGGCAACTCGAACACTTCGAGTTTGGCCAGTTTGGGTGTGTAGGCTTGCAAAGTCCAAGCCACATCGATCACGCCGTCACGGGCTTGTTCATACAACTGCACTGGTGTGCCGCCCAATTGCATGGCAGGAAAGATGTCGCACTTCAGGCGGTCTTTGGAGTCACGTGCAATGTTCTTGCACCAGTCGCCCAGCATCGTGGTGTGCTGAATGGACTGTGGGCCCAGGAAGTGGTGAACTTTCAGTGTGACGGTCTGAGCGTTGACGCCCAAGCCCATGAGCGCCAAGCCAGCGGCGAAGGCAGTTTGTTTCAACAGTTGTTTCATTCAGAGAGCTCCTAAGGGGTTTGTCTTGCGATGGATCTTAAAACCAACCAAGCGGTCGGTTAATTGGTGTTTACCCAATGCCATCGGATCGGAATGACCTGAACATGAATTATGTTGCAAGTCAAATCGGAATTAATGCGGGTAAATACTGATTTTTTGGATTTTCATGCACTTTTTTTCATTGTTGAACAACAATGCTCAAGCTGCCCAGTCCAGCCACTTGGCCCACCAGTCGATCACCTGGTACGACTGCTGCAACACCTTCGGGGGTGCCTGTGAAGATCAGGTCGCCCGCTTGAAGTTCCCAGGCAGCGGAGAGGTGCTCGATGGTTTCGGCAATGTTCCAGATCAATTTGGCCACGCTGCTGCGTTGACGGTCGACGCCATTGACTTGCAGACTGATCTCGGCGTTGTTCACGTCACCAGCCTTGTCTTTTGGGGTGATGGGGCCGATGGGGCCTGATTGGTCAAACGCTTTGCCGATGCACCAAGGTCGGCCTTGTTTTTTCATGTCGTTTTGCAGATCGCGGCGTGTCATGTCCAAGCCCACGGCATAGCCGTAGATGTGCTTTTCGGCATCTTCTGCCTTGATGTTTTTGCCGCCCACACCGATGGCCACGACGAGTTCAATTTCGTGGTGCAGGTTATTGGTGAGGCTGGGATAGGGCATGGTGCCGCTTTGTCCCGCATCCACGACCACCAAGCTGTCGGAGGGCTTGAGAAAAAAGAAGGGGGGTTCACGGCCTGTGAATCCCATTTCTTTGGCGTGTTCTTCGTAGTTTCGTCCTACGCAATAAACACGGTGTACCGGGAAACGCTCGTCTTGGCCTGTGACCGGCAAAGAAACTGGTGTTGAGGGTTCGAATACAAAACGCATGGTGACTTTCTGTGAAGGGAGGAAGGGCGTCGTGAAAATGTGTTCGTAAGTGGGCTTACTATAGAGGCTGGGCATCGCAATGCCGCCCCGCAATAACCCTAAAAAATACGGAAGCCTTGACAGCATGACGAAGCGTTTGGATGTGGCCACTGCACCTGGGCACCTGATTCGGCGTGCACAGCAGATAGCGGTAGGTATTTTTGCGCAACGCCTGGCCGAGGCCGACATCACGCCGGTGCAATTTGCCATCTTGAACGCCTTGCAAGACACACCTGACATTGATCAGGTCACCTTGGCCAAACGTGTTGCTTTTGATCCTGCCACCTCGGGATCGGTGATTGGCCGTTTGGAGTCCAAAGGTTGGCTGCGCAGACAGCCCCATGCCACGGACCGTCGGCGCAAACTTCTGGTTGTCACGCAGCAAGGCGTGGAAGCCTTGGCCAACATGCAGGCTGCAGTGGCGGATGTTCAAACGCAAATTTTGGCGCCCTTGAGCGCTGCTGACCAATTGCAGTTTGTCGATTTACTGACCCGCTTGGTGGCCGGTCATGAAGCGCAGTGAAGCCGATCAGGTTCTTGGATCAGGTCGACTGGAAAGTCAGGTTGAAATGTTCGACCTGCGGTGGCGCTGCAAAGAAGGGGCCGACGATCGCACGCCATTGGGTGAACAAGTCCGATTCACGAAAACCGACGGTGTGGTCTTCCAGCGTGTCCCAGAAAATTTGCAGCACATAGCGTTCGGGATTTTCAATGCCGTGGTTGACCTTGGCGCCGCGAAAGCCCTTGGCCTGACTGGCGACCGTGCTCAGACCATGCTCGATGGCTTTTTGAAATGCGGCTTGCTGGCCTGGCTGGATGCGGATGTCTGCGATTTCGAGGATCATGGCGGACTTGAAAAGTTATTTGTGAAGAATTGACCTTAACCCAAATTCCAAAAGGTTGAGGTTGCTTGCGTGACTGATCAGGGATGCGAAGTGCTTGCTTCAGGTTTTGTGCTTGGGGCGCGAAGCGTGCCAAACCAGCGCCGCAAACAAGGCTGACACGATGGCCAAGGCCACTGTGCTGGTCATCCAGAAGGCGTCCACGCTGGGGCGCTGTGCCCAAGGACCGATGCCATGGTAGGCGAGGCGGTAACCGCCATACAGGCCAAGCCCCCAGAGCAATGTGGCATAGAGGATCAAGGGCGCCAAGGTGATCTCATAGCAACGCAGCAAGAAAGCGCATACGGCCTGTACCGCATCTGCTAAGTGGTAAAGCGCGACCCAGCCCAGCCACAAAGTTGCAGCCTGTGCTACGGCCGCATCGGTGGTGAACGCTTGTGCAATGTCGGCTCGGAATGTGCCCAGCAAGCCGGCACCGAACAGGGCGGCCAGTATCGTCAGTCCAATCCCCAGGCCCGCTGCTTGGCGTGCCTTGTGTGCTTGTCCTGCGCCCAGCCAAAAGCCTGTGCGCGCGCTGCTGGCGATGCCCAGGGCCAGCGGCACCATGTACAGCACGGCAGCCAAATTTGCGGCAATTTGATGGCTGGCGGAAGACACGGCACCCAGACGAGCAATGAACAGGGCCATCAAAGTGAATGAGGTGACTTCCACCATGATGGACAAGCCGGCGGGCACACCCAGTTGCAGAAATCGCCAAAGCGCAGGCCACTGTGGCGCCTCCAGTTTTCTCCACAACTGGTACGGGTAGTAAATGTCTTGCGTGCGCAGCAAGTAAAGGCCTGTGAGACACATGAATGTATTCACGCCCAGTGTGGCCCAGGCACAGCCCACCACCCCCATGCCCTCGGTTTGGATGAGGCTCAGGTCAATGCCGAAGGTCAAAGCCCAGGACAGAGGAACTTTCACCAGCAAGGCCCCTGCTTGCAAGAAAGTCACCAACCGGGGGTAACCCAAGCTTTGGTTGAGTGTGCTGTACATGCGAAACAGCAAGGAAGGCACCAGCGCGATGGCCAGTACCCGAAGGTAGTTGCGCACATCGGGCCAAAGCGCAGGGGGGACGTCGGTCCAGCTCAACCAAGGTTCGGGAAACCACAAGCCAGTGCAACCGATGAGGGCTGCACCCGCACAAATATAGAGTGCTTGGCGAACGGATTGGCCAATCTCTACCGAGCGGCCCGCGCCGCGCAATTGAGCCCATACCGGGAGCGCCGATTGAAGCAGGCCGTTGAGCGCCACATAAATGCTGATGTAAATCGATGAGGCCAGTGAGAGCACTGCCAAGGCTTGTGGACTGTAACGGCCGGCGATCAAGGTGTCGGCCACACCAAAGGCCATGACGGCCAACTGGCCGATGAGCACTGTGCCCGCGTGACGGGCGATGATGCCCAGCTCAGACATCGCTCAAGGCAGCGGCCGTGTTGGGCGAAAAATGACCATGCCTTCTTCTTTGCTCTGGACGCGGCGTGCTTTGCCAGCTGGTGTCCAGCCAAGCATTTGAAGCTTGGTTGACAGCAAGGGCAGGTTGGCACTGTCCACGATCAGCCAGCGGCATTCCGATTGGGGGGCTTGGGCTGGCATAAGTTTGACTTTGGCATGCCAATGAAAAGCCGTGCCTTGAGCCCTGGTGATCCCTGCATATTGCAGGCAGGCGATCGGGCCAGTGACGTCGGTGACTTTCTTGACCATCGGCGCATAGCTGCGCGAAAAATCAAGCATGGGCAACCACAGGCTCATGACCAGCAACCAGCACAGCACAGCACCACTGGCGGGCAGAACCATGCTTTTCCAGATGGCTGTGCGGTGATGTCCAATGCGCCATTTGACCAAAGCCAACCATGCCACTGTGGCGCTCAGCGCCAGCGCCAAGGTGGGCCATGAAAACTCCGGCGTGAAGCCCGATACCAGTCGTGCGACGTTAACGGCCGGCTGGGCCGGTATACCCGTTTGGATGGAGATCCAGACGACCCAGACGATCAGGGCACACACGCTGAAAAACAGGAGGGTAAACCAGTCGATCAATGCGCTCAGACTGCGACGCAAGGTGGGCAATGCAAATGCGGCCAAAGTGGCCACTGCAGGCAGTGAAACCAGTAAGGCCCGATCGGACAGGCCAGTGAACCATGTGGCGCCAATGGTGACGGCCGCAAACCAAATAGGCAAACCCAAATGCGGGTAGCGCCAGCCTTGTGAAAGCTGATTGCGCCAGCGCCACAGGGACCACAGCGCAAGTGGCCAAGCAGGCCAAGTGAACCACATGATCAGTTTGGCGAGAACATGGACGTCCACCATCTGATGCGCGACCACGCGCCAGCGCCAAAGGTCCAGCGCACCCGCCGTGGTGATGCACAGCAGACAAATCAATGCCAATGTGCCCAAGTCGAGCATGCTGAGTTTGCGTTGCGTCGGATCTTGATGGGCGACGGCGCGAATCAGTGAACCGCCAATGCCCAGCCACAAGGCCAAGCTGGGCGCCCCAGACAGTGTCAGTCCGAGCATGCCACCGGCGATGGCTATGCCGCTTGGGATGCGGTGTCGCGGTAACGTGGAGAGGCCGAAAAAAAGCAGTGAGGACAGACACAGCTGCGTTAGTGCCGGTGTCGTTTCGTGCGACAAACGTGCCAGCCCCAGGCAGGCCAACAGGGCCAATAAACCACCGTCAGCGAGTGCGCAAGCGTAGTCTTTGGGCTTGGCTTCTCCGCCAAAAGCAAAGGCGATGGGCTGTGCGGCAGGGTGACGTGCCAGCGCATAAACGGCATACCAAGTCGAGGTCAATGTGATCACCAGCATGGCCATGAACGGTATGCGAGCAAAAACATCTTCCCAGCCTGTGGGTGCCCAACGGATGGCGGCGGCACCCAGCCAATAGGGCAGCAAACTTAGGTTGTCGTCCACCTGTCCCAGCAAGGTGGGTCTGAGCCAACTGACCATTTCACCCAAAGCGGGTTGGGCCAGTTGGAGCATGTAGCCAAACGATTCGATGTCGTTGGATTTCCAGGGCGTACGTCCCCAAAAACCAGGCAGCACATAGGCTGCACAAAGCAAAATCAAAGCCAGGCGCGGCAGTCGGCGCACAGCATTTTGAGCAACGATGGCTGGGGTAGGGTGGTTCACAGAATCAGAAGATAGCAGGTCTGGAGGTTGTGAAAAGTGGTTTCCCAATGCAACAAGGGCAGGCCGGTTGCCCGGACTGCCCTTGTGGGGATTGCGACCAGCCGATTATTTGCCGCTGGAAATCTTGCCGAAACGGTTGCGGAACTTCTCCACGCGGCCGCCCATGTTGTCCACCGACTTTTGAGTGCCGGTGTAGAAGGGGTGCGACTCACTGGTCGTGTCCAGCTTGTACCAAGGCAGCTCGCGGCCGTCTTCCATTTTGATCATCTCTTTGGTGTTGGCGCATGAACGGGTCACGAACTTGAAACCATTGGACATGTCTTGGAAGCAAACTTCACGGTAGTTGGGGTGAATGCCGTCTTTCATGGGGAAATCCTTTTATTTTCGCTACGGTAGCCACACTTCAGCCTATCTGAGTGCACTTTCCGCAAAACTTTTCGATTATAGGCTATCAGCCGCCCCGTCTCATCATTTCGAAAAACTCGGAGTTGTTCTTGGTGGCTTTCATGCTCTTCAAGACCATCTCCATCGCCTCGATTTCGTCCATGTTGTACATGAACTGGCGCAGGATGCGGGTTTTTTGCAGCACTTCGGGCTGCAAGAGCATTTCTTCGCGGCGGGTGCCGCTGCGGTTGAGGTTGATGGCCGGGAACACGCGTTTTTCGTACAGGCGGCGCTCCAGATGGATCTCGCAGTTGCCTGTGCCCTTGAATTCTTCAAAGATGACCTCGTCCATGCGGCTGCCGGTATCGACCAGGGCCGTGGCGATGATGGTCAGGCTGCCGCCTTCTTCCACATTGCGCGCGGCGCCAAAGAAACGCTTGGGGCGTTGCAGGGCGTTGGCATCCACACCACCCGACAGCACTTTGCCCGACGAAGGCACCACGTTGTTGTAGGCGCGGGCCAGGCGAGTGATCGAGTCCAGCAGGATGACCACGTCTTTTTTCAGCTCGACCAAGCGTTT
>JACCDH011481850.1_pt1 | contig 11797 bp, 11 predicted proteins | sample 7442481 | NCBI WGS metagenome assembly JACCDH01 (sample SAMN15323433, study PRJNA562643) | freshwater metagenome | isolation source: river surface water | place: USA:Blue River Watershed | collected 2017-08-15 | reverse complement strand
AGCGCGGCATTCTGCAAGGAGCGCTCGGTCAGCGCGGGGCTGCCCTCGATGCCGACCACCTCTTTCGCCTGCGTCGCCAGCGGCAGCGTGAAATTGCCGAGGCCGCAAAACAGGTCGGCCACGCGATCGCCAGTCTGCACCTGCAGCAGCTTCAGTGCGCGCGATACCAGTACCCGGTTGATCTGGTGGTTCACCTGCGTGAAGTCGGTCGGCTTGAACGGCATCGTCACGCCGAACTCGGGCAGCAGGTATTGCAGCGCGCGCTTCTGCGGGTACCACGGCGCGGCCGTGTCCGGCCCCTTGGTCTGCAGCCAGAACTCGATGTCCCACTCGTCGGCGAAGGCCCTCAGCTTCACTTCGTCATCGGCCGACAGCGGCTCCATGATGCGCAGCACCAGCACGATCACCTGTCCGCCTTCGTGCTCGCCGACCGCCAGCTCCACCTGCGGCAGCCGCTCGCGGATCGACAGCCCGGCCACCAGCGCGCGCATCGGCACCAGCATGTCCGACACTTTCTTCGGCAGGATCTGGCAGCTCTTCATGTCGGCGATGTAGCTGGACTTCTTCTCGTGGAAGCCGATCAGCACGCCGCCCTTCTTCTCGACATAGCGCACCGACATGCGCGCGCGGTAGCGGTAATTCCAGTCCGGCCCCTGTATCGGGCGCATCACGTTCTCGGGATTGACGCGGCCGATGTGGTGCAGGTTGTCCTCCAGCACGCGCTGCTTGATCGCGACCTGCGCGGGCGCGTTCAGGTGCTGCATCGCGCAGCCGCCGCACAGCCCGAAGAATTCGCATTTCGGCTTCGTGCGCAAGGTCGATTCCGTCAGCAGCTCGGTCATGTCGGCTGCTTCCCACTTGGCCTTGCGGCGGTAGGACTTGAAGCGCACGCGCTCGCCGGGCAGCGCGCCTTCGACGAAGATCACCTTGCCGGGCGTGCCGTCTTCATTCGGCAAATGGCCGACGCCGCGCGCTTCCATGTCGAGCGACTCGATGTCGAGTATCGGGGAATTATTCATTTGAAACGGGTTGGGCGCGAATGCAAACCCGCGATTTTACAGCCTTGCTGGGTTTCGCTTCGCTCTACCCACCCCATGATTCACCACAGGGATGTTGGGTGGGTAGAGCCAATGGCGAAACCCACCAATGGCGGCAACTACCCCCACAGCGCCAGATACTCGCGCCAGTGCTTTGCATCGAGCTTCTGCAATGACGAGCGCACCAGCTCGATCTCGGCGTCGTACGCGTCCCGCGTCAGCTGCCCGCGCATCAGCTGGTAACGGCAATAAACGAGATAGGTGTTGACCACATCAGTTTCGCAATAGTCGCGGATCTCCTGCAGACGCCCTTCCTGGTAAAGCGTCCACACCTGCGAGCCGTCGACGCCCATCTTGCCGGGGAAGCCGCACAGCTTGGCGAGATCGTCGAGCGGCGCATTCGCACGGCCGGTGTACATCGCCAGATGGTCCATCAGGTCGAGGTGCCGAGTGTGATAGCGCGACAGATAGTTGTTCCATTTGAAGTCGCGGTCGTCATCGCCGGTTTCCCAGAAACGCGACGCGGTGATGCCGTTGACCAGCGCGCGGTAGTTCAGCACCGGCAGGTCAAAACCGCCGCCGTTCCACGACACCAGCTGCGGCGTGTAGCGGTCGATCACGCGATAGAAATCCTGGATCAGCTTGCCCTCGCCGTCGTCCAGCGAGCCGAGGGATTTCACGCGGAAGCCTTCGTCATCGCGGAACACGCAGGAAATCGCGGCGACGCGGTGCAGGTGGTGCTGCAGGAAATCGGAGCCGGTCTTTTCGCGCCGCGCGTCGAAGGCCTGCTGCGCGACATCGGCATCGGGTACTTCAGCAGCGACGCCGTTCAGCGCGCGCAAGCCTGCCACATCGGGAATGGTCTCGATATCAAAGACGAGTACAGGTATCAAAGCAATTCATCTTTCCCGACGCCGCGCGCCGTCATCGCCCGCTTCAGGCGGATCAGTCCTTCTTGTTGTATCTGCCGCACGCGCTCGCGCGTGACCCCCATTTCCTCGGCCAGTTCCTCCAGCGTCGCCGGCGCGCCATGGTCGAGCCCGAAGCGGCGCAGGATCACCATGCGCTGCTTGATCGGTATCGTATCGATCCAGCGGCGCAGCAGGCCCACCATCTCGCGCTGTTCGGCGCGCGCCTCCGGCCCGTCGCCGTCAGCGTTGGCCAGCAAGTCTATCAGGGTCGAATTCGGGTCGCCGTCGATCGGGGTGTCGAGCGAGCACACATGGTCGGCCAGCCCGAGTATCTCGCGCACCTCGTCGACGCTGCGCTCGGCCAGGTGGGCAATGTCGTCCAGCCTCGCCTCGCGCGGTCCGGCCATGCGCGCCTCGAGATGGTATTTCGCGCGCAGCACCAGGTTCAGCTCGCGGATGCGGTGCACGGGCAGTCGTATCGTGCGCCCCTGGTTCATGATCGCGCGCTCTATGCTCTGCCGTATCCACCAGGTCGCGTAGGTGGAGAAACGGAAACCGCGCTCGGGCTCGAATTTGCCGATCGCATGCATCAGCCCGAGGTTGCCCTCTTCGATCAGGTCAAGCAGCACGACGCCGCGGTTCACATAGTGCTTCGCGATCGACACCACCAGCCGCAGGTTGTGCTCGATCATGACCTGCCGCGCATGGAAGTCGCCCTGCTTGGCCAGCGTTGCGTAGTGCAGTTCCTGCTCGGGCGTCAGCAGCGGCCGAGTGCCGATGCGGTTCAGGTATTGTTGGGTGGTATCGGTGGCAAGCTCGGATTCGAGCAGCGCGCGGACTTCGTCGATACGTACGGCGGCAGCTTCAGGCTCATCGCCGGCGTCGTCATCCGGCAACGCGAAATCATCGCCCTGTTCGTCGTCAGCCGACGGCACATGATCGTCGGGCTCGGGAGTCATTCAGCGGCTCGGAAGGAAACTGATGGGATCGACGGGCTTGCCGAGCTGGCGTATCTCGAAATGCAGCCGCACGGACTCGGCATCGGAATCGCCCATCTCGGCGATGCGCTGCCCCTTGGTGACGGTTTGACCCTCTTTCACGAGGATGGTTTTGTTGTGCGCATAGGCCGACACCACGCCCTCCCGATGATCGACGATCACGAGGTTGCCATAGCCGCGCATGCTGTTGGCGTACAGCACGGTGCCATCGCCGACGGCGACCACCGGCTGGCCCGCCTGCCCGGCAATGTCGATGCCCTTGCGGGACGCATCAAAGCCGCGCAGCAGCTTGCCTTCGGTCGGCCAGACGAAGCGGCTGGCGGCAGAAGCGTCGGCAGGCTTGCGCGCCTCGTCCAGCGAGCGCGCCGGGTCGCCGCGCTGCATGTCGTTCCACGCCTGGTCGGTATACGCCACCTTGCGGCCGAGCGGCCCGGCCTTCATGCCGCCGGCAGCGCGCGCCGCATCGGCCGGCGGGTTGCTCGCGGCGGGACCGTCGAGCGAGCGGATCTCCATCCCGGTGTCGACCGGCACGCTGGCAACCTTGCTGTCTTCCGGCGGCACAACGCGCAGTTGCCGGCCGACCTTCAGGTCGTTCGGATTCGACAGTTGGTTCCACTCGGCGATGTCGCGCCACCCTTGCTTGAACTGTCCCGCGATACGGACCAGGGTATCGCCCTGCCGGACCGTGTAAAACCCGGGCGGGTCTGCCGGTAGCGGTGCGGGCTTGGGCCGCTGCACCGCTGTGCGGTCGTCTATGGGCGCATTGGACGGCATGTCGGCACAGGCCGCCAGGAAAGCCATCGATGCCAGCGAAAGGCGGGTAATCGTTGTTTTCATCAGTCTCGGAGCGAATCGATTCCGGCATCAGCCGAAAGTACCGGGCCGCAGCGGCACGAAATGGCAGGGCTCAAGCATGTCGGCCATCCACTCGTTGCGCTTGGTGCGGACGACAAGCTTCAGGCGCTGCTCCTTGCCGCCGACCGGCGCCACGAGGCGCCCGCCGATGGTCATCTGGTCCAGCAAGGCCTGCGGCACGTCCAGCCCGGCGGCTGCCAGAATGATGCCATCGAACGGCCCGCACTGGGGCAATCCCAACATACCATCACCATAGTGCAGGCGCAGGTTCGGAATGCGCAAAGGCCGCAGGTTGCCGCGCGCCTGCTCGTGCAGCGGGCGGATGCGCTCTATCGAATAAACGTCCTCGGCAACCTCGGCCAGCACCGCCGCCTGATAGCCGCAGCCGGTGCCGATCTCGAGCACGCGCTTCAACCTGCCTTCGACGCCCTCGCGCATCACCTCGATCATGCGGGCAACGATGTAAGGCTGTGAAATGGTCTGGTGGTAGCCGATCGGCAGCGAGGCATCGATATAGGCCTGAGGAGCCATGCCGGGCTCGAGGAAATAGTGGCGCGGGACTCTTTCCATCGCCGCCAGCACCGCCGGGTCCTTCACGCCCTGCTGCGCGATGCGCTGCACCATCGCCTTGCGCACCGCGTCGGACACCAGCGGCATGTTGGCCATCTTGTCGACCGGCGGCGACGGCCGCTTCATTTCGGGCATCTTGCCGGAGACGACGGGCTTGGCCGGCGCAGGCTGCGTGGCCGCGTGGCTGGCCGCGTTGCGGGTCGCCGTCTGGGTACTGTTCTGCGCGTGCGCATTGGCGCGGCGGCCGGCCAGGCCGGTGACGAAATCCAGCGTCAGCGGGAATCTCTTCTTCGGTTGGCCTTTGCCTTCGCTCATCCCAGTACCTGCCTCAATCGTTCAAGCTGCGCGTTATGGGTCAGGTCGACCTGCAGCGGAGTCACCGACACCCAGCCCTGCTCGGTGGCATGGAAGTCGGTGCCTTCGCTCGCTTCCTTGGCCTTGCCGACCGGGCCTATCCAGAAAATCTCGTTGCCGTGCGGGTCCTGCGTGCGGATCACCGGTTCCGACTCGTGCCGTTTGCCCAGCCGCGTGGCGACGGTCCTCGTCAGCGCCGCATACGGCCGGTTCGGGATGTTCACGTTCAGCAGGAAAGGCTTGTGCAGGTCGTCGAGCTTGCGCAGCACGATGTCCTTCGCGATGCGGGCGGCCGACTCCAGCTCGGCCCAGCCGTGCTCGACCTGCGAAAAGGCGATGGCCGGGATGCCGAACAGGTAGCCCTCGGTGGCAGCGGCGACGGTGCCGGAATACAGCGTGTCGTCGCCCATGTTCTGCCCTTGGTTGATGCCGGACACCACCAGGTCGGGACGCTCGGCCAGCATGCCCGTCAGCGCGATGTGCACGCAGTCGCTGGGCGTGCCATTGATCGAGTAGAAGCCCTTGTCCGACTTCATCACGCGCAGCGGACGGTCGAGCGTCAGCGAGTTGGAGGAGCCGGAGCGGTTGCTGTCGGGAGCGACCACGACGATCTCGGCGATGGACGATAGCTGGTCCGCCAGCGCATTGATGCCGGGAGCCAGATAGCCGTCGTCGTTGCTGATCAATATTTTCATTGCGGCGATTTTACCTGAACGCAGAGTCAGCAAGATGCCGCTTTGACACCGGTCAACGCGGTTCGCTGATCAGAAAGTTTTGCACCGTAGCGAACTCCCGGGTACGGGAAAACGGCGGCAGGCTCTGCCAGATCCTGCGCCCATACGGCTTCGAAATCAGGCGCGGGTCGCAGATCATCAGCACGCCGCGATCGCCCTCATCGCGGATGAGCCGCCCTGCGCCCTGCTTGAGCGTGATGATGGCCTCGGGCAGCTGGTGGTGCATGAAGCCGTTCAGGCCGCGCTTCTCCATGTCGGCGATGCGCGCGGCCAGCACCGGGTCATCCGGCGGCGCGAACGGCAGCTTGTCGATGATGACCACCGACAGCGCATCGCCGCGCACGTCCACGCCTTCCCAGAAGCTCTGGCTGCCGACCAGTACCGCATTGCCGGCAGCGCGGAAGCGGTCGAGCAGCTCGGTGCGGCCAAGCTCGCCCTGCACCAGCAGCGGCCAAGGCAGCTTGCGTCGCTCGAATTCCTCGCGCAGCCGCTCGGCCGCGCGCTTGACCGCGCGCAGCGTGGTGCACAGCAGGAAGGCGCGCCCGCCGGACGCCTCGATCACCGGCAGCGCGGCATCAACCACGGCATCGGTGTAGCCGATGGAATTTGGCTCCGGCAGGTTGTTCGGCACGTACAGCAGCGCCTGCTTGCCATAGTCGAAGGGACTCGGCCATGTCTTCGACGGCGCGTCCTGCAGGCCCATCTGCGCGCTGTAGTGCGTGAAATCGTTCTTCACCGCCAGCGTCGCCGAGGTGAAGATCCACGCGCGCGGCGCGCCCTCCCGCTGCTTCGTGAAGATGGGCGCAATCGACAGCGGGGTCTGGTGCAGCTGCAGTGACTGCGAAAAGGCCTCCACCCACAGCACCTTGGCCGCGCGCTCCCTCGGGTCCTCCGGCAACGCCCAGCCATCTAGCCGCTGCGCCAGCTCGGCCGCACGCGCGCGGCACTGCTCTATCGTCTCGGCGCGCTCGGCCTGCCCGGCCAGCACTTCGATCAGATTGGCCAGCATCGCTTTCAGGTGCGCCAGCGCCGGGAAGAACGGGCTGCTCTCGGCGATCTGCTGGTACGCGAGCTTGACGCCCTCGACCGGGAAAGCCAGCCGCAGGTCGCGCACCGCCTTCTCGACCGTGGACACCAGCGCGCCCCAGTCGGCGCCATCGCGCGCGTGCGACAGGCCTTCGGCCAGCACGTCGCGGCACAGCTCCATCAGCTGCGAGGTCGACACGGTCTCGCCGAAGAACAGCGTCGCGGTCTCGGGCAGCTGGTGCGCCTCGTCGAAGATCACGGTATTCGCGGTCGGCAGCAGCTCGGCCACGCCGGTGTCCTTCAGCGCGACGTCGGCGAAGAACAGGTGATGATTGACCACCACCACGTCGGCCTGCTGCGCCTCCTTGCGCGCCTTCATCACGAAGCAGTCCTGATAGTACTTGCACTCGGCGCCGGCGCAGTTGTCGCGGGTCGAGGTGACGAGGTTCCACACCAGCGCGCTTTCGGGCACGCGCGACAGCTCGGCCTTGTCGCCGGTGCCGGTGGTCTTGATGAAGCGGCCGATCTCGCGCAGGTAGCCGACGTCCTCGCGCGCGGTCAGCCTGCCATTTTGCAGCGTGCGCTCGAGATGGAAATGGCACACGTAATTCGCGCGCCCCTTCAGCAGCGCGACCGACACCGGAGCGTTCAGCGCCTTGCGCACCGTCGGTATGTCACGCAGGAACAGCTGGTCCTGCAGGTTCTTGGTGCCGGTCGACACGATCACCTTGCCGCCCCACAGCAACGCGGGTACAAGGTACGCGAAGGTCTTGCCGGTGCCGGTGCCGGCCTCGGCCAGCAGGGTGTCTTGCGTCGCTATCGCCTGCGCGACCGCGCGCGCCATGTCGGTCTGCGACTGGCGCGGACGAAAGCCGCCAATGCCGGAAGACAGCGTGCCCTCGGCGGAAAACAACTGGTCGATCTCGGCGTCATGCACGCCGGAGACCTCGGTCGGTACGGGAATGTCGGTCAAGGGAGAAAGCCGGGTGTTACGCGGGTATGTCGGGCACCAGCTGCATCTTCAGGCGCAGGATCTGGTCTTTCAGCTGCAGCTTGCGCTTCTTCATGCGCTTGAGCAGCAGGTCGTCGCGATCCGTCGCCTCCTGCAGCCGGTCGATGGCCTCGTCGAGGTCGCGATGCTCGATCTCGAGTTCGATCACTTGCGCGCGGACTTGTTCAGCGTCGGGAGTCATCGCTGCCTGGTGCTGTGGCGGGAGCGGCTTCAGTGCCAGCTTCCGCAGGCTCGGATTCGCGGGCGGCGCCGGTAATGGAGATCGCTTTCGCACGCTGCTGCGCGGCGCGTTCTTCGCGCTGCGCCACCGCACGGTCGCGCTCGGCGGCCTTTTCCTTGCGCAGCAGCGCATTCGCCTCGACCTCCACGCGGCGAACGACCTTGTTCGACTTGCGCTCGCGTTCTTGCGCCGTATTCAGGCAAGCTGTCGTGAAGAAGCGCTGGTAGCAATCCGTTTTTTCGCTCTGCGTGCGCTTCGCAATGGCTGCGCGCACGCCGGGCACGCGCTTCAGGGCCGCATTCGCACGCTCGACCGTCGTGATGGATTGCGGCGGGAACTCGTCGGCCAGCACCTCGTCCGCTTCCTGCGCGAGCGCGGACGCGCCCAGGCCAAGCGCAAGGACCGCAATCCAGAGTTTTCCGTTGATACGCGTCAAATTCATCTTTCCTGCCCTGCTCAGGCAATCGGCGTTGCCGTCTGGCGGCGCTCGCTTTCCTTGTACTCGCGAGACTGCATCTCGATGATGCGCGACACCGTGCGGTGAAACTCGTTGGCAAGCGTGCCCTCGGTGTACAGCTGGTCCGGCGCGACGGCCGCCGACATCAGCAGCTTGACCCGGTGGTCGTACAGCACATCGACCAGCCAGGTGAAACGGCGCGCCTCCGAGGCCATCTCGGCCGACATTTTCGGCACGTTCGACAGGATCACCGTATGGAAGCGGCTCGCGATCTCGAGATAATCGTTCTGCGAGCGCGGACTCCCGCACAGCGTCGCGAAATCGAACCAGACCACCCCGCCGGCGCGGCGCACGCAGCGCACATCCCGTGATTCTATCCTGATCTTCGGATCGCTCTCGGTGGTTTCGGCGATGTCGAGAAAGGCGCGCAGCAGCGCGCGGTCGGATTCCGGGCCCAGCGGCACGTGGTACGCGGAAACCTGTTCCATGATGCGCTTGCGGTAATCGGTGCCGGCATCGACATTCAGCACGTCCAGCTTTTCCTTCAGCAAGGCGATTGCGGGCAGCATGCGGTCGCGGTGCAGGCCGTCCGGATACAGCCCGTCGGGCGCGTAGTTCGACGTCATCACGAAAGACACGCCATGATCGAATAGCGCCTGCAGCAGGTTGTACAGGATCATTGCGTCGGCGATGTCGGACACATGGAACTCGTCGAAGCAGATCAGGCGGTAGCGGCGCGCGATCTTCTTCGCGACGATCAACAGCGGGTCTTCGACATCTCGCTGCTCGTCAAGCGCGCGGTGCACGCCACGCATGAACTCGTGGAAATGCACGCGGGTCTTGCGCACCAGGGGCACGACCGCGTAATAGCTGTCCATCAGGAAGGACTTGCCGCGGCCGACGCCGCCCCACAGGTAGACGCCGCGCGGAATGTCCGGGTGGCGCAGCAGTTTGGTCAGCTTCGTCGATCGCTTCGAGCGGTAAGCCACCCATTCGTCATACGAGCGCTGCAGGCGCTCGACGGCAGCGAGCTGGGCCGGATCGGACTGATAGCCGCGCTCGGACAGCGCGTGGCGGTAATACTCGAATACGTTCATTGCGATGGATTTTGCGGCGTCATGTCGACGACGATTTTGGCCGGGTAACGAGAGCGGGCAGACCCGATGGGGAAGCCGAAACCGAGCGACAGGCCGCCGCCGCTGTAGCCGCCGAAACCGCCGCCGACGCCCATGCTGACGCGCGTGCCTCCCGGCGCCCCCGGCGCGGCGGATGCACGGATGATCACTTCGGAAGTCCGGTAGGCCGGATGCTCGCAGATGACATGCAGGTCGCCGTTCGGGGCGCCGACATTCGCGACACCCGGGGCTTGCACGGTCCAGCTGCCGGACAGCGTGCGCACCAGGCAGGTCGCGCCCGTGACCGCCCGTCCCTGCGAACTCGCCTCGATATCGATCAGGCCCTCAGGCCGCTGCGGCCCGCTGGCACAGCCGGCCAGCACGAGCGCGGAAGCGACAAGGGCGACAAGTCGCAGCTGATGGTTCATCGTTTGCTCCTTGCCGCCCTTGCGCATGCTTGCGCGTTGATCAGAAATTCAGCGCGCGCTTGTCGACGGCCAGCGCCGCTTCCTTCGTCGCTTCCGACAGCGTCGGATGCGCATGGCAGATGCGCGCGATGTCCTCGGCAGAAGCGCGGAACTCCATCGCGACCACCGCCTCCGAAATCAGCTCGGACGCCATCGGGCCGATGATGTGCACGCCGAGGATCTCGTCGGTCTTCTCGTCGGCGAGGAACTTCACGAAGCCCGACGTATCGCCGAGCGCGCGTGCGCGGCCGTTCGCAAGGAACGGGAAGCTGCCCGACTTGTAGGCTACGCCTTCGGCCTTCAGCTGCTGCTCGGTCTTGCCGACCCAGGCGATTTCCGGCGACGTATAGATGACCCACGGGATCGTGTTGAAGTTCACATGGCCGTGCTGGCCCGCAATGCGCTCGGCGACGGCAACACCCTCTTCCTCCGACTTGTGCGCCAGCATCGGGCCGCGCACCACGTCGCCGACGGCCCAAACGTTCGGCAGGCTGGTCTTGCAGTGGTCGTCGACCGCGATGAAGCCGCGCTCGTCCAGCTTCAGGCCGACCGCTTCGGCATTGAGCCCGTTGGTGTTCGGCACGCGGCCGATCGACACGATCAGCTTGTCCACGTCCAGCTTGTGCGCTTCGCCCTTCGCATCGGCGTACTCGATGCTGACCGAGCTCTTGCCCTTCTTGATGTCGCCGATCTTGACGCCCATCTCGATGGCCAGGCCCTGCTTCACGAACAGCTTGTGCGCTTCCTTCGCCACCTGCTCATCGGCCGCCGCGAGGAAGGCCGGCATCGCTTCGAGGATGGTGACTTCTGCGCCCAGACGGCGCCAGACGCTGCCCATCTCGAGGCCGATCACGCCGGCGCCGATCACGCCGAGCTTCTTCGGCACCGCGTCGATGGCCAGCGCGCCGGTGTTCGACAGGATCAGTTTCTCGTCAAACGGCGCACTCGGCAGTTCGCGCGGGTTGGAGCCAGTCGCGATGATGATGTGCTTGCCCCTGACCGACTCATTGGCCGGCGCGGACACCGCGACCTCGTAACCGTCGGCATCGGCCTTCACGAACGAGCCGAGGCCGTGCAGGAACGTCACCTTGTTCTTCTTGAACAGGTACTGGATGCCGTCATTGTTCTGCTTCACGACGCCGTCCTTGCGAGACAGCATCTGCGCGAGGTTCAGCTTCACGCCCTTGACCTCGACGCCGTGCTCGGCCAACCCGTGCTGAACGTGCTCGAAATGCTCGGCCGACTGCAGCATCGCCTTCGACGGGATGCAGCCCACGTTGGTGCAGGTGCCGCCCAGCGCGGGGCCGCCTTTGTCGTTCTTCCACGCGTCGACGCAGGCCACCGACATGCCCAGTTGCGCCGCGCGGATCGCCGCCACGTAGCCGCCGGGGCCGCCGCCGATCACGACGACATCGAAATTCTTCGCCATGTCCGCTCCTTACAGGTCGAGCAGCAGGCGCGCCGGATCTTCCAGCGCTTCCTTCATCGCGACCAGTCCAAGCACCGCCTCGCGGCCGTCGATGATGCGATGGTCATACGACATCGCGAGGTAGTTCATCGGGCGGATCACGATCTGGCCGTTCTCGACCACCGCGCGGTCCTTGGTCGCGTGCACGCCGAGGATCGCCGATTGCGGCGGGTTGATGATCGGGGTCGACAGCATGGAGCCGAACACGCCGCCGTTGGAAATCGAGAAGGTGCCGCCGGTCAGTTCGTCCAGCGTCAGCTTGCCGTCCTTCGCTTTCGCGCCGAACTCGCCGATCTTCTTCTCGATGTCGGCGATCGACATCTGGTCCACATTGCGCAGGATGGGCACCACGAGGCCGCGCGGCGAGCCGACCGCGATGCCGATGTCGAAGTAGCCGTGGTAGACGATGTCATTGCCATCGACCGACGCGTTCAGGATCGGGTACTTCTTCAGCGCGGCGACGGCGGCCTTCACGAAGAAGGACATGAAGCCCATCTTCACGCCATGCTCTTTCTCGAACTTGTCCTTGTACTTGTTGCGCAGGTCCATGACCGGCTGCATGTTGACCTCGTT
>JACCDH010582526.1_pt1 | contig 11798 bp, 9 predicted proteins | sample 7442481 | NCBI WGS metagenome assembly JACCDH01 (sample SAMN15323433, study PRJNA562643) | freshwater metagenome | isolation source: river surface water | place: USA:Blue River Watershed | collected 2017-08-15 | reverse complement strand
TTCAGTTGTAAGTGATGCGGTAAATTCTGCTGTGGAGAGGCAATTGGTCTCTGATGTTCCATTGGGGGTATTTCTTTCTGGCGGTATAGATTCTACATTGGTAGCGGCTACTGCAAAGAAATTCAATTCGAATGTGACTGCGGTAACCATTGGTTTTGATGATAAACGGTATGATGAGAGTGAGAAAGCCAGAGAGTATGCAAAGCACCTGAAGATTAGGAATCATCATATTGAGAAATTTGGAAATGCGAGTTTACTGGATGTATTTGAGGAGCATTTTGAGGAATTGACGGAGCCTATTGCTGATTATAGCAGTTTACCTACTTATTTGGTTTCCAAAATTGCTCGAAAAACGAATACGGTAATGCTGTCAGGCGATGGAGGTGACGAATTGTTTTGGGGATATCCCCGATATTTAACGTTTTCTAATTCTGCGAAATATTTTTCTGTGCCGGGATCTATGAATCGGAAGCTGGTTAAAAAAGTATTAAAGTCGTTAGGTCATGACGTGACTGGATTTTTGAGCGAGAAAAATTTGGGGGAAGCAAATTTGGCTTTTCAACGATACATAGATCCCGAATCTGTGCAACGATATACGGGTAATTTTAGTATTTCTGACGAAACAAAACAGGGTTACCAATTTTACGGAACGAATTCAAGAGAGGCATTGAACTATCTCCGGAGGAATGAATTTTACTTTCACTTACAAAAAATTTTGGTTAAGGTAGATCGAATGAGTATGGCTAATTCTTTGGAAGTACGAGTACCGTTGTTGGACAAGGAAGTTATTCAGGTGTCCGAGCAATTTTACTGTGAATTATGTAGTAGAAATAAAACATTGAAACATATCTTGAAAGAGGTGTTATATCAATACATTCCTAAATCCGTAGTGGAACAACAAAAAAGAGGATTTACCCCCCCGTTATTGGCTTGGGCTGAAAATGAATTACGCGATGAAATCGAAACTACTTTGGCTAATTGCACTTGGCTAGATCATGATATAATAAAAGATTATTATCAAGACAAGAATATTAGTTTAGAGCAATTGTGGACGGTGTATGTTTTGGTGAAATGGTATAATAAACTAGTTAAGTGAAAGTAATTGTAGTAATACCGTCGGAGCCAAAAAACCTTGAAACCTTTTTGAAGGTTTTAATCGAAAACAAAACAAAAATTGAAGGTAAATTCCAATTGGAGTTTTTGTATTTAGCTAATCGACTTACTTTAAAAAAATTAATTTCCTTAATATCTCTGATTGGAAAAATCTCTTTGATAAACAAGTATTTTAGAAGTTTAAAGAATTTAAGTTTTTCTAAAAAATTTAAAAGATTGTATCTTAACGCGGAATTACTATCGAAGGAAAAATTGGCTGTGGTACATTATTCCTTCGCTAATAACGCTCTATTTAGTTTTCAAATACCTAAAATATTGGGAGCTAAAACATCCATTGGTTTGCGTGGTTTTGATATAACGTTTTATCCTATTAATCATGCAAGTTGCTATGATGAAGAATTTTGGAGCCACGTAGATTCTATTCAATACAATTCCATTGATTTATACAAATGGGCGTTGCGTTGGGGAGCGAACAATTCTATTCCGAATGTAAAGATTACCGCTGCAGTAAATAATGAATATATTCATGAAGAAGAATTAGTAGAAGTCAGAAAAAGTGTAGATTGTGTTCGTTTGTTGTTTGTTGGGAGATTGCATTGGAAGAAAGGTTTAGAATCTGTATTTAGGTTGATAAATAAGTTAAAAAAATCCAATATTGAATTTCAATTGGATATTATTGGAGATGGACCTGAAATTGAGAAAATCAAATTCTTGATTACAGTGTTGAACATCGAGCAATGTGTTAATCTACATGGAAGGATTAGTCAACTTGAGATAATTTCATTCATGGATAAGGCGGATATTCTACTTGCACCAAGTTTACAAGAAGGTTGTAGTAATGTAGTATTAGAAGCTCAAGCTAGGGGCTTATATTGTATAGCATCTGAATCAGAGGGAATGGAAGAGGTTGTGGAAAATGGAGTAACTGGTGTTATTTGTGAGCGGTTTAATGATGATGCTTTATTTGAAGCTGTATTGGTTTACACGGCTAAAGAATATACTGACCGATTAAAATTGGCTAAATATACCAATCGAAGGATATTTACTAATTTCAGTAGAGAAAAACAAATTAGGGAGTGGCAAAATTATTTTAGCTCTTTATGTTAGGTTTGAATAATACTATTTGTAATGGTATAATCATAATTAAAAATTGCCCCCTTAGTATTTTATGAAATTATTATTTAGAGTAGATGATATTTATTTGGATAATTCAGTTTTTGAAGAAGATTTATTCAAATTATTTAATAAATATGATGTACCTTTATTATTGGGGGTTATTCCTTTTGATTTAAATGAAAAACCTGTAATAACAGCAATAAATGATGATATTAATAATTTAATTGATAAACAGAAGTTAATCGTTGCACTTCATGGGTTTAAGCATATTCAAAATGAAACTTGGGGTGAATTCTATGGTGTTCATTTGGAGCATCAAATTACGATGATTGAAAAAGGTAAAAATCACCTGGAATCTGTAATAAGACAATCAGTGACTTGTTTCATTCCGCCGTGGAATGCATTTGACAACAATACGATAACTGCGTTAACTAGGTTAAATTTTAAAATGGTTACTTATGGCCATGATTTTCGTACAAATGGTTTGGATTCAGATGATTTGTGTTTGTTGAAATACTCTGTTGAACATCTATTTTTTTTACATTCACTTACATTTAAAATTATTTGTTTTTTATCCTATTTTGGTTTTTTCAAGAATTTGGTAATTTTAATATTATTTCATCCTTATAATTTCATTGATTGGCAAAATAAACCATATTTTAAGAATAATAAAGAGAGGTTTAATTCTTCTTTGTTGGCAATGAATAATCTGTTTTTTAATATGAAAAAAAACAAAAATATTGTTTATGAATCTGTTGAAAATATTAATGTTCTAAAACACTATCGTAATCCATTGTTAGAATTAATTTATAAAATTGAAACGAGACGAGTTTTGAAATTATACAAGAGTAGTAAATAGATGTTTTTATTTTTAAAATATATAAATCCGGGTAATTATTATAATATTTCCGATAATTTTATAAATTATATTTATAAAACCAATTATTTTTCAAAAGACGATTCAAGTGTTAATATTTATTCTTCTGATCAGGCACATTATTTAGATTTTTGTTACCATCAATTTCTAAATGGTAATTTTGATTTTATTAAAAATTCAGAGGATATTACAGAAAAACCAGTAAAAGTGAGCCCTGTAAAATCAATAAAGGATAACTATATATTTTTGCGCAGACACTTTTCTAAATTTACAGGAATCTGGGTTTTATTTATTAGAATTTTGACTTTAAATTTCATTGTAACTGAAATTTATTATTATTTAAAATCACTGAAGTTTAAAAGAATCCATCCAGAAGTATTTATACATGATGATTTTGAAATATTTGAAAGTACGTTGATAAAACATAAACCGTTCGTATCGATTATTATACCTACATTAAATCGATATGATTATTTGAAAAGCGTATTACTTAATTTGGAGAACCAAGATTATAAGAATTTTGAAGTGATTATATGTGATCAATCTGAGCCAATAAATAAAGATTTTTATAAGGGATGGAATTTAAAAATTGAACTCATAATTCAACGAGAGAAAGCCCTATGGTTAGCTAGAAATGCCGCTATTAAAAAATCAAAAGGAGAATATATCGCATTAACTGAAGATGATGTTGAAATACCCACTTTTTGGTTATCTCAGCATCTTAAATGTTTAGATTTTTTTGATTCCAAAATTTCAGCAGGTATTTTTTACCGTAACAACGGTTTAAAGAGTATAAACAGTGTTTCAATTAATTTATTTAAATATTCACAACAATTCCCCACAGGAAATTCGGTGGTTCATAGATCTGTATTTGAAAAAATTGGATTATTCGATAGGCAATTTGAAAAACAACGTATGGGTGATGGCGAGTTTGGGTTGCGAGCGACTATTAATAAATTTAAAATAATAAGTAATCCAAGAGCATTTATTATTGACGTAAAAGCACCAACAGGCGGTTTAAGGCAAATGGGTAGTTGGGATGCTTGGAGGCCAACTTCCATAATTGCTCCACGTCCAATTCCAAGTGTTTTATATTTTCTAAGAAAGTATTTTGGCAAAGATGAAGTTATATTTTATCTTATTAAAAATATCCCTCAATCTTTTGTGCCATATAAATTTAAAGGAAATAAAATTGCTTTATTTATAGTATTTTTAATACTCCCTATTTGGTTTCCAATTGCACTTTACACCGTGCTGAAATCTTGGAAAATAGCTACAGTGAAATTACTAGAGGGAGATAAAATTGATTATCTAATTTGATAAATAAAGTACTTTTTATTTGTAGTGAATTTCCGCCAGGGCCAGGAGGAATTGGTCATCATGCTTGGTTTTTAACGAAAGAGTTATCCAAACTGGATAATACGGTAATTGAAGTTTTGGCACCTGCAGATTATGCAGATGAATTGGAGGTATTTGATTTTGATAGCCAACAAAATTTTACAATTCACCGTTTTAAGCGAATGGGCTGGTTGACTTATTTTGCGCGATGTGGAAAGCTTATTAAATTATTGATTAATACTAATTATAGTCATTTTTGGGCTAGCGGAAAATTCTCATTGTGGTTAATTTGGTTACAGAAATCTTTTCTTCCACGGGCTAAGACTTTATGTATATTACACGGTTCTGAGGTGAATTTAGGCAATCGAAATTTGAGATTATTTACACACCAATCTATTTTTCAGTTTCAAACAGTAGTATCCGTATCTCGATTTACACAATCATTGTTGCCCACTTGGATTTTGGAAAATCATTTATCGTTAAAAGTTATACCTAATGGATTGGATGTATCGGATTTTACATTGTCAAATAGTGTCGAATTACAGGGCTATCCAGCATTGTTGACAGTGGGTCATGTTTCTCCAAGAAAAGGTCAGCATAGATTAATTAAAGCATTACCAGAGTTAATTAAAGTGTATCCAGACGTTGTTTATCATATTGTTGGTAGACCTATTGACCAGATTAAATTAGAAAGTTTCGCAAGTGAGTTAGGAGTTTATGAACATATAGTATTTCATGGGGCAGTAAAGAATCATAGTGCCTTGTGGGATTACTATAAAGCAGCGGATATTTTTATTCTATTAAGTGAGAATCAACCAAATGGAGATGTAGAGGGGTTCGGAATTGTTGCTTTAGAAGCAAACGCCGTTGGTACACCTGTAATAGGGGCAAAATATTGTGGAGTAGAAGAAGCGGTATTGTCTGAAAAATCTGGTGCGTTAGTGGATGGAGATCAACCCATTGAAATCATTAAAGCAATTGAATTTTGCTTACTTAACAATACTAAATTAGAAACGGGCAGTAAAGAATGGTCGTATAGTCACCGTTGGTCCATAATAGTTGAAAATTTCATACAGCTAATTTGATGTTTGGCAAGAAACTAGTAATTATTAGTCATACTGCCCATCAAATACTACCGAATGGAGAGGTAGTAGGTTGGGGTCCCACCGTTACAGAAATTAATCATTTGGCCCAACATTGGGATGAAATTATTCATATAGCTTGTATAGAAGAATTTTCTGACAATAAAAGCTATCAACCCTATTTAGCTAAAAATATACATTTTAAATCTATCCCAAGTTTTGGAGGTAAGACAATAATGTCAAAATTAGGGGTTTTAATAAAAGCGCCGAGAATAATTATTACGATTCTAAAAAATCTTCAAGATTCAAGTCATGTTCAAATTAGAGTACCAATGGGGATTGGATTGTATGTATTACCATTATTTCTATTTATACCACGTAAATTTGTTTTATGGGTAAAATATGCAAATAACTGGGGGAATGTTTCATCGTCTTTGGTTTATCGATTTCAACGATGGTTTTTAAATAGAAATTATCTGAATTGTAAGGTGACAATCAATGGATTTTGGCCTGATCAACCCAAACATTGTTTGAGTTTTGAAAATCCATGTATTTCAGAAAGTCAATTTCACATCGGTCAACAATTGTCAAAGGATTTTAATAGTAAAGTGAAGGTGATTTTTATTGGGAGACTCGAAATTGAAAAAGGAATACAGTTTGTTTTGGATGTAATTGGGCAAATTAATAAAGATAGATTTGAGGAATGGATTTTTGTAGGTGATGGTAAATTAAGTAGTAAGTTAAAAGAGAAATTTGGTCGATTAAAAATTAATCATAGATTTGTCGGATTTGTGAACCAAGAAAAAGTACATGAGGAATTGAGTAAAGCCCATTTGCTATTATTACCAAGTTTATCAGAAGGGTTTCCTAAAGTAGTTGCTGAGGCATGGAATTATAAGGTAATTCCAATAGTAAGTCCTGTTGGTAGTTTACCTAATTATTTAAAAAATCAAGTAAATGGTTTTATGATGCATACCTTAGATACTGAAAGTTTGTATAAAATATTTAAATTTATTGAAGATACTGATGAGAGTTTATTAAAATCAATTAGTGAAGAAGGTAATAAAATGGCGCTTAAGTTTACGTTTAAAAATTACATTAATAAACTAGAAAGGGAGGTATTTATTTAATGTTATTACATATTGTAGACAATAAAAAAAATATATTTTGGACAGTATTTCACGTAACATTAGGTTTTTTATGTACACTCACACCTTTTGTCTTAATTGGTTGGTTTTATTATGTTTTTTTAAGCAATGTATTAAAAATATTTACCGCATTAAAAAGCAATAAGTTCTTTTTCTTTTTATCTTTTTTTTCGTATCTAATTTCATTTGAAATTCTAGATAGAATGGCTAAGACTTCGCCATTTATTCCTTATGAATTGAGCAAATATCTATTGGTTGTAATGGGTTTAATGGGAATTTCTCAATACGGATTTAGATCGATTAAAGGATTGCTCATGTTACTTTTAGTTACGCCTGCTATATTCTACGATGACAGTGGCAGAAGAGAATATTTCGATATCATCAATTATTATTTGGGACCAGTAGCAGTTGCTTTGGGCATTGGATTTGCTAATCAATTAAAAATTAATGAGAATCAATTAAATCAGATTTTAAAATTAATTTGGCTGGGATGTTTGGCGAGTTTAACTTATACAATTATAAAAACACCCGATTTTGAAGAAATTTCGTTTTCATTAAAGGCTAATTTCGAAACTACAGGAGGACATTCTTCAAACCAAGTGTCTACTGTTTTAGGTTTAGGTATGTTTTTATCCTTTTATAGTATTTTTAAAAGATTAAACTTTTCAGGATTAAGAGCATTTGATTTTGTTGTCTTTACTGGATTTGTATTTCAAGGATTATTAAGTTTTTCTCGAGGGGGTATGATGGTAGGAGCTCTTGCTATTCTATTTTTATTTTTATTCACTACCATTTATTCAGGAAATGGAAAGAAATTATTCTTGACTGGAATATTAGCAGTATTTATATTATACGGAATTTTTGAATTTGCAAATGATGTAACTGGAGGAAACTTATTACTGCGTTACAAAGGTGAAACACAAGGTACATTATTAGGCTCCAAGGAATTAACAGCCGATCAATTTGTAACTGGTAGAATAGGTATTTTTGAAAAGGATGTTAACTTATGGTTGAAAAATCCAATTTTTGGAGTTGGATGCGGAAGTAGTAGATATATGCGTGATTTGGAAAAAGATGGTGTTGCAGCACATGTGGAATTATCAAGGCTATTAGCGGATCATGGTTTATTGGGTTTATTATTTGCTTTATTGTTTTTCATTTTTATTCCTCTGGAATCTTGGAAAAGAAACAGTAATTACGAATATCGTTTTTTTTTGATTATTATTTTAGTTTTTGCAATAGCAACTACTTTTCACGCAGCAATGAGGACATATGTTACGCCATTGTTAGTAATAATTGGTAGTTTAAAAGTAATATCTAGGATTGACCCAACGGGACATAAAAGGTAGATGAGTAGCGTATTATTTATTGGTGCAATAAATTTGGGAAAGTTACCTACTGGTGGTGAGGAATATAAGAATCAGCTCTTATTAAAAAAACTGCAAGTTGAATTTCAATATATATCTTTTATAGATACATATAAATGGAAAACAGATTTAATAGTTAATGCGAAACTATTTTTCAAATTATTTTTTTGTAATTGGAATGTATTAATTATTTCGGCATCAACTCATTCTGTATATAAGCTCATCAAAATTATTAACATATTTCGACCTAAAATATTAAAAAAAATTGTATATTTTGTTATAGGAGGGTATTTACCTAAGGGAATTGCAGAATGTGAATTGGATTGGAAGGTATATATCAACTTGAGAAAAATCATTGTTGAGGGTGAATTATTAAAGTGGGAATTATTACGAAATAGTGGCTTGCAAAATATTGATGTAGTTCCAAATTTTAAGGATTTCCCGCGCTCAATTAATATTGAAAACAAATCTATTAGAAACAAGTTTAAGTTTGTTTATGTCGGTAGAATATCTGAACACAAAGGAATAAGAGAAATAGAAATAGCTTTACAACGCTTGCAAAAACAAGGCTATTATTGTGAAGTTGATTTTTTTGGACCCTTGGAATGTGAATTACGAAAAGAAAATTCCGGAATAAACTATTGTGGTTTTTTGGATTTTCAGAACAAACCCAATGAATCTTATCACACACTAAGTAAATACAATTGTTTATTGTTTCCAACCTATTGGCGTGGTGAAGGTTTTCCTGGGGTAATAATTGATGCTTATATTGCTGGTTTACCTGTAATTGCAAGTGATTGGAACTTAAATAGAGAGTTAGTTGTAGAGGGCATAAATGGTTATTTAATTCCTCCAAAGGATGTAGATTGTTTAATGGAAAAAATGCGGTGGGTCATGTTAAATGAGGATCACCTTACAAGCATTAGAACGAATAACAGATTAAAAGCCATTCAATTTCACATCGATACGGTTTGGCCTGATGTAATAAAACATGTGGTATTCTAAATTATTAAGAAGTTTAATTTTGCCCTGTGGAGAAGTTTTGTTCGGCAGTAGTTACACAAAACATCTTAAGAAGATTGAGAAAACATTGGATTTAGACAAACAACTTATAAGTTTTCAACAACATAAGAATCTGAATGAGCTGTTGAATTTCGCAATTTCTCATAGTAAGTATTATAATAGTTTACAAACTGATGAATTTAGCGACCCTATGGTTCGACTAAAGAGATTTCCGATATTAACTAAGGATATTTTAAGATCAAGTACAGATTTAATATTGACTGAAAAGAGAAATACATTAATTTGTAATTCTACTAGTGGATCAACAGGAGTTCAAACAAACATATATTTATCTAAGGAGGAATTGAGTTTAATCAGGGCAATTCAGACAACATGGTGGAATTGGGCTGGATTTGAAATAGGTGAACCAATGCTCCAAACAGGATTATCAACAAAAAGAACAATTGAAAAGCGGTTAAAGGATATATTCTTCAGAATTCAATATCTATTTGCTTTTGGATTAACAAAACAAAATACAATTTCCGCATTAGTTTGGTCTAAAAAAAGGAAGCCATTTTTAGGAGGTTATGCATCAAGTTTGTTTGTATTATCTGAGTTGTTTGATGGCGAGGGTGTTAAAATGAAAGCTGCCGTTTCTTGGGGAGATAAATTATTTGATCATTATAGAAAAAATATCGAACAGGTTTTTAATTGTAAGGTATTTGAGACGTATGGAACCGGTGAGGGTTTGATGCTTGGAGCTCAAAAAGATTTAGAATATTTATATATTATGGATCCTTACTTTGTTGTGGAATTGTTAGACGATCATGGCAATGAGGTTGCAGATGGTGAAGTTGGCCATGTTGTGGTGACGAGTTTAATTCATAAAGCAATGCCATTAATTCGCTATAAAGTTGGTGATTTAGCAATAAAACTTCCAAGAGATAAGTATCCTGAAAAAAGGGAACTAGGACTTTCGTTGTTTCAAAAAATTATTGGAAGAGAAACTGATATAGTTGAAACTCCTGCAGGAAAGAAATTGATCGTTCATTCATTTACTGGAGTATTTGAATATTTCCCAGAGATAAAACAGTTTCAGGTATATCAAAAATATAAATCCGAGATTACCATTCGATACATACCAGGTAATCATTTTACAAAAGAAATACTGAAAAATATACAGAACACATTAGAGAAATTAGCGGAAGAGTGTTTGAATATTGAATTTGTAGAAGTTGATGAAATTTTACCATCAAAATCAGGAAAGCCGCAAATTGTAGTTAGAGAAAATTGAAAATCACTGTAGTTTACCAATATTATGGAACAAAAAAATCTGGATGGAGCACAAGATTTTATGATTTTACTTCGTATTGGAAAACACAAGGGCATCAAATTAAAATAATTACAAGTCCATATTACAAAACGGATATTGTAGGAAGAGGTCTAGTAAACAGATTAGATATACAGGGTATTGAAGTAATAGTGATAAATACACCTGATTCAAATTTGTTTGGATTAGCAAAAAGAGCAATTAATGCTTTGATATTTTCGATTGTGGCCTCTTTTTTAGTTTTATTAGAAAAATCAGATAAAATTATCTTTAGCTCTGGCCCATTGACGGTATTAATTCCCTTTTGTATAAAACGTTTATTTCGAAGAAGCGGGTTAATTGTAGAGCATAGAGATTTATGGCCAGATGGTGCAATTGAAATGGGGCTATTACAAGGGAGAAAAGCCAATCTTGCCAAGAGGTTTATGCATTTTTGCAATACGCATGCTGAAAAAGTTGTGGTTTGTTCTGATGGAATGAAAGATATTTTAAACTCAAGAGGAATCATGGATGTTTATAGTATACCTCACGGTTGTGATCTGGAACTACTTGATTTAACTGAAAGCTGTAAGTTACCTGTTTGGTCTAACAGTTCGAAAGTATTTCTTTATTCAGGATCGTTAGGATTAATGGATGCGGTAGAACAAGTTTTATTAGGTTTTATTCAGGCTGATTTAGACGCAAGTTGTCACCTCGTAATTTTGGGAACTGGAGCAGAGGAAGACAAATTGAAAGAAATAAGTCGAAAATCTTTAAAAAGTAAAAATATACATTTCTATGGTTTGGTTTCAAAAGCAATCATGGCACAATGGTATAGAATTTCACACGTATCGTTTGTTGTATTTAAGAACTATAATGTTTTATCAACTAGCTCTCCAAATAAGTATTTTGATTCATTGACTTTTGGTGTTCCTATAATCCAAAATACAGATGGTTGGATGAAAGCGGATATCGAAAATTATAATTTTGGCTATAACGTTTTGGCTGAAGATGTTAGTTCAATGAAAAAAGCAATAGAAACTTCAATTATTGATAAAATTGGGTATTTGAATAAAAAAGAAAATGCTAAGAATTTAGCGATTTCTGATTTTAGTAGGGAAGAGATGGCAAATAGATATTTAAAACTGCTAGAAAGAAAATGAAGTATTTGCAATCATTAAAACGTCAAACCAACTATAATAATTTTATTCCAGAGATTGATGGTCTGCGGTTTTTTGCAATAATTACCGTTGTTATCTTTCATTTGAATACGGCGATTGCAAAAGAATTAGGAATAGAATTGTCTGAAGCCATGAATCAAATGGGTGGCAGTAATAATTTGTTTTCTTGGGCATGGTGGATTATTCGAATGGATTTGGGAGTAAAGGTATTTTTTGCCATTAGTGGGTTTGTATTGGCTTTGCCTTTTCTCAAATATTATTTAGG
>JACCDH010702700.1_pt1 | contig 11800 bp, 8 predicted proteins | sample 7442481 | NCBI WGS metagenome assembly JACCDH01 (sample SAMN15323433, study PRJNA562643) | freshwater metagenome | isolation source: river surface water | place: USA:Blue River Watershed | collected 2017-08-15 | reverse complement strand
TTCACCTGCTTCCTGAATTACAACTCCATTCGGAGATTTCCAATTAGGAATCTTTTGATCCACACTCTTTGGTGTAACCCATTTTGGATTCTTAGGAGCGGCAACTGGTGCCCGCCATCCATGCGCTAACCAAGCCCGATAAAAAGGGGTGTAAACCCGATATGGGGTGCCATCATCTTTACGAACTCGGCCCGGCGCCACGGCATAACCGCTACCTAGTTGTTGCAGTTCAATACCGTCAGCTTTTAACTCTGCATCTCTCGCCTCGCCATAAGGTGCAAATGGAAAGGCGCTATGTACTGAATCAGCTTTGTACCGTTTCATAACATCATTTAAAACATTGACTGGATTACCGCTGATTACAAAGAGATTGCCACCAACAGATTCATTCAAAGCATTTAATGATTCAGCTAAGTACGCCCTGCGATGTTCCCCCGCGCGCTCTGAGATCTCATCATCCAAAATGAAGAGGGGAATTACCTCGTCAGCTTCATCAAATGCGGCCAGCAATGCTGGGTTATCAGCTAGCCGGAGATCTCTGCGAAACCAAAAGATGGCTCTTTTGCTCATGGCATGATTCAACCACCATGAAGGAGATTAAGCGCTTCCAAGTTCGGGGTATCCCTGACCAGGTAACTAGGGTGGATTTTGCTGGTCGAATCGTGGATTTTTGGGGACCGGAAGGTGGTTCAGATTCGGTGCTAATCGCACATGATGGGCAGAACATCTTTGATCCAAGGAGTGCAACACATCTGCGTCAAACCTGGCGCTTGGCACAGAACGCAATCAGAGTTGCAAAGGAATACCAGAAGAAGCCCCCTTTGATAATCGCGGTTTTTCATAGCTCCAACAAACAAAATCCATATGGTCGAGTCAAAGATTTATCCCCTGAGGATGCATTTCGTAGCGGGATTCAACCTAGCAAACCAATCGCAGAGCTTGACATAACAGATCTACGTGGAAATGAATACTTAACTCAGATATTTCACGAGATCTTGCCTGCTATTTCCAAAGCAACCAGTACGGTCTCCTCGCCAAACAACACCGCCATGTTGGGTTCATCCATGGGTGGCTTAGCAACACTTTATGCCGCGGCAAAGTTTTCTGACTTTTTCCATACCTCATTAGCCTTTTCACCACATTGGGTTTTAGCTGGTAATCCACTTGTTGAATATATGATCGAGAATCTCCATCAACATCCTGAGCGAAAACTATGGATGAGTCGTGGTACCAAAGGACTTGATGCTAGCTACCAGCCATTTCAAGAGCTAGCCGATAAATTGGCACGCAAAAATGGCTGGCACACCAATTTTGTAACTAAGGTTTACCATCGCACCGGACACAATGAAAGATCCTGGTCCAGGTATGTTGATGATGCTTTGCGTTTCTGGCTTAGCTAACTCGGTAGATACCAATTGAGGCATCTGAGCTGCGATAGACCCCATTAAATAAATCGGTGCCATACAACGCAATTAGATTGCCATCAAGATGGGGTAGCGCTAGTTGCATCGCCTTGCGGGTAATTACAACCAAGATGCTTTCCTTAGAGGACTCTCGGATAAATGCAATGGCGTCATCATCCACCACTAACCACCGCAGGCCGCCATGGGCAAGGGCATGGGAATTACGCCTGATTTTGACTAGCTTTTGCACCTCTGCGAAGAAATCATGATCCCAATTAGCGCCGCTCCAATCGATAGTTCTGCGGGCATCCTCTCCCCAAGCGCCCTGCAAACCAATCTCATCTCCAGCAAAGATTGATGGAACACCTGGGTAGGTGAGCAACAATCCCATTCCCGATAAATGAAGCTTTGAGTTCGCGCCAACTACATTCCTAAAGCGCGCTGTGTCATGAGAATCTAGCAATAACATCGATGCAACAAAGTTGCGCCAGGGAATTGTGGAGGAAAACTCCTTCATAGCAGCGACCATCTCTTTGCCACTAAAGCGGGGAACTTCTACTGGGACCCCAAAAAAGCCTGAGTCAACCTGTGGCTGATTTTTCAACCAACCCCATACAGGTCTCATAAATCCGTTGTAGTTCATGGTTCCATGCCAACCATAACCATCTAAATCAGCAGGGAAGTGATCAGCGTTTTCCGCTAGAAGCCAAGCATCTGGATTGCTCTCTTCCACAGCTTGTCGAATACCTAGGATTACCTCACGGTTCATATCCTCACCGCGGTAACGACCTGTCATGTTTCCAACATCTATTCGCCAACCTGAAAGTGAGAAGGGCTTACTCAGCCACTTCTTCACTACTGAGTTCTTTCCGGCATACATCAAATCTCTTAGCTTCTTGGAGTTGTAATTCAACTTTGGTAATGAGGCAAGTCCCCACCAACCTTCGTAACCATGCTTGACTGTTTTGTCCCAGTAGAAGAAATCACGCTCTTTAGCCTTCTTATTGGCTAAGGCCTTCTTAATCCAGGTATGTCCCGCTCCGCAATGGTTGGTTGTCAGATCTCCCATGATGTGAATCTTCTTGGTGCGCGCTAACTTCAACAACCTTAAGAAAGCTGAGTTGCCTCCGAGTAGCGGATCAACCTCATCAAAAGAGCTGGCGTCATATCTATGTGTAGATCGGGCTTGGAAAAAGGGCGTGAAATATATGCCATTTGCCCCCAGTTTTTGAATGTGAGAAAGCTGCTGTGCTACCCCATCCATATCACCACCAAAGTACTCAACCCCTGTGGTCTTATCTCTACCTTTTGGTAACTCGCTCCATTCTCTTGACACAAATTCTTTCGGCATAAGGTGCTTGTATTTGCCAGTAGTTGCAAAACGATCAGGAAAGATCTGATAAAACACTGAGCTGCGGATCCACTTTGGAAACTCTGGGGTAGCAAGTAATTGAAAATCATGGGTACTGGTTACATCATTACTATGAAATCCCTGTGCATTTAGCCAGGAGTAACGCTCGCCATTCACTATCAAAAATCTATAAGGGGTCTTCGGGTTCAAAATCTTTACTTTTACCTGCCACCACTGCTCTTTACCCTTAACCACCTTGCTCATGGGAAAAAACCTTGGTTCCCCATCATGGTACAAACGCAAAATCGCTTTCTCAATGCTTATCTCTATACCTGCACGAAACTTGAAACTTACCTTATCTCCCAATTTGGGTGCGGTAGAACTTAGGTAATACTCACTTCCATCATGGTGTGGCAATGCGTAGAGCGGTGCTTGGGAGCTCATATTTCCTTCCTGCTGAGTTAGTGATGATGGCTTTAATCTCTAACTGCCCTGAGTGTTCTTTGGGGTCTAGGTAAACCCGGAATGGTTGGTTTAAGTCAACCCCTAATGTTTGCCAGGTGTTGCTTCCAGCTTGCTTAACCAAAAACTCTGCTACAGCCAAGTTCTTGGTTTGCACAGATGCGGTCAAGCGATGAAATCCAGTTAAGAAATCCTCCTTAACCGCTATCTTTCCAGTTGAAACATTATTGCTACTGATTCCCTGTTTCGCCTGAAGTACGACAGCATCTAATGGGTTAAGGGTCAAAGTAACATCAGTTGATTTGGTGGAAAGAGTTGCTTTTGAGAGTAAAAACCGCCATCCGGAGCTGCTGGCGGTTGGAATGGTGACCTTTTGGGTTTTGGCACTGTTATTCAAAACCACCAAGTACTCACGATTTGAGCCTAGCTCTCTCTTGGAAAAAGCAAATACCGCTCCCTTGGCATAGCGAATCTGCATCTGCTCATTTGCCAATGCCGGATGTTCTCTGCGTAACTCAGATAACTTGATTAGATGCTGCGCCACAGGATTTGAAAAAGTCTTGGAAAAGGAGTCGCCGCTACCGACAGGATTGCTGCCTAATCTCTTCTCAGTTTTCCAGATCTCAACTTGGGTGGGAAACATATCCTGACGAGCCCTTTGATCATTGCCGTTGTCACTTCCTAGCATTCCAACTTCATCACCATAGTAGACAACAGGAACTCCGCGACTTAAATAGAGCAAGGTATTTGCCAACTTAACCCGATTCAATAACTGTGGAGCTGGGTTTATCTTGGTGCGTTCAATCAAGAAAGCTGAGCGACCCATATCATGATTACCCAAAAAGGTTACTAGGTTGGCGGCTGAAGAGTTAGCACTTGTGTAGTAATCATCATATTCAAATAAATTACGCAGGATAGAGGCGTCAGAGCTCTGTGCTGCAAAGTCAACCGCAAACTTTTGGAAAGGAAAATCCAAGGCGGTTTGTAACTTGTTAACTCTTATGTAATTCACTAGATCAATCGGATTTTGTTCCCAAACCTCACCAAAGATTGTGAAGTTGGAAATACCAGCCTCCTTTGCAGCTTGATCTATTAAAGGACTCCAATTCTTGAAAAACTCATCATCGACATGTCGAGCGGTATCAACCCGGAAGCCAACAAAGCCATACCTCTTTATCCAGGAACCATAGACCTCGCCCCAGCCGCGATAGACCTCTTCCTTCTCAGTTGCCAAATCATCTAAGCCAAAGAAATCACCGTTTTTTGAGCAGGGCCCATCACTCCAGCAGCGGTTTATGTCCCCAGTGTTGTGATAATTATTGATGTTGTTAAGCCAGGCGGGATTCTTGATTGATTTGTACTTTTCTGGAATATAAGCAACTCGATCCTGGTACCAAATGATGTCACCAGTGTGATTGGTTACAACATCTAGGATCAACTTTAGGCCTAGTTTGTCAGCGCAAACCTTCAGAGCGGATAAATCAGAATTGCTTCCTAATGACGGATCTACATTTAGAAAGTCAACACCCCAATATCCGTGGTATCCCGCGCCGCCTTCAGTTGGAGGTTGCTGAACTACAAGTGGAGTCAGCCAGATGGCGGTAAAGCCTAGTTTCTTAAGTCGAACCAAACCATCATCATCTACACAGTTTCCGGTAAGCCCTTTCAAATCTCCACCATGAAAGAAGGCGGTATGGGTTGGATTAAACCCTGGCAAATTGTCATTACTGGTGTCACCATTTCGATAACGATCCGGCATAACAAAGTAAATAACCTCTTTATCTAAACCAGTCCTCTTTACATCGACAGCTTGATTGGCATCAGCGCTTTGGCTAGATAGTAAAAATGCAGCAACGACGGCAGAGGCAATTAAGCGGGTTGCGGTTTTCATTAACCTTTTACAGAGCCTGCGGTTAATCCGCTAACAATGTACTTCTGAAGGCTGAGGAAAATAATCACAATTGGTATTGATGCGATTATTGATCCTGCTGCAAATGGTCCCCAGTTCTCGGAGAATTGCCCGCCGATAAACTGCTGTAGACCAACCGCCACGGTGCGGGATTCAACCTCAATAAGGAACAGTCGGGCCAAAATAAACTCATTGAAGGTGCCGATAAAGCTAAGCAGGGATACGACAGCCAAAACCGGTGCTGCTAAAGGAACAAAGATCTGCCAATAAGTCTGCATGGCGCTAGCGCCATCAATCTTTGCTGCTTCATCAAGCTCAGCTGGAATTGAGTCCACGAAGCCCTTTAGAAGCCAAATATTCACACCCATAGCTCCACCGAGATAAACCAATATCAAGCCCATTTGGGTACCGATTCCCAGGCCCGGTGCAAATTTGTAAACCCGCTCCATAATCACATACAGCGCAGATAGCGCCAAGATAGCTGGGAACATTTGAATCAATAGCAGTAACTGGATACCAAACTTCTTTCCTTGAAAACGCAGACGGCTAAAGGCGAATGCTGATGCAGCACCAATAATCACTGAAGCGATTGCGACAAATCCAGAAATCATCAGTGAGTTCTTCATCCATGTTAAGTAAGGAATGCGTTCATCGTTGAAAAGCACTTTGTAGTTTGCAAAAGATATATCTCTCGGCAGGAACGAAGTGACCTGAAGGCTTCCAGATTCATTAAAGGATGAAAGCACCACTAAATACAATGGGAATAATGCGAACAAACACATTACAACGCCGGTGATGTGACGCCATAGATTCTCTTTGAGCCAACGGGTCATGAGAAACTCTCCAAAACCTTTGATTTACGTACACCATATAGTGAGATTGAAGCTACTAGGAAGAATATAAGTACTGAAATAGCGCTAGCTAGACCCAAATCCTGCAGATTATTACCGAAGGCGATCTGGTAGGTATAGCTAATCAATATGTCGGTAGATCCGGCGATCTCTCCATCTAATTGATTGCGTGGGCCACCGCCAGTTAGCAAGTAAATCAGATTGAAATTGTTAAAGTTAAAGGCAAAGGATGCGATCAACAATGGGGAGAGAATCTGAAGCAATAGCGGCAGAGTGACTTTTCGGAAGATTTGTCTTGGATTAGCTCCATCGATTGCAGCTGCCTCAAGTAGTTCACTTGGAATAGCCTGCAAAGAACCACTTGAAACTAAATAAAAATAAGGAAAGCCCAGCCATAGATTTACCAAGATCACCGCGACTCGAGCGAATGTCGGATCTTGGAACCATGCGATATCTCGACCCAAAATTTCATTAATCGCGCCAAACTCGGTGTTAAACATTCCGCCCCAGATCAAAATCGACATGACGCTTGGCATGGCGTAGGGCAACACCAAAATAGAGCGATAGATACGGCGACCGCGAATCGGCTTATTTAATGCCAAGGCCAGCAACAGACCAAAGGCGAATTGAGTTAATACCGTCAAAGTGGCAAAGACTACGGTCCAGATAAATACTGAAATGAGAGGGTCTCTCACCCGCTCATCATTGAAAAGTCGAATGTAATTGGTAAACCAGCTGGGATCCCGCCATCCTGGCTCTAGGAAGTCAGCTTTATCATTTTCATTGACGTAATTTCCATTGTTGTTATCTCGATAGATATCACCCGTAATCAGACTGCGAAACACATCTTGCTCGGGCAGATACTCTAGGGATTGCCTGAACACCGCTCCGACATTCAAATTCTCAACTGTTATGAAGTATGTGCCATCGTAGAAATATCGTTGTTTGGCTGCCTCGCTGGCAGAGACCTCTCCTGCAGCTAATGCGGTAAAGCCCTCTACAGATTGAGCAACGCCATTTTCATCGATTTCTAGCGCTCCCCTGTCAAGAACTGTCTTGGCCTCTTTTGTGGAGATGAAGTAGAGATTGTTGGTTATATCTGAGACAAGGATGGCTGGCTGCTGCGCATATTCGCCGACGACAATATCAAAGGCTGTTCCATTCTCATCAGGCTCTAAAGCAAGAGCTTGAATGCGTCCCAGCGCTTCCTCTTTGCTTATGTAATTGCCCGTCTTGTAATTGTAGGTGGACATAACAAGGGTGTAGAGAATTGGAGTTAAAACAAAGGCAACTAAAAGAATTATGCCCGGTAGAAAAAACTTTAATGGAACAGTTCTCTTACTAAAGTAGGTATAGTTAATGAGAATAATTACGATAAAGAGAAATCCTGCTATTACATACTCGCCTTTGGCAAAAGCGCTCTGACTTAGGGTTAACAAAACAGCGGAAGATAAAGCAACCAGCGCGATCTTTATATAGAGCGCTACTTTGCCTCGTATCAATCCCGACAACACTTTGCTCACCTATTTCAATTGATGTTAATGAAACTATAAAAGGAACTGACGTGGTTTGGATAAACCACGTCAGTTCACTCTAATCTGGAAAACCTCCCAGAACTACCAACGACTAGATGTCGCTTGCAGCTCCTCTGAGGTTGGTGCGCCAGATCGCAGCCAATTTCTTAGCTTCTACGACTGCATCCTTGCCATCGACAAGTACTGCGGTCCAGTAAGCAGGTGCTGAATCCCAGTAGCTCTTGCTACCTGATGCACCATTCAAAATTGCTCCGACCTGAGGAATGCTTGCAGCTGCAGCTGATGCGCCAAAGCCCTTCTGGCCATCTGTAACGGTTGCATCATTAGCTGCACCCTTTTCAGCTGGTGGACGCTTCTCAAACTTCTGATAAGCAACCTGTCCTGCGGTTGAACCAAAGAAGTCAACTAGAAGTGACTTGGCAGCGGCTTCAACTCCGTTAGATGCTGCGAATGTAGTTAGCAAAGCTCCGGAAACTGATCCGAAAGCATTGCCTGGATTACCAGCCTTTACACCTGGAACAGGCATTAGATTCATTGTGAATCCCTTGGCTTTGTAATCTTCCCACTCCCAGTTTCCAATAATTGCGAATGGGACAGTTCCGGCAAGGAAGTTGTCCTTACATCCGGTATCTGTAGCTGGGAAGAAGCCATTGCTCTTCTTTCCATCCATTAGGAACTGCTTGACGTTACGTCCAAACTCATTTGGATTAAATGAACGTGACTTGTTGATAGATCCATTTGAATTGAAGTAGTAGGCATCTGCACCTAGAGCTGAAAATACTGAGTGAGCTCCCCATGACATACCGCCACCTGCGACGCATAGACCTGCCTTCAGATTCTTTGAAGTGCGGTTTGCCTTGTAGTAATCAACCATGTCACCAAAGGTCTTTGGCGCGGAAGTTACTAGCTTGGTGTTGTAAATCATTGCAACGTTGTTTACATCAACTGGAATTCCATACAACTTCTTGCGGTATGAAAGATCATAGAACTGTGATGCTGAAAAACGGGCACGCTGTGATGCAGTAAGAGTAAGTGGGGCAAGCTTGCCGTTCTTAGCAAGTGTTGCAACCCAGTCATTTGCACCAACCACGATATCTGGACCAGTGGTTGCAGTTGCCTTATCAATTGCATCCTTTAACGCATCAAAGTTTGCGAATGACTTGACGGTTACTGTGTGACCAGCTACCCAGTCGCTCTTAGCTGCAAGAGTCTTGACCAAGTTTGGTCCACGTGTTTCATCTGCCCAAACAACAATTGTCTTGTTAGCTTGCGCAGGAGTTACAGTTAAGCCCGCAGCAAGCGCCGCTGTTGCTACAACTGCGAAACCCTTAAAGAATTTCTTCATTAATTTCCTCCATGGAAGTATCTGTAACGAGGGGTTACAGAGGAGGCAATTTCAACCCGTACAAAACGGGCAGTCAAGCGTGCTGTGAGCCTATTCCTAGCAAAGTTTTGGGTTTACAGTTTTGTTATAAACCCAGTTTTTTTCACGCCAGTTTTCAGATTGTTCTGAACTACTTATGAACACCTGGAACGGTGCTATCCCAGCCCTTTACATCTTCTGGCTTACGAGGAGCTTTTCCGATGTAGCGCGCGGATGGACGAATTAAGCGACCAGTGCGCTTTTGCTCGAGGATGTGTGCAGACCAACCTGCGGTGCGCGCAGAGGTAAACATTGGTGTGAACATATGTGCAGGCACTTCAGCGAAATCAAGCAACACAGCAGCCCAGAACTCAACATTTGTTTCTAGAACGCGATCCGGACGACGTTCGCGCAACTCAGCAAGTGCAGCTTCTTCCAAGGCTTTTGCAACTTCATAGCGAGGTGCACCAAGCTCTTCGCAAGTGCGGCGCAAAGTGCGAGAGCGAGGATCTTGGGCACGATAAACGCGGTGACCAAATCCCATCAAGCGCTCACCTTTATCCAACAAATCTTTTACATATGCACGTGCATCGCCACGCTTTTCTACCTCTTCAATCATGTGAAGTACGCGTGATGGCGCACCACCATGAAGTGGTCCTGACATCGCACCGATTGCACCTGAGATGGATGCCGCAACATCAGCACCGGTAGATGCAATTACACGAGCGGTGAATGTTGATGCGTTCATGCCATGTTCTGCAGCAGAGACAAAGTAAGCATCAATTGCACGAACATGCTTTGGATCTGGTTCGCCTCTCCAGCGAATCATCATGCGCTCGACAACTGTGTGCGCCTTATCAACCTCTGATTGTGGAACCATCGGCTGCCATGTGCCACGCGCTGATTGCGCGACATACGAAAGCAGCATCACTGAAACTCGAGCTAAGTTGCTACGAGCCTCTTCATCTGAAATATCAAGAAGTGGTTTCAATCCCCAAGCAGGAGCGAGCATCGCGATAGCTGATTGCACATCAACTCGAACATCGCCTGAGTGAATTGGAATTGGGAATGGTTCGGCGGCAGGAAGTCCCGGATTGAACTCATCATCAACTAGTAGACCCCAAACATTTCCAAAGGAGACGCGACCTACTAGGTCATCGATATCAACGCCGCGATATCGCAGCGCGCTACCTTCTTTATCTGGTTCTGCAATCTCTGATTCAAATGCGATTACGCCTTCAAGACCGGGTTTAAAGTCATCTGCCATGCGCCGTATTCTGCCCCTAAGGACAGTGGCCGCCAACCACTTCACTCCAAGATGCCCTACTCCTTAAAGTGAGGTTCGATACATCCGTGGGCGAGAAGAATTTGAATGAAGGTCTAGGCCTAGACCGAGCCGCTATTAACGCGATGCGTCGGTCATATGGCGAGGAGGGTTTGTCAGAATCGAATGTTGCGGCAGATCCAATTGCCCAGTTTCAAATTTGGCTAAAGGCCGCTGCCGAAAACTCGGTAATCGTCGAGGCAAATGCCATGGTGCTATCGACTGTTTCTGACGCAGCACCAACATCTCGCACCGTGCTTCTAAAAGATGTAACTCAAGAGGGATTCACCTTCTTCACCAATTACAACTCTCGTAAAGCAAATGCGATTGCTGATAACCCAAATGTTTCGCTGTTGTTTCCTTGGTATGCGATGGAGCGACAGGTGATTGTTCTTGGTAAAGCAGAGCGAATCTCTGAATCTGATTCAGCGAGTTACTTCGCAACCCGGCCCTGGTCCAGCCAGATTGGTGCCTGGGCTAGCTCGCAATCAGAAAAACTGGAATCAAGAGCAGAGTTAGAAAAGAGCTGGGAGAAGTTTTCGTTGCAGTATCCGGAAGGTAGTGTCGTGCCAAAGCCTCCTCATTGGGGCGGCTTCTTAGTTGAACCAACAAGTATCGAGTTTTGGCAGGGCAGATACTCAAGATTGCATGATCGATTGCGCTTTACGCGCGATTCCGCATCCGCTAATTGGGTGTTACAACGCCTCTACCCTTAGGCTTAGCGCATCATGAGCGATATCAAAATTCCCGATAATTTAAAGCCGCGCGATGGTCGATTTGGTTGCGGACCATCAAAGATCCGCCCAGAAGCTCTTCAAGCCTTGGCTAACTCCGGATCCTCAATTCTTGGTACCTCACATCGTCAAAAAGCGGTGAAGAATGTTGTTGGTCGAGTACGCACCGGACTTACCTCTCTATTTGATCTGCCAGAAGGTTATGAGGTTGTGCTGGGAAATGGCGGTTCAACCGCGTTTTGGGATATTGCAACCTTCGGTTTAATTGAAAAGAAGTCACAACACCTAAGTTTCGGAGAGTTCTCCTCTAAGTTTGCATCTGCTGCAAAAGAGGCGCCATTTCTTGATGAACCATCTGTCATTAAAGCGGAGCCGGGTTCTCATCCAGTTGCTGTTGCCGAAGCCGGCGTCGATGTTTATGCCTTAACCCACAATGAAACCTCAACCGGTGTTGCGATGCCTATCAAGCGACCAGCGGGCACTGATGGCGCTTTGGTTTTAGTTGATGCAACCAGCGCTGCAGGAGGATTAGAGGTCAGCGCCAAAGAGTTTGATGCTTATTACTTTGCACCACAAAAGTCCTTTGCCTCGGATGGAGGATTGTGGATCTCATTAATGAGTCCAGCTGCAATAGCACGGGTAGCCAAGATTAAGGAAAGTGGTCGTTGGGTTCCGGCCTTTTTTGATTTAAGTATTGCAATTGAAAACTCTCGTTTGGATCAGACCTATAACACTCCTGCCGTCGCAACCTTAATGTTGCTGGCAGATCAGATTGAATGGATGAACTCCAATGGCGGCATGAGTTTTGCAGCGGGCCGCTCAAAAAAGTCAGCAGAAATCATTTATGGATGGGCTGAGAAAACTTCTT
>JACCDH011009860.1_pt1 | contig 11807 bp, 8 predicted proteins | sample 7442481 | NCBI WGS metagenome assembly JACCDH01 (sample SAMN15323433, study PRJNA562643) | freshwater metagenome | isolation source: river surface water | place: USA:Blue River Watershed | collected 2017-08-15 | reverse complement strand
GTCTCTCGCTCGCGGGATTTCCGCTTCACCAAGCCCAAGTTCGACTTGCGCTACGACTACAGCAATGCGCTGCAGTTCAGCGCGGGCGTGGAGAAGGTCATCGGCCAGCTGCGCTTTGCCGATTTCGCGGCGGCCACTGATCCGCGCGACGAAAACCGCAACACCATCGCGGGCAACCCGGAATTGAAACAGGATCAGACCTGGCGCTACAGCCTGGGCGTGGAGCAACGCCTGCTGCAGGGACGCCTGGTGCTGAGCGCACGCGGGCAGTACTGGGATGTCACCGATGCCACCGGGCGCATCGAGACCACGGTGCCAGGAGGCCCACTCACGTCGGCCAACGGCAATATCGGCGATGGCGAAGTGCTGTCGCTGCAGCTCAATGGCAGTTACCGCCTCACGCAGGGACTGCTGGTGAATGTGAGCGTCCTGGCACGGGCCTCGGAGACGCGCGACCCCTTCACCGGCGAGACGCGCCGCCTGGTGCCCAATGACCGCGGCAATTACCGCGTCACCGTGCGCCATGATCTGCCGCAGTGGAATGCCAGCTATGGCATCGACTGGCTGGGCGCGGACCAGGGCAATCGCCCCCTCCCCGACATCGACCGCTGGGAGGAACTGGACCAGCGCGAGGACTTGAGTCTGTACGTCGAGCGCAATTCCCTCACCGCCCTGAACCTCGCGCTGCGGCTCGAGCTGGGCAATGTGCTGGACGTGCACGAGTGCGTGAACCGCAAGCGCTACGCGGGGCATATCCGCGACGGCGTGATCCGCGAGATCGAGCATCGCTGCAATGCCCGCGGGCCGCAGGTGGCGCTGAAGCTGCGCGGCACGTTCTAGGCGAACAGCGCCAGCTTCTCCACCGGCAGCGGGAACAGGGCGTCCAGTTCAGCCGGCACGCCCAGGAAGTCCCGCAGCGCCCGGTGAATGTGCTTGGGCGTCACCAGCAGCCCCGCCGAATGCGGCTCCAGCGTCGAGGCACTCAGCTTGAGTGCCTCGAAATTCGCGTCCGTCGCGCCGATCAGGGTGTTCCCCGTGATGCCCGCCCCCATCGCCAGCACGCTGGTGATGTTCCAGTGGTCCTTGCCGTCAGCGGTGTTGTAGAACGGCGTGCGGCCGAAGTCCGACCCGATGACCACCGTCACCTTGTCCTGCAGGCCGCGCTGCTCGATCTGTGTCCACAGATGATCCACCCCTTCCAGCAGCGCCGTCAGCGCCGCCGTCTGGTCCTCGTCATGATCCCCGTGGGTGTCGAAGCCGCCCAGATTGAGTCCGGCGCTCACCGCCAGCCCGCTGGCGAAGGCGGCCACGGCGATCTCCGCCTGCCCCTTGAGGCCACTGGAGACTGTCGCCGGCAGCTGCGTCAGCAGGCTGTCGAGCGGCACATCGCTGTCGCGCACCGTGGCCAGCTTCGCCATCTGTGCGGCGCGCTCGGGCAGCGCCTCGCTCACCCGCAGCCGTGTCAGGCGCTGTTCCCGCGCCGCCTGCACCGCGGCATACGCGGGCGTGCTGAAGTAACCGGCACTGCGCAGGGCCGGGTCGTTCGGGTACTGGCTGTTGGGATAGGCCAGCGCAGTGAAGGTCGTGGCCGCCGCCGTGCGCACGGGGGCCACCAGCGAGGCGGTGAAGTCGTAGCCGCCATTGGAGATGAAGGCCATGGGCTGGCTCGCATAGGGTGCCGCCGCCAGCGCGGCCACGCTCGGATAACCCTCTTCCAGCTTGCCGCTCCACACAAAACGCTGCCCCGTCTCGTGACCGTTGGTCTGGGTGTCCACCCCGTTGATCACCCGCAGCCGCGAGTAGTGCTTCGCGAAGAAGGTGTCCAGATGGCCCGGGGAATCCGTGGCGGGCGGCGTGACACCGTCCGGGTAGGTGGCATAGCGCAGCTTGCCGATGGTCTTGATCTGTGAGGCGGGGTAATTGTTCACCGGCCCCAGGCCGTCGGCGCGCAGGGCATTGCCCTTCGGGTCGACCAGGGCCGTCGGGTCCCAGCCGCCCGAGGCGCTGACGGTGATCAGAAAGCGCGACGGTGTGGCACCCAGGGCAGGACGCACCAGGGACATGGGCAGCACGCCGGTGAGGCCGACGCCTGTCAGCAGGCGCAGAAAGTGGCGACGTTCCATGGCAGTCTCCTAGGCGTAGAGGAAGCGGTAGTCGGACAGCAGATAGGCCACCACGGCCATCCACGCCCGGATCGTGTAGTTCGGATCATTGCGCAGGCGGCCGTCCACTCCGCCGCTGTTGAGCGAGGCCCCGGTCAGCAGGTCGTTGTTGCGCTGACAGAGCGCGGGCAGCGTCGTCAGCTCGGACACGCCCACGCGCTTGCGCCCCTCGACCTGCACGGCCTCGAACAACTGGTAGGTCGCCTCCACTTCCGGGCTGTCCAGCGCCAGGGTCTCCCCCAGCAGATACGCATGCAGATGCTGGATCGTGGCGCGCACCGCCGCGCGCTCCTGCGCGGTGTTCAGCTGCGTCGTGATGTCCACGCCCGCGAACAGCCGCCGCTCGGTTTTCGGCGCCAGGAAATCGTTGGGCACGGCGTAGCAGGCCATCTCGTTGGCCATGCGCTCCTGCACCAGCACCATCAGACCGTTCGGGTCGCTCAGCCGCTCGGTGATGACGAAGGAATCAATGCCACCATAGATCTGTTGATAGTACTGACGGCTGTCCAGCAGGCGTGCGGTGGCAAGAACATTGCGACTGGTGGCATAGCTGTTGAGCGTGCCGCGCCACTCGAAGCCGAACAGGGCGTTGAGCTTGCGATGCAGCATCTCCGGCGTCAGCAGCCGCGCCGGCCCCGTGGCCGCATGCACCACGCCCTGGGCCGCATCGTTCAGGCCGTCGGCGCGCCAGTAGGGGCTGAGCACCAGCTCCTTCACCAGGGTCTTGAGCGTGCGATTGGCGGCGACATAGCGCGCCTGGATCTCGTCGAGATGCGCGGACTCCGCCTGCCAGGCCTCGGTCTCGGCGGCTGTGGCATCAGGCCCAGGGGCATCGAGCGGCTCCTGCCCCATGAGCCCGGTGTAGACCAGGCGCACGATGGCCGCATCGAAGCGCGCGTCCTGCACGATGCGCTGAGTGAGCCACTGCAGCGGCTCCTGGGTGGACGTCGACGGGAATGCCGTGCCGTTGAAGCCGGCCTGGAACATGTCGGTGTACCAGGATCGTGCGCGTACGAAGTTGCCGGCCAGGTTCCAGTTCTGGAACGAGGACGCCACCGGATCGAGCAGGCTGTGACACTTCACGCAGTCGGCATTCTCCATGGTCGGTGCCGGGCTGCTGATGTCCACGGCGGTGCCGTCGGGGCGTGCGCCATCCAGCGCCAGGATATCCACATCCAGGAACAGGTCGTAGACCACCCGGGAGCGGGCCCGGTTGCGATTGGTGGCACTGGTGGGGTAGCGGTTGAGGAACATCAGCGAGCTGAGGATGCCGGCATGGGGCACGCCGTTGAGCTTCACCGGACGGAATTCGCTGGCATCCCATTCGTTGCTGAAGACGGAAGTGTCGACACCGTAGCTCTTGGCCGAGTAGCCATTGAGCATCACGTAGTCGGCGGTGAGGATCTGCGTCATGGGCAGGTCGTTGCGCACCACATGATTGATCAGTTCCAGCGGCTCGCGCGCCACGCTGTCATTGGTGGTGTTGCGCAACGTCACGTAGTCGCTGCCGCGATTGGCCACGCCCGGGTCATACCAGCGTGCATTGGGGTAGCGGCGCATCAGCTGGATGGCGGCCTCGCCGCCGTTGGTGGAAAGATAGCGATTGGTCAGCAGCCAGTCGTTGAAGATCTCGGACAGCCGATTGTAGAACGCGGGTTCCGTCATCATGCCGTCCAGCACCGCACGCAGACCGGTCTCGCCCTCGGCAGCCACGCGCGCCTGCTCCTGCGCCGTGGGCAGCCGACTGACCAGCTGCAGGGCGGCGTTGCGCAGCGTGGCCTCCAGCGGCAGCACCTCGATGGCGGCCATGGCCGTGCCCCCGCCGGTGCTGGCGGTGCCATTGAACACGTCGAGCACATAGGCGGCGACCGTGCTTGCGCAAGTCCCCGTGCAGGCCGCCGGGTTGCCCAGCGGCATGGTGCTGGCGATCTTGTTCTCCAGACTGGCGAGGGAGCCGCAGTTGACGCAGTTCCTCAGACTGACGCCCACAGCGCCGCCCAGCCCGTCGGCGCCGTGGCAGCCGGCGCACTGGGCGCTGTAGTCGAGTTGACCGGGCAGCACCACCTCCTCGGCGGCGAGCAGCTGAAAGATGTCTCCGGGCAGCAGTTGCAGGCGCAGCGCATGAAACTGGGTGCCGGCCTTCACGGTGGGAATCTGCAGCAGGCCGTCACTGAGCGTGAAGGTGGCCCCTGGCTCCAGTCCGGCGGCGGCCGGCACCGCCGAGGCGATGGCGAAGCGCAGGCTCGCCTCGTCTTCCAGCACCAGACTCAGACTGATCGCGCCATAACCCTCGACATCCACCCGCGGAATCTGCAGCACGGGATGCACATAGGTGGGCAACGAGGCGCCGCTGGCCGCATGAACGGCGAGCGCCGGGAACAGGCTGGCGAAGACCAGCAGGCACAGCGCCAAAAGACGCTGCGGGAGCGCAGTGGAGAACGTGGGCATGGCGGTGACTCTCTGAGCGTGTCTGCAGGAAATTGCCCCGGCGAAATCCGGTGGCAGGCAGACTAACGCGAGAGTGTGAACAGCGTTGGCAGAAAGCGACAGTGCCACACAATTCTGCGAGAGGCGTCACAGTGCGGAGGCGGTGCGCTACGGGAGGCGGTGGGGCGGCAAGTCTTTCGCTGGCGCAACGCCAGGCGCCTCCCGTAGCGCCACTCACACTCACTGTGGCTGGAAGTTCAACGGCACCTGCACCTGCTGCGAGAACGTCACCGACTTCGGCGGCGTCACCGGGATGTTCGCCGGAATGCCGCTCACCGACAGCCGCACCACGCCCTGGATGGTCAGCGTGGCCGTGGCCGGCACATCGCCTGTCTTCGGGTCGAGCGGAATCGGCATGTCCAGCGTGCCCCCCGCCGTGGTGCCATCACTGTTCACGGCCGACCAGTTGCCGGTGAAGCGCAGATTGTTCTGCGCCGTGCTGCCCGTGAGGGCGCCGGAGAAGCGCCCGCTCGGGTCCACCGTGGCACTGATCGTGACGGGGGGAATGGTGAAGCCCGGAATCGAGATCGGCGGCGTGTACTGCGTGCTGAAGCTGATCGGCGGGTCCATGCGGAACGCCCCTTCCACATTGCCCGACAGCAGGAAGCCCGCGCCGCTCGGCACCATGGTCACCATCATCTCGCCCTCGGTGACGATGGCCGAGGAGAAGGTGTTGTTGTAGCTGAGCGCCGGAATCTGCACCGGGACGCTGATCGGCTGTGTCTGCGACAGATTCACCAGGAAGCGTCCGCCGGGCGGGAACTTGGTGCCGCCCTTGATGGACTCGGGCGGCAGCACCACGTCGAATTCCAGGTCGTAGCTGGTGGCGGCGCCGGTGCTGCTGCGCCCGCTGCCCGCGGAGATGGCAGCACTCCAGGTGAGATTGCCCTTGTCGCGGAACACGATGGGACGCGAGGCATTGCTGGTGTTGTCCGTCACCGTGCCGGTGAGATTGCCGCTGACCATGTCGTAGTCCACGTCATAGCGGAAGGCCACGCCCTGGGCCGCGCCGCTGCCGGCCACGCGAGCCACCAGGCGCCCGTCGTCCCGCGTCACGAAGTTGACGTCGCCCGCGATGGCGGTGTTGCTGCCATCCAGCGGCGTGCGCTTGCCAGTGCCCTCCTCCACCATCACCCCCACCACATTGGCGCCGAACACATTGGCCATGCCCGGGTCCTTCGCCGGCTTCTGCCCGCCCACGGTGGCCGCCGTCACCTGCATGGCGGTGATGGTGTGCGACAGATCAAAGGAGCGCACGAGAATGGCGACCGGGCCCTGGTAGGCGTAAGTCTGCGTGCGTACCTTGGCGCCGTTGAAATAGAAGTCCACCACGTCATTGGACCAGTCGATGCGGTAATCCCCGCAATACCTCTGGCTGCTGTTCAGGCTGGCCGCGCTCACCGCCTGCACGTCGGTGCGACTGCCGGTGGTGACGATGGTGTTCAGGCCGGAATAGTCCCAGCGCTGGGTGAAGCCGAATTCCTGGTTGATCGGATAGAGCTTGCTGCCGGTCGCGCCCTTGAACTCGGTGTTGCGGCGGCCGACGAAGATGTTGTTGTAGCCATACCGGGTGGCCGGGAAGCAGCCCGTCCAGGTGATGGAGAGCGGCGGCGTGAAGTCCAGCGCGGTGATGGCCTCGTCGTAGTCCACGCCCTGGCCGGTGGTGGCTCCGGTGCCGAACCAGGCGTTGTAGGGGTTGAGGTCGCGGTCGACGTCGGCCGTGTCGTAACCGACGCTGTCACCCACCGTGAGGGTGCCGCCCTGCACGCCGCCCGAGGCGTAGAAGATCCATTCTCCAGGGGCCACCAGATCCACGGGCGCGGCCGCAGCCAGCATTGGCGTGGCCAGCGCGGCGGCGAGCAGCAGCAGGCGGCTGCCCCCGGTGTTGCGCTTGCTTGCGTCAGTCGTTTGCCTTGCGTGTGCCATCGAGTCTCTCCTCGGAACGTGTTGAGTGCCTGGGTCCACTATGCCAAGTCGCGGGAACAGCGTCCTGCCCTGCCCCGGACGATCGCGCGGTCGCTTGATGCAGGTCAAAAATTGATCACATTTTGACCAGACACACCTTGCAAGCCTGCCTGCACGGTGCCGGAAGGGAGTGAAATCCTGCGGCGGCGCGCTATATTGATTACTATTTGACCACTAGTTAACTTTATTTGCTGATAAAGTTCACTGCGCGGGCGCCAAGCCCGGACACCACCCAATGCTGCGGGCCATCGGTCCCGCCACCCTGGAGAGAGACGTTTCATGCCACGCATCCCCCGCGCCGCCCTGCGGCGACTTGCCCTCATCGCCGGCCTGGGCCTCGGCAGCCTGCTCAGCCCCCTGACCCAGGCCCAGGAGCCCATCCGCATCGCCTTCATCGACCCCCAGTCGGGCAGCTTTGCCGCCACCGGCAACAGCGCCTACCGCGTGCTCGCCTTTGCGGCGGAGCATTACTACAACAGTCGGGGCGGGGTGCTCGGCGGACGCCGCCTCGAAGTGGTGGCGCTGGACAACAAGGCCGCCGTGGCCGATGCCCAGCTGCAGCTGCGCCGCGCCATCAGCGAGGGCATGCAGTATGTGTTCTCGGGCCAGAGTTCGGCCGTGGCCAGCGCCCTTGCCACCGGCATCGAGCGCCACAACGAGCGCAACCCCGACGCGCGCGTGCTGTTCCTGAACTATGCCGCCGTGGACCCGGTGCTGACCGAGGACGCCTGCAGCTTCTGGCACTTCCGCTTCGATGCCCACGCCGACATGAAGATGGCCGTGATGGCCGATCACATCGCCGCCAACCCCGCCATCACCCGGGTCTACGTGCTCGGCCAGGACTACTCCTTCGGGCAGGCGGTGGGGGCAGCCGCCGCGCGCTTGCTGCCGGCGCGACGTGCCGATCTCCAGCTGGTGGGCAACGAGCTGCACCCCGTCGGCCAGGTGAAGGACTTCACGCCCTACATCAGCAAGATCGTGGCCTCGGGCGCCAATGCCGTCATCACGGGCAACTGGGGTGCCGACATGGTGGCGCTGGCCCGCGGCATCGCCGATGCCGGCCTCGACCTGCCGGTCTACACCTTCTACGCCGCCTACGACGGCATCACCGGCACCCTCGGCGCGGCGGGCAGGAACCGCATCCACATGGTCCACAACGATCACGCCAACCCGTTCCCGAGCGACGAGCGACGCGACTTCACCCGGGCCTTCGAGGCGGCCCACCCGACGCTGAACGTGACCCAGCCCCGCCTGGTCAATGCCCTGATGATGCTGGTCCAGGCCATGGAGGCGGCCGGCAGCAGCGATCCGCTGCAGGTGGCGCTGGCGCTGGAGGACAGCCGCCTGATCACCATGACCGGCGAGCAGGTCTGGATGCGCGCGCAGGACCACCAGCTGTTCGCGCCGCTGCATGTCTCGGTGCACACCGACGAGGGCATCGAGTTCGATCTGGATCGCTCCGGCTTCGGCCTGCGCACCGTGCACACCGCCCCGCTGGAGGCGACGCTGACGCCGTCCAGCTGCCAGATGCAGCGCCCAACACTCTGAGCCGCCCGCCATGGCCGACGCCCTGCTCTTCGCCACGCTCAATGGCCTCGTGACCGGCCTGCTGCTGTTCATGCTCGCGAGCGGCGTCACCCTGATCTTCAGCATGATGGGCGTGCTCAATTTCGCGCACGCCAGCTTCTACATGCTGGGGGCGTACTTCGCCTTCTCCCTGAGCCAGCACCTCGGCTTCTGGCCCGCCCTGCTGCTGGCCCCGTTGCTGACGGGGGTGCTCGGGGCGCTGGTCGAGCGCTACGGCCTGCGCCGGGTGCACCGTCACGGCCCGGTGGCGGAGCTGGTGTTCACCTTCGGCCTGGCCTTTCTGATCGAGGAAGTGGTGCAGCTGTTCTGGGGGCGCTCGACGCAGGACTTCCGCGTGCCCGCGCTGCTGGATTTCCCCCTGTTCACGCTGTTCGGCCAGGACTTTCCCGCCTGGCGCGCCTTCATGCTGCTGCTCTCCCTGGGCATCTTCGCGGCGTTGTATGCCGGGCTGACTCGCACACGCCTCGGTCTGATCCTGCGCGCCGCCATCACCCACCCACAGACGGTGGCGAACCTGGGCCACGATGTGCCGCAGCTCTTCATGCTGGCCTTCGGCGTGGGCACTGGACTGGCCGGGCTCGCCGGCGTGATCGCGGGACCGGTGCTCGGCACCTGGCCGGGCATGGCGGCGAGCCTGGGCAGTCTGGTGTTCGTGATCGTGGTGATCGGCGGGCTGGGCTCGCTCGGCGGTGCCTTGGTGGCCGCCCTGCTGGTCGGCCTGCTGCAGTCCTGGGCCATCGCCTCGTCCGTGGGCATGGCCGATGTGCTGACTCTGCTGGGCCTGAGCTTCCCGCCCGAGCACCCGTTGCGCGATCTCTGGCGCCTGACGCTGGCGCAGGTGGCGCCGCTGCTGCCCTATCTGCTGCTGGTGCTGATGCTGCTCCTGCGCCCCGCCGGGCTGGCCGGCAACCGGGAGGACTGAACATGGGCAGTCGCACAGTCTGGGCAGCAGCGGCGGTGGTGCTGGGGGTGCTGCCCCTGGTGTTCGATTCGGTACTGAGCGTGGGGATTCTCAACCAGATGCTGATCGCGGTGCTGTTCGCCCTGAGCTACAACACCCTGCTCGGCCAGGGCGGCCTGCTCTCGTTTGGCCATGCGGTGTACTTCGGGCTGGGCGGCTATGTCGCGGCCCACGCCCTGCGCCTGACCGAGCTCGGCAGTCTGAACCTGCCCGTGGTGCTGCTGCCGCTGGCAGGCGCGGCGGGCGGGCTGCTGGCGGCGCTGTTGCTGGGCAGTGTCTCCACGCGGCGCGGCGGCACGGCCTTCACCATGATTTCCCTGGGGCTGGGCGAACTGCTGGCAGCCGCCGCCCTCATCCTCGTGGCCTTCTTCGGCGGCGAGGCGGGCATCAGCGGGGACCGCACCGCCGGAGCGGCCCTGCTCGGGGTGAGTTTCGCCAGCGAGACGCAGGTGTACTACCACGCCGCCGTCTGGGTGTTCCTCGGCGCGCTCTGCCTGGCGGCATTCAAGCAGACGCCGGCCGGCCGCCTGGCCATGGCCGTGCGCGACAACCCGCTGCGGGCGCAGTGCCTCGGTTACAGCGCGGCGCGGGTGCGCCTGCTCTGCTTCGTCGTGGCGGGCACCTTCGCGGGCATGGCCGGGGCCCTGTTCGCCATCCACAACGAGATCATCACGTCCCAGGCCCTGGGCACCGCGAACGCCGGGCAGGTGCTGCTGATGTGCTTTCTGGGCGGCACGGGCTATTTCCTGGGGCCAGTGATCGGCGCCGTGCTGCTGACCCTGTGCACTGCCCTGCTCAGTGGCTGGACCACGCTCTCGACGCTGTATCTCGGCCTGCTGTTCGTGGGCTGTGTGCTGTTCCTGCCCGAGGGCCTGAGCAGCCTGCTGGTGCAATTGCACAGGCGCTGGCGACAGGGGACTCTGCGGCCGCTCGCCCGAGCGCTGGCGCGCTGCGCGCTGCCGACTGCCGCCTTGTTGAGCAGTGGCGTGCTGCTGCTGGAACTTGCTGCCCGCGAAGGCGCAGCGCTCAACGTGGCGGGCCTGGTCCTGCGGGCCGAGAGTGCCTGGAGCTGGCTCGGCCTGGCGGCTCTTGCCGCCGTGGCGAGCCTGCTGCTGCGTCGCCAGCTGCCGGCGCTGCGGGCGGCGTGGCAACTGCCCGGCGTCGCACGCGACTGGCGGGTGTCGCCATGAGCCTGCTGCGGGTGGAAGGGGTGAGCAAGCAGTTCGGCCGCACTGCAGTGTTGCAGGACGTGAGCCTGAGCATCGAGGCCGGCGAATGTCACGCCATCATCGGCCCCAATGGCGCTGGCAAGTCCACCCTGTTCCACCTGATCAGCGGCCTGCTCACGCCCGACAGGGGCTGCATCGAGTTCGAGGGCAAGCCGATCCAGGGCTTGCCGAGCGAGCAGATCGCCCGGCGCGGCATTGCCCGCAGCTTCCAGATCAGCCAGCTGTTCCTGCGCCTGAGCGTGGCCGAAAACCTGCGCTGCGCCCTGCTGTGGCCCATGGGCTACGGCTATTCCCTGCGGCATCTGCTGGGCCGGGAGAAGGCCTTGAATGCGCGGGTCGACGCCCTGCTGGAGGAGTTGGGACTGCAGACGCTGCGCGAGGTGCCGGCCGGCGAACTGGCCTACGCGGCCCAGCGGGCACTGGAGCTTGGCCTGGCGCTTGCCGGCGACGCGCGCCTGATCCTGCTCGATGAACCGGTGGCCGGCATGAGCCACAGCGAGGCCGCAGCGGCGCTGGCCCTGATCCGCCGCGTCACGGCCGGGCGCACGCTGTTGCTGGTGGAACACGACATGAGCGTGGTGTTCGAGCTGGCCGATCGCATCACGGTGCTGGCCCAGGGCGAGGTGATCGCCACCGACACGCCGGCGCGCATCCGCGCCACTGCCCGCGTGCAGGAGGTTTATCTGGGCGCGCAGACAGGAGGGTCCACCGATGCTTGAGGTGGAGAATCTGCAGGCCTGGTACGGCCGGAGTCATGTGCTGCAAGGCGTCAGCCTGCGGGTGGGCGAAGGCGAGATCGTGGCCCTGCTCGGCCGCAACGGGGCCGGACGCTCGACCACAGTGAGGGCGCTGATGGGCGAGCTGCGTGCCAGTGGCGCGGCGCGCTGGCAGGGGCATTCCCTGCTGGGGCTGCCGAGTCATGCGATCGCCCGCCTGGGCGTCGGCTGCGTGCCCGAGCAGCGCGACGTCTTCCCCGGACTGAGCGTGCTGCAGAACCTGCAGCTGGGACTCAAGCCGGGGCAGAGCCTGGCACCGGGGCAGCTGGAAACGCTGTTCGCGCTGTTTCCTGCGCTCGCGGCGCGCCGGGATGTGCCGGGCGGCGCGCTCAGCGGCGGCGAGCAACAGATGCTGTGCATCGCCCGCACGCTGATGGGCGCCCCGCGCCTGCTGCTGGTGGATGAGCCCACGGAGGGTCTGGCCCCGCGCCTGGCCGAGCAGGTGGCGCAGAGCCTGCAGCAGATCGCCGCGAGCGGCGTCGGCATCCTGCTGGTCGAACAGAAGCTGCACATTGCCCTGCGCATCGCCGCGCGGGTCTACGTCATGGGCCGTGGCCGCATCGTGTTCGAAGGCACGCCGGACGCCCTGCTGGCGGACGACGCGGTGCGGCGGGAGTGGCTGGAGGTTTGAGAATCGGGT
>JACCDH011045398.1_pt1 | contig 11808 bp, 8 predicted proteins | sample 7442481 | NCBI WGS metagenome assembly JACCDH01 (sample SAMN15323433, study PRJNA562643) | freshwater metagenome | isolation source: river surface water | place: USA:Blue River Watershed | collected 2017-08-15 | reverse complement strand
TGACTTACCCACATAGCGGCAAGGTCATGAAGTACATTCGGAAATGGCTACATCTCCGCATTGCATATCCGGTGCAGTGGGTAGTTCTCATGTCCCTGTTCACTTTCGAGGCGCAGGCCAGTAGCGTCCTGATTTTGTCGAGTCGCAGCGGAGGTGCATATGAAGACCTGATTGCAGGCATCCGAGCTGAAGTAGCGCGCACCGTCGATTTACGTGTTCATTACCTCAACGCAGCAAGCACGAGCGGAACATGGAAGCCTGTGGAGTCCCACAAGCTGGTCATTGCTGTGGGAGTGGATGCAGCCAAGGCCGCAGAGCAAAACGCCGAACCAGGCACCCCCATTCTGTGTGTGCTCATACCTCGTACAAGCTTTGAGTTGCTGGCCATTCAAAAGGACACGCGGAAATTCACAGCCGTCTACCTTGATACTCCGCCGCAGCGTCAACTTGAACTGATCAAGGCACTCTTGCCCCAAGCTAAAAAAGTCGGGGCAGTGCTGGGCAATGTCTCCCAGGTCGATAAAGACAACATCAAGAGCATGGCCAAAGACAAGGGTCTCGTCTTGCAAACAGAACTGGCGACACGTGACTCTGAGCTTTATCCTGTCCTCAAGATGGTGTTGGCCGAATCCGACGTATTTTTGGCCATACCTGATCCTGTTGTGATGAACGGCACAACCGCCCAGAATGTACTCATTACGGCTTTTCGCAGCCAAGTCCCCGTTATTGGTTATACCGCCAGCTATGTCAAAGCTGGTGCCTTGGCCGCCGTCTACAGCACCCCCCAACAAATAGGTCAGGAAACTGGTCAGATCATTAAAAACTACCAGCGCACCAACAGCCTGCCATTGCCCAAATATCCCCGATACTTTTCAGTGGGGGTCAACGCCACACTGATGCGTTCAATGAACCTGCCAAACACAGACGAAGTCAGCCTCGTGCAACGACTCCAGAAAAATGAGTAACCCTGGTGTTTTCAAGCGAGTCCAGTTGAAAATAGGGCATTTCTACAGGCTGGCCAGCAGCAGCCTGCGTTGGCGTTTGCTCATGCTCTCCATGGCGCCATTGGCGCTGTTTGCGCTGATCTGGCTCACCTATGCGCTGCTTCAACGCGAACGAGACCTCGGCTTGCAGGCGCAACAGCGGGCCCAACTGCTCGCTCGCCAAATGGCTGCGGCTTCCGATTACGTTATTTTTTCTCAAAATACCATCGCGCTGAAAACAATCACAACGTCCGTAGCCAGTGAGGCCGAGGTCATTGCCGCTGCAGTTTATGATGAAAATTTGCAAGCCCTGTCGTTGAGCACGGGCCAGCAAGCGCTGAATGAAGCTGACAAGATGCATTGGTTACGCGAAATGCAAATCGTCAAGCAAACAGGGCAAGCTCAAACCCTGAACATCCAGGACCGATCACTGCTGTACATCCAGCCTATTGTTTCGACCGATCTCGGAGTAGAAGAAGTCGACTCAGGTGACAAGCCGCCGTCGCTCGCAAAGGCTCGGGGTTACGCCATCGTGCAGTTGTCTTTAGACGCCATTCAAACCGAGTTGTCCTTGTTTTTGGGGCTTGCGCTTGTCGTCTTCGTCAGTTTTCTGCTGATTGCGTGGTCGATCGTGAGCCGATTCAGCAACCAACTTGACCGACGTTTTCGCACGCTGGCTGATGCTGCAAAAAAAATCGGAGCAGGTCAGACCAATACACGCTTGGCCCGAAGCGACATCAAAGTCTTTGACAGCCTTGCAAGTGATCTGAATCGAATGGCAGAAAAACTTGAGCACGCTCAAAGCAACCTTGAGCGCCAAGTTGAGGGTGCGACACAAGCCCTGCGCGAACAAATTGTCGCGGCAGAGAAAGCCAACAACGCCAAATCCCGATTCCTGGCGGCAGCCAGTCATGATCTTCGACAGCCTATGCATGCACTCAGCTTGCTCGTATCAGCCGCGCAGCGCGTGACTGAGCCGCAGGCAAAGTCCGTCATTCTCAAGCGCATAGAAACAGGAACAGCAGCACTCAGTGACCTTCTCAACTCTTTACTCGACATTTCCCGGCTCGATGGTGGCGGCGTCAAAGTACATCAGGAATCCTTTGCGCTCGACGGTTTGATGCGCCGCCTGCAAGATACATACCGAGACCTCGCATTTGAAAAAGGTGTGCAACTGATACTTCGGCCAACCAAGGCGTGCACACGCACTGATCCCGCTTTGCTCGAACGCATCATGGGCAACTTGCTGTCAAACGCCATACGTTACACCCCTATGGGGGGGACTGTCTATGTGGCAGTGCGTCCACGAGGACAAGACTGGTTGATTCAGGTTCGGGACAACGGCCCGGGTATTGCGCTGGCAGACCAGGAAATGATATTTCATGAGTTTGTGCAACTCAGCAACCCTCAACGCGATAGAAGTCAGGGCCTTGGGCTGGGCCTGGCCATTGTGCAAAGGCTGGCACAACTGCAGGGACACCATATTTACGTGCGCTCTCAGCCAGGCCAGGGCGCCACTTTCGCGTTACGCATACCGCGTATCACGGCCAGCAAAGTGGCCACAGCTTCCGCAGAAACAGCAAAAAGCAACACCCCATTGCAGCTCAAAGGTTTGCCGATCCTCATGGTCGAAGACGACGAGCTGGTAAGGCAAAGCTTTGCGGGTCTCCTGGGTATGTGGGGGGCCAACGTAGACGCCTTTGAGGAGGCCGATGCGGCGCTAAACCACATCCAGACTCAGCAAGTCCAACCCCAGCTCATCATCGCTGACCACCGACTTGCTGGTCCCATCAATGGCCTTGAACTCGTCTACGCTGTGGCCCGACAACTGAATCGACCCATCCCCGCGCTGCTGATCACAGGCGATACCGAAGACCTGACTTTGCAACGGCTCTCGGAGCCCCACATTGAAGTTCTTTACAAACCCGTTAAACCCAATGTGCTAATTGCCACCATCAATCGCTTGCTGAGTCTGGCACCCGGTGAGACGGCACGCCAAATGTTAAAATTAGAAATAGAAGACAAACAACAGGCCTCAGTGTGAAACTCCTCATTGTTGACGATCACGGCTTGGTACGTGAAGGGCTCAAAGCCATTGTTGGCCAGTCCGATCTTCAGGCGCAATGTTTTGAGGCTTGGGATGAAGCCAGCATTTGGCAGCAACTTGCGCAACACCAAGACCTGGACATGGTCCTGCTGGATATCCAGTTGCCCGGGCTGAGCGGCATTGATCTGTTGCAACGCATCGTCAAGGAGCGTCCCCAGTTGCCCATCATCATGCTGTCGGCAGACCATGATGCCGATACTGTATCCAGAACCCTGCAACTCGGCGCCAGTGGCTTTTTGCCTAAAAGCTCTCTCAATCAAGTGCTGATATCAGCCATACGGTTGGTGGCTTCTGGTGGGGTTTACATCCCCCTTGAAGCATTGCAGAAAAGCGCGCCCAAACCACAGCCTCAAATCAACAGCAAACCTGTTGTGAGTCTCGATTCACTTGGGCTGACAAATCGCCAGGTTGATGTGCTGCGCTTGCTGCTCAAAGGCATGTCCAACAAGCTCATTTCTCGTCAGATAGATCTGGCTGAGGCCACCGTCAAAATTCACATACGTGGTATTTTGCGTGCCCTTAACGTCACCAGCCGAACCGAGGCTTTGGTCAAGCTCACAGACATGGGTATCAGATTCCATGACGGTGAAGATGCACCTGCTCCTCATCAGTAAGAAGTGCTGTTGATTCACATGCTGCAGCAATCCATCAGCGGACTGCGTCAATTTGTCGCACACCGCCATCTTCTGAAAACCCTGATTGGCCGTGACCTCAGCAGCCGTTATCGAGGCTCCTTGGCTGGTGTTCTCTGGTCCATGCTATTGCCATGCAGCATGCTGGCCATTTATTACTTTGTATTTGGCTACATCAATCAGCCGGTCAGACCCAGCTTCTTCAGCGCCAAAAGTGCCGATTTCGCACTGACGCTATTTGCCGGACTGAACTTGCACGCCATGATGGCTGAATGCTTGTCTCGTGCCCCGCAGGCCATCATCACACAACCCAGTTACGTCAAACGTGTTGTCTTCCCGTTGCACCTACTGCCCTTGACGATGGTGGGTGCCGCCTTCGTCCAGTTTCTGCTGGCTTCGGCTATTTTGTTTTTGGCGTACCTTTCGCTCAATGGTTTTCAGCCCGCCTTGATGTGGTGGCCATTAAGTTGGGCATCTCTGCTTGTGTTTGTCACAGGCTTAAGTCTATTGCTCTCTGCGCTGACCGTGTACCTGCGAGACATCGTGCAGATGACCGGATTTGTATCCACTTTTTTGCTTTTCATGGCCCCTATTTTTTATCCACTGGCCAGTGCACCAGCGGGGCTGCAAACTGCCCTTTTATTCAACCCGTTAACGTTACCGGTGGAAACTTCGCGTGCGATCCTCATGCAAACTGCCTTGCCAGATGTTCGGCTACTCGCAACACACGGCTTGGCGTCGCTTGCTTTTTTGGTGATGGGCGCCTGGATTTTCAGCAAAACTCGCCGAGGCTTTGCCGATGTACTCTGATTCCGGAGCTTGGCTCATACGGGCCCAGAACGCATCCAAAACCTACCGCATCTATGATCGGCCGCATCATCGAATGCTGCAACTGCTGGCGGGGGATCGTCGGCGGTACTATCGTGAATTCAACGCACTTCAAGGCGTCAGCTTTGAACTCCAGCGAGGTGAAACTCTAGGCATCATCGGCGCAAATGGCGCAGGAAAATCAACCCTGTTGCAAATGCTGTGCGGCACGCTTGAACCCAGCGCTGGAAGCATAGAGGTTCAGGGGCGCATCGCTGCGCTGCTTGAGCTCGGAGCTGGATTCAATCCGGAATTCACAGGCCGTGAAAACCTCACCATCAACGCCGCCATTCTTGGACTCACCCCTCAGCAAATCGAAGACCGCGCTGACGACATCATCGCCTTCGCCGACATCGGAGACTTCATCGACCAGCCTGTCAAAACCTATTCCAGCGGCATGTATGTGCGTTTGGCCTTTTCGGTCGCAGTTCATGTTGACCCGCAAATCCTCATCGTCGATGAAGCGCTTGCGGTGGGGGATGCCTTGTTTCAATTCAAATGCATGAACCGCATGCGCCGCATGCTCGACGAAGGCGTCTCGCTTCTGTTTACCAGCCATGACATCAGTGCCATCAAAGCATTGTGTCAACGAACGCTTTGGCTAGAAAAGGGTCACACACGTATGCTGGGTGCCACCCGCGAAGTCACACGAGCCTATGACCAAGACTGGGTTTTGCGTGCCAACGAAGCACAAGGCCAAAGCGTTGCTTTGCATGACGCCGAGCAAGCCGCATCCAAAACAGGCACACAAGCCGTCGAAATTCTCACTGCGCATTGGGGTACCGAGGGCTTGCTGGCCACACAGGCAAGGGCGCAATACGGCGATCAACTCCATCTGAGCTTGCGTGCCCGTGTGCACCAAGCTTGTCGGCAACTGGTCGTCTCGTACCACATCAAAAACAAGCAAAACCAGAACGTCACCGGAGGCCACACCGCCTGCGACCCTGACCTGTACAGTCGCGACTGGCAACCCGGTGAGGTTTTTGATGTCAACTTCCACATACCCGTGCAACTGCATGCAGGTGACTATGCGCTCACCGTGCTGATGGCCAGCATCGGTGACACGCAGCACTACAGCGACGTCGTTTTTCATGACTGGCAAGACAACCTGGCCACCGTCAACGTCGTTCAGCGACAAAACTTCCCGCTCAGCGACATGGTCGAGCCCCCGCAGCACAGCACAGTCGTTGCGCAAGCGCCATGGGTCATCATTGACGACTTCTTTCCGCACCTGCTCACCGGATTTCGGATAGCCGAATACAACGCCCATCTGCAAGCCTTCGGACAACTGCAAATCATGTCCACGCTGGGCGATTTCATTGACCACTATAAAAACTACCAGGCGCTCTACCCCCAGCATGCAGCCCGGGTCAGCCGCTATCAACCCGACCGGCTAGCGGGCGTTCAACTGGCTTACATCACCTTTTTGAACAACGCACATGCGTATCTGGACGACCTTGTGCTTCATGGGGTGCCGTTTGTATTGAACCTTTACCCTGGCGGCGGCCTGGGGTTGGGTGATGCCGACAGCGACCGCAAACTCCTGCGCGTGCTGAAATGCCACTTGCTCAAAGACATCATCGTGACGCAGCCCGTGGTCGAGCGCTACCTGATGGACTTGGCAAACACACACGGCCTGACGCTGCCTCCGATGCACCTCGTACAGGGTGTGGTGGTCAATCCGGATTACTTCGACCCTGAACTCACCCGTCATGGGCCACGTTACGGCCAGGGCAAAGACAAACTGGACATCTGCTTTGTTGCCGAAAGCTACATGCCCGGCGCAGCCAACAAAGGCTTTCCGGAATTCATTGCCGCCATGCAACGCCTGGCTGATCTGGACAGCTTGCGCATCCACGTGGTTGGTGGGGGCTATAGCAACGCCGACTTCGATGTGCCGGGTTTGGCGCAAAAAATCCAGTACCACGGGCGTTTGCCCACTGCGCAATTACGCGCCTTCTATGGCCGGATGGACCTCATCATCTCGCCCAACCGGCCGGGACAGCTGCATGCCGGCAACTTTGATGGCTTTCCGACCGGAGCCTGTGTCGAAGCCGCCTTGTGCGAAGTCGCTGTCATGGCCACCGATGCGATGGCGCAAAACCCTGGCTACATCCACCAGCAATCCATATTTTTGCTAGACCACCAAGGACAACCCGTGCCCGAGCAAATCGAAAGCCTGGTGCGTCACCTGTTGGCCCATCCAGTGCAGCTCAGTCAGGTGGCCAGCGAATGCCAGCGTTTGACGCGCACCCTCTATGCCCCAGAGCGGCAAATCACAACGCGTCAGGACATTCTCAGAAAGGCAGCCACATGAAGCCTATCGTCATCTGGGGCATTGGGGGGCAGGCGCGCGAGGTGGCGCAACTCATTGCCGATATTGAAGCCCATCAGCCCGGCACCTGGTCATTGCAAGGCTTCGTCGTCGACGAAAAAGCCACCACCAAGAACCCCCATCCCTTGCCAGGCCCCGTGCTGGGCGGCATGGACTGGTGGCTGGCGCATCCTGACGTTTGGGGCATTGTTGCTGTAGGCAACCCTGGCATCCGCCGCCAGATCACACAGCGCTTGCAGCAGGCCAACGACCAACTGCGCTTCGCCACACTGGTGCATCCTCGTGCCTGGGTCGCCACGGGGGCCAGCTTGGGGCAGGGCAGTGTGGTCTATGCCCAAAGCTGCATCAGCACCCAGGTTCAGATCGGCCAGCACGCCAGCATCAATCTGGCGTGCACCCTCAGCCATGACACTGTCCTGGGCGACTGTGTCAGCCTTGGGCCCGGTGTACACCTCAGTGGTGGCGTGCACATTGCAGACGACTGCGAACTTGGCGCAGGCGTCACGGTCATTCCCAATGTGCAGATCGCGCCCCGTGTCACGGTCGGGGCGGGGGCCGTTGTGACCCGAAGTCTGCCCGAAGGGGTCACCGCCATGGGTGTTCCGGCCAAGGCGAAGTAATATACTTTGTGAATGAATTCCCCCACCCAAGCGCCACGCGCGTTTGAACACCCCGTCTACATCACACGCCCCGTGCTGCCACCACTGGCAGACTACACCCGACTTCTCGAACAAATCTGGCAATCTGGATTTTTGACCAATGGCGCGAGTCAACACCAGGCCTTAGAGCAAGAGCTGAGTGCACACCTGGAAACACCACATCTGAGCCTCTTCAACAACGGAACCCTGGCATTGCTGGTGGCCTGCCAGGCCCTGCAAGTCAAAGGCGAAGTGGTGACCACACCGTTCACCTTTGCAGCCACACCCCATGTGCTCGCCTGGAACAAAGCGACGCCGGTCTTCGCTGACATCGACCCCGAGACGCTGTGCATCGACCCCTCAAGCGTCGAAGACAACATCAGCCCACAAACGTCGGCCATTTTGGGGGTGCATGTTTACGGCATCCCCTGCGACGTGCACGCCATTGGCAGCCTGGCCCGGCAATACCAACTCAAAGTCATCTACGACGGTGCGCACGCCTTTGGGACGCAACTCGACGGCCGGCCCATCACGCTGCATGGTGACGCCACCATGCTCAGCTTTCACGCGACCAAGTTGTTTCACAGTGCAGAAGGCGGAGCCCTGTGCATGGCCGACCCCCAACTCAAAAAGCAAGTTGACCTTCTTAAAAACTTCGGCATCAAAAACGAGGAAGAGGTTTTGCTGCCCGGCATCAACGGCAAAATGAACGAACTGCAAGCCGCACTGGGGCGCCTGGTTCTTCAGCATGTCGACGCAGAAAAGCAACGCCGCCAAACCGTTCGAGACATATACGTACAGCGGCTACAAGCCATTCCCGGCATCAGCCTGTTGCGCATGCCCGCCAACGCCACGGACAGCCAGCAGTACCTGGTGGCCCGTATCAACGCCGACCAGGCGGGGTGCCACCGAGATGAATTGCACCAGCGACTCAAGCGCTACAACATCATCACCCGTAAATACTTCTACCCCTTGTGCAGCCAATACGACTGCTATCGCCATCTGCCCTCGGCAGATCCCCGCAGGCTGCCCAATGCCCACCGCGTCGCCTCCGAAGTCCTGTCGTTGCCTTTGCATGGCGGCCTCAGCCAAGATGACACCCATCGCATCTGCGATGCCATCGCCTTCAGCCTGCACCACGCATGAACTGGCTCAAACGCCTGGGCTGGCGCAAGCGCCCCCTCATCAGTGTGGTCGTGGCCAGCTACAACCACCAGGCCTATGTGCGCGCCTGCCTGCAAAGCGTGCTGGACCAGGACTTTCAAGACTTTGAAATCATCGTCACCGACGATGGCTCCAGCGACCAGACCGTCGCCCAAATCCAGGCGCTCAAAGACCCGCGCATTCACCTTAAAGTCTTGCCGCGCAACCTCGGTGCCTGCATCGCCCTCAACGACGCCATCCTGCGCTCCAGTGGCACCTACATTGCCGTCCTCAACTCCGACGACTATTTTTTGCCCGGCAAACTCAGCCAGCAACTGGCCTACCTGCAAACGCACCCCGAAGTCGGTGCCGTCTTTGGCTTGCCCGCCTTCATCAACGAACAAGGCGAGGTGTTTGAAGACCCCGCCCACCGTGATCACCAGGCCTTTCGCGCAGAACAACGTACCCGCCACCAATGGCTGCGGCACTTTTTTGACCAAGGCAACGCCCTGTGCCACCCCACAGCAATGGTCCGGCGCAGCGTTTATGACCGCCTGGGCCTCTACGACCCCCGGCTGGCCCAGGTCCCCGATCTCGACATGTGGATACGCCTGGCCAGCCACACCAACCTGCACGTCATGCCCTGTGCGCTCACCGCATTTCGGGTTCGTGATGGCCTGCAAAACGCCAGTGCAGGGCGTCCAGAAGTCATCGTGCGCGATGCGTGGGAACGCGCCCGCATACTGCGCCATTACCTGACACTGCCCGCAGCAGACCTGCTGCAGGTTTTTCCGGAATTTGCCGCCCAGCCTGTGCCGCTGATGGAACAACTGGCACGGCATGCGCTGGCCCAGCCTTATCCTTTCTTTCATCGCTTTGCACTGGATGCATGGTTTGACAGCCTGCCGGATGGCCACCCGTCGCAAGCCATGCTGCAAAGCCTGCAGGCCAGGCCGCAAGCCTGGCGTGACTTCATTCAGCAAACCGGGCAGGTCAACCTGCACCAAATTCAGGTCTGAAGCACCCACAAGCACACCATGCAGACCTCGCAACACCCCTACCTCAGCCGTTTGGACCACCTGCGTTTTCTGGCGGCCAGTTTGGTTGTGCTGTTTCACTACTTTCACCATACTCAGGGCGACTTGCGCAGCGGCAACCCCCTCGTCAGCCTCATCGACGAAGGCCATACCGGCATTGCCCTTTTCATGCTCATCAGTGGATTCATCTTCACCGTCATCGCCGGACACAAAGACATCCACTACGGCGGCTTCATCCGCAACCGTATCATCCGCATTTACCCCTTGCTCATCGTTGCAGCCTGTCTGCAACTGCTGATCAGCACCTACAACGACCACCGCAATTACGGCTTTTTGCAGCTGCTGGGCTGGCTGATGCCCTTCCGGTCAGAAACCATTGGCCTCTCGCCGTACTTTCAGCAAATGTGGACCGTCTGGGTCGAGTTGCAGTTTTACTTGATCTTCCCTTTCCTCATCCTTTTTGTCCGGCGTCATGGCACGCGCTACCTGTGGGGCGTACTGGGCCTGCTGCTGGTGCTGCGCCTGCTGGTGTTTGCTGCATCGGGCGAAGTTCGCTACCTGGCCTATGAAACGCTGTTTGGCCGACTCGATCAATTTGTGGTGGGCATGCTCATGGGGCGACTGTGGCTGGCGCAAGGGCGGCACCTGCCCCCTTCGAGGGGTGCGCCCGCCAAAGACCTGAGCTGCATTTGGCTGCTGCCTGCTGGCGCCGTGCTGCTGCTGGGGCTGCACCTGTTCAGCCTGAAAGCCGGATTCACCGACATACCCAACCCCATCTGGACCGTGTGGCCCCTCATCGAGGCCGGCCTCTGGGCCGGACTGGTCTGGGTTTACCTCCTGGCCCGCTGGCCCGGGCCGACAGCCTTCAAGGCGCGAATCGATCACGCCCTGGCCGCCCTGGGCGCCGTCAGCTTTTCGACTTATGTCTTTCACAATCTGGTACTGGCCGCCTACAACGCCCACTGGGGCGTGGTCCCCTTTACGGGCAACGACCGCCGCGACGCCATCCTGACCGGCTTGTTGTGTGTGCTGCCTCTGGTCATGCTCATGGCCAACCTCACCTACCACGTCATCGAAAAGCCATTTCTCAGTCTCCGCCGCAGCTACTTGCGCTGAAAGACCCTCTGAACCAAGAGCCGAGGATAAAAAAACAACATTTATAACTACACCCTAAGGTGTAGATGTTCGGGTTGTGATTTTGGAGGTTGATCTAAGTGCTTGATTTAAAACAAGAAAATTCCGACCTCACAGAGGCGTATTGCGTACACCCAAAGTGAGTATTGCGACCTGGGCGGATTCACCTAGAATGCCTGCAAGCACTGATCCCAGTGCCTACTTGAAACACAGTTTCTTTTTTTACTGAAAGGTAATCAATGTCTTACTTCACTACCGGTGCAGCCCTGACGGCCGCCCTGAACGCGCTGCCAACATCTTTGACAGGCACATACAAGGCTTTTGACGCCTTCTATTACGCCGAAAAATACATGGGTTCCTACGCTGGCACCCTGACCCCCATCGAGCACTTTGTGCAAGTGGGCGCTGCCCGTGGCTACCAGCCCAACGCTGATTTCAACCCCGCTTACTACCAGTCGCAATACAGCGACTTGGCTGGCTTTGACGCCGCTGAACTGCTGTACCACTACGTCCGCTACGGCCTGAACGAAGGCCGTCCAGGCAACGCCACTCTGGCTGCCAACGACTGGTCCGCTTACCTGGCTGCTTACCCCGCTGTGGCCGAATACGTCACGGCCAACCTGTCCAGCTTCGGCGGCAGCATGACCAACGGCGCCATCGCCCACTACGTCAAGTTCGGTCAAGCCCAAGGCTTCACCCTGCCCAACACCGTTGGCCAGACTTTCACGCTCACTACTGGTACGGACGCTTTCTCTCCGACCGCGACTGCCGCCTCCAGCAAGACCACCTCTGGTAACGACACCATCAACGGCGTTCTGCAAGACGCTGGCGCTACCGGCACGACCGTTCAGCCCGGTGACTACATCGATGGCGGTGCAGGCGCTGACAACCTGAGCATTTCTGTGGCCGGCAACGTCGGCAACACGGGCTAC
>JACCDH010051125.1_pt1 | contig 11811 bp, 7 predicted proteins | sample 7442481 | NCBI WGS metagenome assembly JACCDH01 (sample SAMN15323433, study PRJNA562643) | freshwater metagenome | isolation source: river surface water | place: USA:Blue River Watershed | collected 2017-08-15 | reverse complement strand
GGCACCACTTTCCCACTTACCCATTCATATTCTTTTCTTTCCAGGGTGTAGTGGTAGGTAACATTATAGTGACTTGGACCTAAAAAAGTTGCTTTTGCGGCATTTTCATGTTTACGCTTCAATACCATTTTTTTCAACTTGGCATCGTAATAGTAGGCATAAACAATATCCTCATTAAAAAACACCAGCACCATATTGGGATTATCGTTATTGATAATGATCTGATCGCTTTCTCTAAGGAACAAAGCAACACCATTCATTCCAAACAACTTCTGATTTCGATTAGGCAATTCCGCCCAAATATATTTGCCATACAAGACCTCTATCCTGGTATATTTAGCCGGCAATACCGTCTTCATGTCTTTATTGATTAGCCCTATTCTCCCGTTGGTATCTGTAGTGGTGGCCAAACCAAAATTATCAAAGAACCCAAGTTCGAGTTTCGAAAACGGCGTTACCCTCATCACCATACCAGTATCCATATAACCCCATAGTCCTTTTTTGTTGTAAGGCACATAAGCTTTATAAGACTGCGCATGGGAGCTTGACACAATCAAAAAACAAATTAGAAAAAGGCAAAATCGCATACGCAAATTTACGGAATGCAAACGAAAGTACGTATAACCGTCGGAGCCGCGCTCCACGGTAGTATGAGAGTGGGAATTGGGATGGGATTTCTGATAAATATCTTAAAAATCAAATTATAGCCGTCGGACTTGCAGTCCAAGGCATCTCACCCCCACATCCCTGGCGCCTAAACTTTATTGATCCTCAAAGTACTTCCTACCTAGTTGATCGATATAGCCAAGTTGGTTCTTTTGTGTAAACACTTTATAATATCTAAAATTACCACGATCCAGATGAAAGGCTATAAAACGATATTGACATGGTACAATTTGAAATCCATTGGGATGACAGATAGCTAAACCGAACAAACTATCCTGCTTCAATTCAATTGAACGCGAAACAGTATGTATACTTTTTTTATCTTCATGTAAATCTTGTACCAGATCAAACAAATAATCAGTTTTACCACCCTTAGTTCCATAGAGAGCAATTTTATTTCCCTTTATAGCATACAGAATTAACTCATCACTACAGGATGTAAAATCGACACTATTTCTCCAGCCAATTATAAAACTATCAACTTCACATGGAATAACTAACTTTGAGGATGGATTAATGACGCCATATTTACCGTTTCTTTTTACTAATAAAAATTTCGCTCCAAATAAATCAAGCTTGTCGTAAACAAAAGGAATATTAAGCGAAGTATCAGTAGACAACAGACCGTATTTCCCATTTAATTTACAGATCCAGGCCAGAACCTTTTCATTGTCTTTTGTATTATAATCTGAGTAACTGTAACTCGAAACAATAGTATCATAAATTAGAGGCACTACTATATTGCGACCACGATACAATACGCCCCATTTTCCCTTGGCCTTAACATGACTAATATTAAAGTTGTAGTAATTTTTTCTCTTAGTTGTAATAATTAACTTTGGATCAATAGTATCTTTATATCTTGAATAACCAGAATTTTTTACATTGGTTTTCTGAATATCTCCCATCGGCAAATAATCTGCAGAGGGCTCTATTCCATGACCCAAACCAACGCCAAGTTCACCTCTGTTTGAAGTTTGCTCTTCTATCACAATCCCAGTATTCAGCTCATAGATTTTTCTTTCATTGGGATTGCGATAACCAATCTTATAGTGACCGAAATCTACAAACCCTACCATACCAACACCTTCATGCTGACGTTTTAATACCAGTTTATTGAGTTTTAAATCGAATTGATAAACAGAAACCACATCTTTTTTAGCATATACCAATACATAATCCGGATTATCTTCTGAAAAGACAATTTCAGAACATTCGAATGGAAGCAACTGAACACCTTCTGTATTGAATAATTTATAAACCCATTTGGAAGTTTCAGCCTTTATATACCTATTATGTTCAATATCTATACGAAGGTAATTGGCTTTCAATACCGTCTTCATGTCTTTATTGATTAGCCCTATTCTCCCGTTGGTATCTGTAGTGGTGGCCAAACCAAAATTATCAAAGAAACCCAGTTCGAGTTTCGAAAACGGCGTTACCCTCATCACCATAACAGTATCCATATAACCCCATAGTCCTTTTTTGTTGTAAGGCACATAAGCTTTATAAGACTGCGCATGGGAGCTTGACACAATCAAAAAACAAATTAGAAATTGGCAAAATCGCATACGCAAATTTACGGAATGCAAACGAAAGTAAACGTATAACCGTCGGAGCCGCGCTCCACGGTAGTATGAGAGCGGGAATTGGGATGGGATTTCTGATAAATATCTTATATCAAAAATCAAATTATAGCCGTCGGACTTGCAGTCCACAGCCTGCCCCGTTAAGAGCTTTGCTCTACGGGGGTATAATTTGCAACATCCCTATGCCTTCAACATCTCCAAAACCACCTTATCGATTGGGAATGTCAGGTCAGATTCATGTAATTCTGACAATGGCTTGAAATACAATTTGACACTGTGCTGATTGTTGGCGTGCGATTGATCGCTCTCGTATTCCAGCCAAGGCACATCGGCATCAATGAGGTAATATACCGACACAATCTGATCTTCTGGTCGGAAAGCACTGGCTTGAAAAAAATCAGTTGTGTAAAAATGCTTGTAACTTGTAACTTCTAGTTGCCCCTCTTCCATCATCTCGCGCTTCAATGCATCAGCAATCCCCTCTCCTAACTCCACGCCGCCACCGGGAAACTTGGTAAATCGAAAACCATTCAGGCATTCGTCAGCCAAGAGAACATTACCATCCTGAATCAACAAACCGTATACACGGAGGACAAACTTTTCAAGCATAAAACCAATAGATGCTCAAAACTAATTATTTTATTTTAAAACACCCTGTCAGGGTGATAAGAATTAAAATATCCACCAGCACTTTTCGACGAAAAACAAGTAATCCATTTTTAAGTGAATGATTGTTCACTTAAATTTGCCACCTGAAAACACATGCGGATTAGAGACGAGAAGAAGGAGCAGCAAATCAAACTAAAAGCCATGGAGATGATTGTCAAAAATGGCTTTGATGGCCTCAGCATGCAAAAACTTGCCAAAGCAGCAAAGGTCTCGCCAGCTACTATTTACATCTATTTCAAAGACCGCGAAGACCTGATTGAGAAGATTGCTATTGAAAAATTCAATATGATGACGGAGGTAACCCTAAAAGGATTTTCTCCAAAAATGTCGTTCGAAAAAGGTTTGAAAAAGCAATGGAACAACCGGGCTAACTTCTGGCTCAACAACCCCATGGAAGCACGTTTTTTAGAGCAAGTGCGATTCTCTCCCATAGGCTTTAAAGTACATAGCAAAATCAAGAAAGAATTTTCAGACATCATGCATCAGTTTTTAAAAAACGCAATAACAAAAAAAGAACTGGCGCCTCTTAACACAGAAGTCTTTTGGTCGCTGGCCTACGCTCCGCTTTACCAACTCATTAAATTCCATCTCGACGGCAAAGGCATGAAACATCAGCCTTTCAGTTTGGACAAAAAAACCCTTAACACCACCTTTAAACTAGTACTTAAATCACTCACCCCCTAATATGCTCATCCTGGTCTTTAAAACTAATATCACTCAATCTGGCGAAGGCACTTTGGCCAGTTCCATCCTGAACAGTCTACCTGGCATTCAATGGAACTTCGACCATTGGGATGAGGACCATATCCTTAGAGTTGAGACTGAGCACGACTGTAGTGCAAACATCATTTCCATCCTGAGTCAATCAGGCTTTACTATCCACCCCTTAGAAGATTAATATTTGAAAACTCCCACTTTTTCCCGCTATGAGCGCTTCATTATGATAGCGCTTACCATCATACAGTTTACGGTTATCCTAGACTTTATGGTACTTTCTCCTTTAGGCCCCATCTTGATGAAAGATCTGGACACCAATACTCAACAATTCGGACTTTTGGTGTCAGTATATGCCTTTACAGCCTTTGCTTCAGGCATATTATCGGCAGGATTTGCCGATAGATTCGACCGAAAAAAATATCTGTTGTTTTTTTATACTGGCTTTATGGTGGCTACTGCCTTTTGTGCCATTGCCAACACATACGAAACATTATTAGTGGCGCGCATATTAACAGGATTATTTGGCGGCGTTATCAGTTCTATTAGTTTCGCTATTATAACTGATTTGTTTAAAGTAGAAGTAAGAGGGCGAGTGATGGGATTTGTACAAATGGCTTTTGCAGCTTCACAAATTCTGGGCATTCCAATCGGGTTATGGCTGGCAAAACACTATGGCTGGCACTCCAGCTTTTGGTTAATAGTTGGATTCGGCATCCCACTTGGTCTGTTAATTTTAGTGGTTATGAAACCCGTGAATGCCCATCTCAAACTTAAATCCGACAATAAAGCATTTCAGCATCTGATCAATACCGTTAAAAATAAAGAGCATTTAAGAGCATTTGCCGCATCAATACTTCTGGCAACAGGTGGTTATATAATGATTCCATTTGGCACAGCCTACAGCACTGGCAATTTAGGTTTAACAATAGACCAACTGCCATTGTTATTTGGATTAACTGGTGTATCAAGTATTTTATTCGGACCGATGATTGGTAAACTCAGTGATAATATTGGCAGGTTCAAAGTCTTTATGGGTGGTTCTATACTTGCTACAATCATTGTATTAATCTATACCAATCTTGGAATTACACCTTTCTGGCTTTGTTCGGTCTTTAATATTGTCATGTTTATTGGCATTACAGCAAGGATGATTTCAACTTCAGCCTTACTTTCTGTAGTCCCAAAACCACAAGACAGAGGCGCATTCATGAGCATTAATGCTTCCTTTCAACAATTGGCGGGTGGTGTTTCTTCGGCGGTAGCTGGTATGATAGTTTCAAAAAGAGCAGATGGATTCATTGAACACTATCCAATCCTTGGATTTGTTGTAACAGGCATTATGGCTATCAGCGTGGTGTTGGTATGGCGCCTGGATAAGTTTATAAAAAACAGAGATCAGAAGTCTTAAGCAAACTTCTTAATTTCATTCAACAACAAATTAACCCGGTGTTGAATGTCTTTTATTTTCTCAGATTTCTGATTGAGTATCTCCAGTTTTTCGTGAAGAATCTGAGAACGGCGAGCATTTGAAATCCTCTGACCATACCAAACTTTTATGAGTTTAGCTACTTCTGGAATTGACATTCCTACCGAGCGACACTCTTCAATCAACTCTATCCTTTCTATCGTTTCTGTATCATAATAGGTGTATTGTGTGTTTCGAACACCACTATTTTTTTTACCTTTAATTAAGCCATGTTTTTCATACAACTTAATGGTTGGAATTGAAACCTTACTTAATTTGGCAACTTGATTAATTAGAAACATTATATTGAGTTAGAAATATTGATTAATTTGAAGCTTTACTATTGAGGTAGTGTTTAGAATTTGAAATAACATTTTCGTAAGTCCACGCAATTTGTCCTTGAAAATCATCACGTCTTTTAGAGCAATTTTCGAGGGCACAAATACTGCATTGTTTCTCAATACAGCCGTCTATATGAACAAAGAACTCTACGCGACTATTGAAATGGGTATATAACATAGCTGTCAGTTCATCCATTAAGGCGTGGGCCTCGTTAACATTGATGTAATGTCTGACGGTTAAATGGCAATCTATGTGGTAAAATCCCGCATAATTAATCACCCGCATATTATGAACATCTATCCATTCATCTCTTCGATTAGCATTTAGCAACCCAACAATTTCGCGAATGATGGACTGGTCAGATTCATCCATAATTCCACTGACAGATTTTCGTATAATTTTATAACCCGTAAAAATGATGATAAAAGAAAAAACCAGGGCTGCCAAACTGTCTATCCATTTCAATCCGGTTATCATGATAAGAAATACACCCAAAAGAATTCCAATAGTTGAATATGTATCAGTTTTAAGGTGCTGACCACCTGAAATCAGGACAGGTGAATTCACTTTTTCGCCTTGTTTGACACAAAAATAACCAACAATATAATTAACTACGGCTGTCGCTGCAATAAGTATTATACCTGCATCAAGCTGTTTTAGATCATGCGGATGAACGAGATTATTAATTGCTTCGTAAATAATTATTAGTCCTGCCAGACTAATCAACAAACCCTCTATGGCTGAAGTCAGGAACTCTACCTTACCATGACCGTAAGGATGTTCTTTATCTCTTGGCTTGGATGACAAGATAACACTATACAAACCAATGAAACCAGCCACCACATTCACTGTACTTTCAAGTGCATCGGTCAGTATGGCTACAGAGCCGGTTAAAAACCAGGCCAGTAGTTTTACCACAAACAGAATGACCGCTACCGCTACAAGCAGACGCTGCATTCTGATAGGTGATCCGACTGAATTTGCCATAACTTACAAATGTCTGTTTAAATTGCGAAATTTCAAATCTATTCCTCTTCTACATTTTTGAGCTTCATCAGTAAAGTATAGGCCCCTTTAGTGACTACTGAATAACCCTTTACAGCCTCAGGATTCAGAAGCTCCAGTTTGTCTTTTTGCTTCAAACCAGTTTGCACCTCTACCATTTTATATGCCCCTTTGTTTAGCTCAATAAAACAGTAAGACTTTCCTGCATAAGTCACCACCGCTGCCTCGTCTATTACTTCAGCCATCTCTGCTTCAGATTCGATAATTGCATTCATGTACATGCCAGGGATGAGCGACTTATCATATTTTTCGAAATGACAATGTACTTCAATATGTCTGTCAGCAGAAACATCCTGACCAATTAAAATAATTTCACAAGGATATACTTTAGAAGGATCTGAATTAGTAAAAGCCTTTACCTGTTGTCCGATTGAAAGATGTCTGATATCTTTCTCGAACACTGTCATATTTAAATGAATATCTTCCGGATTAACCAGTTCGAATAAAATTTCAGAAGATTGAATATATTTTCCAATATTGACTTTCACTGAAGAAACATACCCATTAATTGGAGAAAGAATTGTTATTCTGCTGGCCAGATTGAATTCGCTGAGGGTATTCGGATTAATATTGATCAATTTCAGTTTTTCGCCCAGTGCTGCTAATCGCGTTTTTTGTGTTAAATAATTAGATTTTGACTGTTCAAACACTTTGTCGCTGGAAGCTTTTGCCGCTGACAATTCTTTCTGTCGGAGATATTCTTTTTCCAGGAATTCCAATTCGTATTTAGTTGTCAGATAATCTTGCTGTAACTGCACATATTGTTGATCTTCCATCACTGCTATCACTTCCCCTTTGTTTAAATGCATCCCAGGCAACAACTTGGTACTTTTCAGAAAACCACTCATAGGAGCACTGACAGAGACCATATTCTGCGGCGGCACATCAATTTTTCCTGAAACTTTTATAGAGCTGGAGACAGATTGTCTTTGAATAGTATCTGTTAAAATACCTACTTTAGTTACCTGATCAGTGGTAAGATTTACTTCGTATGAAATTAAATCCGACTTTGTATTAACTTCTTCTTTGGCTGAATTGCCACAGGCGCTTAAAAAGAGGATAAGAGCCGGTAATATGATTGTTTTTAAATTGTGTAATGACATGTTTTTAATTGTTATTTTCCCATTAGATATTCCATCTGAATGATATTGTCGTTGTAATTATTGACAGCGTCCAGATATTCGCTTTCAATTCCTATATATTGTCCAATAATAAGCACCCAATCGAGATAATTAATTTCACCGGCACTTAACTGCTGATCTGCAGCATTTTTCATCTTTCTCGCATTTTCCAGTCCGCCTTTCTCATAAAATTCCAGTACACTTGAATAATTCTGATGCTGTTGAATAGCTGATTGCCATTGATAATATAAAGACTGAATCTGAGCCTGGTAATTATTTTTTGAAATTTCAGTTTCTGTTTGAGAGGCTTTAATCTGAGCTTTTTGAGCGCCAGAAAAAACGGGAACTCCCACTCCTATCTGAAAAGACTGAAATCTGGTGCTACCCGAATAAAATCTATTATCTGCGCCTGTCCCTTTCATGCTCATATTGGCATAGCTCAATGAAATATCTGGTATCAGTTTAGATTTTTCAAGACTGAGTTTAGAGAGACTTGCCTGATAATCCTGCCACATTTGTTTAATTTGAGGATGTTGAGTTAAATACGTCGAATCAATTAATGGGAGCGAGTATTTAAGACTATCCGCAGTGGGATTGATATTGGCAGAACTATTTAAGAGCAATTGAAGGCGGTAAGTCAATAACTGCTTATCGTTTTGTAGTTGTTGCAATTGAATAGACAGACGGTTTCTCTGATTTTCGGCACCAGTTTTTTCAAGAACATTGATATCCCCCAACTGGTATTTCAATTGAGTTTTCTTCACGAAAGCAGAAAGAAAAGAATCATTAGTTTTTAATAATTCTTCTTTTTCCTTCAGGTACAATATCTGATAGAAGCATTGCTTAACTTGTCTTTTCAATTCAATTTCACTTAACTCAAATTTTGCTTGAGACAGTTTATATTGATCCTCGTACCAGACTTTACTTCTTTTGTAAACTGTTGGGAAACTAAATGACTGAGACACGCCCAAACGCTGATCTATATAAATACTATTTATCTGACCATTTTCAACATACAAATTAGTAGCAGGCATAGCATAAGCCATTTTTTTAAGGTGTTGCTGGTATTGAGTCTGCAACAAATCACTTCTTAGTATAAGATTGTTTTTCAGAGAAGAATCTAAGGCATTCTGCAGACTAACTGGCACCTGAGCAGAAACACTGTTTGCTGTAGTAAAAATGATCAACAAGGCTATAATTTTAGATGAAGTATTAGACATTTTTACTGGTTTTTGAAATTTAAGATACAAGACAGGTAATACGAATAAAGTCAAAAATGTAGCCAACAAAAGGCCTCCTATAACAACGGTCGCCAATGGTCGTTGAACCTCTGCGCCGGCTCCATGACTGAGTGCCATCGGCAAGAAGCCAAGAGACGCAACAAATGCCGTCATCAACACAGGGCGCAATCGAGTAATAGTTCCTTTAATCACGACATCTTCAAAATGAACTTCACCCTGACGGATTCGGTTAAATTCGGCAATAAGAACAATACCATTGAGCACGGCAACACCAAACAAAGCAATAAAACCGACACCAGCACTGATACTGAATGGCAAGCCACGCAGCGCTAAAGCGAAAACACCACCAATAGCAGATAGAGGGATTGCGGTAAAAATTAACAGACCCTGACGCAAGGAGTTAAAGGCAAAAAACAACATCAGATAAATTAATCCAAGAGCTACTGGCACTGCGATACTTAGACGTTGTTTGGCAGCATTCAAATTTTCGAAAGCGCCACCATAGGTGATATAATAACCCGTTGGCAACTTAATTGATTTTTCAACTTTTACTTTAAGGTCTTCAACGATGGAGGCCATATCGCGACCTCTGACATTAAAGCCCACAACAATTCTGCGTTTGGCATCTTCGCGTTGAATCTGGTTCGGACCCAGTTTTTGATCAACATTTGCCAGAATATACAAAGGCACCGTTCCGCCATTTGCTGTAGGCACCATTAAATTTCTAACATCTTCAAGGTCGCGCCTTCCTTCATCTTTCAGACGCAGCACCATATCAAAGCGGCGTTCACCTTCAAAAACCTGTCCGGCACTCTGACCAGCGAAAGCAGTATTAACGACTTTATTGACATCATCGATATTGAGACCATATTGGGCAATAACATCACGATTGTACTCTATAATAATTTGTGGAATTCCGGCTACAGGTTCAACATAAACATCTTCCGCCCCATCAACACCAGAGGATAGTTTCCCTAATATTTCGGCATATTTAGCCAAAGTATCCAGGTTCTCTCCAAATATTTTACAGACAACATCTTGCTTAGCGCCAGTCATGAGTTCATTAAAACGCATTTGTACCGGATATTGAAACCCGAAACTTACACCAGGAACATTTTCAAGCTCCTTTCCCATTTTTTCGGCCAGCTCTGGAAAGGTTTTGGCGCTGGTCCATTTAGATTTATCCTTAAGGATAATCATTAAATCCTGAGCATCTATAGGCATTGGATCAGTAGGCACTTCGCCACTTCCAATTTTGGATACTATTTTTTCAACTTCTGGAAACTTTTTAAGTAGTATTTCAGAAGCATCTTTAGAGGCTTTTAAACTTACATTGAGATTACTACCAGGTAAAACGCGGGTTTCGAGAGCAAAATCACCTTCTTCAAGTGCAGGAATAAACTCGCCACCTAACTGGGTCAATACCATTACCGCTGCCACAAAAAGCACTGAGACTAGTCCCAATGTAGCATTTTTATAACGTAAAATGACTTTAAGCATTTTTAGGAAACCCTTTTCGATAGCAGACATCATTCGGTCAGAAATATTCACTTTGTGTTTTGTATTTCTGCTTAAGAACAAACTGCTCATCATAGGAATATAGGTAAGAGATAGCAAGAAGGCACCAACCAGCGCAAAAGCAACCGTTTGTGCCATTGGTTTAAACATTTTCCCTTCAATTCCCTGCAAAGAAAAAATAGGCAGATAAACGATCAGTATAATAATTTGCCCGAATACAGCACTATTCATCATACGAGATGAAGATTTAGTCACCTCCTCATCCATTTCCTTTACCGATAGTCTATTGATAGCAGCATAGTGTTTATTATGAGTTAGAGAGTGCATAACAGCTTCTACTATAATCACAGCGCCATCAACGATCAATCCAAAATCGAGCGCCCCCAGACTCATCAAATTGCCACTAACGCCAAAAGTATTCATCATAATAATGGCAAAAAGCATAGCGAGTGGAATTACTGAAGCCACGATTAATCCTGCTCTGAAATTTCCAAGGAACAATACAAGAATAAAAATAACGATCAAAGCACCTTCGAGCAAGTTTTTCTCAACAGTACCGATGGCATTATTCACCATTTTAGTTCTGTCCAGAAAAGGTTCTATGATCACGCCTTCAGGCAAGGTTTTTTCAATTTGAGCGACACGTTCTTTAACATTTTTAATAATTTGGTTGCTATTGCCACCTTTGAGCATCATTACAACAGCTCCAGCAACTTCGCCTTTATCGTTATAGCTCATGGCCCCATATCTAACGGCTGAACCGATTCGAACATCTGCCAGATCGCGCACCAGAACGGGACTACCATTATCGAGCATTTTTACTTTTATGGCGGCTATATCTTCAATAGAGGCTACCAAACCTTCGCTGCGGATATAGAGAATACTTGGTCCCTTTTCTATGTATGCACCTCCGGTATTAGAGTTATTTAAACTAAGGGCATTATAGAGTTCGGTAATACTGACATTGAGTTCTTTGAGTTTTTCAGGTTTAATAGCAATTTCATATTGCTTCAGAAGTCCGCCGAAACTACTGACATCAGCCACGCCTTTCACACCGAGCAACTGACGTCTTACAATCCAGTCCTGAATCGTTCTAAGTTCTGTGGTTGAATAGAGATGTTCGTAGCCGTCTTTAGCACGAACAACATATTGATAGATCTCTCCAAGACCTGTAGTAACCGGACCCATTTCAGGGACCGCGATTCCTGGAGGAATAATAGCTTGTACTTTTTGCAGGCGTTCTGCTACTTGCTGTCGTGCCCAATAGACATCAACATCATCATCAAAGACAATTGTTACCAGAGACAGTCCAAAACGCGAAAAACTACGAATTTCGTGGAGACCAGGAATATTGTTATTGGCTTGTTCTATTGGGAATGTCACCAGACGTTCAATATCGGTTGCTCCGAGAGAAGGCG
>JACCDH011130217.1_pt1 | contig 11813 bp, 7 predicted proteins | sample 7442481 | NCBI WGS metagenome assembly JACCDH01 (sample SAMN15323433, study PRJNA562643) | freshwater metagenome | isolation source: river surface water | place: USA:Blue River Watershed | collected 2017-08-15 | reverse complement strand
GGTGATCCTGAGAAAGAGCGTACAGTGATGAGATTTAAGCCTTCACTGGCCCCGATCAAAGCAGCCATCATGCCACTCATGAAGAAGGCAGAACTCGAACCAACGGCGCAGGGTCTCCTTCGTGAACTTCAGAAAGATTTTAAGTGTGAGTACGATACTGCGGGTTCAATTGGGAAACGTTATCGCCGTCAGGATGAAATCGGGACTCCGGTTTGTATCACGATCGACTACGACACGATTCAGGACCAGGCAGTCACAGTCCGTAACCGCGATACGATGGTTCAGGAACGAGTTGCCCTCGACAAAGTTAAGTCTTACATCAAAGAAACGTTTTCTCTCTAATTCTAAGGCAGGAGTTATATGAAAAAGTGGGTTTATAAATTTTCTGCAGAACAGACAGACGGGAACAAGGATATGAAGTCCCTTCTTGGTGGTAAGGGTGCGAACCTTGCAGAGATGTGTGCCATGAAACTTTCTGTGCCGCCGGGATTCACGGTGACAACTGAAGCATGTCTTGATTTCTATAAAACAAACAAAGAAATTTCAAAAGAGATCAGAGATCAGATGATCGAAGCTTTAGGCTGGGTGGAGAAGCTTACCAACAAGAAGTTCGGTGATCTTGAGAACCCACTACTCTTCTCAGTTCGCTCAGGTGCCCGTGCTTCCATGCCGGGAATGATGGATACGGTTCTCAATCTCGGTCTCAATGACAATACCGTTCTTGCTCTTGCTAAGAAAACTAACAATCCAAGGTTCGCCTGGGACTCTTATCGAAGATTTATTCAGATGTTTTCAAACGTCGTTCTCGGCGTGAACACTTCTCATCTCGAATCAAACCTTGAAGATTTGAAAGAAGCCCGCGGGGTTCATGAGGACACGGCCCTGACAGCTGCTGATCTCGAAGAGCTGGTCAAGGTTTATAAGCAGGTTCTTCTTGAAGACCACGGTGTCGTTTTCCCGCAAGAACCGATGGAACAACTTTGGCGCGCAGTCGGCGCAGTTTTCGGATCATGGAATAATAACCGCGCAATGAAATATCGCGAGATGAACAATATTCCTCATGATTGGGGAACAGCGGTTAACATTCAATCGATGGTTTTTGGGAACATGGGTGATACGTGTGCGACCGGTGTTTGTTTTACACGTGACCCATCTACTGGCGAGAAAAAATTCTTTGGCGAGTTTCTTGTGAATGCACAAGGTGAGGACGTAGTGGCAGGGATCAGAACGCCACAGCCAATTAATAATGATTCGAAGATGGAATCTAATAAGCACCAAAAAACTCTCGAAGAAGTGATGCCGAAAGCTTACGGCGATCTGGTCGAAGATTATAAAATGCTCGAGCGTCACTACAAAGACATGCAGGATATCGAGTTCACGATTGAGAATGGCAAACTTTGGATTCTTCAGACTAGAAACGCGAAGAGAACAGTGAATGCTGCTCTGAAAGTGGCGGTTGATCTTGTCGCCGAAGGTTTGATTACAGAGAAGGAAGCCATCCTTCGTATTCAGCCGGAAGATCTGAATCAACTTCTTCACCCGCGTCTTGATCCTAAAGCGAAAAAGATTTTGATCGCAACTGGCCTACCAGCTTCTCCAGGAGCTGCTTCCGGACAAATGGTGTTCACCTCAGCTCATGCGGAAGAGTGGCATAAAAATGGAAAAAAAGTTGTTCTCGTTCGCTCTGAAACTTCTCCGGAAGATATCGGAGGGATGGTGGCTTCTACGGGAATTCTCACTGCCCGCGGTGGAATGACTTCTCACGCAGCAGTTGTTGCCCGCGGCATGGGGAAACCGTGTATCGCCGGTTGTACGGCACTTTTGATTAACGAAAAAGAAAAGACACTTTCTGTGAAAGGTAAGGTTTATAAGGAAGGGGATTTCATTACGTTCGACGGTGCTAACGGCGAAGTGTATGAAGGTGTTGTTCCCACAATCGAAGCGAAAATCACTGCGGACTTTGCTACTTTCATGAAGTGGGCAGACGGGGTGAGAAGACTCAGAGTCAGAACAAACGCTGATACACCAGAAGATACAAAAGTTGCTGTTGAATTCGGTGCTGAAGGCATTGGTCTTTGCCGGACTGAACACATGTTCTTTGCTCCCGAAAGAATTCTTGCTGTACGTGAAATGATTTTCGCAGAAACAGAGAAAGATCGTAAGAAGGCCCTTGATAAGCTTCTTCCATTTCAGAGAAGTGACTTTAAGGGAATTTTCAAAGAAATGAACGGAATGCCTGTTAATATCCGCCTCCTCGATCCACCTCTTCATGAGTTCCTTCCACACGCGGAGAAAGATCAGCAGGAGCTAGCCACTTCTCTCGGTATCTCGATGAAACAGGTTAAAGAGAGAAATGATGCTCTCCATGAGTTCAATCCGATGCTTGGACATCGTGGTTGTCGTCTCGCGATCACTTATCCTGAAATTTATCTCATGCAGGTGAGAGCGATTATCGAAGCTGCGATTGAATCAGATAAAGAGGGCGTAAAAGTTCTTCCTGAGATCATGATCCCACTTACAAGTGAGCTTCGTGAGTACACTTTGATCAGAAATGAATGCAAAACAGAGATCGAAAAAGTGTTCAAAGAGAAAAACCATACAGTGAAATACAAAATGGGAACGATGCTTGAACTTCCGCGCGCCTGTATTATGGCGGGAGACATTGCTAAAGAAGCAGAATTCTTTTCTTTCGGTACCAATGATCTTACTCAAACGACTTTCGGGCTTTCTCGTGATGACGCCGGAAAATTCCTGCCCAGTTACACACAGAAGGGGATTTATCCTCGCGATCCTTTCGTCTCTATCGATCAGGAAGGTGTCGGCTTTCTGATGAAGTATGCAATTGCAGAAGGTAAAAAAACTTCGACCTCTATTTATGCCGGAATTTGTGGTGAACATGGTGGCGAACCTCAATCCGTTGAGTTCTGCCACAAGATCGGTCTTGAATATGTGAGCTGCTCTCCCTTCCGTGTTCCTATTGCGCGTCTGGCAGCGGCCCAGGCGGCTCTTCGTTAAATGACCATGCAAAATCTGCTCCCCGGATTACTCTGGGGAGCACTTTTATTCTCAGCTCCTGTTTGGATACTTTAAAACTATTTCGTAACCAGTCGTTTTGAGGATTTCGATAGGCGAGCGATAGCTTTCACATCAAAGCAATAAATGTTTTACCTGCGCCCTACACGCTTATTTCAACATATCGAACCCAACTCCTTCGCTCAGGATAGTTCCATTGGTTTTTTCTCCCTAAACCCCCTAAGCTAAAAGCATGAATGCGATCAGAGAAATTGTCAGGTCCCTTTTACCTTCGGAAAAATTCGACGCCCTTGGTGTTGGAGTAATCGATTTTAATAAAATGAGTTTTGAAGCTTTTGAAGCAGAGAAGACTTTGGATGGTTTGATCTTCCGCTCTGAACCACGAATTTATTTTGATCTGGCTTCACTGACAAAGCCCCTGACTAACTCATTATCCTACTTTCTAAGACCAGATGTCTTTGATGATAAGATGCTTTTGTGTCTTTCTCACAGAGGGGGCCTTCCTGCATGGGGACTTTTGCCAGCAGAAGGCTGGGAAGAAATCATTCTTTCCTATGAAGTTAAAGATAGTCCTACTCTCTATTCGGATTACTCCGCACTTCGAGTGATGCTAGAACTCAAAAATAAAGGTATGGATCAAAAGAAAATGTGCTCTCCAATTTGGGATAAAGAGACCATGTTCTGGTTGGATCTTCCCCCCTGGTATCCTACTTTGCAAAATGGTTTTGTGAATGGACATCCGAATTTTAATGGTGTTCATGATCCGAATGCCAGAAACCTCAGGAGTTTTTGTTCGCATGCAGGACTTTTCTCTACTCTTGATGGACTTTGTCGCACACTCCTTCGATATGAAAATGAAACCAGGATAATTGAAAAAGTCATGAGGGATCTGCGCACTCATTCACATCGTTTTGCTTATGGATGGGATCGGGTAGAAAATCATGCTCAGACCCTGGCCGGAAATGGGGCGGGGGCCCTGACCTTTGGTCACCTGGGATTTACGGGGCAATCAATTTGGATTGATCCTGAAAGAAGACTTGGCCATGTCATCCTTTCGAATGCCACTAAGTACTCTTGGTTTGATAAACAGGGACTTAACGATATCCGCCGGGCAGTGGGCGAAAAAGTCTGGGGCATGAAATAATTTCAAAAGCGTTCACTTCTTTCCCTAGATTTTCGGGTTTAGTATATATAGCCCGAATGAAAACATTAATCCTATCCCTACTTTTAAGTTTTAATTCTTTTGCCGCCATCACTGTGATCAGTGACCTTGATGATACCATCAAGATTACGGATGCCGGCAATCTTGGTAATGCGACGTGGAATGGTATTTTTACCCAGAAAGTTTTCACGGGAATTCCTGAATTTCTCGCTGGCACCAGAAACTTTTCCGATACATTACATATCGTGAGTGCAGGGCCGCGTCTGATTAAATCCCGCGTGGCTTCTCTTCTTAAAAAGCATTCTATTAATTATGAAGGAATCCATCTTCGGAACCTTCCCGGTGATGAAGGTAAGTTCGAATTCAAGGTCCGCACAATCCTGGACATTATGGATAAAAATCCTGGCGATGTAATTCTTCTTGGCGATGATGTGGATCTGGATCCGGAAATTTATACTGAGATCGTAAAAAGACATCCAACACGTATTCTTGGTGTTTATATCCACAATGTGAAAGACCGCAAAATTCCTGGATCCTTTACTCGTTACTGGACAAGTATGGATCTTGCCCTCAAAGAACACATCGCTGGTAGATTTGATAATGAGGCCGTGACAAAAGTGGTGAACGCTCTGCTGAAAGAAACAAGGCTCAGCCTGATTATTCCTGAGTTTGCTAACTGCCCAACCTCTTCAGTAGTCTGGGAATGGCAGCTTGCCACCATGTTCTCGGTTGAGGCGATGGCCTTGACTCAGAAATTGAATGAGTTCTGCAGCTGCACTAACTTGGAAGTTTAACAGGCAAAGCCTGTCCGAATCAGTCTGACTATTACGTAAATTTTAAAGTTGTTTTTCCTAAAACTTGATAAAATATTAGGATGAAAAACTTATTCTTTATTCTATTTTACGCCTCTTATTTATCTGCTCAAACAGCCACCCCCATTGAAGAGCTTTATAAAGATCTTCCTCTTGCTCAGCGGATAGAGAAACGTATTAAGCTTGCTGATCAAATAATTAGAGCTAAAAATGATACTCCTTACCCATTGGAATCAACTTCCATTCTCTATGCTCTCAATATAAAGGAAGACCCTAAGCATCCTGCAGCTTACATCTATCTTCTTAATAAAATTTTTTTAGATGCCAGGAAAACTGATCAGTCTATAAGCCCAGAAGAATTAGCAAAAGCAGAATCGATCATCAACCAAGGTCTTAAACATATACCGACCGATTCCGTTTTGCAGATTCGAAAGATTCAAATGGATTTTCATAAAGATAAAAATTCAGCGAATCGGAGTAAAAAGCTTGAAGGAATCAGAAATAGAAAAGACTTGAGTTTTGATTCACTTATGGCCCTTGGATTAGCTTACTTTCAAGCAACCTTGTTTAAGGATGCACGGGAAGTTTACTTAAAAGCAGAAACTTTAGCGAAGACTGAAGTGGAGAAAAAAAATGCCCTCAATAGAATAGCGACTGCTAGTTTCAAGATGGGACACTATCAGGATTGTATTGATTTCTACCTACGTGCCAAAGTTCAGCGTGGAGCCATGCTTGCGAATCTCGGCTCTTGTTACAATTCGCTCAATAAGTGGGATGAAGCTTTGGCGATTGTACCAAAACTCCCAGATGGAAATTCCTACTTTGACTGTGTGAAAAGCACAGCTCAAGCAGGCAAAGGGGCACAATTATTTAAAAGTGAGAAGTATTCCGAAGCAGATAAATACCTCACGGCTTCTTTAAATAGGTGTAGTGCTTCATCGACCTACCATTATTTGGCGTCATCTGCTATTAGGCAGAAAAATAAACCAAAGGCTCTGGAGTATTTGAAAGAGGGTGCGAAAATTCACAAAGGGGATAAGTCTAAATACCTAACTAATTGGATAAGTGTATTCAATAACGATCCAGCTCAGAAAAAAACTCTGGTTGAAGAAGCATTGAAATACACAACTGATCCAGTACAAAAGCTCAAGCTTTCTAAGTTAATTGGCCTGTGATATATAAAGGCAACAATCTTTAGCCACACAATCACTTTGCGTTCTGATAAAATGGTCTCATTGAAAAAGGAATTTCATGGACCTTAAGAATCTTATTTCACAGGAAGACTTGATCGCTTCCCGGCATAAAATCAAAAAAGTTTTCTTTTACCGTATTTGTGGTGCTGGCATGGGGCCCGCTGCAGTACTCGTAAAACAAGCAGGCTTTGATGTTGAAGGAGCAGACTCTGCTTTCTATCCACCCATGAGCACTTTTCTTGAATCGACGAATATCCCGCTTTATAAGATGGAACAGGTCACACCGGAATTCCTGAAGCAATACGATCTTATTGTTGTCGGAAACTCAGTTTCGGGAAAAGCCGAAGGCGCACGGATGGTGGAAAAAACCGGTGTGCCTTTCACATCGTTCCCATCTGCATTGGGCTCGCTTGTACTCAAAGATAAGAATGTCGTCGGAGTGTGCGGCACTCATGGGAAAACAACGACAACTTATTTTCTGACACAGCTACTTGAAAACCTCGGTCAGAACCCGGGTTACCTTGTAGGAGGCATCATCGAGGGACGTGAACCTGCAAAGCTCGGAGATAAATACTTTGTCATCGAGGGTGATGAATACGATTCAGCTTATTTTCATAAAATTTCAAAGTTCCGGCTTTATGAATTAAAAAATATGATCCTGACTTCGCTTGAATTTGATCACGCAGATATTTTTTCTTCAGTGGAAAAAATTGAAGATGAATTCCGGGCGGTTCTTCCGGTGATGAAATCCACCTTGATTTTCAATGCTGAGTATCCATCAGCAATGAAACTTCATCGTGAGTACTTTTCTAACGATCGCCAGAAATGGTTTTTATACGGGAAGAATGCCAAGAGCGGCCCGCACGATGTGAGGACTCATGAAAATGGTTCAGACTTTGTTATAGAGTGGAAAGGCGAAAAAATTTCTTTCTCATCAAGTGTCGTTGGAGAGCATAACGTTCTTAATCTCACGAGTTGTATTCTCTACTTACTTTCAGAGGGGTTTGATATCCCTAAGGTCCAGAAAGCTGCCCGTGAGCTTCAGATGGTCAAGCGCCGTCAGGAAGTCCGCGGTAAGTATAAGGGCATGACTGTCATTGATGATTTCGCTCACCATCCGCGCGCCATTACTGTCACGATGGATGCCATCCGTGCCCAATTTCCGAAACGCAAACTTATCACCATCTTTGAGCCCATATCGGCCACTGCCAGAAGTTCAATCTTCCAGAATGAGTTCCGCGATTCCCTGGCAGCATCGGATAAAGTCATTATCGCAAAACCAGATCTGCCAACGACTGCCCTGGGTGGAACTGATCTGGACGGCGAAAAACTGGCGAGAGAGATAACTGCCAAAGGCTCTCAGTCTGTCTGTGTGAAGGTTCTCCCTGAATTACGAAAAACGATTGATGAATATGCTGAAGAAAATGCCGTTCTGCTTATTCTGAGTAATAGAACCTGTCTTGGTCTATGGGAGTCCGATTTTGTCCAGGCGCTTAAGACTTAGCTCTGCCCTTTTGGGAGTTACATTATCTTGTCTCTCATGTGCTCATCCCATCCTCTGGGAAGGAGAGATCGATAAGCATGTAGGTTCTTACATGCGGTCCTTTGAAAAGTTCAGAAAGAATGTCTGTGTACCGAATGCCGAAAAAAAATTTGAACAGCACTTGCGTTCATATCGGGGCCAGGGTTATTGGATTCCGGAATTGAACGATGACGTGGACGTGAATTCCATCAAAGTTCTACTGCCCGAAATGGAAAAGAAGATGAAATGGATTCAGGATCAAAAAAAGATTCTGGTGAAATCGAATTTTCCAAAGCCTAAGATTACTTCAAATATTCACTCGCTCCTGAAAACACTTCTCGCCTTGAAGAAAACTGAACTTCTCACAGATGAAGCTGAAAAGGTGAAGGCCCGTAAAAAATCTCTTCAGCTTCTGACGAAACTTCAGCTGGAATATGCTGCTCTCATGAAGCGGCTTACTTTTTTTACCAATCATGCGTTTCCTGTTGATCATCTGAAGAATAGAAAAGTGTTTGATCAGTATCGTGAAAGTGAAGATGAAAGCTCGGTAAAGATTGCGAACTATACATTCCTTTATCGTAAGATTGTCGAAGATGGGGCCTGGAATAAAGAGCATACCTCTTCCGATATCTATCTGCGTACGACACTTGATACACTTGCCTTTGAGCTTAAGGATCACCATTTCTATCTGAGTGAAGATGCCCGCTATGATCTTGAGTTTGTGCTGGCAAAAATTGAAAGTGAGCTGGGGAAGGGCAAGGCCAAGATGATCGAGCGGCTGACCGAATGGGAAGAGCGCACGAACAAAGCTTATGCTTTTTATAAATCACTGACTGAGCCTCAGAACCAGATGCCAATTGAGATTGCCGGAGTGAAAACGACTCCCAACCGCGAGCTCATCAAAGAACATAATCAGGCTTCAGAAGAGTTGAAAGAGTATGTTTATTCCAAGCAGGCTGAGGTTTACAAATACTGGCTAGATCAGCCTGAGCTCACGCGCGCTATCTTTGTCCTCGAGACCATTCTGATAAACGAAGTCGGCGGTGTGGATGGCGAAGATGCACTGGAAAGGATGGATGTCGCCAGGGTCGTCATGAATCGTCTCGATAAACCTAAGTATCTTTCGATCGGCAAAAAAGATTTCATTTATCCTTACCTGAAAAAAGTTACGACAGATCAGCACCTGAAAGATGAACGCTGGCTGAATGCTCTTTTCAAGCAAGGTGAGTTTTCCTTCACCTATTACTACATGGCAGGAGTGCCGAAAATCTTTTGTCCCGATATCGCTCCAGGTGCAAAGAAACTTAGAAAACAGAATGTAGAAATTGCATTACGTGTTCTGAAAGAAAAAAATCAACCTCTCAAGGCGACCCGCTATTTTTCACGGGCAAGCATGATTGGAAGAATCCACATGGATTCAGTCTGGGAGGATTATATTCCTACTCCCGAAAGACCTGGACTCCTGGCTTCCGGTCAGGAAGCTTTAAAGAAGTCTTATACTTCAGGAAACTACACTTATTTATATTCATTTCAGGATCCGGAAAAGCGCACCTATGAAGTAACGAAAATTAATGGTGAAATCTTCGCCATAGGTGAGGAAAAAGGTATAAAACTCTTTTTCCGCCACCGAAATCCTCATTACTTTCGTTACTTCACTAAACAGTCTTCAAAATAGTTCCGATTTCCTTTTGATAAAATGGAACGTCCACGGTATAAATCCACCCACTAGTTTATTATTTGTTTAGACCATTCATTAAATTGAGGAGCATCCACTATGTTGAAAGATTATATGTTTACATCTGAATCTGTGACGGAAGGACATCCGGACAAAATTGCTGATCAGATTTCTGATGCTGTCCTCGATGCGATGCTGACACAGGATCCTAAATCTCGTGTGGCCTGTGAAACTCTTGTCACTACTGGTCTGATTGTTGTTGCCGGAGAAATCACTACGGGCGCCAATGTGAATGTGAACGATGTTGTTCGTTCCACGGTTAAAAAAATCGGTTACGACCATTCTGATAAAGGTTTCGATTGTCACACTTGCGGTGTCACTGTTGCTCTCGGAAAACAGTCGCAAGATATCGCCATGGGTGTGAACGAAGGCGAAGGGAAATATCTCGATCAAGGTGCTGGCGACCAGGGTCTCATGTTTGGATACGCCATCAACGAAACAGATTCGTATATGCCGATGACGATTGATCTTTCTCACAAACTCGCTAAGAAGCTCGCTGATGTTCGTCACAGCGGAATTCTGAAAGACCTTCGCGCTGATGGAAAAACTCAAGTGACGGCTGAATATCGTGACGGCAAACTTGCCCGTCTCGATGCGATCGTTGTTTCTACTCAGCATGCTGAAAGCATGACTCAGAAAATGATCGAAGAAGGCGTGATGGAAGAAGTTATCAAGAAAACTGTTCCTGCTCACCTCATCGACAAGAATACAAAATATTTCATCAATCCAACCGGCCGTTTTGTTATCGGCGGTCCAATGGGTGATGCCGGTCTTACCGGTCGTAAAATCATCGTTGATACATACGGCGGACACGGAGCTCACGGCGGTGGCGCATTCTCAGGAAAAGATCCTTCGAAAGTCGACCGTTCAGCAGCCTATGCTGCCCGTCACATTGCTAAGAACGTTGTAGCCGCTGGTCTTGCTGATCGCGCTCTCGTTCAGGTCGCATATGCAATTGGTGTAGCAAGACCTATGTCTCTTCTTATCGACACATATGGAACAGCGAAAGTGGACGAGAAGAAACTCACTGATGCTATCAACGAGCTATTCGATATGCGTCCAAAAGCGATCATCCAGCGCCTCGATCTTCTTCGTCCGATTTATTCTGAAACTGCTGCTTATGGGCACTTTGGAAGAACATCGGCCAATGGGTTTACATGGGAAAGACTGGACATGGTCGATAAATTGAAAAGTATGTTCTAGTAAATTATAGTGACGTCTAAGGGCCGCACAAGTGCGGCCCTTTTATTTTCTACGGAATCATCTAATATCTAAGAATGGTCGAATTTTATTTCATAGTCCGGCATATTCCCTGGTGGGGTGTACCTCTGATTATCATTGGGCTGGAGTTTGCTTATTTTTCCTGGCTCAAAAAGAAAAAGAGATCTGCCTATGCCTATCTCACAGTGGCCATGATTGGCTTCCTTGCGATCGGTTTCTATGTCTGGCAGGGAGGCCCTACAAATTCAGTGAAGTTTTTCAAAAAGATGCATCGCGACTATCGCTAGATAATAAAGTCTTACATTTGACACCCCCAAGTTAAATAACCAATCTTATTCATTTTTTTCCGAGTCTGAAAATTGACACTCATTCCGACGCTCTTGTAAATTGTTCTCTTTCCGGAGGACCTATGGATGACTTGAATTTCCTTCATCAATCTTTTGATGGGACGGCCCAAGAGTTACCGCCTGTCATCATCGTCGAAGATGATAAGCTTCTTGGACTTTCCATCCGCAAATACCTCGAACAAACTTTAAAATTACGAGTCGAGCTTTATGAAAGTTCGGAAGACTGCTTGCTGAGCTTCGCTAAGAATCATCCGAAAGACAGACCGTTCTGTCTGGTAACGGATATTTCGCTCGAGCAGGGGTCTGATGGTCTTCTTCTTATCGATATCCTGAAAGACAAAGGATTCGAGTTCGTTTCGATCGTCATGACTGGATTTGCTTCCATTGAGACAGCGATTGCGGCCACGAAGAAAGGTGTCTTTCATTACCTCACTAAGCCCTTCGATCTTGAGAACTTAAAAAAGCTCGTGACCCTTGCACTTGAAACAAAACTTCAGGCGCAGCTTCCTCGTGACGTGGGAATGGAAGGTGAAGGTATTTTCGCTGACAGTGGGCGTGCGAGACCTCTTTCAAAGTTAAGACTTGATCGTCCAACTGTTGAAGATGCATTTGAAGGCATGATTGGTCGCTCGCGGATCATGCGTGATGTATTCGATCGTATTTCCCGTGTAGCAAAAACTGATTCCACAATTCTCATCACTGGACCCTCTGGAACCGGAAAAGAATTGGTAGCGAGTGCTATCCATCGTCTGTCGGCACGTTCTGCTAAAAATCGCGTCTCGGTCAAT
>JACCDH010900668.1_pt1 | contig 11815 bp, 10 predicted proteins | sample 7442481 | NCBI WGS metagenome assembly JACCDH01 (sample SAMN15323433, study PRJNA562643) | freshwater metagenome | isolation source: river surface water | place: USA:Blue River Watershed | collected 2017-08-15 | reverse complement strand
GTTATCGATCGCATGGCTGACAAGGGAATCATTCACAAGAACAAGGCCGCCCGTCACAAGAGCCGCCTGAATTCTGCGATTCTTGCACTCAAAGCTGCCTGAGCAGACATGCCCGCTTTCCTGACGCACCATTGGGCGTGTCGAGGATGTGTCGGAAGCACGAAGGCAAAAAGAAAAAACCGGCTAATGCCGGTTTTTTCATGCCTGCGAAAAAGACATCTGCGGCTGACTATTCGACGAGCACCATGTTGTCCCGATGAATAATTTCGGCTTCGCCTGAGTAACCAAGCAGCTCCTCGATACGATCACTGCTGCAGCGCAACAGCCGGGAAACTTCCTTGCTGTCGTAATTGACCAGGCCGCGAGCAATTTCCCGCCCCTCCTCATCCACGCAAGTCACAACCTCCCCACGATCAAAACTGCCCTTGGCAGAAATGACCCCCACAGGAAGCAGACTGCGGCCGGAGTTCTTCAACACGTTCACGGCACCAGCATCAATCACGAGCTGCCCCTTAGCCTTCAGCTGCCCAGCAAGCCATTGCTTGCGAGCGGCCACCGGCTGCTTTTCAGGCAGAAGCAAAGTCCCGATCTCTTCACCCTGCGCCAGACGCACCAGCACATTGGCTTCGCGGCCATTGGCAATAATGGTACAGGCGCCGGACCGCGCCGCCAGCTTGGCAGCAGAGACCTTGGTGATCATGCCGCCACGCCCCACATTGTTGCTGGTGCCAGCCATCGCGGCCAGACTGGGATCTCCTGCCATGGCGGTACTGATCACCGGCGCATCAGGGTTTTGGCGCGGATCAGACTGATGCAGCCCCTTCTGGTCCGTCAGGATCACGAGGGCGTCCGCATGGACAAGATTGGCGACCAATGCGCCCAAGGTATCGTTGTCACCAAAACACAACTCGGCGGTCGCGACCGTATCGTTCTCATTGATGACCGGAATCACGTGCATGCTCACCAGCGTGGTGAGCGTGCTGCGAGCATTCAGGTAACGGGTTCGATTGGACAGATCATCATGAGTAAGCAGTATTTGCGCCGTGTGCACGCCGTACTGCATGAAACAGCTTTCATAAGTCTGGATGAGCCCCATCTGCCCGACTGCCGCCGCAGCCTGCTGCAAGTGAATCTCCTTCGGCCGCTTCTTCAAGCCCAGCCTGGCAACGCCTTCCGCGACTGCGCCGGAGGACACCAGCACCACCTGAATGCCCTGACGCTGCAGAGTCACCAGCTGATTCACCCAGGCCGCTATGGCCTCCTTATCAAGCCCCAGGCCGTTATTGGTGATCAGCGAACTGCCGATTTTTACGACCCAGCACCGTGTTTTAAGCAGATCTTTACGCATCGCGCTGCAAACTCATCTCCAGATTATTGCCAAAGGCCAGCTGACTGACCGCTGTTCAGAAATCTTCCTCTTCCAGATCATCGTCCAGCATATCGTCGTCATCCGTCTCATCCCGACTTCCACGAGTGCTTTCGATGCTCTTGCGAATCTCATATTCCATCTCGCGATCCAACTCCGCCTGAAGCTCCTGATAATCAGGATCTTCCAGCAAGCGCTTGCGATGCTCTTCGACGGATACCATGATCGCCTGACACAAGTCAGGGCAGCCTTCGCCGCTGATTGCAGTGATCTTGAAGACCTTGCCCTTCCAGTCGAGCTCTCGAACCAGTCGCGCCACCAACTCTTCACGCTCTTCCTCAGGGATCAGGTCAAATTTATTCAGCACCAGCCAGCGATCCTTCTTCGCGAGCGTCGGGCTGAATTTTTCCAATTCCTCGGCGATCTTGCGCGCATGGTGCACAGGATCCGAGTCATCGAGAGGCGCTACGTCGAGAAGATGCAGGAGCAACCGGGTACGCGAGAGGTGCTTGAGGAAGCGAAACCCCAGACCAGCCCCCTCGGAGGCGCCCTCAATCACGCCCGGGATATCTGCCATCACGAAACTGCGTTCAGCGCTAACCCGAACCACGCCCAGATTTGGCACCAAAGTAGTAAAGGGATAATCAGCAACCTTGGGCTTCGCAGAGGAAACTGCTCGAATCAGAGTGGACTTGCCTGCGTTAGGCATTCCCAAAAGGCCGACATCCGCCAGCACCTTCAACTGCAGCTGCAACACGCGAAATTCGCCGGGAGTGCCATTCGTGGTCTTGGTCGGAGTTCGATTGGTGCTGGACTTGAAGCGCGTGTTACCCAGTCCGTGAATGCCGCCTTTGGCGACCAGAACCACTTGCCCGTCTAGCGATATGTCAGCAATCAGCTCCTCGGTATCTGAATCCACCACGCTGGTGCCGACCGGAACGCGCACGACCAGATCTTCACCGCTACGCCCGGTACACCCCTTGCTGCCACCCCCCATTCCCGATTGCGCCCGGTACTGAGGCTGATAGCGGAAGTCCACCAGCGTATTGAGAGAGCTATCACCCATCAGATAGACACTGCCACCGTCGCCGCCGTCGCCACCATTGGGACCACCCTTGGCGATGAATTTTTCCCTGCGAAAGCTCATGCAGCCATTGCCGCCCTTGCCAGCTTCTACAGTTATCTCGGCTTCATCAACGAACTTCATGTCATACCTGCCAGGTCAGAGGACAGTGTGCCCCCTTCAAAATAATACACTCGGAATGGACCCGAAAGCCCATAAAAAAAAGCCCCGTCGGATGACGAGGCTTTTTATGCTTCAACTGATCAGCCGTGACTGACGCGCCGAAGAAAAACTCAGAACGGTGCCTGATCAGGCAGGAACAATACTGACGAACTTCCTGCGCTCAGGGCCTTTCACTTCGAATTTGACCTTGCCGTGCACAGTCGCAAAAATCGTGTGATCCTTGCCCAGGCCGACGTTCACGCCGGGATGAAAGTGCGTGCCACGCTGACGAACAATGATATTTCCCGCCAGAACACTCTCGCCACCAAATCGCTTGACACCAAGTCGCTTCGACTGGGAATCGCGGCCGTTACTGGTACTACCACCTGCTTTTTTATGAGCCATTTGTCTACTCCTGCCAGCTTACGCCCGACTTTATGCTGAAATGCCTGTGATCTTGACTTCAGTAAACCACTGTCTGTGGCCCTGGTGCTTCAAGTGGTGCTTACGACGACGGAATTTCAGGATCGTCACTTTCTTCGCACGGCCTTGAGAGACCACTTCTGCAGTGACTTTGCTGCCTTCCACGTAGGGGGCGCCAATCTTGACAGACTCGCCCTCGCCAACCATCAATACTTTGTCAAAACTGACTTGTTCACCTGTAGCGGCTTCCAGTTTCTCCAGCTTGAGGATTTCACCCTCTACAACTCGGTGTTGTTTGCCACCACTTTCAATTACCGCGTACATAAATAACTCCACATTGGGTATAGCTTTGAATTCTGCGAGCACCGGGCCAAATCGTCTACCCAGCGGTGCCTATAGGGGCGGGCATTTTACGGGAACATGCAAATAGAGGCAAGCCTGCATTAGACAAATTATCCATGCCGGCGCTGATGCCCTATCCACGCTCCTGAACATCACCCTCGCCGTCGCCTTGACAGCCTTGGACTTCGCCCCTAGCATGCAGGCACAATTTTACGATGCCATAACCAATTGTCATATTCCAACTGCAATTGCGGGCAGCAACACCTTTCACGGCAGCACCTTTCACGGTAGTCCCATGCATAAAGAAATCCGCGCGGTGGTCACGGCAGACTTTGAGGCCGTCAACCGCTTTGTTGTCGACCAACTGCATTCAAATGTGCCCCTCGTTGAGAGCATCGGCCATTACATTGTCGATGCCGGCGGCAAGCGCATGCGCCCGATACTCGTTCTGTTGAGCGCAAAATGTTGTGGCTATGAGGGCGACGCGCACATCAGCCTGGCATCCGTGATCGAGTTCATTCATACCGCTACCCTGCTGCACGACGATGTCGTCGACATGTCGGCGATGCGGCGCGGGCGGCCAACCGCCAATCAGCAGTGGAGCAACCCATCGAGTGTTCTGGTAGGCGACTTTATCTACTCGCGGGCTTTTCAGATCCTCGTGAAAATCAACAGCATGGAAATCATGCGCATTGTTGCCGACACCACCAACCGGATTGCCGAAGGTGAAGTGCTGCAACTGATCAACAAGCACAACAGCGCCGCTACCCAGGCGAGCTACATGAATGTCATCCGCGACAAGACCGCGATTCTGTTCCAGGCGGCGGCCGAATGCGGAGCCATTATCGCCGGTGCGACCAACGAACAACGACAGATTTTGCGAGACTTCGGCATGCACATCGGCATGGCCTTCCAGCTGATTGATGACGTTCTCGACTATGATGGTGACGCGGTTACCATGGGCAAAAATGTCGGGGATGATCTGGCAGAAGGCAAACCGACACTGCCTCTGATCCATGCCATGCGCACCGCCTCGGCAGAGGAAGCAGACGTACTGCGCGCCAGTATCACCAATGGAACTCTGGACCATCTGGAAAGTGTGATTGCCATCGTGCGTAAATCCGGCGGGCTTGAATACACACGCCAACTGGCACAAGACGAAGTCGACAAGGCTCGCGCCCTGCTGCGCGGCATAGAACCGAGTGTCTATCGATCGGCTCTGGAAGACATGGCCAATCTGGCACTCAATCGCTCCAGCTAAGCGATCAAATCATTTACTTCTGCCCAGATCGAAGGCCTGCGCCAGCAAGGAATAGGAACGCTTGCGCACGGCGAAATCATGGCAGTTGCTGATCACCACCAACTCGTCAGCTTGGTGTAGCTGCGCCAGCGCCTGCAACTTCTCATGTACCGCTTCCGGTGTGCCGCAAATAGCGTGTTTGCGGCGCTGCCTTATGAGCGCAACCTCCTCGTCGCTGAAGACATACGCCTTGGCCTCTTCTACCGAAGGAAGCGGCCCCGGCTCACCGCGCTCCAGACCCAATCGCCAGACATCGCGAGTCAACGCCAAATCCTCAGCCTCGTTCTCACTCGGCGCGCACAGCACGAAGACACCGACATTGACGCACGGCTCGGGGCATTCCCGCGACGGCTTGAAATTGCGACGGTATAAGCCAGCCAATTCGTGACTCTCACGCGGGTTCAGGAAATGTGCCACGGAATACCGCATCCCCAGCTCCGCCGCATAGAGGGCACTCTGCTCGCTTGAGCCTAACAGCCAGAACTCAGGCAGTTCGTTGACGCGTGGTGTCGCTTTGACTCGGGAGAAACTGGCCGTCGCCGGCCGCTCGCCACTGACGAAGGCGCGCAGATCCTGGAGTTTATTGAGGAAGTACTCCACTCCAATGGGAGACCCATAGGCGAGCGCCTGTGCCGTCAGCCCGTCGCTGCCAGGTGCCCGACCGACGCCAAGATCGACTCTGCAGGGATAGAGCGTCTGCAACAACAGGAAGTTTTCCGCAACCTTGTAAGGACTGTAATGCATGAGCATGACACCCCCGGAGCCAACGCGGATAGATTTCGTCTCTGCCGCAATACGGGCAATTAACACTTCGGGAGAACAGCCTGCAAAACTGGCTGAGCCGTGGTGCTCTGCCACCCAGAACCGCGAATAGCCCAGCTGCTCGACATGACGTGCAAGCTCAATGCTCTCGGTCAGCGCCTGAGCGGCGGTACCGCCACTGCGAATGGGCGACTGATCGAGAACACTGAGCCTGACGCGGGCCATACCTTATTGCACGGTAATGGTGATTTTTTCAGAGACTACAGGAGGATTGTGCGGGGTATGCAAATGGTCGCCGAGAATCAGCTGCAGCGTGTGCTGCCCGGGCGTCAATGTCAGCGTCGTTTGAGTCTGACCACCACCGAAATGAGTGACCGCAGTGCCCAGCGGTGCGTTCAGATCCGGCAGTTCAGCGCCGTCCACCAGCAGATGGTGGTGCCCGGTGTTGGCAGTCTGCACACCGGCAGGCGCCACGCCCATGCCTTGCAATCCAAACACCACATTGAATGTCTGGGAAACAGTGGCCCCGTTTTGCGGAGACACGATGTAGAGCTGGGCGCCTGCAGGGGACGCCGTTTTTTCCGCCGTCTGGGCGATCAGCACAGAGGACATGGCAACGGCCGCTGTCGCTACAAGAATCTTCGAAAACATCTTCTTCATATAAAACTCCAGAAAGTGACCAGCCATGAATACGGCCGGAAATTGAAAACCGCAGGAACAAAGTCCCTGAGTTATTCTGCTTTAAAGGACCGCTCAATGCCAGCCTGCAGGCGCCTGACTCGCATTAATCCGGCACTGGACACCCGCTGAACACCAGACTTGAGCGCCCGCTCGATACTGTCTGGCATCGGCAAGCTTGAACATGATATAAGCCACCGACAGCCTGACCCCACAAATAACAAGAATGAGAGGTTGCAGCCGATGGCGAAGACTCTGCAGGACACACTCCCCGCGACGCCGCTGACCAAGCCCTTGATCGAAACTCTGGCGGACGTCGAGGCGTTTGAGCAGACTCCGCAGAGCACCCGGTTTCCGCACACCAACACCTACGAATTGCTGCAGGAAAGTGGTCGCAGGTTCGCAACCGAACCGGCTATCGAGTTCCTGTTGACCGGCCGTCGCGACGAAGTAGCACAGACTGTGACCTTCGGCGAACTGGCAAGCCAGATCACACGCACCGCCAATCTGCTGCACTCACTTGGCCTGCAACAATCGGAGGCCGTATCGATTCTGCTGCCGATCATGCCGCAGAGCCATCCGGCCATCTGGGGAAGTCAGGCGGCGGGCATCGCCAACCCGATCAACCCCCTGCTCGAAGCAGAACACATTGCTGAAATCATCGAGGCCGCACAGGCCAGCGTCATTATCTGCCTTGGCCCTTCCGACTATTCAGACCTGTGGCAAAAGCTCCTGCAGATTGTCCCTCTGGTCAGCTCAGTCCACACACTGCTGGTCGTGCAGCAACCCGGCTTCACCAAAGCCGTACCTGACGATCTGCAAATCGGCGCACTGCGCATACTCGACTACAACAGCGCCATTGCCGAGCAACCGGGCGACCGGCTGATCAGTCAGCGGTTGTTCGCACCCGAGCAGATCGCCGCTTGCTTCCATACTGGCGGCACCACCGCCCGCCCCAAGATCGCCCAATTGACGCACGGCAACATGGCATTCCTCGGACAGCTGATGCGGGTCTACACAGCCCATCTGCCTCGCCACACCATTCTCTGCGGCCTCCCCCTGTTCCACATCTATGGCGTCATCATTCAGGGCATCGCGGCGTTCAGCATTGGTTATCGCGTCGTGCTCCTGACGCCAGCAGGATTCCGCAGCCAGGAAGGCATGAAAAACTTCTGGCATCACATTGCCCGCTTCAGGGTGCGCGGGTTCTCGACCGTGCCTACGGTGCTGATGGCGTTGTCGCAGATTCCGGTGGGCGATGAAGACATCAGCTCGCTGGTCAGCATCAACTCGGGAGCCGCGCCACTCTCGCCAGCGTTCGAGCACAGCTTCGAGAAACAATTCAATGTAGCCGTTTCCAATGGTTATGGAATGACGGAAACCACGGCGCTGATCTCCAGAGCGCCCTCCTGGCAACCGCCGGGCAGTGTGGGCATGCGGCTGCCTTATTCGCAGATCCGGATTGTGCATCTTGATCGGGGACAGGTGACGCGGGAATGTGATCTGCAAGAGAGCGGCGTCATTCTGGTGAAAGGACCACAAGTGTTCCATGGCTACAAGGACCCACGAGACAACAGCGGCGCCTGGGTCGACGACGGCTGGTTCAACACCGGTGATCTTGGCTTCCTGGATGGTGATGGCTATCTGTTTCTCTCTGGACGCGCAAAGGATTTGATCATTCGCGGTGGACACAATATCGACCCTGCCATCATCGAAGAGGCCTTGCAGGCGCATCGTTGCGTGGCAAGTGCTGTCGCCGTCGGACAACCCGATGCCTATGCGGGCGAGCTGCCAGCGGTCTTTGTGGTATTGCGTCCAGGCACAGAGTGCAGTGTGGAGGAGTTGCATGCGTACTGCGAGGACCACATCAAGGAACGCGCTGCGATACCTCGCCGCATCGAGATCATCCCGGCATTACCACTCACGGCGGTCGGCAAGATCTACAAACCGGCGCTGCGCCAGCGCATCTCGGAAACCACTATCAGGGAAGTGCTCGCAGAGCAACAGATCGACGCCACGGTCAGCAGCAGTCTCGACAAGCAACGCGGTCTCGTCATTCATGTTGCGGTAGCATCGGATTCTCGGCAGGCGGCCGCTGAACATCTGCTGGAACCCTTCGCGCTGAACATAGACTTCGTGTGAGGTGCGCAAGCACCTTCACCACACTCAGAGCGCGCCGGTTCTGACACTGAAGCCGGAACTGGTCTCGCGCAGGATGCTGCGCTCATTGACGATGCGAACCTTCTCTCGGCTGGGCTGATAGATCTGATCCCCGTTGATGACCAGTTGTCTGGCAACCTCGAAGAGACGCTCGGCCTGCTCGGTGTCACCGAGCCGCTTGTAGGTCGTGCTCAATGCCAGGTAAAAATCCGGCTCGGCAGCCTTGCGCCGAATCGCGTCGTTGTAGTGATCTCTCGCCTGCTCAAAATTTTCTTCTGCATAGGCCAGATTGCCAAGATTGTAATGGTAGTAGGGATTCTTGTTGTTGAAACGCTCCATGGCTTTCGCATAGCGCTCGGAGGTTTCGATATCGCCCTGTTGAAAATAAAACTTTGTCAGATTGTTGATCGCCGTGCCATTGGTCTTGTCCAGATCAAACGCCATACGGTAGGCATACTCGGCGAGCGCTTTGTCATCGTTCTTGCTGAAAGCAGTGCCGATATTGTTCCAGACCATGGAGAGCGTGGGATCAATCCACAAAGAGTTACGCAGATAATCCAGCGCCCGCTCAACGTCACCTGCAATCAGACTCTCGACGCCAAGATTGTTGAAATACAGCGCCCGCGAATGCAGATCACTGACCGTGCTGGCAGTGAGTTGTTGCAGTGTAATCTCGGGCGTGAAATCGACCACATAAGTAGTGCCGCCACCGAAGCGTCCTATCGCGTTGATGTGCTGACTGAGCACCAGCAACTCTCCGCGACGATCCCAGCGCGGCCTGACTTTTACGGTCTGAAATCCGGCATCCACACCGAGATGGCGAGCCATTGCGATGTAGAGACCTACGACCGACAGGCAGTTGCCCTGGCGATCCTGAAATGTCTCGATGGCGGTGCGCGTCCGCAGATCGTCGTATTGCAGATTGAGATAATCGGGCCCGAACAACAATTCCTGCAGGCGCTGCACAATCTCGGGACCACTGCTGCGATTGGTGACCTCCCGGTCCAGGAAATCAATGATCTCCTGATTCAGCGACAGCGTGTCGATCTCTGGAAATGCATCCGCCGTCTGCGGCAGAATTTGCGACTCCAGCTCTCTATCGCGGGAAAATCCCAGATCCAGAGGAATCATGACGCAACCGGGAACGACGACGCTGAACATCATCAGCATCAACCAGCGCAGTGCCGCAGCAGTCCTCACCATGATCCTGTCACAACCGGGACGGCGTTGACCGCCCCGCCTTATCTACTTTCATGAATTCATAACGTCCGCGCGAAAAGTCCAGCGAACCGTTCAGCGCCGCGCGAAAGAGCGCGACCCAGGCAGCATGACGTGCTGCATTTGCGGTGCTGCTGCCGAGACCATCGAAATCGGTACGCCCTTCCAGCCGGAAGCCATCCGGCCCCCAGGTATCCACATGTTCAACGGCCTGGGTTGCCGATTGGTAGCGGTACACCACCGCTGCCTGCGTGCGCGCTATCCGCATACTGTCCGCCTGCAGAAAGCGCACTTCATACTCCGTCGCAAATTCTGTATACGCCTCTCGTACAAAAAAGTTCACTTCGGTATCGATGATCACACTCTTCCTGACATCGAGGCGCTGCACAAACTTGAACGGCTCGGTGTCAATTCTGATCAATTCGACACCCGCATCGGTGTCCTCCAGTGCCGAGGAAATCCTTACCCGGCTTCTCTCGTCGATATCGACAACAGCGTCGGAATCGATATCCTCCGAGCGCGCAGCGAAATCGAAGCTCGCTTTCCAGCTCTCCAGATCCTCGGCAGGCAAGCCAAAACGCTGACCATCAGCAGCCTGCAGCCACAGGCGATCGCTCTCGAAAACCAGTTGGGCAAACTCATTCTCAAAGACCGCATCCTCGCCGAATGCTATTCCACCGGGCACAATTATTTCGGGAATGGTCGACGCCTCGAACTCATCCCCCAAGCCCTCCTTGAGGACCACCTCGGGTTCACGTGAAGCCAGTCTGCGCGCTTCCCGGCCGTCCGGATTGAGCACGGAAGCAGTGCCCCGGCGCAACTGCTCTCCCAAAAGCTGGAACTCGGTGACCGCCCCGGCATAGTCACGAGCGGCCTCCGTATCGACAACGAAACGCTGCCCGGCCGTGACATACAACCGCCCGGCCTGCTCGACCTCTTGTGGTCGGATGCCGACAGCCTCGCCGCTCGACAGCGCCGCCTGCAACGACGCAATCAGAGGGGCATCATCGACATGCCAGCTGATGAAGACACGTTGCTGGGGAGAGGCGTCCAGCCATGCCTCATGGAACTGCCCGAAATCCGGTGAGTCGTTCAAGTTCGACCTCGCAGCGCTGCCCGGCAGCCAGGCGAGTGCGGAGATCTCTCCGCGCGTGAACGCTGCCTCCCACTCCAGCAACTCCGGCGTCATAGGCATGCGCAGCGGTGGCAAATCCGCCAGCGCACCCAGGCGTGGCCGCTGCGGCTCGGTGTTCGCCACTTTCGGAACGTTCAGGTTATAAGCGATATCGAAGCCGACGTCATGCAACGCCGCGCCGACACTCTCCAGCAACGGGTGCACAGGGCTATCCACATCCAGCACATCAGCCCGCGCCATCCCGGTGGCCACGAGCAGCACGCCGAGCGCTGTCAGCAAACGCAGATGACACATGTCGGAGCCTCCTGGTCACAAACGCAGGGTTGATGGGGGTTACGGTGTGGTCACGGTGTGGTCGCTGCGCAGGGCTCGAACAGCAGCCCCTGCTCGGCACTGTCCAGCTTGGTGCGAAGATCGGTCACCCACTCGGGAACTCCCCAGAAATGCATTGGCCTGGCGAGTCTCGTGACATAGCCGCGCGCCTCTTCGAAGCGACCAGCGGCAATCGCATAATCGATCGCCTGCTCCATGACATAAGTGTCGGCAGGCAGTGTCGCGAAGGCTTTACGCTGATGAGATTCACCCTCCTGCCAGTTCTTTCCCGGCAGCAGGAACAAGCGCGCGTAAGACAGATTGACCTCCGCGGAATCGGGCTGCTGACTCAGCCCGGTAGAGAAGGCATCGCGCATCGCCTCTTCCATCTCCCGCCGCTCAGCCTCGGTGTAGCTACGCTCGCATTCGCTGAGCTCGGTGTCGAGATACTGACCATAGTCGAGAAACAACTGGGGGTCATTTTCCTGGGTCGCCAACGCCCGCAGATACAGGGAGCGCAGATCTGTTGCCAAAAGGTCGGGGCCTGATTCGGCACCCTCGAACACTTGCATGCGGATTGCATCGGCCAGCCCGGAATAGGCCCTGCCGACTGATGTCTGCTCCTGAACAAGAGAGTCAAACAAGAACTGCGCCTGCGCGAGCCGCCCTGAGTGCAGGGTCAGCTCTCCGAGCGCCAGAGTCAGCACCTCCTCATTGACCTGCTCCGCTTCGGGTTCATCCAGAGCACCGAGCACCACCACGGTTCGCTCCGAATCGCCTGCCGCAAGAACTGCCTGCAGATAGCGCAGATAATCCTCGGCTATGCGATTGGGCGCCGCATCGAAGGCCTGGTCGAAAGCGAAGCGCTCGGTGCGCCCCTGCTGCAGGAGAGCC
>JACCDH010732117.1_pt1 | contig 11816 bp, 8 predicted proteins | sample 7442481 | NCBI WGS metagenome assembly JACCDH01 (sample SAMN15323433, study PRJNA562643) | freshwater metagenome | isolation source: river surface water | place: USA:Blue River Watershed | collected 2017-08-15 | reverse complement strand
CCATGCCCCAACGCAAACCAGTGCATGTTGGCGCTGGACAGCCCCTGGTTGCCCACCCAGGTCAGACCCAGGTCAGATTTGGGATAGGCCTGATCCAGGCGCGCACCGTCGGGATAGATGGCCAGCAGGCGGACCAGAGGTCCTTCATCGATCAGCACCCCACGCGCCTGAAATCCCAGCAACTTGATCCGACGGGCAAAGTACTCAGGTCGGGCCACATTGACCCGAAACCATCGCTGCGACGGCCCGGCAGGCAGGGACCTGATCAGGTCATCCTGGGACTGTTTGAATTGCGTGGTCCTGCGGATGGTCCAAAACGCGATCAGCAAAAGGATCGTCGCCAGCGCCCACTGCGCCAGATGCATTGCTTTGGCCAAAAGCCTCTCCAATTTTGAAATTCGGACGCTATCGTATCAGTCCACCGTGCGCCCACCACGCCCCCCCAGGGCGATGCCAACCCTTGAGACAGCTCGGACTTTCTCCAATTTTCAGTAATTCCTGAAAACTCAGGATAGAGTTGACGCAGAGCAATGACAAGCAACCGAAAGATCGCCATGAACACCATGACGCCACTGGTCCGCGGGTTCGTCTCCCACTTCGGGGAGATGGGCAGTCGCTGGGGCATCAACCGAACCGTGGGGCAAATTTATGCCCTGATCTACATGTCGCCGCGCCCTCTGAATGCGGACGACATTGCTGAAGCCCTGGAGTTCAGCCGCTCGAACGTGAGCATGGGACTCAAGGAGTTGCAGTCCTGGCGACTGGTTCGCCTCAAACACCAGGCCGGTGACCGGCGGGAATATTTTGAGGCACCCTCGGATGCATGGGAAGTTTTCCGCACCCTGGCCGAAGAGCGCCGCCGCCGTGAGGTCGAGCCCACCTTGACCATGCTGCGCAGCGCACTGCTGGAGGCCCCAGGCAATGACGACGACCGCATCGCCCAGGAACGCATGCAGGGCATGCACGACCTGATCGAGCTGATGATGACCTGGTTCGACGATGTTCAGCGCATGGACCCCAAAACCCTGTCGCAGTTGATGAAGCTGGGTTCCAAGGTGGGCAAGCTGCTGGCCTTCACGAACAACCTCAAGGTTGTCGGGCGGGAGGAATGAGCCATGGAACACCTCGACACCCTGATGCTGTCGCGCCTGCAGTTTGCGACCAACATCACCTTCCACATCCTGTTCCCCACCATCAGCATCGCGCTGGGCTGGGTGCTGCTGTTCATGCGGTGGCGCTGGCTGCGCACCGGTGACACTGCCTGGCTGGGCGCCTGGCGCTGGTGGACCAAGGTCTTTGCACTGACGTTTGCCATGGGCGTGGTCAGTGGCGTGACCATGAGTTTCCAGTTCGGCACCAACTGGCCGGGCTTCATGGAAAAAGCCGGCAACATCGCCGGCCCGTTGCTGGGCTACGAGGTTCTGACGGCCTTTTTCCTGGAGGCCACCTTCCTGGGCGTGATGCTGTTCGGGCATGGCCGGGTCAGCGAACGCGTTCACCTGGCCGCCAATTTTCTGGTCGCTTTTGGCACCACCATGAGCGCGTTCTGGATCCTCAGCCTGAACTCCTGGATGCACACGCCCCAGGGGTTTGAGGTGATCAACGGCGAGCTGCACGCCACCGACTGGTGGGCCATCGTGTTCAACCCCAGCCTGCCCTACCGACTGACGCACACGCTGCTGGCCTCGGGCCTGACGGTGTCCTTCCTGATGGCCGGCCTGGCCGCCTGGCAAACCTTGCGGGGACACGCCCATGCCGGCACACCCAAGGTGCTGCGGCTGTCCGTGACGCTGGCCGCCGTGCTGATCCCCTTGCAGATCCTCGCAGGTGACATGCACGGGTTGAACACGCTCAAGCACCAACCTGCCAAGGTTGCCGCCATGGAGGGCGTCTGGGAGACCGAGCGTGGTGCGCCCCTGCTGCTTTTTGCCTGGCCCAACGAGGCCGAGCGCCGCAACGACTGGGCCATCGGCGTGCCCCAACTGGCCAGCCTGATCCTCACCCACGATGCCCAAGGCGAGATCCGGGGTCTCAACGAGTTCCAAGGGGCCCACCCGCCCGTCAAGCCCCTGTTTTTTGGCTTTCGGATCATGGTGGGTGTGGGTGTGCTGATGCTGATCACCAGTTGGGCCGCCTTCTGGTGGCTGCAAAAGCGGCGGTGGCAATGGCAGGGCGCGCCCACCCTGCCCACCTGGCTCTGGCAAGTCCTGCACGGCATGACGTTTTCGGGCTGGATCGCCACGGTTGCAGGCTGGTACGTGACCGAGATCGGGCGACAGCCCTACATCGTGCAAGGCGTGCTGCGTACCGCTGATGCCGTCACCCGCACCCCGGCCAGCACCGTGGGCTGGAGCCTGGCAGGCTACCTGGTGGTCTACACCGGCCTGCTGATCGCCTACATCGGCGTGCTGCGCTACCTGGCCAGCAAACCCCTGGACACCAGCCTGGCCCCAGCCCGGCTGCCGGGCCAGCCCCCGGCAACCACCGCGACCACCCAAGGAGCCTGAGATGGACTTTGACACCTTCCTGCCTGTGCTGTTCTGGCTGCTGATGGGCGTGTCCATGCTGGCCTACGTGGCCCTGGACGGCTATGACCTGGGCGTGGGCATGCTGCTGCCCCTGGCACGCCAGGACGCTCACCGCGACCAGATGGTGGCCTCCATCGGCCCCTTCTGGGATGCCAACGAGACCTGGCTGGTGCTGGGCGTGGGCATCCTCCTGATTGCCTTTCCCAAGGCCCACGGTGTGATCCTGGGCGCCTTGTACGTGCCCGTCGCGCTGATGCTGCTGGGCCTGATCCTGAGGGGCGTCGCTTTTGACTTCCGGGTGAAGGCGCAAGCCCATCACAAGCCCATGTGGAACCGGGCTTTCTTTGCCGGCTCGCTGATCACGTCGCTGGCACAGGGCTGGATGCTGGGTCGCTATGTGACGGGCCTGAGCGAAACGCCCCTGGCCTACGCGTTTGCCGCCTGGGTGATGCTGGCCCTGCCAATGGCCTACGTGCTGCTGGGGGCCTGCTGGCTGATCCTCAAGACCGAAGGCGCGCTGCAACAACGCGCCGTGCAATGGGCCAAAAGTGCCTGGCCGGGCCTGGTCCTGTCGCTGGTGCTGGTGTCCATCGCCACCCCCATCGTGAGCCCCACGGTGCGCGAGCGGTGGTTCAGCATGCCCAACCTGCTGGCCTTGCTGCCGATTCCGCTGATGACTGGCATGGCCTTGGTGGCGCTGCGCGGACTGCTCAATTCACACCGCATCGCCGGGCCGCAAGGCAAGCTGTGCTGGGTACCAATGGTGATGGCGTTGAGCGTGCTGGTGCTGGGTGGGTTCGGCATGGCCTACAGCCTGTACCCCTATGTCCTGCTGGACCAGCTCACGGTGTGGCAGGTGGCCAGCGCGCCGGAATCCCTCAAGATCATCCTGGTCGGCACAGCCATCAGCCTGCCCGCCATTGCCGGCTACACGGTGTTTGTGTACCGGGTATTCGGGGGCAAGACCAGCGAGCTCAGTTACGGCTGACGCCTCAGCCCTGGGCTTCGCGCCACGCCTTGGGCGTGGTGCCTTCCCAGCGCTTGAAAGCAGCCGTGAAGGCTCGGCGATCTGAAAACCCCAGGCGGGCGCTGATGTCGTCAATGGACACACTGCCCTGCTTGAGCCACTGGCAGGCCAGGCGGTGGCGCATGCGGGCCTGCACGGCCAGATAGCTCTCGCCCTCGTCCTTGAGGCGACGCTGCAAGGTGCGGGCATGCAGATTCAGGCGCTCGGCCATGTCCTCGATGCCCACAGCCAGCAGATCGGGCTCGCGCAGGATCAATTCCTCGACCTCGGCGGCAACGCCCTGGCGCTTGGCCTCCTTGCCCAGGCGTTGCTCGGCCAGGAAGTGGGCCTGCTCGTGCAATGCGGGGAACGCGCCCTCCAGGGGCACATCCAGGATCCTGCGCTCGAACAACAAGGCATCAGAGGCCGCGTTGAAGGTCACAGGTCGATTGAAAAATGGCTCGAACTGGTCGGCGAACTTGCCCGGTGGGCCTTTGAGCTCCACGCCCACAAATCCGTCGTCAGACCCCTTGAGGTTACGTCCGAATTTCCGAATGGTGGCCAGAATGGCATGCGTGACCAGGTGCACAGGCAGGCCAAAGCGATCCAGATTGGGCACCGGCATGTCCAGACCCACCTTGACCCGGGCCAGGTCACCCACCTCCTCCAGCTCGATCGAGACCCAGGGCAGGATGACCCGGCGCGCCATGTCGGCCACCTTCAGCGCCTCGCGCAGGGTGGCGCTGGTGGTCAACAGGGTCTCGAACTCCGGCAATGACTCAAATGCAAAGGTGTCCCCCAGGACCAAAGAGAAGTACTTCTCCTGGGACATGGCCACACACTGCTCGAGCACCGAGATCAGTTGCAGAGGGGAGACCCGAGCATCTTCCAGCCGGATGATGTCGATCTTGATGCCCGCTTCCTTGAACAGCGGCTGCACGTTGACCCCGCATTTGGCGGACGCCTTGATCCAGCTGGACAACATGAACAGCGGAACGGGCTTGATGCCCAGGGCATCGAGCATGGCTTGAGGAAGAGGTATACGCATGAATGAAATCGGCACACCCGTGGGGGGTGTGCCGAAGTCTAACCAACTATCGCGATGGTCGCAGGGTCACAAGGTGACAGGGGCCACTCAGCGCCCTGCCAGCGCGGCGCGCATCAACTCGCTGGCCTCCACGGGGTCGCGGTGCTTGTTGAAGGCTGCCAGCCATTCCTCGTAGCCCGGCTGCTCCGTTTCCTGCCAAGGATGGAAGCCGACCTTGTAGTACGGAAAGTAATGCTTGACCATGGGTGCGATCAGGCCACCGGGCTTGAGCACCCACCACAGACCCTTGGCCTGCAGTTTGCGACGCTGCCACCAGGTGAACCCGTCGGCCTTGAGCAGTTGCTCGGTGAAGCGATGGATCACGCGGGGGAACATGAAGGAGGTCTCGATCATGGCCAGGATGCGGGTGAAATACCCCACCTTGGCATAGTCCTGCATCACATCGTAGGCGACACCCTTGTGTTCCACCTCTTCAATGGCGTGCCAGGAGTACATGGCGCGGAGGCGGTGATCGGCATCCTTGAGCACATCGCGCTTGTCAAACAGGGGGTGCGCGCCAATGGACGTGAAATGCTCCAGGGCACAGGTGATGGCCAAGGTGTAGCCCCGGCTGCGCGAGCCACTGTATTTCGTGAACAGCAGGTGCTCCAGCCAGCCCATCATGCCGTCCACATCCACACCCTGAGCGCGCAAGCGCTCGTTGTACTGGTTGTGCACCATGCTGTGCTGGGCTTCCTGGCGGTTGAAGCCTTTGATCTCTTCCAGCAGTTGGCGGTCGGTGATCTGGTCGCGGAAATCGCGCACACAGGTCATGAAAAAGCGCTCGCCAGGCGGAAAGATGAGCGACATGGCGTCAAACAGGCGGGTCTTGAACGGATCGCCGCCAAACCAGTACTTGGGGATGTCCGCGTCCGCGAGGCCAAAATCAAGGCGCTCACGGGGAATGATCGGGTGCACTGCTTGGTATTTTTCGCTCATGGTTGTCTCTCTACTTCTTCAGAGTTATCCGGTCAGTCGCGGCAGTGTAAGAAACTCCAACGGCCCGAAGCAGGATGCCAGGTGACAGCAGGGATGTCTGCGCGACACGCACAGAAAAAAGGCCCTCTTGCGGAGGGCCTTGAAAGGGTCGGGAGAGACACGTGAGAAAACGATCGTTCAAAGCGCCATGGCGGTGCGGGTCTGTTCGCTGGCCCTGACCGGGTCGCCGGTGGCATTGAAGACTGCCAGCCACTGGTCGTAACCGGGCTGCTCGGTCTCCTGCCAGGGGTGATAACCGGGCTTGTAATAGTGCCAGTAGGCCTTGAGCATGGGCTGCAAGAAGCCCCCCGGCTTGAGCAGCCACCACAGGCCCTTGCGGAACAGCGTGACGCGCTCGGCCACGCTGAAGCCGTCGTGCGCCAGCAAATGGTTCTGAAGGCGGAAGATGGTGGCCGGGAACATGTAGGTGGAATGCACCAGGGCCCACACACGCTTGAAATAACCCACCTTGGCATAGTCCGCCATCACGTCGTAGGCCACGCCCTTGTGCTCGACTTCTTCGATGGCGTGCCAGGCGTACATGGCGCGGACGCGGTGGTCGGCGCCCTTCATGACGTCGCGCTTGTCAAACAGGCTGTGCGCAATGATCGAGGTGAAATGCTCCAGCGCCGAGGTGATGGCCAGGTTGTAGGCCTTGCTGTACTTCTTGCGATAGCTCACATTGAGCATCTGGTCGACATAGGCGTTGAGGCGGTCCACATCAACCCCCTGGCGACGAAGGCGATCATTGTCCTGACGGTGAACCAGGGTGTGTTGGGCTTCCTGGCGATTGAAGTCCTGGATGTCCTGCAGCATCTTGGGATCCGTGATCTGGCCACGGAACTCACGCACGCTGCTCATGAAGTACTTCTCGCCAGGCGGGAAGATGATGGACAGCGCGTCCCAGAAGCGGCTCTTGAAGGCATCACCATCCATCCAGTAAGTGGGGATGTCGGCGCTGTCCAGGTTGAACTGGAGCTTCTCGCGCGGCACGATGGGGTGCACCGCATCGTGCGCGGCTGCGGACGGCTGGTGGGCAGTTTGCGTCTGGGCCATCGGGTCACCTCTTGTTCGGTTGCTCAGTGGCTCCAATGTAGAGACAAGCTCGTCCGAATGACAGGATGCCAGGTGACAGACAGGGGTTCGTTGCCGACAGGATTCCCTTTATTTTTCAAAGACTTGGCAACTTTTCACGTCTTTTGACGCGTCGCGTTCCCTGTCGTCGCCCCATCACCCTTTTCAGAGTCGCTCTGCCACCCAGGCCTGCACCCCCGCCAGGGCTGCCGGCAAGGCTGCAGCGTCGGTCCCTCCAGCCATGGCCATGTCGGGCTTGCCACCACCCTTGCCGCCAACTTGCTGGGCCACAAAGTTGACCAGTTCGCCAGCCTTGACCTTGCCCGTGCTGTCAGCAGTCACCCCAGCAGCGATCTGGACCTTGCCGCCTTCGACCGTGGCCAACACGATGGCCGCAGTCTTGAGCTTGTCCTTGAGCTTGTCCATGGTGTCGCGCAGGGTCTTGGCATCGGCGCCTTCCAGCACGGCCGCGAGCACCTTGATGCCCTTGATGTCGATGGCCTGCGCCATCAACTCATCGCCCTGGCTGGAAGCCAGCTTGCCCTTGAGGGCCGCAATTTCCTTCTCGAGGGTGCGGATCTGCTCCTGGGCGGCAGCCACGCGGGCTGGCACGTCGTGCGGGGTGGCCTTGAGCAAGGCCGCCACGCCTTTGAGCGTGCTCTCCAGATTCTGGGTATAGGCCAGGGCATTGGCGCCAGTGATGGCTTCCACGCGGCGCACGCCCGCGGCCACGCCGCCTTCAGCCACGATCTTGAACAGACCGATGTCACCGGTGCGCTGCACGTGGGTGCCGCCACACAACTCCTTGGAGGAGCCGATGCTCAGCACGCGCACGGTGTCGGCGTACTTTTCACCGAACAGCATCATGGCACCAGTCTTCTGGGCGTCTTCCAGGGCCATGACCTGGGCTTGCGCGTCGGCGTTGGCCAGGATCTCGGCGTTGACCAGTTCTTCCACTTCACGGATCTGTTCGTCCGTCATGGGGGTGTTCTGGGCAAAGTCAAAGCGGGTGCGGTCAGGCGTGACCTGCGAACCCTTTTGCTGCACATGGTCGCCCAGCACTTCACGCAGGGCCTTGTGCATCAGGTGGGTCGCACTGTGGTTGCGCACGGTGCTGGCACGGGTGTCGGCATCGACCTTCGCATTGAGCTTGTCGCCCACCGTGATGCTGCCTTCAACCACGCGGCCGTGGTGACCAAACACATCGGCCTGGATCTTTTGCGTGTCCTCGACCACAAAGCGGCTGGTGGCGTTGCGCAGGTCGCCGCTGTCGCCACACTGGCCGCCGGATTCTGCGTAAAAGGGGGTGTGGTCCAGCACGATGACGGCGTCGTCACCGGCCTGGGCTGCCTGCACGGAAGCGCCATCGACGTAGATGGCGGTCACGTTGGCGGCCTCGACCGTCAGGTGCTCGTAGCCATGGAAACCGGTGGGCACGCCCTTGTATTCAAGGCCAGCAGCCATCTTGAACTTGCCGGCGGCACGGGCCTGGTCGCGCTGACGGGCCATGGCGGCGTCAAAGCCAGCCTGGTCCACCGTCACGTCGCGCTCGCGGCAGACGTCAGCGGTCAGGTCGACTGGGAAGCCGTAAGTGTCATGCAGCTTGAATGCGGTTTCGCCATCGATCTGCCCAGCACCGGTGGCCAGCGCCCCTTCCAGAATTTCCATGCCATGGGCAATGGTCAGGAAGAAGCGCTCCTCTTCGGTCTTGAGCACGTCCGTGATGCGCTTTTCGTTCTGGCGCAGCTCGGGATAGGCCTCGCCCATTTGCTCGACCAGGGCCGACACCAGCTTGTGGAAGAAGGGCGTGCGAGCACCAAGCTTGTAGCCGTGACGGATGGCGCGGCGGGTGATGCGGCGCAGCACGTAACCGCGGCCTTCATTGCTGGGAATGACGCCATCGGCCACTGTGAAGGCGCAGGCTCGGATGTGATCGGCAATGACCTGGAGGCTGGGGCTGGGGGGATCGCAGCCCTTACCCTCGACGCCCGTGGCGGCAGACGCACCACCGGCTGCGTCCACGGCACCCTTGGCAGCGGCCAGCAGCGCCTGGAACAGGTCGATCTCGTAGTTGCTGTGCTTGCCTTGCAGCACGGTGGCAATGCGCTCCAGGCCCATGCCGGTGTCCACCGAGGGCTTGGGCAGCGGGTGCATCACGCCGTCTTCGGTGCGGTTGAACTGCATGAAGACGTTGTTCCAGATCTCGATGTAGCGGTCGCCGTCTTCATCGGGGCTGCCGGGAGGGCCGCCAGCGATCTCGGGGCCGTGGTCGTAGAAGATCTCGGTGCAGGGGCCGCAAGGACCGGTGTCGCCCATCATCCAGAAGTTGTCGGACATGTAACGGCCGCCCTTGTTGTCGCCGATGCGCACAATGCGCTCAGCGGGCACGCCCACCACCTTGTTCCAGATCTCGTAGGCCTCGTCGTCCTCGGAGTAGACGGTGACCCAGAGCTTCTCCTTGGGCAGCTTGAACTGGACGGTCAGCAGCTCCCAGGCATAGCTGATGGCGTCGTGCTTGAAGTAGTCACCAAACGAGAAGTTGCCGAGCATCTCGAAGAAGGTGTGGTGGCGCGCGGTATACCCCACATTGTCCAGGTCGTTGTGCTTGCCGCCCGCGCGGATGCACTTTTGCGAGGTGGTGGCGCGGCTGTACGGGCGCTTGTCAAAGCCCAGGAACACGTCCTTGAACTGATTCATGCCCGCGTTGGTGAACAGCAGGGTCGGGTCGTCCCCAGGCACCACAGGGCTGGATGCCACGATGGTGTGGCCCTTGGACTGGAAATACTCCAGGAAGGTCTTGCGGATGTCTGCGGCTTTCATTGGTGTTCTTTCCCGTTCGGACTTGGCACTGGGGCGCTTGAGCGTAGCCCTCGATTATAGGTTTGGGTGGCCTATGATCTCAGGCTCCATCCTGATGGTCACACAGGGCGCAAAGCCCCTTGAGGACACCATGACTGCACTCCCCTCCCCCCTGGCGCAATTGCAGGATCACGCCTTGCTCAAGACCCGGGCCCTGATCGACAGACAGTGGGTCGACGCCAGTGATCGCTTTGACGTGACCGATCCGGCCACGGGGGGCGTGCTGGCCCAGGTGGCCAACCTGGGTGCCGCCCAGACGCAGGCGGCCATTGATGCGGCCCACCGTGCCTGGCCCGCCTGGCGCGGCCTGACAGCCAAGGCGCGATCCACGATCCTGATGAAATGGTTCCACCTGCTGATGCAACACGCCGACGACCTGGCCCGCATCATGACGGCCGAGCAAGGCAAACCCCTGGTAGAAGCCCGGGGCGAGGTGGCCTACGGCGCCAGTTTCATCGAGTGGTTTGCCGAAGAATCCCGCCGCGTGTACGGCGAGACCGTGCCCAGCACCGACCCCAGCAAGCGCTTCATGGTCATCAAACAGCCCATCGGGGTGTGCGCGGCCATCACGCCCTGGAACTTCCCCATTGCCATGATCACCCGCAAGGTGGCCCCTGCCCTGGCCGCCGGTTGCCCCGTGGTGATCAAGCCCGCCGAGGCCACGCCCCTGTCGGCCCTGGCCGTGGCGGAGCTGGCCCAGCGCGCCGGCATGCCCCCGGGCGTGCTCAACGTCATCACCGCCGATGGCCAGCGATCGATCGAGGTCGGCCAGGTGCTGTGCGCCAGCGACGTGGTGCGCCACCTGTCCTTCACGGGGGCGACCGAGGTGGGGCGCATCCTCATGAAGCAGTGCGCTCCCACGGTCAAGAAGCTGGGGCTGGAGTTGGGCGGCAATGCGCCTTTCATCGTGTTTGACGATGCCGATCTGGACGCCGCCGTCGAGGGCGCCATGATCAGCAAATACCGCAACGCCGGCCAGACCTGTGTGTGCGCCAACCGGCTGCTGGTTCAGGACGGCGTGTATGACGCCTTTGTGGAAAAGCTATCGGCCAAAGTGGCCGCCCTGAAAGTGGGCAACGGCTTTGACGCAGGCGTGACCCAGGGCCCGTTGATCGACGGCGATGCCCTGGCCAAGGTCGAGGCATTGATGAGCGACGCCCTGGCCAAGGGCGCCCAGGTGGTGACTGGCGGCAAGCGCGCCAGCGTGACCAGCGGCGCCTTCTATGAGCCCACCGTGCTGGCCCATGTGACGCGAGACATGCGCCTGGCGCGTGAAGAGATCTTTGGCCCGGTGGCCCCGGTGTTTCGCTTCAAGACCGAGGCCGAGGCCATTGCCATGGCCAACGACACCGAGTTCGGCCTGGCCAGCTACTTCTACAGCCGTGATGTGGGCCGCATCTTCCGCGTGGGAGAAGGCCTGGAGTACGGCATGGTGGGGGTCAACACCGGCTTGATCTCGACCTGCGAGGTGCCCTTTGGCGGCGTCAAGCAATCGGGCCTGGGCCGCGAAGGTGCGCACCACGGACTGGATGACTACCTGGAGATCAAGTACCTGTGCCTGGGCGGTCTGGACCGTTGAGCCTGGCCAGGCCCGCGGTGGCGTTCAGCCGTTGTCGACGATCCACTCGATGAAGGCATCCAGGGCGGGCACCCCTTGGGTTGCCTTGGGGTCGTTGATGATGGCCGCCACGGCATACATGCGGCCACTGCGCCCCTGCACATAGCCCGCCAGCGAACGGGTGTCCACCAGGGTGCCGGTTTTCAGGAAGGCCTTGCCGCGGGCGCTGGACTGCGTCAGGCGGTTGCTCAGCGTGCCGTCCTGCCCGGCCACAGGCAGCGACTGCATCAGCGCTTGAGCATGCGGGCCTGACCACGCCTTGCGCAGCAACTGCACCAGAGCCTGAGCCTTGCCACGCTCCTCATGCGACAGGCCTGAACCATTGTCCAGCGACAGGTCAGCACGCCCCAGCCCCTGCTTGGCCAACCATTGCGCCATGCGCTGACGCGCTTCAGTCAGGGTGGCCGGGCGAGCTGGAAACCCACGACTCATGGACAACATCAGGTGACGCGCCATGAGGTTGTTGCTCCACTTGTTCATGTCCCGCAGCAAGCTGGCCAGCCGGGCGGATTCATGCACAGCAAAGGGTCGGGTGCCCCGGGCCAGACTGGTCATGGCGTAGGCTGACTCCGGCTGCATCACCACCCCGTCCAGAACCCCGCCAGCGTCACGCCATGCCGCAGCCACAGCCATGGGCGCAAAGCGGCTGCCGGGCAAGGTCGCGAT
>JACCDH010016360.1_pt1 | contig 11816 bp, 10 predicted proteins | sample 7442481 | NCBI WGS metagenome assembly JACCDH01 (sample SAMN15323433, study PRJNA562643) | freshwater metagenome | isolation source: river surface water | place: USA:Blue River Watershed | collected 2017-08-15 | reverse complement strand
TTTGGCAAAGACCAAGTGACCATGTTTGAACTGGCAGGCATTGCTGGCAAACACCTGCGACCCATCGGCGAGTAATTACGCATGACCGTTCACGCCAAACCCATGATTGCTACGCCGCAGGCAATGCACTTTGCGAATGCTTTGCAGCTGCAAAGCGGCGCAAGTGTGCGCGACTACACGCTGGCCTACGAGACCTACGGCACACTCAACGCCGACCGCTCCAACGCGGTGCTGGTGTGCCATGCGCTGAATGCCTCGCACCACGTCGCAGGTGTGTACGAAGGCCAAGACAAGAGTGAAGGCTGGTGGGACAACATGATTGGCCCAGGCAAGCCCGTGGACACCAACCACTTCTTTGTGATTGGCGTGAACAACCTTGGCTCTTGCTTTGGCTCCACCGGCCCCATGCACACCCACCCCTACACGGGCAAGGTGTATGGCGCGGACTTCCCCGTGGTGACGGTGGAAGACTGGGTGAACGCGCAAGCCTTGTTGCTTGATCGTTTGGGCATCAGCCAACTCGCCGCCGTTTTGGGTGGCAGCTTGGGCGGCATGCAAGCCCTGAGCTGGACACTGCAATACCCAGACCGCGTGCGTCATGCCGTGGTGGTGGCCAGTGCGCCCAATCTCACAGCTGAGAACATCGCCTTCAACGAAGTGGCACGTCGCGCCATCGTGACTGACCCTGACTTTCATGGCGGACACTTTTACGAGCACGGCGTTGTGCCTCAACGCGGTTTGCGCATCGCACGCATGGTGGGTCACATCACGTATCTGAGCGACGATGTGATGAACGAAAAGTTTGGCCGCGAGCTGCGCGATGCAGTGGTAGGCAGCGCGACGGGCTATAAGTACTCCACGCAAGATGTGGAATTCCAAATCGAAAGCTACTTGCGCTATCAAGGCGACAAGTTCAGCGAGTACTTTGACGCCAACACCTATTTGCTCATCACCCGCGCACTCGACTACTTTGACCCTGCACGTACTTATGGTGGCGATTTGTCGGCGGCGTTTGCGCGCACAGCGGCTAAGTTTCTGTTGGTGAGCTTCACCACCGATTGGCGCTTTTCACCCGCGCGCAGTCGCGAGATGGTGCAAGCCTTGCTCAACAACCAACGCGATGTGAGCTACGCCGAAATCGACGCGCCACATGGCCACGATGCGTTCTTGCTGGACGACGCCCGCTACATGAACGTGGTGCGCTCGTACTTCACACGCATCAACGATGAACTGACAGCAGGAGTTGCCGCATGACCCACGACAACTTGGTAGCCATTGCCGCCCTCGTGCCCAAAGGCAGCCGCGTGCTTGACCTGGGCTGCGGCGACGGCGCTTTGCTGGCCCACTTGCAACAACACAAAGGCTGTACCGGTTACGGCGTAGAGCTAGACGACACCAATGTGCACGCCTGCGTGCAACGCGGCGTGAACGTGTTGCAACTCAACCTTGATTTGGGCTTGAGCGTATTTGCCGACCAATCGTTTGACGTGGTGCTGCAAATCGACACCTTGCAACACTTGCGCAACGCCGAAACCATGCTGCGCGAAACCGCACGCGTAGGCAAAACTGGCATCGTCGCCTTCCCCAACTTTGGCCACTGGCCCAACCGCCTGAGCATTTTGCAAGGCCGCATGCCCGTGACCAAACGCTTGCCCTACCAGTGGTACGACACGCCCAACATCCGCGTGGGCACGTTCAAAGACTTTGAGGTGTTGGCCGAAAAGAACGGCTTGCAAGTGACCGAAGCGTTTGGCTTGCAAGATGGCCAGCGTGTGGATACGTGGCCGAACCTGATGGCAGGTACAGCGGTGTTCAAGTTCAACGCGTGAACAAGCTCGCGACCATAGAGGCCACGAGCAAAAACGCCATCGTCCAATTAAAGATGCGCCGATACAAATCGACCTGCAGATAGTGGCCCATGCGCGCACCCATCACCGCCCACACAGCGATGCTGGGTAAGTTGATCAGGCTGAATACCAGTGACGCGGCGGCAATCAACACCAGCCCCGCGTCTTGCGGCAAGTAATTGCTAAAAAAGCCGAGCGTCATCACCCAGGCTTTGGGGTTGACCCACTGGAAAGCGGCTGCGCCCCAAAACCCCAAAGGCGTTGCGTCTTCGTTGCTTGCCTCATCCTCTGGCGGTGGGCCGCTTCTGATAATGCCCCACGCCAAATAAAGCATGTACGCCATGCCCAGCACTTGCATCACTTGGTAAATCACAGGCACGCGGATGAACAATTCGCCAAGCCCCAAACCAACGGCCATGAGCATGATGAAGTGCCCGCATGAAATTCCCAACAAATGGGGCAGCGTCGCACGCACACCAAAATTTACCCCGGAAGCCAACAACATCATGTTGTTGGGGCCGGGCGTGACGGACGTCACAAACGCAAAGACGGCCATGGAGGCCCAAAGCTCAGCTTGAAGAATCATCGTATGTTCTCCCTTGTTGAATCAGCAGCAAGCGCGCGCTCCGCACCCTTCTCTTCGCCCTGAGTGCTTCGGCTCAACAAGAAAATAGTCGCCATGATGCATGCTGACCCGAGCCAATCCAACAAGGCAAACGGTACTTTTAACCACAGCACCGCCACCACAGTTGCAGAAAGCGGCTCAGCACAAGCCAACAGACTGGTGGTTTCAGGGCCAATTTTTTGTACGGCAGCCAAATAGCCATAGAACGCAAACAAAGTGCCAAACAGCACGATGAAAGCGACAGCCGCTAAGGTTGACGCATCCCACACACCCGGCACTTCCCACGGTTGACTCACGCCGCAAAACCCCAAACCGCCAATCAACATGCCCCAACCCACCAACACCGTGGCTTCGTTTTCTTGGAGCAAGCGCTCGGGTTGAATGCTGTAGAACGCCAGCGCCACCGCTGAGGCCAAACCCCAAAACAATGCTGCTGGTGAAATTTGCAACTCTGTCCAGTCACCATGCGTGACCAACAACACCGTACCTAAGAATGCCAGCGCCACAGCCGAAGCTTCAGCGCCTGTGGGCCAATGTCTCCGCAGGCACGCAAAGTACAACGCAATCAGCACAGGGCCCACATACTGCAGCACCGTGCCTGTGGCCGCATTGGATGATTGGATGGCAGCGAAGTAGGTGTACTGAATAGAAAGCATCCCAAGCAAACCAAAAATCAGCAGGCTAATTGCCGAGCGTTTCGTTTGCCAAATGCGCCAAATATCGCGGCCACGCCAACGTGCATAAGCCAACAGCAGAGCGCCCGCCAGCAGCAGTCGTACCGTCACCATCCAGCCGATGGTGATGTCCTTGTGATGGAACACAAATTGCGCACAAGCACCCGATACGCCCCACAACACTGCCGAGGTCAAGGCCAAAGCAAAACCTTGTTGTGTTTCGGACAGGCGCTGGGTCATTCGAGTGTAAGTAGCGCCAAAGCGCCTAGAGCCGCCGTTTCTGCGCGTAGCACGCGCTCGCCCAAGCTGAGGGCAGCGAAGCCTTTGGCACGGGCTGCTGCGTCTTCTGCATCGGTCAGCCCACCTTCTGGGCCATTGAGCATCACCCACGACTTGACGCTTCCCGCTACACCATCACGCAAGGCATTGAGAGGCTGCGTGCTCGCATGCAGCGACAACACGCCATGCATGACATCAGTCTGCGTCGTTTGACGCGCCAACCATGCGTCTAAGCGCTCGGGCGCGTCAATCACAGGCACACGGTTACGTCCGCACTGCTCACTGGCGCTGGCCGCTACAGCTTGCCAATGGGCTTGTTTCTTTTCAGCACGCTCACCCGTCAGGCGAATCACGCTGCGCTCGGTCATCAAGGGAGTGATGCGGTGTACGCCCAGCTCGGTGGCTTTTTCCACCAGCCAGTCCATGCGCTCGTTGGCGGGCATGCCCACGGCTAGGTGCACTTTTACGTCCGCTTCGCACTCAGCATCGCGATGCTCGCCCACGACCACGCGCACATCGCTGCGGCCCATGTGTTGCACCTCGGCGCTGAACTCACCGCCTTCACCATTGAACAAAGTCAAGGTATGGCCGGGCTGCATGCGTAAGACTTGCACATGGCGAGCGGCGGTGGGCGGCAGATCCACCACTTGGCCAGACACCAAGGGCAGGGGGCAGTAAAAGCGGGCCATCCTTAGCCCCGCCCGCCGGGCGTGAGGCGTGGGAAGGCCAAGCTGATGGCGGGCTCTGTGCCTTCAATCTTGTCTATCAGGCGCAGCAAGGGCGTGAGTTCGCTGTAGCGGCTGGCTGTGGTGCGGATGTAGTTGATGAAGCGCGGGGCATCGGCCAAATACTTGGGTTTGCCATCGCGCAAAGTCAAGCGCGCAAAGATGCCGGCCACTTTGAGGTGACGTTGTAGGCCCATCCACTCTACGGCTCGGTAGAACGCGCCAAAGTCGTTGTGCCAGTCTTCAAAATCCATCAAGCCGAGTTTGCGGGCGCGTTCCCAATAGCGGATGGTCACGTCGAGCACCACGTCTTCTTCCCAGGTCAAAAACGCGTCACGCATCAAGCTGGCGATGTCGTAGGTGATCGGGCCATAGACAGCATCTTGAAAGTCCAACACGCCCAAACGTTGTTCAGCGGGGTCGTGCGGCATCATCAAATTGCGCGGCATGAAGTCGCGGTGCACGTACACGCTGGGCGCAGCCAAGTTACGTTGCACGATGGTTTTGAAAGTTTTGTCCAGCATCTCGCGCTGAGTGCTGTCAATTTGCAGCTGACGGTGCTGCGTGAGGTACCAATCGGGGAACAAAGACAGTTCGCGTTGCAGCAAAACTTCGTCATACGCGGGCAGCACGCCGGGACGGCTGCTTTGCTGCAGGGTCAGCAGGGCATCAACGGCGCGCATGTACAGGCCGTGGTTGGCTTGTGGGTCGTCGCGGTTGATGACCTCCATCATGGTTTGCGAGCCAATATCGTCCAGCAACATGAAGCCCTGCGGCTCGTCCCACGCCAAGATGCGCGGGGCATACAGGCCAGCGTCCAACATCAAACGGGCGATGCGAACAAAGGGCTCGCAGTTTTCTTTGTCGGGTGGGGCGTCCATGACGATGCAGGAGCCATTGGCTGTCTCGACGCGGAAATAGCGCCTAAAGCTAGCGTCTGCCGAGGCGGCACGCACGGTGGCGGGCAGCACGCCATGGGCGCTGGCTTGGGCGTCTAGCCACTGATGAAAGGCCACTTGACGCTCAGGTTGCGCCCATTCGATAGGGGCATATTGAGACGCGTGGGGAGATGTGCCCGAAGGCTGGGAAATAGTGGGTGTGCTCATGGATAATCTAAATTCTACAAACCAGCCTTGGGTTGCCCTGCGTTCATGTTGTTGCCTTTCTTTTATCGCCAAATACGCACGCTCCCGTGGCTAACCTTTGGCCTCTTAGGTAATGCGTTGACTGTTTATGCACAGGCCGAAGGCGCACCGCCTTTGTTACTCAAGCCTAGCAGCCTTCTTCAAGAAACAATTCGTGACGATGCGCGCAAACAGTTGCCCACATTTTTGGAAAGCAACACCTTAACAGGGCGACCCGACTTAGAAACCTCACTGAGTGGTCAAGTGACCATTCGACGCGGCGAAATGTTACTCAAAGCCGACCAGGTCGACTATGACCAAGTCAATGATTTTGCTAAAGCACGTGGCCATGTTTACATCAACCGCTCAGGCAATGTGTATCAAGGTCCCGCACTAGACATACAAATGGACGCCTTTGAAGGCTTCTTCACGCAACCGAGTTATCAGCTCCTCAAAAACAAAGCCTACGGCAAAGCCGAACGCATTGACTTCATTGATCCTGCCAACTCGGTGATGCACAACGCTGACTTCACCACATGCCAGCGCAAGCCAGGCCCTAATTGGGTACCGGATTGGTTTTTCAAAGGAGACAAGATCACCTTGGATACCGACCGTAACGTAGGCGTCGCTGATGGTGCGTCTTTGCGCTTCAAAGGCGTGCCCATCCTGCCCGTACCTTCCATCGACTTTCCCCTCAGTGACGAGCGTAAGTCGGGTTTGTTGCCGCCCACTTTTGGTGTCGACAACATTGGCGGCTTGGAGTTTACTCAGCCTTATTACTGGAACTTGGCCCCCAATCGCGACATCACGTTTTCGCCTACCTATTGGAGCAACCGTGGCATGCGCCTGAGCACTGAGTTACGTTACCTTGAAGGCATGGCACCACAACCTCCACTTCAAGGTCAAATGCGCTTTGACTACATGGAGAAAGACGCCATGCGTGACGGCACTCGCCGCTGGGGCATGCAGTATTCGCATGTGGGCTTGATGAACCCTGCTTTCGCTGGGGGTGGTCTGGGCCTGAACTTGAACATCAACCGTGTGAGTGATGATGACTATTGGAAGGATTTCGCTGGCATCGGAGGTTCTGGTGTGCAGCGCCTTTTGTCAAATGACGTGGGGTTAAATTGGACCAATGGCCTTTACACCTACGGCATGCGCACACAGATGTGGCAAACGTTGCAAGATTTATCCAATGTTTATGGCAACCGCATCACACCACCATTTAACCGTGTCCCCCAATTTACGGCACGCATGCAACGCATTAACGTTAGCGGATTTGATTTCAGTATCGATGGTGACTTGACACGCTTTGAGTCCGCCCGTGATTACGAATGCTTGAATGGCACGACCTATCGCTCAGCATGTGCGCCCAATGCAGACCGTGCCGTGGCCCTAGCTCAAATCAGTCGCCCGTTCACCACGCCTTTTGGCTACCTCACGCCGAAGTTTCAGCTCAACAACCGAAGCTACCAATTCACGGGTGGTTTGCCTAGTAACAATCCGTTTTACACAGGTCATGAAGGCCAAGTTGGTGCCAACGTGAGCGTACCCACTTTTAGCCTAGACACAGGCATTGCATTTGAAAAAGCAACACGTTTGTTTGACCGCTCATGGGTTCAAACCCTTGAGCCTCGCGCGTTCTACGTCTACACACCTTACCGCGACCAAAACTATTTGCCAAACTATGACTCCGGCGGCAACTCATTTAACTTTGCCAGCATCTTCACTGAAAACGCATTTGGTGGCTACGACCGAATTTCAGACAGCAAACTTCTAACCATTGGTGCTACCACTCGTTTCATTGATCCAGACACGGGAGCCGAAGGTGCGCGCTTTGGCTTGGCGCAACGCCTTCGCATGAAAGAGCAACGCGTGACGATGCCAGACGACATCACAGGCAAAACGGGCATCAGTGACTTGCTTGCTGGTGCGTCTGTGGCTCTGGGCAAGTCTTGGGCTGTGGACACCACGGTGCAATACAACCAGAAAACAGATAACTTCTTACGTCGCATGGTGAATGGCCGCTACAACCCTGGCTCATACCGCGTGATCTCAGCGGCTTACCGAACGGAGAACACCGAGGCAGGCGTACCGGCATCCCGTCAAGTCGATGTCGGCTGGCAGTGGCCGCTGCACGACCTTTGGGGAGGGGCTGATTCACAGTCGTCTGACGGCCGAGGCCTAGGTGAAGGTCGTTGGTACAGCGTAGGGCGCATGAATTACAACCCTCTCGACAAAAAAATGGTCGAGTCCATCATCGGCTTCGAATACGATGCAGGCTGCTGGCTAAGCCGTGTGGTGGCAGAGCGTTTGCAAGTCACAGATGGTCTTGCACGCCAACGCCTGCTATTTCAACTTGAGTTTGTAGGTTTCTCACGGATTGGTACCAACGCAATGGGTTCCTTGCGCACCAACGTACCAAGATATCAACCCCTGCGTCAGCCCTCTATGACCCCCAGCCGTTTTGGCAATTACGATTGATGTCCATGCTTACCTTCACGTCTCGCTTCGTCTTGCTGCCATCTCTTGCATTGAGTGGCATGCTTCTAGCCAACACGAATGCCCTCGCTCAAAACACGAGCGCCTCAAGCGTCACTGGAAATGACTTCATTGTGGCGGTCGTAGATTCTCAACCCATCACCAATCACGAAGTCAATGTCCGCGCAAAGCTGATGCTGCAGCAACTGAACGAGCAACAGAAATCTATTGCTTCGTCCAAAGAAATTCTTAAAACTAGCCTTGAAAAGCTAATCACAGAGAAAGCGTTGTTGCAGCACGCCAAAGAAGTTGGCATCAGCGTCGATGATGGCGCAGTTTCAGCGGCTGAGCAACGAGTGGCTGCGCAAAACCAAACCTCTGTTGAGGCTCTTCATAAAAAAGTGCTGTCCGAGGGGAAAAGCATTGCCAGCTTCCGGTTGGGACTCAAAGAACAGCTCACTTTGCAACGTCTGTCCGAACGCAATGTGCCAGGACGCATCAAAGTCAGTGACATCGAATTAGACCAAGCTGTGAGTCAGCGCCAAAATGCAAGCATCGATACCAACCCAGACATTGAACTGGGACACGTATTAATTGCTGTGCCCGAAAAAGCTACCGAGCCAGAAATAGCTGCACTGCAAGCAAAGGCGGAATCAGTTCTCGCCAGTCTCAAACGTGGCGACGATTTAGCACGCGTCGCCAAGGAGTTTTCGAATGGTGTTGAGCGCGACAAAGGCGGCTTGATGGGCGTCCGACCAGCCAATCGTTACCCGACTCTATTTGTAGAAGCCACGAAGATCCTGAACGTGAGCGACGCCACCTTGGTGCGCTCGGGTGCTGGCTTTCATGTGCTGAAACTCATCAGCAAACGCGCTAGCAACATAGTCACTGTCACACAAACTCATCCTCGTCACATTTTGTTGCGTCCGGGTGGTCAGCTTAGCCAAACCACCGCTCGCGCACAGCTGGCTGAATACAAGCGCCAAATTGAAACCGGCAAAGCTGATTTTGCAAAGCTAGCCCGCGAACACTCTCAAGATGCCAGCGGCCCCGATGGCGGCGACTTGGGCTGGGTCTCACCCGGTATGTTTGTGCCCGAATTCGAAGAGGTCATGAACCAGCTGCAAATCGGACAAATTGCCGACCCACTCATTTCTCGTTTTGGTGTTCACCTGATCCAAGTTCTTGAGCGCCGAGAAGCGCCCATCAGCGAACGCGAACTGCGCGACATGGCCCGCAACAGCTTGCGTGAAAAGAAGTTTGACGAAACCTACCAACTGTGGGCACAAGAAGTGCGCGGCCGCGCCTATGTGGAATATCGCGACACACCGCAGTAAGAAGAGCCTCTTTTGAAACACATTGCACGCAAGCGCTTCGGCCAACACTTTTTAACCGACGGCGCGATCATTGAAGGCATCGTCGATGCCATCAACCCGCTACCCAATGATCCAATGGTCGAAATCGGCCCAGGCTTGGCAGCTCTCACGCAACCGTTGGTGGAGCGCTTAGGCCGGCTCAATGTCATTGAGCTGGATCGCGACTTGGCTGTGCGTCTGCGCGAACACCCACACCTGAATGTGATCGAGTCAGACGTGCTGCGTGTGGACTTCACACAACTCGCAGCAAGCTTGAATGCGCCCAAACTGCGCGTGGTGGGCAACCTGCCGTACAACATTTCCTCGCCCATCCTGTTTCATTTACTAGAGCACGTGGCCGTGGTGCAAGACCAGCACTTCATGCTGCAAAAAGAAGTGATTGACCGTATGGTGGCCAAGCCCAGCACCAGCGACTACAGCCGCTTGAGCGTGATGCTGCAATGGCGCTACGACATGGAAGATGTGTTGTTTGTGCCACCCGAATCGTTTGACCCCCCACCCCGCGTAGACAGCGCCGTGGTACGTATGGTTCCTGTGGCTCAGCCGCCGCAGATTGACGTCAAGCTGATGGAGGAAATGGTGAAAACCGCCTTCAGCCAACGCCGCAAACTGCTTCGTCACACCTTGGGTCGTTGGCTAGAAGCCCGCAACTTTGCGGGCACCTTCGACGTACAACGTCGCGCTGAAGAAGTGCCTGTCGCTGAATACGTGACCTTGGTTCAAAGTCTCTAAGCTACACAATAAAAAACCCGTCTGCAGTTGCCTGCGACGGGTTTTGCTTTTGGTGCGGCACCACTCCCGCAAACCAATTAAGCCGCTGTTTGCCAGTAGCCTGCGTTGAACGGGCTGCTCATACGCAAAGCCATGGGCGACACATCGACCAACTTGTCCGTTGGCATTTTTTCGCCTTCTTCGAGCAACTCGATGCCTTCAGCCACGACACCCGCTTTTTCTGCGGATGGCACGCGAGCCACCGAGAAAGAGTAGAAGCAACGGAAAGCCACTTTACGGTCTGACCAATAGTCAGCAGCTTCGCGGAAGATGTCCAACAACTGTTCACGGGCTTCTTTATCGAACTTGGCGTGTGCAGGAATGTGCTCCAACACCAAAATAAAGCCAGGCTGAGGGCCCGACTTGTGCAAGGGGTCGGTCATGCCGTCATACAAAGAATCAAAGTTCTTGCTGGCCGTAGCAGCCAAGTTGAACTCTTTGGAAATGATGTCCAAGATGTCTTGTTTGCTTTGGGCTTGTGCCAAATTCACATACAAAAAGTGATGGCCAAGGCCTTGCGCGGCTTCTTGTAAATCAGGCACGCGGAAAGCGCGAATTGATTGAACGATATTGGTTTTGACGGTACGCAGTGGCATAGGTTGTATTCGTTTCTAGTTCGGGTTAACCCGAAAATTGGAAGCGCAAGTGTCTGTCAAATGAAATAAAAAAGCAAGGGCCCAACCCATTTCTGGGGGGCCCTTGAAGGGTTATCTAACCAAAATTAACTAATTTTGATAGAAAAGTCCGCTTTATCGCACGGCGCTGGCGTCTGCCACCGTCAAAGCTGTCATGTTGACAATGCGGCGAACGGTGGTGCTGGCGGTCAAGATGTGCACCGGCTTAGCTGCCCCCAAAAGCACTGGGCCAATGGCAATATTGCCGCCGGCTGCCGTTTTGAGCAGGTTGTAGGCAATGTTGGCAGCATCCAAATTGGGCAAAACCAACAGGTTGGCATCACCAATCAAGGTGGTGTCAGGCATCGAGGCTGCGCGTGCCGCGCCGTCTAGCGCGTTGTCACCATGCATTTCGCCATCGACTTCCAGCCATGGGGCCTTTTGCTTGACCAGCGCCAAAGTTGCCCGCATCTTGATGGCCGAAGGCTTGTCGCTGCTGCCAAAGTTGGAGTGCGACAACAAAGCAGCTTTGGGCTGAATACCAAAGCGGCGCATTTCCTCCGCAGCCATCACGGTAATTTCCGCCAATTGCTCAGCCGTTGGGTCGTAGTTGATGTGCGTGTCCACCAAGAACACTTGACGGTCAGGCAGCAACAAGCCGTTCATGGCCGCATAAGTGCTAATGCCTTGGCGGTTGCCAATGACTTCGTCCACATACTTTAAGTGGGTCAGTGGCGTACTCCAAGTACCGCAAATCAGGCCGTCTACCTCGCCTTTGTGCAACATCATGGTGCCAATCAGCGACAAACGTCGGCGCATGTCGATCTTGGCCAACTGCTCGGTCACGCCTTTGCGGGCGGTCATCTTGTAATAGGTTTGCCAGAAGTCGCGGTAGCGGTGGTCTTGCTCCACATTCACCACTTGGTAGTCCACACCTTCTTTGAGGCGCAAGCCAAACTTTTCGATGCGCTGCGCAATCACGGCTGGGCGACCAATCAAGGTCGGCTTCGCCAAACGCTCGTCCACCACGATTTGCACGGCACGCAAGACGCGTTCTTCTTCGCCCTCGGCGTAACACACACGTTTCTTGCTGGCACGCTTGGCGGCCGCATAGATGGGTTTCATGATGGAGCCCGAGGCATACACAAAACCTTGCAGCTTCTCAATGTAGGCTTCCATGTCTTGGATGGGGCGAGTCGCCACACCGCTGTCCATGGCGGCTTTGGCCACGGCAGGCGCAATCTTCATCATCAAGCGCGGGTCGAAGGGTTTGGGGATGAGGTACTCAGGGCCAAACGCC
>JACCDH010313880.1_pt1 | contig 11818 bp, 10 predicted proteins | sample 7442481 | NCBI WGS metagenome assembly JACCDH01 (sample SAMN15323433, study PRJNA562643) | freshwater metagenome | isolation source: river surface water | place: USA:Blue River Watershed | collected 2017-08-15 | reverse complement strand
GCAAACTCATCCATATTTGTCTTACCCAAGATAACAACATCATTCTTCTTCAGATTTGCAACTACGGTTGAGTCATACGGTGGACGCCAACCTTCAAGAATCTTGGAGCCACAAGTAGTTGGAACTCCCTTTTGAGCCATAACATCCTTGAGTGCAAGTGGAACACCAGCAAGTGGTGACAATTTTTCACCTTTTGCACGCTTTGCATCAACCGCTGCAGCTTGCGCCAACGCACCTTCAGTATCTACATATAAAAATGCATGAACATCTGCATCAACCGCAGTGATGCGATCAAGGTGTGCTTGAGTTAAAGCAACTGATGTAGTTTCTCCAGCAGCAAGCTTTGCTGCCATCTCGGATGCTGAATTACGAATCATTCTTCACCAAGAATTTGAGGAACGCGGAAACGCTGCTCTTCTTGAGCCGGCGCACCAGAGAGTGCTTCTTCAGGGGTAAGACTTGGGACAACAACATCTGCACGAAACACATTTCGCAATGGCAGCGGGTGCGAGGTTGGTTCTACATCTGCTCCGGCAACTTCCTGCACACGAGCGACGGCATCCAAAATAACTGTGAACTCATTAGAAAGATTGACTAACTCTTCCTCGCTCATTTCGATGCGGGCTAGGCCTGCAAGTTTGGCGACATCATCGCGGGAAAGGCTGCTCATGGGCGCAAGTCTAATTAAATTCAGCGCTAACTGCGAATTTGCCCATTTCCGGTAACGATCCAAGTAGTCGTTGTCATAGCCTCTAGCCCCATTGGACCTCGGGCATGCAATTTTTGATTTGAAATACCGATTTCAGCCCCAAAACCCATCTGCTCACCATCTGTAAAACGTGTAGATGTATTGACCATTACCGCTGCGCAATCTGCCAGAGCAATGAATCTCTTCACCACATCTTTATTTTCAGAAATTATCGCTTCGGTGTGCTGAGTTCCGTACTTAGCAATATGTGCACTAGCAGCTTCAACTGAATCAACAACCGCCACATTCATCTCGAGTGTTCCATACTCGGTGCAAAAGTTTTCCTCAGTCGCCTCAGTTGCAGGAACTCCAACCTTTTGTGCAATAGCCAGGCTGGTGCTATCGCAGTGCACAATCACCCCTGCTTCGTGGAGGGCTTTTAGTGCGGTTGGCATAAATGAATCTGCAATCGCTGAATGCACCAACAATGTCTCGGCAGCATTGCACACACTTGGTCGTTGCACCTTTGAGTTAATAATGATTGGAACAGCTTTGCTGAGATCAGCAAACTCATCAATGTACACATGACAGACACCTGCGCCTGTTTCGATCGTTGGAACAGATGACTCATCGACAACCATTCTAATAAGCGCTGCACTTCCACGCGGAATTACAAGATCCACCTTCCCGCGAGCGTTCAGAAGTGCTTTGACTGTTTCACGATCCTCGGATGGAACAAGTTGAATTACATCTGGCGAAATTGAAGTTGTTGCTAAAGCATCACGCATCACACGTACCAAAATTTCATTGCTATGAGCCGCACTTGATGAGCCACGAAGCAACGCGGCATTTCCAGACATCAACAAAATCACCGCTGCATCTACAGTGACATTAGGGCGTGCTTCGTACACCATTCCGATTACTCCGAATGGCACTGAAATCTGTTCTAACTCGATGCCATTAGGCAAGGTTGATTTACGCAATGTATTTCCAAGTGGATCAGGAAGTTGGCTCACTTGTCGCGCTCCCCCAGCAATACCTTTAATGCGATCTGAAGTCAGCAAGAGACGATCAAGCAGTGAAGAATTCAATCCAGCTGCGCGTCCTGATTCCATGTCTTTTTCATTTGCAGCAAGGATTTCAGCACTTCTGGCTTCAATTGCATCTGCAATTACGTTCAGCGCCGCTTTACGCTGTGATCCAGTGGAAACACTCAAAGTTCTTCCGGCAATGCGCGCAGATTCTGCCAGGTTAGAAATTAATTGTTGTGCGCTCATTTAAATCAATACCAAATCATCTCTGTGGACTAGTTCTCGCTCATACTCGGCGCCTAAGGCGGCAGCGAGTTCTTTTGTTGATCTTCCCAACATCTGTGGCAGATCCTCTGAATCAAATGCAACCAGCCCACGTGCAATAACCACACCATCTGGACCAACAAGTTCTACAGCATCGCCTGCAATGAACTCTCCCTCAACACCGGTGACTCCAGCAGGAAGCAACGAAACCCCTCTTTCAAGAATCGCCGTAACCGCACCTTTGTCGAGAATCAACTTTCCTTGCGACTTGGTGGCGTGTGCTAACCACAACAAACGTGAGGTTGTCTTACTCGCTTGTGCATGAAAGTGGGTTCCGAGTTTTTCTCCGGCAAGTGACTTATCTGAATCCCCTAAAGAAGTTAGCAACATTGGAATACCAGCTGAGGTTGCGATGCGTGCCGCTTCAACCTTAGTAACCATTCCCCCGCTTCCAACACCAGCAGAGCCTGCGCCACCAAGAGTTACACCTTCGATTTCAGCAATAGATGAAACCTCATGAATTCTCTGTGCACCTGCTTGAGTTGGAGGCGCGTCATAAAGTGCATCGATATCGGAAACTAAAACTAAAAGATCGGCACCAATCAAAAGTGCAACTAACGCTGCTAATCGATCATTGTCACCAAAGCGAATCTCTTGAGTTCCAACAGAGTCATTTTCATTAATGATTGGCACAACACCTAGTTGAAGTAGTTTGTACAGAGTACGTTGTGCATTTTGGTAATGAGAACGACGAACAACATCCTCTGTGGTTAGCAATACCTGTGAAGCGGTAATTGAGTGGCGTGCAAAACTTTGGGTGTATTGAGCAACAAGTAATCCTTGACCCACCGATGCAGCAGCTTGCTGAGTAGCTAGATCCTTTGGTCGGGTTGTTAATCCAAGTGGTGCAAGCCCTGCAGCAATTGCACCTGAAGAAACAACAACAACTTCAGCACCACGTCTCTTGCAGGCGGCTACGACATCAACAAGTTTGTCTACTGCTGCCTCATCGAGTGCAGATCCGGCTTTACCGGTAAGAGAGGAGGATCCAATCTTGATGACGATGCGTTTTGCAGAGGTGATCTGCTCTCGGCTCACTTGTCATCTCCATCCTCTTGATTTTCTTCTGTGAGGTCTGCTTCTGTAATTATCGGTGCTGAAAGTTTAGGCGTGTGAGGGTCAACTACGTTGTATTCCCACTGCTTTGCGATTTCATCATCGGTCAAAACATTCTCAACACGCTCAGGCATGTTCCATGTTGATTCAAGGCGTGAATCCTCGCCTCGGCGGTGCAGGTGACCAGCGAGTTGTTCCGCGCCAGCTTCAATAGTTGGCTCCCAATCAAATACAACTTCAGTATCACCATCACCGATGCGAACCTCGCTGCCAGCAACGGCTCCCTTTTTGTACAACTCTTTTTCAACTCCGAGCTGTGCCAGACGATCTGCAAGGTAACCGATAGCTTCAGCGTTCTTAAAGTTAGTTTGGCGAACCCATCGCTCAACCTTCTTGCCGCGAATCGTGAAGGATCCATCAGCATTTGCTCTCACGGTAAATCCGGAATCATCAACTGCAACTGGCCGCAAAATAATTCGTGTGCGCTCTGGTACTCCAGCTTCGATACGATTCTTATGAACTAAACGTCCCATCGCATAAATTAAATCTTGTAGACCTTCACGAGATGCTGCAGAAACTGAGTACACCTCGTACCCCTTATTGCGAAGCTCCTGTTCAACCATTTCAGCCATAGCTTTGCCATCAGGTAAATCGATCTTATTCAAAGCAACGATACGGACACGATCTTCAAGACCACCATATAGAGCTAATTCGTTTTCAATTGCTTCAAGATCGGCAACTGGGTTGCGATCAGTTTCTAATGTTCCGCAATCGAGAACATGAACTAATGCAACGCAGCGTTCTACGTGGCGAAGAAACTCAAGACCCAAGCCCTTTCCTTGTGATGCACCCGGAATAAGACCTGGAACATCTGCAACGGTAAATCGAGTCTCGCCCGCCTGCACAACACCAAGGTTTGGCACCAGTGTTGTAAATGGATAATCAGCGATCTTTGGACGAGCGGCAGAAACCGCTGCAATTAATGAAGATTTACCAGCACTTGGAAATCCAACAAGTGCGATATCGGCAACACTCTTTAACTCTAAAATCAAAGTGCGTTCTTCACCTGGTTCACCAAGTAAGGCAAATCCTGGTGCACGACGCTTCGATGAAGACAGTGCAAGGTTACCTAAACCACCAAAGCCACCTTGAGCTGCAACAAATGTAGTTCCATTGCCGATTAAATCTGCAATTTGTTCCCCGCTTTGATCATAAATAACAGTTCCATTAGGAACTCCAAGGATTAAATCCTCACCCTGGTGACCATCTTTGCGATCGCCATAACCCTGGTGACCAGATGTCGCCTTGCGATGTGGAGAATGGTGAAAATCTAGTAGCGTCGTAACATTTGGATCGACAATAAGAATGACATCTCCACCGCGTCCGCCGTTACCGCCATCTGGTCCACCAAGTGGCTTGAACTTTTCACGCTTTACAGAAACACAACCATCGCCACCTTTTCCGGCAGCGGCATAGAGAGTTACACGATCAACAAATGTTGTCACTTATGAACTCCCTTCGCTTCTTACAATGTTGTTGAATGAAAAAAGCGAGCCGCATGATTACGGCTCGCTCTTTTACAAGAAACCTAAAATTAAGCTACCGGAGCCACATTCACTACACGACGACCGCGAGCGCGACCGAATTCAACTACGCCTGCAGCAAGTGCAAACAGAGTGTCATCCTTACCGCGACCTACGTTCTTACCTGGGTGAAAATGTGTTCCGCGCTGACGAACTAAAATTTCGCCAGCATTAACTTCTTGTCCGCCAAAACGCTTGATACCAAGGTACTGTGGATTGGAATCGCGACCGTTTCGTGTCGAGGAGACACCCTTCTTACTTGCCATTTACTTCGTCTCCCTTACTTCGCGCCGTTGATGGCGGTAATTTTTACACGAGTCAATTGCGCACGGAATCCCTGGCGGCGGCGGTGACCTGTCTTATTCTTGTAACGCAAGATGTCGATCTTTGGACCCTTAAGCTCTTCCAGAACTTCGCCAGTTACCTTCACGCCAGACAAAACCTTTGGATCTGTTGTAACCGCTGCACCATCTACTACGAGCAGAGCAGGGAATGAGACAGTTGCACCAGCAGCAGCGTCGATGCGATCAACGATTACTGTGTCGCCAACTGCGACCTTCTCCTGGCGTCCGCCAGCTTTAACGATTGCGTACACGTGTTACTCCAGTTCATCTTCTAGGCCTGAGGCCTTGTGCAGCCCCCAACTAGGAGCGTGTGCAGAGGGTAAGCGTACGCAGGCGTGTGCTCAACGGTCAAATTGCGATGAGACGATCCTGGTCACAGCCTTTTCCAGCGCATAGATGGGGTCGCTGGCCGCTCCCTTTACTTCAGCATCGGCCTGGGCGATCGCCCCTACCGCATCGGCGATTTGAGCAGGGCTCCAACGATTGAGCTGTCTACGTGCCTTATCAATCTGCCAAGGAGCCATGCCCAACTGACCAGCTAATTCAAATGATTTTTGATTGCGATTTGCACCTGCAACCTTTGCCAATGAGCGCAGCGATGATGCGATCGCGCTTGTAATCATTACAGGGTCGGTACCTGTTTCTAAAGCACTGCGTAGCGAAATAAGTGCAGCGGAAAGATTGCCCTCTAGAGTCGCATCTGCGACATCAAAACCTGTGGTCTCAACTCGACCTTGGTGATACTTATCAACCATCGCTTCATCAATTAATCCAGAAGGAGCATCTGCTGCAATCTGCCCAACTGCGCCTTGTAGTTCACGTAAATCATTTCCCAGAGCACCCACCAATGCCGAGACCGCACCAGCAGAAGCCTTACGTCCAAGATCGAGGAATAAAGATTTAACAAACTCCTCTTTCTCCGCCTCTTTCTTTAATGGATCACAAGCAATTAACTCTGGTTTAATTTTTTTGATCGCATCTAGGAGTGCTTTTCCCTTTACGCCGCCTTTGTGAACAAAAATTACTGTTGTCGAAGGATCTGGTTGATCTAGGTAGCGGGTAATTTCATCTCGATTTTCTTCAGGCAAATCTTGAAGATCGCGAATGATAAGTGCACGTCTTTCGGAAAATAAGGAAGGTGCAAGCGCATCAGCAATATCGCCCACAATTGTGTCCGCGGCAAACAAGGTTGTGATTTCGCAGTTTTCATCTTTGAGTTGGGCATTGAGTTTTGCTAGTGCACGATCTGCCAAAGCAGACTCGGAGCCAAGGATTAAGTAAAAAGAGTTCATCCCATGCCTTTCTAGCTCCAGTAAAACAACCGTACTCTGCCCTTGCTTTTCCGAACCCTCAAATGGTGAAGGGAGGCTGTAATAGCCACTGCGCCATCTCTATCTGTCCGAAGAACTTGTGTGCCGAGTCTAGTCAATGAGTCGATGCTTTCTGCAGCGGGGTGACCATATGGATTCTTCGCTCCCACGCTAATAAGAGCTACTTGAGCAGATAGCGCACGCATCAAACCCTCATCTTGATACTTAGATCCGTGGTGGGACACCTTATAGATATCAACGGGTCTAACCGATTTGATCAACTCATGTTGTGCCGGAGGTTCCAGATCTCCTGCTGAGAACAAACTCCAATCAACTGTCGATGCAACCACCGCAATGCTGGAGTTGTTTATCTGAGAGCCTTCTCCAGGTAATTCTTCAAAACTTCTCACCGTTGACTCGGGCCACAGCACCTCTAACTTAACGTGTGCAATATTTGCTATTAATCCTTTTTGAACAGTCACAATCTCGGTACCGCTGAGTGCAATAAGTGCCATCGAACTTTCAATCGTTGGCTCAAGATTGTTTGTAATCCAGACCTGCTGAACTTTTCTACCATCTAGCAGGCCGGACAAACCACCGACATGGTCTGCATGAAAGTGAGAAAGGATGAGTAAAGGAATCTGCTTAACCCCTAAATCTCTTAAACACTTATCTATTGATGTGGGATCTGGTCCAACATCTATAACGATTGCTCGATCATTTCCTAGGTTGATCACAAGAGAATCCCCTTGACCAATATCGCACTGTGCCAGTTCCCAATCTCCGGCGGGCCAACGCTGTATCCACCCTAAGGAAAGAACAATTACAAGTAGAACTGCGGTGATCTGTTTCCAGCTCTTCTTGAAAAGAGTAATTAGAAGAAGAATGGTCGCGACTAATGCAAAGCCGATTAATCCGTTATGGATAGTTAGCACTGGAAAGTCAGCTACCCAATGTGCCACCCAGGTGATAAATCCTGCGGGAAATCGGATCACAAAGATAATTGCCTGTGTCAGCCACGGTGCGATTGGTGAAATGAGCGCCGCAATAAATCCCAGCACCGTAATAGGGGCCACCGCAGGTGCGGCAATCAAGTTGGCAATAACACTCATTGGTGACAAGTACCCCGAAAGCGATACGAGAATCGGTGCACAAAAGACCATGGCGGCAATAGGTGGTGCGAGTGCTCCCGCTAACTTTTGGTGGGTTGGTAGCTTTTCTTCAATTCGTGGCGCGAGGAGAAGTAAACCTGCAGTGGCCAATACAGATAGAGCAAAACCTGCATCGCGAGCTTGCCACGGATCCCCCAAAACTACGGCACAGATTGCAAAACCTAGAGCAGGTAAAGAGTCAGAGGCTCGTTTGCCCAATTGAGCGGTCAACAAAACCGCCGCCATCGCAGCTGCCCGCAATACCGATGGAGAAGGTCGAACTAAAGCGATAAAACACATAAGTGCAACTGCGGTTGCCAGCACCCGCATACTTTTCTTTCGAATAAGAAACTGCATGCACCACAACACAAAGGTTGAAACAATCGCAAAGTTTGCACCGCTGACGGCAACCAAGTGGGTTAAACCAGAGCGTTTCATCACTTCTTTGAATTCAGGGGTTTGTTTTGAGGTGTCTCCTAAAACCATTCCGGGAATCAAGGCTCCTGCATCACCATCGCCAGAGTTGGTTCGTAACCCTTCGCGAATAGCGCCCAAAGCTAAGGCCCAAAATGTTGGCTTGGTCAAAACGCTGATTTCACCATTAACAATGACAAGTGCGGCAACTCTTGCCTCTTTACTTTTGATAGCTGTCACAACTGCAGAGATCTTTTGCCCTGGTAGTAACTCAATGCCTTTCTTAGTAACGACTCGAATGGGTGTTCTCACTGAAAAACTTTTGCCATCTGCCTTGAAAGTAAGGAGCCGAGCGGTAAAGGAGTAGTTTCCGCTACTTGATTTACTGGGATCGGTTTTCACCTGCGCTACAACTTCAATCTCTTGATTAAGGTATTGGTTAATTACTGAGCTCTCAAGAGATGCCTGCCGCATCGACATTGCTGCAGCGCCAACCATAAATGTGAGCAGCACCAGAGTTAATCTCTTCTTACTTCTAGTTACCGCAAAAACTGCAAGCAGAGCCGCGCATGCAAAGATTCGCCACGGTGCCACGGCGCTTTGAATAAGCGCACCTGCCCACAGAGCCCCGCCTACGGCAAGGGCTCGATAATCAATTAGATTCTGACTTTTGACTTGATCTGGGCGAATTTCGCAGCACCAATTCCACTCACCTTTTGAAGGTCATCAATACTTAAGAAAGAACCATTTACCTTGCGATACTCAACTATGCGAGCAGCAATTACCGGTCCTATTCCGTCGAGTGCATCTAGTTGACGAGCAGTTGCCCGATTGATGTTGATTGGACCAGTTGGAGTTTTCTTACTCACACGTTGCCCCGAACTATTAAGCACCGTCGAGTCCACATAGATTTGTTCGCCATCATTAAGTACCCGCGCCAAATTAATGGTGCTTAAATCTGCACCTGGTGCACTATCCCCCGCTGCCTTAATTGCATCAATCACTCGTGACTTTCCAGTCAATGAATAGACACCAGGGTTGTTTACCGCACCGGTTACATCAACAAATATCTCAGGTTCAGCGATGGTTACGGGAACAATTTCAGGAACTTCATTTCTTTCTGTATTTCCTCGGGCTACGACAAATACTGATGAGAGTAAAACCACCGCGGCAATAACGGCAAGGGCCCTCTTTTGATTACGAGAAAAATGTAGGTCAAACCACCATTGTGATATGGATTCGAAAGCGGTGCGGAGTTGTTCCATCCATCAATTCTGATGTTGGCATCAAAGCCTTAGATCCAGCGCTGAATTAGTTGTTGATAACGATATTTACAAGCTTTGGCGCACGGGTGATGATTTTGCTAATCGTTGCACCAGCAAGAGCTTCAACAATACTTGGCAGTGCTAGCGCCGCCGCCTCAAGTTCAGCATCTGAAATTGTTGGTGCTACATCGATGCGATCCTTGATCTTGCCATTGATTTGAACAACAACAGTGACCGCATCTGCCACCAGTAACTTCTCATCAACAGCTGGCCAGCCAGCAAGTGCCACACTTGGCTTATGGCCAAGGCGCTCCCACATCTCTTCTGCGGTAAATGGTGCAACAAGTGACAACATGATGGCGATCGCTTCAACCGCCTCACGTACCGCAGGATCTGCAGCGCCACATCCAGAGTCAATCGCCTTACGGGTTGCGTTTACGAGCTCCATCACCCGAGCAACTGCAACATTGAAGCGGAATGATTCAACTGCAAAACCGGCATCATGGAGCGCCTTATGGGTTGCCTTACGGAGGGCAGTGTCACCGGTACTGAAATCAACACCAGCAGGGCTTGTCACATCTCCCGACAATCTCCACGCACGAGTTAAAAACTTTACTGATCCTGATGGCGAAACATCTGACCAATCCACATCATCTTCTGGTGGACCTGCAAAAACCATAGATAAACGAATCGCATCGACTCCATGGTTTTCTAACTCATCAGATAAACGCACAAGGTTTCCACGGCTCTTAGACATAGCAGAGCCATCCATAACAACCATTCCTTGGTTAAGCAAACGAGTAAATGGTTCATTGAAATCAACCATTCCCATATCGTTTAAAACCTTAGTAAAAAAGCGGCTGTACAAAAGGTGCAAGATCGCATGGGTGACTCCGCCAACATATTGATCAACAGGCAGCCAGGTATCAACATCTTTCTTTGAGAAAGGTTCTGTTGCATTTGTTGGGTCTGCGTACCGTAGGTAGTACCAAGAAGAGTCAACAAAGGTATCCATCGTGTCTGTGTCGCGCTTTGCATCTGCAGAACACTGAGGACACTTAACATTTACCCAATCAGTTGCAGCACCAAGTGGAGATGTTCCCTTTGGCTTAAGATCTAAACCTTCAGCATTTGGAAGAGTCAACGGAAGTTGATCTGCAGGTACAGGAACCTCGCCACAAGAAGGGCAATGAATGATTGGAATTGGTGTACCCCAATAACGCTGACGTGACACTAACCAATCTCGCAGACGGTAGTTACGAGCAGCAACTCCCTTACCCTCCGCCTCTAACTTCTTATTAATAGCTGCGATGGCATCAGCTTTATTGAGGCCATTTAAAATATCTGAATTAACTAGCTTTCCATCGCCAACAGTTGCAATACCTGAGGTATTTGGATCTTCCTCACCTGTCTCAACAACTACGCGCACAGGCAGCTTCATAGCGCGGGCGAAATCTAGATCGCGTTGATCGTGGGCTGGAACCGCCATGATGGCACCGGTTCCATAATCTGCGAGCACATAATCACTTGCCCAAATCGGTAACTTCTCGCCATTAACTGGGTTGATCGCATAACGATTAAGGAAAACACCGCTCTTTGGACGATCCGTAGCAAGACGATCGATATCACTGGCCGCCTTGATTGTTTCTAAATACTTAGCAAACTCTTCCTCAACTCCAGTGCCCTGAACAAGTTCGGCAGCAAGCTCGCTATCGACCGCAACAACCATAAATGTTGCACCAAACAAGGTGTCGGGACGGGTCGTGTAAATAGTTACAGGCTCAGCGCGACCTTCAATTTCAAACTTTACATTTGCACCAGTTGAACGTCCGATCCAGTTACGTTGCATGGTTAAAACTTTGTCCGGCCACTTGCCTTCAAGTTGAGCCATGTCATCAAGCAGACGATCTGCATAATCTGTGATTTTGAAGTACCACTGATTTAGCTTCTTCTTCGTGACTGATGAATCGCATCGCTCGCACAGACCTGCAACGACCTGCTCATTGGCAAGAACAGTTTGGCAACCTGGACACCAGTTAACCGCTGAATCTTTGCGATAGGCCAAGCCGCGCTCATAAAACTTTAGGAACAACCACTGGTTCCATTTGTAGTATTCAGGATCGCATGTGTTGAAAACGCGATCCCAATCAAAAGAACAGGCATAACGTCGCATCGATGCCTTTTGCACCGCGATGTTTTCATAGGTCCAAATACGTGGATCAGAGTTTCGCTTGATCGCAGCGTTTTCTGCAGGTAGACCAAAGGCGTCCCAACCAATTGGGTGCATTACATTAAATCCCTTTTGCGCCCAGTAACGAGCGATTACATCGCCAAGGGCGTAAGCCTCGGCATGACCCATGTGAAGATCACCTGATGGATAGGGAAACATATCCAGCACATACTTCTTTTCACGTGTGTCATCTGCGCGACCTGATTTAAATGGTTGCAGTTGATCCCAAACAGGCAGCCACTTTTCCTGCACGTAGGCAAAGTCATATGCCGCGTGCTCGCGCTCCTCATTCACCTTGTTATTCATATGTGGAGCTAAGGGGATTTGAACCCCTGACCCCCTGCATGCCATGCAGGTGCGCTACCAGCTGCGCTATAGCCCCGATTTTTGTGCGAGTGCAGACCTTACCGCATTTGCTGCGG
>JACCDH010129031.1_pt1 | contig 11819 bp, 8 predicted proteins | sample 7442481 | NCBI WGS metagenome assembly JACCDH01 (sample SAMN15323433, study PRJNA562643) | freshwater metagenome | isolation source: river surface water | place: USA:Blue River Watershed | collected 2017-08-15 | reverse complement strand
AGTGGTACTGCCGAAGCATTAATGATCGGGGAACAGTCATACAATGGCGCTGCAAGTATCATGATGGCGTATCAAAACATTGGGCCAGGTAGCGTGTTCTTAATTACCGACCAAAACGTGTGGGACAACGCGGCATCAAACTGGTCAAACAGTTTCAATAACGCCAAGATGTTTGAAAACTTATTATCAGGTAACACAGGCGCTCCGCCAGTAAACCCTGTTCCACAACCAGGCGTGTTAGCGCTGTTAGGTCTTGGTTTAGCAGGTTTAGGCTTAACGCGTCGTCGTAAAGCCAACTAAGTTCGGCACCGTCTTTCGCTAAAACTTCAACACCACCTAATTTTTAGGTGGTGTTTTTATTTCGTAAACAGCTATTAAATACTCACACAGCTATTTATTTCAGAGATAGCGTATCATTGGCTAAACAACTCCGGCGCAACTTGGCGCATAAATGGACGAACTACGGCGGCAGCTTGTCCAGCAAAGGTACAGAAGTCCTCGGTCACAGTGTTCGTATTCATCGCCAAAACCAACTGATATTCTGGGTAAATTACCAACCAACTTTGCGCGCCGTCAGAAACGCCACCATGGTGCACCCATGTTAGCTCTTTGCTGAGGGGATGTGCGTCGTCACAATAAAAGAAGTTGCGTCGACTCACCCGCCAACCTAGTGCGTAATTCTGCGGGTTCATTTCACCGTTACTTAGCGCTTGCTTGGTCCAAAACTGTTGCTGTACAGCTTTTGGAATAAATTCCGGATCCAACCAGGCCATTCCAAGTTTCGCTAAATCTTTAGAACTTGCAGCTAAGCCGCCACTTGCCCATTTCTGGGATAAATCTACCGGCCAATGCGCTTTTATACGCTTATTGCTTTGCTGCTGATAAAATTGAACCTGGTGCAAATATGGCTCATCTGCAGCTTTGAGACTGGTTAGTTGCAATGGCATAGTGACTTCAGCCGCCAAGTAGCTGAGAAACGGCCGTTGAGTCGCATGCTGTAGAACACTGCTTGCGATGTTGACATCAAATGAGCTGTATAGAAAATTCTGGCCTGGAGGATATTGCAATTCTGCCTGATCAAATAAATGCAAAGCCTCATCGACGTCGGAGAAATGCTTTTGCTTGAGCAAAGTGTGCCAGACCCCCGATAGGTCAGTATTCTCATCATAGCCCGGCAAACCAGCGGTATGTGACAGTAACTGACGCATTGTAAATTGCTCCCACAAACTATTAGGTAAATTCGGCTGGTAGCGCGAGATCGGTGCGTCCAAATTGAGCTGCCCCTTGGCAACTGCTCGGGCAATTGCTGTCGCTGTTACCGCTTTCGAAGAACTTCCGATGCGAAATTGACTTTCGCTATTAACAGCAATCTTGGCCTCAACATCGGCATAGCCAGCGCCGCCAGTCCACAGCACCTGCCCTTGATAAGCGACGGAAACCGTCAGTGCAGGAAAAGATTGCTGTTGTTGTGCCTGCTTGAGTGCAGTAAATGCCTCATCGGCAGCACGACGAAATGCGGGACTGTATAGTTGCTGAGTCGAAGGGACCTGCTGCGGAAGGGACTGCCAACCGACACTGAAATACCAAACAACCGGAATGGTTAGTAGAACGAGCCCAACCAAGATAAACGAGAGTAATCGTTTCACGATCATGCGGAGTATTTGCTTCATCATATTTCCTTTTATATATCGCAAATTGAGCAATTTTGGGTAAAAGTACACCTATGCGGCGTAACCGCATTTTGTCGAATAAAAGATTGGAGTTGCTTAGATTGGAGTTTGATTAGGGAGGCATTATCTAGCCCCCCGAGCAATCAGATAAGCCTGCATCGCTGGGCTTGCCGCACGACTCAATGCCGAACGCATCTCGGGGCCATCAGCAAGTGGAGTTTCAACCTGCAAATTGATATCAGCGCCATGGTCGAGTAACAGCTGCACCATCGCAATATCATTACGGAAACTAGCGTTGATCAACGGGGTTTCGTCAGCTAGTACCGCAGCATTCACATTGGCACCGGCATCGAGGAGACGCTTTGCCAAAACGAGATCGCCGCGGCTTGCCGCAATAATGAGTGCGTTGCCATCGCCTCGACTACTCACCTCAACATCGGCCCCGTGAGTCAACAACAATGCCACTAAATCACGATAACCATGTTTAACTGCAACCATCAGTGCACTGCCCTGTCCCGGCATTGCTAAATTCAGTGGTGCGCCTTGCCCTAGCAACCGAACGACCTCGGCGCTATTGTTCGCTGATACCGCTTTTAGCAGGCTCGCAAGTGGTGCTAACTGACTTAACCGGATCTGGGCATGCTGTGCCGGCAAGTCCGCAAGTTGAAAACGCTGAGCTAACCAAAATCCAGCGGCACAGAAGCAGAATAGAAACAGACACATAGTTCGAACATGCCAAAGCCGAGGCTGTTGCTGGCAGCTTAATACCGCGTCAATCCGCAGTGCCAATAATGAAGGCTGTAACCAGCGTTGTGCTAAAGCTTGAAATGGCGTTGCTCCTGCAACAGATAAACGTTTCGCACAATCTAATAGTGTTTGTGCGTAGCCAACGGGATCAGGCAGCCCTTTGCTCACCCGCCAGTCACAACGAATTTCACGCCAACGGTCTAACTCTTTTACAATCACTCGCCATGCAGGACTCCACCAAAAAAAACAACCCACTAATTGCTGAACCACATAAACACGCAGATCCTGTTGCCGGTAATGTTCAAGTTCATGATCGACAATTAATTTAAGTTCATCCAGCGAGCATTGCTCAAGGTAGCTTTGTGGCAGCACAATCATCGGCTGACGAAATCCAAGCAGCATAGCGCTCGGCACCTTTGGATGCACGCAAAGTACCAACGGGCAAGTATTCTTAAGTATCGAAACGACAGAAGAATTTGAAAACGCTGTCACCATCAATGCTTGTTGACGGATTCGACGAGTAGCAAAATAGCTATTTATTAAGCGAACGAGTTGCCAACAAACGCCTATCGGCACCAGTAACCAAAGCCAAATAACTGGTGCTAAACGGTATAACCACTGTGAAAGCACAGGCCAGCGAATTTGCTTAACCTCCTGAGATTGCAGCTTTTCTGGACTGACAATTTGCGGGTCAATCTGCACTACTGCGAGGTCATTCCCCTGTTTGGCATGTGTTAAGATTGGAGAGCTACTAAAATATTGGATACCGCCATGAAACCAAGGCAAAACTTGCCTGCCAAATGCCCACGGCTGTAACAGCAAAAGTGGCAAGATCAACACAATAAGTGCCGACATAGTCCATAACCGAAGCATCCATTGCGGTTGTAACAAATGACGACCAAGCCATAACAGCATAGGCAATACACCTAATGCCAGTAACAAATGGACTAGTAGGTAAAATGCAAACCAGCTGACCTCGAGCATCGCAGCTCCTTAGCCGAAAAAAGCCAACAAAAGCAGAATTAAGAACTTGCGCCTTTTCATTCAGAGTCAGCCCTTGGTGTGATCACTGTCGTTTGATGGCGCCGCTTGTACTTTTGCGACCGAATTAATTTTTGCTTGTAGTTCATTAGCTAGCTCAATGGAGAGCGAATCCTGCGCAATCAAATGCTGCGCCAATAACGCTGGTGAACCACCAAAAAACTTTTTCAATAGCGAGCTTAATGCTTGGCTTCTCGCCTCTTGTTGCACGGTAATCGCTTGATAGACAAAAGCCTTTCCATGTTTTTCGCAAGCAACGTGTCCTTTATCGTGCAAGATTCGGCAGAGCGTTTGCACCGTGGTATATGCAACAGATTGCTCAGCACTTAGCATCTCCGTGAGATCTCGCACCGTCAGCTCGCCATGTTGCCAAAGCAACTGCATGATTTTTTGTTCGGCACTGGTTAATTCATTGGATTTTGTTCGCGCCATAGCTTGAGAATTCTCTTCTACTAATTAATTAGTAGAAGACTAGCAAATGTCTATTTTACGATCAACTAATTCTTTAGTTTTTAGTAGACTTCGAAGAACAATACTTTGCGTAAGCAGACATTGGCAGAAAGAAGTGACCGTTATTTATACAACAAAGGAGCCAAGAGGCTCCTTTGTTTACCCTAACGAAACGCGAACTTATTCTTCGTCGTCTTCGTCGAACTCTTCGTCACCTTCAAAATAGGTGCCCCAACCGTCGTACTCCACGCCGAATTGTTGTGCTAAGGCTTCAAGTTTAATAGCGTCTTTCGTGATTGATTCAGCATCCAGTGATTGCTCGCGGATAGCATCAAACACCCAAGCGCTGCCACCGTCTTCGAATTCAACTTCTTCAGCATCGGTGACTTCGAAACCAAGTTTAAACACCTCAACTGCGACTTTTTCCAAACGGGCAAAATCTACATGATAAAAATGGTGCTCAATCGTATATTCCGCATCAGGATCACTACCGTCTTCCAACAAGGCATTGACCGTTTCTTCGGTAAATTCACTCCAATTCTCTGACATCACTGATTCCTATAGATTTTAAATTTGGACGATAAAACGCAATTATGAACCCAATTGCCACTTTGTCACAAGCTATGCAATCTTTATCCCGATATTTTAGCGCCGAATGCTTAGTCCGCGATAAATTTTGTGCTGAATTGTCAGAACAGCCGCCACTCACCTGACTATCACTTTGTCGAGTAACCTGTCGCAATCAAACTTCATACTCGCAATAACCACTGAAAAATGGGGATGCGACATACATTGATCACTGAAAAATTAACGCTAAAAACGAAAAGGCATCTGCCAATACTGGCAGATGCCTATCCAATCACATTGTGCTTAGAGGTGCATATTGCGCTGAAACAAACAGCACAACGCAAGCAATTAAGATTTTTTCGCGAAACGACGTGCGATTAATCCAACTAACCCCAAAGCAAAAATTGCCATTGTCGATGGCGCAGACACTGGCGCCACAGGAGCTACAGGCGCAGCAGCACTAACAGTAAAAGTTTCCAATGCGTTCACGCGAAATGACACTAACTGTTTGCTTTGATCAACGATGTTCCCTTTACTGACATCCCAACTGCCATTATATGAGCCCACGAAGTGACTATAGCCATTACCGATATAGCCTGAACCTCCAAATAAATCATGACCGCCACCAAAAGTCGGTAAATAGTCGCGTACGCTATAAATCGTATATTGATGATTCGACCAATAACCGTTGGCGGTTGTGTGGTAGAAATTTGAGGTCAAATTGAAAATGAAGTTATTGCTAAGTCCATCGACATAGTAGCCGTAGTCTGACCAAACACCACTGTTAAAACCACCAATCAGATAAGTCGCACCGTTATAGGTAATGTTGAAAATCGAAAAGGTGTTTGCAATACCATCGACTGTACTATGCCAGCTTGCTGCAGAAGCTCCAGTAGTGCCATACCAAATGCTGTTCCAATCAAGATCACCTTGACCATACCAATTTTCCAGCATGGTTGCGCCAGCGTCATTAAGCAACACACTGCTTGGATCAATGACCCCAGCGTTTGCTGAAGTAGAGGTTGCAGATAAGATTACTGCCGCCACAGCAGCTTTTAAAAACTTATTTTTCATGAGATTTCCGTTATCGGAGCATCTAATACCGATGATGCACAAGTTAATAATTTAATTATTTATTATTTTTATGGCAGGTTTTTCAGCACTTAATGCTTTTTTGTTAAACACAACCAACAATACTTATACCACATGAAAATAATGATTGCATTCATAGTGTTGCAGCTAATTTAAAATTAAGAGCAACATAAAAAGCGAAGGCGGCTGTGTTGCGATACGAAATCTTAAAAGAAGGCTATTTTGCGGATTATGACGACTAGTGTTAGATCACAACAATGCGGAATGCGTCAGCCAAAACTGGCGAGTAAGACGCAAGATCCGCATTTGTTTAGAGTAAACGACTCATTCTGTGACTGTGCTTTGCGGGGTAGGCAATTCGTGCTTAAGCTCGGTATCTAGCTCAGCAATTTTATCTAACATCATTTGACGCATATGCTCGGCCAAATCACGCACCGGCACGCCAAGCTCATCGGGATACACAGGTTCTAAAAACTCGATAATCACTTTGCCGTTGTTCCAGCGGTTCAACTTAATTTTGCCTTGAGTCGAGCTCATGCAGATAGCAACTAGCGGCACACCAGCCTGCTGCGCTATGTGGAAAGCACCGGTTTTAAATGGCAGCAAACCACGGCCGTAGCTCCGCGTGCCTTCTGGAAATACCCAAACCGAAACTTTGTCTTTATTGATTCGATCTACTGCGCCTTGCATTGCACCAACTGCCCGCGATTTGTTGTTGCGGTCAATTAAAATGTTGCCAGCAAGCCAATACAACTGGCCAAAAAATGGGATCCATTTCAGGCTTTTCTTACCGATGGTCACAGTGCCAGGGATCAGTGCACCGCTGATGGTGAACAAATCATAATTGTTTTGGTGGTTCGCCAGAAAGACACAAGGCATTGCTGCAGCAGACGATGGCTTTTGTCGGATCTCTAATTGCACACCAAAAATGCGAGAGGCTCTGCTATACCAGTTCGAAAATAACCCGACGTTATCTCGATGAAATGGCCGCACTAAGCAAATAACAATGCCAATAGTTGAGGCAACAACAATAAATAAGGTTAATAAAAACAAACGAATAACTGCTAACACATGAATTCCTCAGCGAAATGACACCGCCCAGTATAACGGTATTCAATGAAATGGCTGGTTTGATCTGTGGGATAAATTTAGGAAGTTGGCGGTAAGTTCGACTCACTTACCGCCAATTCAAGGACTTTACTCAGTTTCACCGGCGACTTCGCCGACTAACAACTCGTCAATCCGCTGCAAACCACGTGGCAGTTTGTTACCACGACGTCCACGTTCTCCGACATAATGCGTCAGATCAGAGGCCTTAATGGTCATTTTGCGCTTTCCTGCAACTAAAGTAATGCCGCTATCCGCTGGTACTACCGCAAGGATTTTCACAAACTCTTCGCGACTTGCCGCACGGGCCGATGGGATACTGATGATCTTGTTGCCTTTGCCTTTGCTCAGTTTTGGCAATTCAGCAATTGGGAACACTAACATCCGGCCTTCGTTAGAAATTGCCACGACTTGATCGGTTTCCGGCGACTTGATAGCCAATGGCGTCAGCACTTTAGCTGCTGTTGGCAGACTTAATAGCGCTTTACCAGCTTTGTTACGACTAACAAGATCAGCGAAACTGGCGACAAAGCCGTAGCCAGCATCACTTGCTAATAACAGTTGTTGGCTATCATCGGCCATCAGCACATGCTCAAAACTTTCGCCCGCCACCATTTGGAAACGGCCGGTTAAAGGTTCGCCTTGGCCGCGCGCTGACGGTAGGTCATGAGCTTCGGCAGCGAAGCTACGACCGCTACTGTCAATAAAGGCCGCATACTGGTTGCTCTTACCAATAGCCGAAGATTTAAAGCCATCCCCCGCTTTGTATTGCAGAGAGTTGCCGTCGACATCATGGCCTTTGGCACAACGTACCCAGCCTTTTTCCGACAGCACGACAGTGACTGCTTCGCTTGGCAGTAATTCTTTTTCCGATAATGCTTTAGCTTCACCACGAGCCACTATCGGGCTACGACGGTCATCACCATATTTCAGTGCATCGGCCTGTAACTCAGCGCGAATTAACTTAGTGAGTTTTGACTCAGAACCAAGAATACCTTGCAGATGGTCACGCTCTTTGGCTAATTCATCCAATTCGCCGCGGATCTTCATCTCTTCAAGTTTGGCTAAATGACGCAACTTCAGCTCAAGCACAGCTTCAGCTTGGCGCTCGGTAATGCCGAAGTGGGAAATCAGCACAGGTTTAGGCTCATCGTTTTCACGGATGATACGGATGACTTCATCAATGTTTAAGAAGGCAATTAACAAACCTTCCAATACATGAATGCGATCCAGTACTTTATCTAAACGATATTGCAAACGCCGACGCACAGTATCGCGGCGGAACACTAGCCATTCGCTGAGGATTTCCAGCAAGTTCTTAACCCGAGGTTTTTGGTCAAGACCAAGGATGTTCAGGTTAACTCGGTACGATTTCTCTAAATCTGTGGTTGCGAATAAGTGCTGCATCAATTGTTCAACGTCGATGCGATTTGAACGCGGCACAATCACGATACGGCATGGGCTTTCATGATCAGATTCATCGCGAAGATCTGACACCATCGGTAGTTTTTTCGCATTCATCTGCGCGGCGATTTGCTCAAGCACTTTGGCGCCCGAGGTTTGATGCGGCAGCGCCGTAATCACAATGTCGCCGTCTTCTTGTGTGTAAAGGCCGCGCATGCGCACACTACCGCGACCATTTTCATAAATGGCGGCAAGTTCATGGGCTGGCGTAATAATCTCTGCGTCCGTCGGATAATCTGGGCCTTTGACGTACTGCAACAAATCAGCCACTGATGCATCAGGGTAATCCAACACGTGGCAGGCGGCATTGGCAATTTCACGCACATTATGCGGTGGGATGTCGGTAGCCATGCCGACAGCAATGCCAGTGATCCCGTTTAATAGAATATGCGGCAGACGTGCTGGTAGCACTTTAGGTTCGTCCAAAGTGCCATCGAAATTCGGCACCCAGTCCACGGTGCCTTGACCTAGTTCGGTCAATAAGATTTCGCTAAATCGCGACAGTTTAGCTTCGGTATAACGCATCGCAGCAAACGATTTCGGATCATCAGGCGCCCCCCAGTTACCTTGGCCATCAACCAGCGGATACCGATAGGAAAATGGCTGAGCCATCAACACCATCGCCTCATAACAGGCTGAATCACCGTGTGGGTGGAATTTACCTAAGACGTCACCGACGGTACGCGCTGACTTCTTGTATTTGGCCAGATGCGACAAACCAAGTTCAGACATGGCGTACACAATACGGCGCTGCACCGGTTTTAAACCATCACCGATATGCGGCAAGGCCCGGTCCATAATGACGTACATGGAGTAATTTAAATATGCTTCTTCAGTGAACGAGCGCAATGGCCGTTGTTCAATGCCGTCAGCTGTTAAAATAATGTCGGTCATAAAATCCCGTGCTGAGGTTAAGTGGTTGGCAACGTTTTACGACGCCGCTTCCACTGCCAAACCAATAAAGTCAATAAAATCAAACTAGTAAAAGCAAAGATGCTAATCCACATACGTTGAATTTGCCGATTACGCTCGACATCTTGCAGTCGCAGTGCTTGCAATTCATTGTCTTTCTTTAGCAATTCGTTTTTCGCTTTTTGCCGTTCCGCATCAAAGCCTAACCGCAACTTTTGCACCTGCAAATCGCGTTTATCATCTTGTAGGGCGACATAGTCGCGGAAAAATCGATTTAAAGTCGAATAAGCTTTATCAAAGTCGCCAGAATCGGCATAAAGCCGCGCGCGAAATTCTTCAAAATGCAGGCGATAAAACTTATCGGATACATTTTTATCTGATTGCAACTGTTCTGTCGCTAAGTTCACTTCCTGCATTGCCAGACTAGTTTGGCCTAAACTTCTAAAAATTAGGGCTTTTTCAAAATGATGCACACTTAGTTGGAAGGTCGATTGCAGATGCGGCAAATAGATTTCAGCTTTTTCCAAATAGGCAACAGCGGCATCAATTCGCTTCAATTGCCGACTCGTTGTGGCCATGCCCATGTAGGCGAAATACAGGTTGACCGGATCTTCGTCAATCAAACTGACTTTAAGCATTTGCTCAAACAATCCAAGCGCTTGCTCGGCCTTGTTGATGTAACGATAAGTCGATGCCAAGTTATACCAAATCGCGATTTTGGCCTTTTCCCAACCGAGCTCATCATAAATTCGATACGATTCTTCTAGCAACTGTCTGGCTTCTTCATCACTGCCGAGGCCGGTATACATCAGGCCTAACTCGGCGTTTACCGCGCCAAGCATTTCTTTATCTTTTAATGCGACGGCCCGATCGTAAGCTTCTTTAAGCATCTCTAAAGCTTCTTGCTCTTGATACTCTTCTTGCAGCATCGCCGACAAATTCAATAACCCTTGAATTTGCATTTTTTCGTCAGCGATTTTCTTGGCAAGCGCCATGCCTTTTTCGTAGTAGTCATTGGCTTGACCATACTCACGGTGCATTTCAAGCGCAAAGCCGATACTGAATAACAATTCAATTTTTGTTCGATCTTCAGCGTCGGGAATTAAGGCTAAAGCATGTTCAGCCGTTGCCAGTTGATCACGATGCCGCCCTAAAACTTCATAAATTAGGGCGATTTCATTGAAATAACTTGCTTGCAGCGCAACTGGCCATTTTGCCGATTCCGCCTCTTTAGCTAAGGCTATTTGCAGCATCTGCTGCGGCTTTTGGAATTTTTTCTGCTGGATTTCTGATAGCCAAGCAGGCAATGGCGCAGCGGCTTCACTAACAGCAGCCGTCGCAGGTGCAGGCGCATCACCAGCCGCCGTGGCATAACACGGCAGCAAGCAACTAAGGATCAACCAAGGCACAAAGATTTTTTTCATTATAATAATTCAGCCAAAATGCATAATTGCGCAGTCGCCAGTATACTGAAGTTCTGCAATCAAACCACTACGATAGCGCGATCACCTTTGGATTCCAGCCAGTCTTTCCGATCATTCGCGCGTTTTTTCGCAAGCAGCATATCCATCATTTCGATGGTTTGTCGCAAATCATCGATAGTTAACTGCACTAAACGGCGAGTATTCGGGTCCATGGTGGTTTCGCGCAGCTGCAATGGGTTCATTTCGCCCAAGCCTTTAAAACGTTGCACGTTAACTTTGCCGCGTTTTTTCTCAGCTTCTATGCGATCAAGGATGCCGTTTTTCTCTTCTTCATCCAGCGCGTAATACACATCCTTGCCGATATCGATACGGTATAGCGGCGGCATCGCCACAAACACATGGCCTGCTGCAACTAGCGGACGGAAGTGCTGCATAAACAAAGCGCATAACAAGGTCGCAATGTGCAAACCATCCGAGTCAGCGTCGGCAAGAATACAAATTTTGCCGTAACGCAATTGAGTTAAATCCGCCGAGTTTGGATCCATGCCAATCGCTACGGAAATATCGTGCACCTCTTGCGAACCCAAAATCTGTTCGGATTCAACTTCCCAAGTATTCAAAATTTTACCGCGAAGTGGCATCACCGCTTGGAATTCGCGATCACGAGCTTGTTTGGCGGATCCGCCCGCAGAATCCCCTTCGACTAAAAATAGTTCAGTACGGCTTACATCTTGCGCGCTACAGTCTGCCAACTTTCCAGGCAGCGCCGGACCTGCCGTAACTTTCTTCCGCACGATTTTCTTCTCAGCACGTAAGCGTTTTTGCGCATTATTAATGCAAAATTCTGCAAGTTGCTGAGCGATATCAGTATGTTCGTTTAACCATAAGCTAAAGCTATCTTTGACCACACCTGTGACAAAACTCGCAGCTTGGCGGCTCGATAGACGCTCTTTAGTTTGGCCAGCAAACTGTGGTTCTTGCATCTTTAACGAGAGAATATAGGCACAGCGATCCCAGACGTCCTCAGGCGTTAATTTGATGCCGCGTGGCAGCAAATTACGGAACTCACAGAAGTCTCGCAGTGCTTCTAATAAACCTTGGCGTAAACCGTTAACATGGGTTCCGCCTTGCGCCGTTGGAATTAAGTTCACGTAACTTTCCGTTACCAACTCGCCGCCTTCAGGCAACCACAACACCGCCCAATCCGCAGCTTCGTTACTTGCGCTAAATGCGCCAACAAACGGCTGCTCCGGCAATGCCACCATATCCTTAACTGCGTCGATTAAATAATCGCGAATACCGGCAACATAACACCAGGTGTAACTTTGCTCGTTGACTTTGTCTT